>Ga0079225_10000029_pt1 | contig 107736 bp, 107 predicted proteins | sample Poulit2012_FD_76344 | JGI IMG/M metagenome (GOLD analysis project Ga0079225, IMG submission 76344) | Agricultural soil microbial communities from Georgia to study Nitrogen management - Poultry litter 2012 | ecosystem: Environmental > Terrestrial > Soil > Agricultural land | place: USA... | reverse complement strand
GTTGCAACAGCTGATGAAGTTTGTCCATTTTCTATTTTTGATAACAAACTTTTAGAAATACCACACTCATCAGCAACTTGTTGCTGTGTTTTTTTCAAACGTAAACGTGCTTGTTTAATTTTTATGCCAATCGTCTCTAAATTGATGGTAATCCCTTTCTCCCCCTTCGCTTGCTTATGTAATGCTTTCATCATAAGATAGCATTTTATTTCCGTCAAGTTATCATCTTTACATAAAAAGGGTCACTATTTAATAGGGTTAACCCTATTAAATAGTGACCAGACTACCTTTATCGCTGACTCACTGCATACGCCAATGATTTGCTTGGAAGTGTTTTTCCTAATTTATTTTGCATATAAATAGCTGCTTCTTGCAACTTATTTTCATTAATACCTGTTTTGATCCCCATGCCATGCAATAAATATAAAATATCATTTGTTGCAACATTACCAGCAGCACCAGGCGCATACGGGCATCCCCCAAGCCCACCTACAGAACTATCAAAACGTGTAATACCATAATTGATAGATGTCATAATATTAGCAATGGCCATACCGCGTGTATCATGAAAATGCATAATTATTTTCTCTTTAGGATACCGTTTAAGTAGTTCCTCTAACAATTGTTCAACTTCTGAAGGAACAGCCGTCCCGATCGTATCACCGAGTGATACATCATCAACACCCCAACTAAATAATTCGTCACATATGCGAATCACATCTTCAACAGCTATTTTTCCTTCATATGGACAAGCAAATACTGTAGAAATATAACCTGTCACACGCTTTCCTGCCTTTTTAGCTTCCGTAATGACTTTACCTAAAACTGGAAACGATTCATCAATCTATTTATTTATGTTTTTTCGATTATGTGTTTCACTCGCGGACATAAAAACAGATGCACCATCTATACCAACTTCTAAAGCATATTCTAAACCTTTCATATTTGGAACGAGCGCTGAATATTGTATATGTGAATATCGCTTAATTCGCCTGCCGACTTCACGTGCATCTGATAGTGCGGGAACCCATTTTGGATGAACGAACGAAGAATACTCAATTTCTGATATACCTGATTCAGATAACATATTAATCCAATGAACTTTATCTGCTGTAGGAACCCATCTTTTTTCATTTTGTAAACCATCCCGCGGCCCAACCTCTTTAATATATACATGCTTCGGTCTACGCCACATGGAAAACCTCCTTTCTAAAAATGTGCAGCCAGAATAAGTCCCAAGAATGCGCTTTCAATAGTTGTATACATAAAAAAATTTATTTGCCATTTGTTTAAATCTAGTTTATTCTTATTCAATAATGTTGAATATCTTTATTCTAATATATAATAAAACTGTTTTAATTGTCAATCATTTTAAATTACTTTTGTGAATTTTCTTAATATGGTAATGTTTATTTATATTAAGGAGGGATCTACATTTTTACTTACAAAGTTGACGAAAATATTTCATTACGTTTATTAAAAGCAAAGGATGCCGAAAGATTATTCACTTTAATTGAGAGGTCTCGACCTTATTTAGAGCGATGGCTTTCTTGGGTCAATGATACGAAAAATGTAAATGATGTGCTTCATTACATTTTAAACTCATGGGAAATTTATACACATCGGCGCGGATTAAATGCTGGTATTTTTTATAAAAATCATTTAGTTGGTATCGTTAGCTTTAATCAATTTGATTGGATTCACCGAATTGGTTATATAGGCTATTGGTTAAGTATGGATCATCAAGGACGTGGTATTATGACAAAATCTGTACGCGCACTTATAGATGTAGGTTTTGAGCACTTCCAATTAAAAAAAATTGAAATTCGCGTTGCTAAACAAAATGAAAAAAGCAAAGCTATCCCAAAACGACTTGGATTTAAAAGAGATGGAGTTTTAAAAGACGCCGAATGGTTATATAACCGTTATGTCGATCATTTAGTTTTTACGATGGAAAAACATGAATGGAAGTATTAATAACATTTTATGAACACTTTTTTGTGGATAATTTAAACTTATCAACAGATTTATCAACATATGCACAAGTGTTCGCCCTTATTTTGTTTATTTAAATATATTTATGTCCATATATTGATGTAATCTATATTTTATAAGTTTTTGGGGATAAATTGTATAATATGTGGATAAATATGTGAGTAAAAAATAGGTGTTACCCTAAAATTGTCAAGGTAACACCTTTATTTGTAGATCATTTAGCTTTGTTCACCGAGTGTAATGGACGTTTCTTGTTTTTCTCCCTCACGATAGTACGTAATATCTACATCTTCATCGACTTCTTTTTCTTGGAAAAGTACTTTTCTTAAATCAACAGTATCTGTAATTTCTTCACCATCAACCTCCGTAATAACATCTAAACGTTCTAAACCGCCTTTATCAGCAGGCGATAACGGTTCAACACTCCACACATATACACCGCCTTCAACTTCTTCAGGAAGATTAAGTGAGCGACCCCATTCGGATTTTGGGACTTCTTCTAATGAATAAATTTCCACACCTAAATATGGCCGTGTAACTTCCCCTGTTTCTTCAAGCTCTTCAATAACAGGAAGAGCTGTATCAACAGGAATTGCAAAACCAATTCCTTCAACGGTTGCTTGATTAATTTTCATGGAGTTAATACCGATAAGTTGACCTTCAATATTAATCAATGCGCCACCGCTATTGCCTGGGTTAATCGCTGCATCTGTTTGTATAACTTCCGCTTGCCAATCAGCACGACCATCTTGATTAAAATCTAATGGTATTGTTCGCTGTGTACCACTAATAATTCCTTGTGTTACCGTTCCAGAAAACATATGGCCTAAAGGATTACCGACAGCAATGACGGGCTCACCTACATTCACATTTTCTGATGACCCGATGTCTATTGTTTTTTCTACATCACTTTGATCCATACGGAGGACAGCTAAATCTGTAAATAAATCACTTCCAAGAAGCTCCGCTTCAATCGTTGTTTCATCATATAAAACAATCTCAATCGTATCGGCTCCTTCGATGACGTGATGGTTTGTTACAACATAGGCATAATCATCATCCAATTTATAAATAACACCTGAGCCTGTACCGGCCTCACTATCTTCATCTTGTTGACGCCAAAAGTCTGCTTGCTGTTGTATATTCGTTACACCGACGACAGCTGGTAGAACTTCATCGACAATTTCGGTGATTTGTGTTGAAACATCAACATTGACATTACTTTGTTCGATGGTCCCGTTATCTTCATCCACTGTTGATTGATTATTCGACTTTGTTTCTTGGTTATCCTTATTCATGGCAACTGGCAGTACAATAGTTGTTAAAACAACGCCGATAATAACACCGAAAAGTATAGGAATAAACCAACGCCGACGCCTTTTCGGTTGTCTCATTTGATCTTGGTTCGGTGGATATTGATCGTCGTAATTGTCCATCTAAACCATCTCCCTTATCTTCTTTAATATGGGATTGTCATATCTAAAAATTATATCACACTTCTATTATAACTGACTATTAAACGTCACATAAAGCTGTCGGTGTATAAGGGTCTGTATGCTGAATATCTATGTAGATCCCACGCTCTTGTAAAATTTGCCTTACAGACATTTCAGCAAGCTCCTTCATATTATTATCTTGACTTAAATGAGCTAAATAAATACGTTCTGTTTTATGACCAATGATATCACTTAAAGCTAAACCACAATCTTCATTTGAAATATGACCAGAATCGCTTAAAATACGGCGTTTAATACGCCACGGATACTTACCCATTCGTAGCATATCAACATCGTGGTTTGCTTCAAAAATATATGCATCAGCATTTTCTACAGTTTTTTTAATACGTTCTGAAACATATCCTAAATCAGTTACGAGAGCGACTTGCTTATTCCCTTTATGAAAGGTAAAAAACATCGGCGAAGCGGCGTCATGAGAAACACCGAAAGATTGTACATCAATATCTCCAAATGTTTCTACTTGATCTACATCAAATTGAAATTTTTGCTCCTGTGATAACTTACCGATTGATGCCTCCATTGCTTCCCATGTTTTCCCATTAGCATAAACTGGTAGATTGTATTTTCGTGCAATGACACCTAATCCTTTAATATGATCACTATGTTCATGCGTTACTAAAATACCTGTTAATAACTGTGGGTCTCGATTAATTTGTTGAAAAAGGCGGTCCATCTGTTTACCACTTAATCCAGCGTCTACGAGCAATCGCGTTTCTCCCGACTCTATATAAAACGCATTTCCTGTACTACCTGAAGCTAGTACACTAAAACGTAAAGTCACTATGTTTTCCCCCATTTACCCATCGATTCTTTGGTTTAAAAACGACAATATATCCTCTAATAAATCTTCATCTTCTAGTGATTGGATCTGTTCAGTAATCATTTCTATCGTATCTTCAAGAAAAGATACTTCATTGCTAGAGAAAATAAAACCTTCCATAGCATTGACGAAATAGTTTTGATCATCGTTTACTGTTACTTTCCACGTCGGAACAAATACTTGTACGCCATCTTCTAAAGGAACACGCGTATGAAAGCCTATATCTACAGTTGTAATATCGTCACCTTGCTCTAATTCTTGATGTTCATATAGCGTTTCAATAGCTTTAAGCGGTTCGATGAGCGACTGCGATTCATGGCGATCATCTGCATCTTCTAGCATCGTCTGGACGTAAAACTCCATTTCATGATCATCATTTAGAAAAATAAGTACTAAACCATTATGATTATAATAAACGGGGCGATCCTTTTTTTCCTGAAAAAAGATTAATACATTCATATCTTCATTCCAATTCCATAACGTATATTCATCAGGATATATAAATGTGTCTTTAGCAATACTTTCAATTTTATCCCTTGATTGATTCGGCGAAATAGAAATAGGTTTTTCAAACTGAGAAACGATCATTTTTTTATCAATAACAATTGTTTTTTGATTTTTTAAGTCACTTATTTCTTTAAATTCATCATCAGGAAATTTCTTCTGTTTCACAGATATAAAGGATTCTTCAGATTCCTCTTCAGGAAGCTTCCCATACGTAATATCCTCCGCTTCCAACTGTTCTTCTATAGAGGACTCTTGGCGTTCAATGATTCCGATATCAGCTTGGCCACGTTTATCGAGAAATTGTACAAGTAAATATATATCAAGGATTAAGAAGCAAACGATAAAAATCGTTTTAATTTGTTTCCATTGCATTCGTTTGCTCCCCTCCTTCATCAAAATAAGCATCTGTCGATCGAATGACTTGCCAACTTCCGTTATAGTTCATACTCCAAACAGGTTCAAGATGAATGCTATAAGCTTCATCATCCGCATAAGATAAATAGTAACCAATTTGTATATCTTCAATTTTTTCTAAATCATAACTTGATGTCGATGATAAATACTCGATAATTTCATGACCTGAAGGTAATTTTACATGACCACCACCGAAAGAATTCGTCAAACTTAACAACGGGCGGCGATAAATGTGTAACTCATTGTCGCGCCATTGTTGTTCAATCTTAGATAAATGACCGTGGTGAAAAATAGGATATTCATCGTAATGCATGCGGTAAACGACTTGATTGATTGCCGGATCAATCGCATCTAAATAATAATCCTCTGTCCATCCTTGATGATCATTAATATCTTCAATACTCTCATCTAATAAACGATCAATATCCATCCGATCATAATTCGACTGCATTGGATTAATATATTCCATACTGTTTTCATTATGATAAATGCGCATGCCTCTTTGACCATCTGTAAAATATGCTTCATTAACATTAGGGCTGACGAGCGATGGATCTCTAAAAAGTGCATCCACTAATATACTTGGTTCGATTCTTTCAATCGTTAATGTCTCTTTACGCATGTCAATGGTATCTGCCGGTAAAAAAATCTGAGATGACACTTCATCAAAAAGTGTATACTCGATTAAATCCGTTCGTTCCCTCATCTGTTTTGATAATGTTTCAAAGGCTTTAGAATCTTCAATAGTGAACATGGCTTGCTTTCTGCGGTCAACAGATAAAAAGTTTGCTTGAACATTTGAATTTTCTTCATCTAATGTAAAGATAACGCGCTTAAACGACCATGTCGGTAATGAATCATCGGGAATATCTAACGTAAATATACTATCAATTATTGACATCGGTAGTTTTTCCGGAAAAGTCACTTCAACTGTTTTCTCCTCAGCAGATAATGTTTCATCTTCAGATATGCTTAAGTTTTCCATTTCCCACTCTTGCATCTCTTGAAACAGAGATCGACGGTTTGATGGATGATCGAAACCGAAATAAGCATTATTAATATGAAAAATAACTTGATTCGGTTTAATGATTGACTTTTTCGAAGCTAACTCACCCCCTAAATTAGCTTCATTGACATATTCCATTTCCGTTTTATATTGATCAAAATCTGGCTGATAGCTCCACAATCCATACGTCAACAATAAGCTTAGACCAACGAGTATCGATAATAAAATCGTTTTAACCATTTCATAATTCATGCGCCATTCCTCCGCTTTCATGCATTAGCGGAAGTGTAAAGAGAAATGTTGTCCCTTTACCTTCTGTGCTCTTTACCCAAATTTGACCATAATGAGCCTCAACTAGTTCTTTACTAATAGCTAGTCCAAGACCAGAACCGCCTAATTTTCGCGTTCTCGCTTTATCCACTCGGTAAAAACGATCAAAAATTTTATCTTGTTGATCATACGGTATCCCTATACCTTCGTCTTTAATTTGAACAAGCAATTGGTGACTATGACTTTTTATAACATCTATCTGACAATAGATCGTTCCACCTTCTGGTGAGTACTTAATTGCATTTGAAATAATATTATCAAGAACTTGAGTCATCTTATCTGCATCAAGCCAGACATATAAGGGACCCTTTGGTATATCTATTTGTAAATGGATGTGTTCGGTAATATTCATTTCAAAACGATCTAAGACTCCCTTGAAGTAATGTATAAAATCAGTTTTTTGACGGTGTAGTGTATATTCTTTGTTATCCATACGTGAAAGCTGTAATAAATCGTTCACAAGTCGAATCATACGTTCTGTTTCATTTTGGGTAACTTTTAAAAACTTAGGAGCTATGTCTTTATCTTGCCATGCACCATCATTTAAAGCTTCTAAATAGCTACGCATCGTCGTCAATGGTGTTCTTAATTCATGTGAGACATTTGAGACAAATTCCCGGCGTTCTTGCTCGATTTTTTCTTGTTCCGTTACATCACTTAAAACTGTTATAAAACCGGTTATTTCATGATCTTCTGTAAATATTGTCGAAAAGTTCGCTCTTACTAAAAAAGTGTCATTTTCACTTAAATCTATAACAATTGATCCCGTCTCTTGAAGTTCGGTAATATCAACAGTGTCTTCATCTAACCGTAATAAGTTCAGAAGGTCTTCTCCGATAAAACTATCGGGATTACGACTAAAAAGCTTTCCGGCAGCATCATTCATAAGTGTAATCTCTCCGGCGATATCTGTTGCGATTACACCTTCAGACATGTTCGACAAGACAGAACTTAACTTCCGTTGTTCTTTTTCTGTTTTAGCGATGGAATGTTTTAATCGATCATTTAAATCATTAAACGTTTCTGCTAAATGACTAATTTCATCACTACCATAAACATTAACTTTTTGGGAAAAGTCACCTTTAGCCATCGTTTGCGCTTGTCTGCGCATTTCAATAATCGGTTTTGTAATCGTTCGAGCGACTAATATACCTAGTAAGGCAGATACAGATATAGCTAAAATAGATCCTTTAAAGAAAATATCATTAATATTTTGTAGTTGACTGTAGACACCTTCTAAAGAAGCTTCCAAATAAATGACACCAACAACATTTTCTTCTTCATCAAAAATAGGATCAGACATTACGAACAATTGATTTTCTGTTTGAGCATCAAACAAAATACTATCTTGTTCAGAGCCAAACAAAAGTGATTTTTGGACGATATCTTCAACAACCTTTTTGCCGATAATTTCTTGCGCATAATAATCATTCGTTCCGATGACACGGCTTTGACTATCAACAACTTGTAAACTCGTAAATGTATCGGTATCAATATCATTAATAATATTTTGTACTTCTTCTTGAAGTGAAGGTTCATCATCATCGTCCGGTCTCTCACGATTAAATGCTTGCTCTAAATTGTAATTTAGAAGCTCAACACGGTCATTGATCGATTCTTTAAACGTATCTAATAAATTTTCTTCAATCTCACGCGCAAAATATGAACCGATCACTTGAACAGTAATAAGCAATAACAAAATATAGATGATAATAAATTTTAATTGAATCGAACGGAAAAAACCTACCTTTTTCATACTTGATTACTCCCGGCTAGGGTTGTGCAAATAATAACCAACACCTCGGCGTGTAATGATCCACATTGGATTACTTGGATTATCCTCTATTTTCTCTCGAAGCCTTCTCACGGTAACATCAACTGTCCGCACATCCCCAAAATAATCATAACCCCAAACAGTTTCTAATAAATGTTCACGCGTCATAACTTGGCCGATATGACGAGCTAAATAGTATAACAATTCATATTCTCGATGTGTTAAATCAATTTCCTCACCACTTTTAGTGACTGTATAAGCATCAGGATGAATTGTTAAGTCACCAATAATGATATCTTTCGTCGGTTTAACTGTGTCGCTTGGTATATAGTGTCTGCGTAAATTTGCTTTGACGCGCGCAATTAACTCACGATTACTAAATGGCTTTGTGACATAATCATCTGCCCCTAACTCTAAACCTAAAACTTTATCAATTTCATCATCTTTTGCCGTTAACATGATAATTGGCATATTTTTTGATTTCCGAACTTCACGGCAAACTTCATTGCCATCTTTTTTTGGCAACATAATATCAAGTAAAATTAAATCAGGGTCTTCAGTTTCCGCAAGTCGAATAGCTTCTTCTCCATCATAAGCACAAATGACTTCATAACCCTCTTTTTCTAAATTAAATATTAAAATATCAGCAATAGGTTTTTCATCTTCAACAACTAATATTTTTGATGCCATGTTTCACACATCCTTTATCATCAATATAAAATGACTGTTTGCATTAATAAATATCTTTCCATCTATTTTAACGTACTTTAAGTAAAATGTCTTTCTATTGAAAACATCAATAACGCGTAACGCGCCAACACGAAAAAAGACTGATTTACGCACGTACACGTAATAACAGTCTTTTAACGGAAATTGATCGATTGATTTATTTGTTTTTAACGGTAAACATTTTTTACAACGTTCGTTTGTGTTCGATCAGGACCGACGGAGAAAATAGCTAAAGGAATGTCTGTCAGTTGAACAATTCTTTCAACATAATGCTTCGCATTTTCCGGTAATTCCTCGAAGCTTTTGACATTTGTTATATCTTCTGTCCAACCAGGCATTTCTTCATATATCGGTTCACATGCTGCCAGTGCTGACAAATTGGCTGGAAGTTCATGAATAATCTCACCCTTATATCGATAGGCTACACATATTTTTAACGTCTCAAGACCTGTTAACACATCTAGAGAATTAAGAGATAAATCCGTTATACCACTCACCCGGTGTGCATGTCGGACAACAACACTATCAAACCAACCGACACGGCGCGCACGACCTGTCGTCGTCCCGTATTCATTGCCAACATTTCGAATATGTTCACCAACATCATCTGTTAATTCTGTTGGGAATGGACCATCACCGACACGTGTCGTATACGCCTTGGAAACACCGACAATACGGTTTATTTTTGTCGGCCCGATCCCAGAGCCAACCGCTACACCTCCAGCGACAGGATTCGAAGATGTCACAAAAGGATACGTCCCTTGATCAACATCCAACATGACCCCTTGGGCACCTTCAAATAATACACGCTTTTTAGCATTAAATGCATCGTTTAAAACGACAGACGTATCACAAACAAACGGGGCTATTTTTTGGCCGTAAGCGTAATATTCTTGAAAGATTTCCTCGATATCTAACGGCTCAACATTATAAATCTTTTCAAACAAACGATTTTTTTCACGTAAATTTTGCTCAAGTTTTTCATAAAAAACATCTTTATGAAGTAAATCAGCAATACGTATGCCAATGCGAGCAAATTTATCTATATAAGCAGGACCGATCCCCTTTTTTGTTGTTCCAATTTTGTTTTTTCCCTTCTCTGCTTCTTGCAACTGATCTAATTTTATATGATATGGCAAAATGACGTGAGCACGATTACTTATACGTAAATTTTCCGTTGATATATGATGGTCGTGTAAGTATGATAGTTCTTCTATAAAAGCTTTCGGATTAATAACCATGCCATTACCTAAGACAGATATTTTATCTTTAAAAAAGATACCTGATGGAATAAGATGTAATTTATATGTGATACCGTCAAAAACGATTGTATGTCCAGCATTATTACCACCTTGATAACGGGCAACGACTTCAGCATCTTGCGCTAAATAATCTGTAATTTTACCTTTACCTTCATCGCCCCATTGCGTACCTACAACAACGACTGAGGACATGGTGCACCTCCACACAATTTTGTATTTTAAACGTTACGTCTGTCATTTTAGCAACATGTACAATCAATGTCAATTTAAAAACGAACATTTGACATTTTTGTAATATTATTGTTCGGATAATAGTTTAATAAAAAAAGCTTGGACTGAGGGAGCCAAGCTTTTTTGTTAAACATAAGCAGGTTCTGGCGGTACATCGCTTGCGTCATAACGATGGTCTAGATCAACAAATTTATTATATTCTTTCACAAAGGCAAGCTCTACAGTACCTGTTGGACCATTGCGTTGTTTAGAAATAATAATTTCAATAATATTTTGTTGTTCCGATTCAGCATCATAGTAGTCGTCACGATATAAAAAGCCTACAATATCCGCATCTTGTTCAATACTTCCCGATTCTCTAAGGTCAGACATCATCGGACGTTTATCTTGACGTTGTTCAACACCCCTTGACAGTTGGGAGAGTGCAATGAGCGGGACATTAAGCTCACGGGCCAATCCTTTCAATGAACGAGATATTTCCGAAACTTCTTGCTGTCTATTTTCTATTGTTCGTCCACTTCCTTGGATCAGCTGTAAATAATCTATAATAATCACACCGAGGCCATGTTCTTGTTTTAACCGGCGACATTTTGACCGAATTTCACTCACACGAATACCTGGTGAGTCATCGATGTAAATGCCAGCATTCGATAAGCTTCCCATAGCCATTGCTAATTTCCCCCAGTCGTCTTCTTCTAAATTACCTGTTCTTAAACGTTGTGAATCAATATTTCCCTCTGCACAAAGCATACGTGAAACAAGCTGTTCTGCTCCCATTTCTAAACTAAAAATAGCTACATTTTCTTGAGATTTCGTTGCAACGTTTTGTGCAATATTTAGGGCAAAAGCTGTTTTTCCAACAGATGGACGTGCGGCTATAATAATAAGATCGTTTTGTTGAAAACCAGAAGTCATGCGATCTAAATCACGGTAACCTGTCGGAATGCCTGTAATGTCTCCATCATTATACTGAAGCTTTTCTATATTGTCATAAACATCGATTAAAACGTCCTTAATTGGTTGAAATGCCCCACTATGACCGCGACTAGAAACAGCAAGTATACTTTTCTCTGCTTCATTTAAAACATCTTCAACATCATCTTCACGGTTGTACGTTGTCGTCACAATGTCAGTTGCTGTGCGAATCAGTCGCCGAAGAAGTGATTTCTCTTCAACAATTTTACTATAATAATCGATATTTGCAGCTGTAGGCACACTGCCTGCTAGATCAGTTAAATAAGAGACACCACCAACTTCATCAATTTGTTGTTCATTCGATAATAAAGTCGTTACAGTAACGAGATCGATCGGCTCACCTTTATCTGATAAATCCATCATGGCTGCGAATATTCGTTGATGACTTGCACGGTAAAAATCTTCAGGCATTAAGATTTCCGAAGCAACTGAAAAAGCTTCAGGCTCTAAAAAAACAGCACCTAAAACAGCTTGTTCAGCTTCAATATTATGTGGTGGTATTCGATCGTGACTAAAAGCATCCATCCCATTTCCCCCTCATGTACGATGAAGTTCCTTATTCTTCGATCACATGAACTTTAATCGTACCTGTCACGTCTGGATGTAGTTTTACAGGTACATTTGTATACCCCAATGCCCGAATTGGTTCATCCAACTCAATTTTTCTTCGATCAATTGTATAACCGTGCTCTTTTTTTAAAGTGTCAGCAATTTGTTTATTTGTAACTGATCCAAATAGACGGCCACCGTCACCTGCTTTTGCCGTAATTTCGACAGTTATATTGCTTAAAGCTTCTTTAAGTTGGACGGCTTCTTCTTTGATTTGCTCAGCTTTTTCTGCTTCCTTTCGCTTCCTTGCTTTTAAGGCTTTTAAGTTACCTTGTGTCGCTTCTTGAGCTAAGTTGTTTTTAAATAAATAATTTCGCGCATATCCGGCGGAAACATCGATCACATCATCTTTTTTACCTTGACCTTTAACATCTTGTAATAAAATAACTTTCATTCTTCATCTCCCCCTGTAAAATATTCATTTAAAATATCTTTTAAAAAAGTTTTTGCTTCTTTTACCGTCGTATCCTCAATTTGGGTAGCTGCATTTGTTAAATGGCCGCCACCATCCATTTTTTCCATAATCACTTGCACATTAATATCTCCTAAAGAACGAGCGCTAATACCTATTCGTCCATCCGCTCGCTCAGAAATGACGAACGAAGCTGTAATTTGATTTAATGTTAATAAAGTATCTGCCGCTTGAGCAACTAAAACATGGTCTAAAACTTCACCTTCCTCAGCAGTCGAAATAGCGATTGTATCATGATATATTTCAGCACGTTCAATAAGTCTACTTCGTTTAATATAATGATTGATATCTTCTTTCATAAAACGTTGTACTAAAACAGTATCTGCACCTTTAGCACGTAAATAAGAGGCAGCATCAAATGTACGAGAACCTGTTCTAAGTGTAAAGCTTTTTGTATCGACAATAATCCCAGCTAATAAAGCAGTCGCTTCAATCGCCTTTAATGACAATGTATTTGGTTGATATTCTAATAGCTCTGTGACGAGTTCTGATGTTGATGACGCATAAGGCTCCATATAAACTAATGTTGGATTTTTAATAAAATCTTCCCCACGACGATGATGATCAATCACAACTTTGTAAGGTGTACGACTTAAAAGACGTTCATTTGGAACAAGAGATGGTTTATGTGTATCAACGATCACAACTAAACTACGTCCTGTAACAATTTCATCCGCGTCATCAGGAGAAATAAAATATTGCCATACAGAAGGTTCCTTTTTAATGGCTTCAATCATTTGACGCATCCCGGAATTAATATCATCTGGATCGAACACGATATATCCATCGACATCGTTCGCCTGAGCGATATTTAAAATGCCAATCGATGCGCCTAATGAATCCATATCAGGCGATTTATGCCCCATGATTAATACGTGATCACTATCTTTAACAAGCTCCTTTAACGCATGTGAAATAACACGCGCTCTCACACGTGTTCGCTTTTCCATCGGATTTGTCTTCCCACCATAAAATCGGACTTTACCTGCGCCATCTTTAATAACGACTTGATCACCACCACGCCCAAGTGCTAAGTCCAAACTAGATTGAGCAAGTTCTCCTAATGTCGGTAAGTTAACCGTTCCTACACCTACACCAATACTTAATGTTAAAGGATTTTTTTGCTCTGCTTTTCCGTCAATCGCTCGAACCTCATCTAAAATGTTGAAACGTGATTTTTCCAGCTCATCTAACATTTTTTGCGTACCAATGGCAAAAAAACGATCCTGTGATGTCCGTTTAAAAAACAATTCATACGCTCTAGACCATTTATTGAGGACTGAAGTAACTTCAGAATTCAGTTGACTTTTAAGAGCATCAGCCATATTTCGAGTGATTTCTTCATAATTGTCTAAATATATGATAAAGACAACTGTTCTTTCCTCATTATATAACTGCTTAATATGTGATTCACTCGTACGATCAAATAAGTACAATAATCGTTCATCTTTTTTAATTTCGACTTGAAAGACATAACCGTCTAATTCAATCCAAGCTTCATGTTTATCTTCATCCATCATTGAAATGAGTTCATCAGACAATATATTTAACGTTTGACCAACTAAAGAGTCTTCTTCAGCAAATTGATTCATATACGGATTTGACCACTCAATTTTATAATTTTCATCAAACAAAATGATCCCAATTGGCATTTCCAATAAAGCCTCTTCGCCAACCCGCTTGATACGATGTGAGAGCTTTGCTATATAATGTTCTATATTTTGGTATTTTTGGCGCTCTTGGACGATTGTATAATAAAGAGAAACTCCTAAGATAACAAATAGTAAAATACCTATTCCCCAGTGAACAAAAAACGTAATGATTAAAATAATCGCTGAGATGATATATACCGTCCAAATGTGTCCACTCGGAATTAACTTTTTTAGAGAATCTGACATGAATACTCATCTCCTAATATACTCACAAGCGTTCGTTTGTTACACGTCATTTCCTTTCCGACAGACGCTCTCTTAATTTAAATCCAATATCAATAATACCTAAAATACGGATGATATAGAGAAAAATAAAAGGAAATAAAATTGTAACGATAACACTTGTGACCGGGAGTACGTGCGACATATTTTTATAGTGTGCAAAGAAAAAGATAAAAGAAAATCCTTGAAGAGCCATAAAAAAACCAATAATCATAAACAAGTTATAAGATCCTACATATAATATACTATCAACATCTTGAATGACTAACATCAATATAATGGTAAAAAAGTATATCCATATAATCGGAGTAGGAAACCGTAATGATCGAAAAGGCGGAAAATGCAATTGCCAATTTTGGAATCGATTCATCACTTTGTAACTGATCCATTGTGTAATAAATGCTAAAATGATCGCTACAATACTTATCATGGCAGGTATTAAATCAATTAAAATTTTAAATTGATCTTCTAACATATCTAATGTTTCAGTCTGCTCTTCGATACCGAATTGAGCAAAAAATTCCTGGCTAACATTCATTGATTCTTCAACTAATTGTTGTATTTCTTCACTCCAGTTTATTTGCCAAACGAATTGACTAAACAAAAATATAAATAATAAGCCTGCAATAAAACCGATACTGCCACGTGCCCACGTTTCATAAGCGGAGGATCGACGGTAGATCGAAAATCCAATCATTATACCTGCTAAACCAACTAAAACCGTCAGTGGCAACGAAATCATCGGCGCTATAAGTAACGATAGTAAGATAGCTATGGCTAATAATATAGATGCTATTTTCCAATCGTATTTAGCCGTATAAATAACGAAAGGAATTGGCAATAAAAAAACGGCGAACAATATAATAAATGGCACAAAAAAGCTTAATAGTAAGATGGCGAAAAATATAGCTAAAAGTAAAGCACCTTCAGTTATTTTTTTCGATTGATACATGATTAGCACCTCTGTACATAACCTCGAATACTTGAGTTTAAACTTCATTATAACATGACTTTGGGCGAATAGTGATGTCGAATGTTGTGGATTTACTTATTTCCCAGGACATAATTTATAACAATCGTTTAGTCATTAATGGATTAAATGATTTATTTCCTTACATCTATGATTGATTTTCTAACAAAAGTCATGAATCTTTCAATGTTTTCATAGCATTTTTAGGTTTCCTTCAATTATAATGGATATTTAGTAACTTTTAAAATGAAGGATGACAGTCATGATTTTTTGGCATACTTTTTTAGAAAGCATTAAACTTCCTCAAAAAAAAGCGATGTTTACATTAAATCGAACGGGAATGGATATTGCAGTTGTTTACATGTTTATACTATTGTTCATCGTTTCAATACCTTCCCTTATCGATCGCATCAATTCATTACATACATTAAGTGTCGATGTTGAACTATTTTTCTTATTTATATATTTTTTCATGTTTTATTATTTACCATTAACGATCATCGTATTTATTTTATTATCGATCATAGCTGCTATAGCCGTCGGACTGGCAAAGCTTATGAAACGGAAATTAAGGTTTTCAATTCTTTGGAAGATGGCAGCATATACGACGACAGTGCCATTTATCATTTATACAATGTTTGCTTTAATTTTTTCGATCGATGATGTATTTTTATGGTTCTCTCTATTGTACACATTAATTGCCCTTATTAAAATGATTTCTGTATATCCTAAACGACGGATAAAAATAGATCAAAAGAAATGAAAAAGCCCTCATTCACTGCACTATTTAATAGTGTAATGAATTTGGGCTTTTTTGCATTACTCTGATAAAGGAAGTAGCGCCATTGTCCGGGCACGTTTGATCGCTTTTGTTAATTTACGTTGATATTTTGCCGATGTACCTGTTACACGGCGTGGAAGAATTTTTCCTCGTTCAGAAATAAAACGTTTTAACAAATCAACATCTTTATAATCGATGTGTGTAATTCCGTTAGCTGTAAAATAACATACTTTACGTCGTCTTGAACGACCGCGACGATTGGCCATTTGTGGAACCCTCCTTCTATATTTTTTGCGTATATATAAGTGTTAAAATTCTTTGACGTTACGAATATATTGTGTGTGTGTGTATATGTGCATAAGAATCGTACATAAAAATTTATTAAATGTCAACCTTCCATTATAAAACCCCCGGGTAAAAACCGGGGTTTTTAAATTACTCTTCGTTCTCATCACTACCAATATAACGATGGTATGGTAAAGGATTCCAAATTCTATAGCGAATATCTTCTGCGTGTAACGGTTTTGGTAAATCTTGCAAAATTTTTCGAGCAACATCTAACTCTTTTTGAGCTTCTGTTTTATCTTGATACATAAACTCATCAGATGCCTCTTCAGGCGCCTGCGCAACTTTTTCTTCTAAATCTTCAATGACCATCTTTTGTTGTGAAACGATATAGTCTCTTGCTTCTGTCACCCAATCTGGTTGTAACTGACGGTTGATATCGCTAGCGCTGTTATATTCCTCAGAAATATCTTTATAAATGCGATCAGCATTCATCCGGACATCTGCCATCGCTAACTCTAAATCACGGTTTGTTAGCTCCTCAAGTTTTAAAGGTGTCTCGCGCAACTTACCTCCAAGCTTTGTTGCTTGCAAGTAGAAAGGAAATGTACTTTTAATCGTTTGGCCAACAGGTAAAGTCGCTTGTTGATTTTCATCAAGACCTTTTGGTTGGACACCTTGAATGGCAATACGTGCTGATTCAGGACGAACAATTTCTTTTGGTGGCATCATCCCATGTCTTAACATTTCCCGAATAGCTGTACCTGAAATATTAATATGATATTTTTCATCATGTGGACATGTTTGTTCAGTACCGAGACTATCACAACGGGTGCAATAAAAGACTTCATGATATAGCCTTACATCAATACCAATTTCTTCTGGTGAAAACTCTTCAAAAACGGTGTGACTTGCATACTTTTCATAGTAATCACCAATACCTGCATGGTCACGCCCAATAATTGCATGTGTACATCCATAGTTTTTCATAACGATCGCATGTAAAACTGTCTCTCGAGGACCTGCAAATATATATGTGACTCTTAAGGGAGCAAGAATAGACCTTTCTTTCGGGTAATAATTTTCTAACACACTCCGATAAGCGAGCATGCGGAATTCATGTCGGGTATATTCACGTTTTGCCATTTCAACAAGTGGTTGCACTAACAATCCGTCAACTTCTTCTAACATATTACGGTGCATATATTCATGCCCACGATGAAGCGGATTGGCACCCGTAATAAAGCCAGCAACAGATTTAAACTTTTTTTCCTCATAAAAGATTTGCCACGTATCTTTTGGTTCTAAACGAAGTTTTTCAAAAGGGCCCCAATCTGCACGTTGTAAAAGATTAATCGGACCAGCTATAGCTGTATCACCCATTCGTCGGTAAATAGAATCAACGCCTGGATGGTTTCGGTCTTTTGTACCGAACAGGTGAATTGCTCGCTCATCTTTATCATAGTCAAAAAGGTCTGTAACTTCTAATATAGCAACCGGCTTCATATTATGATCAACTAAGGTGACTTCATCACCTGCAGATAACGTTGACACAATTTGCGCATTGCGATCACCAACAGGTGCAAAACTAAGTGGAACTGGCCAAACAAGGCCGTTTGCAAGGCGCCCTTCTTTAAGCACTGATTGATAATTCTCTTCGTTCATAAAACCTTCATTAGGTGATAATACTCCTGTTGCAATCATCTCAACCGTAATAACTGCTTCTAAATCAATCATAATTTTCGGTAATTTCTGTGCACGAGCGAGTGCTTCATCTCGTTTTTTGCCTGTTAATACACGATTTACGAGTTTTCCTCCATGTGGACGTTGTGGATAATGTTCAAACATCTTTTCTTCTGTAACAATTGTTTTTTGACTCATATCATTCCTACTCCTTTCTAAAAAGTTTTCGTGATCCCTCTATCAAAAATAAATTTAAAAATGAAATATGCTTTCAAATTACAATATGCGAATAATTCATTTATTAAGATAATTGCAATCGCTTACATTTAGAGGGTAACTTTTTTAATATTTTAGTTATATTATATAACTATGTTTTCACTAATTCAAATAGTCGGTATTTGTTAAATTATTGAAATTTTAAATGTAACAAATACTATAAAAAACACCTTCAGAATTTATCTGAAGGTGTTGAATAGTTACTTGCACATACACACACATTTTCCTTATAAAGGAAATATAACTAACACCAAAATCGATCCTTAAAACGGTAATTATGGTGAGTGACAAAGTGTATAATTGCCTTGGACCTTGATATAACAACATTCTTGTCTACATTTATCTAATATTGTGTAATTTTTATACACTCTTATTAATTATTAATCCATACATTCAATTACTCGACAATCGCGTCCTATTCTGGAATAAAGATGCTCACTTTTTATATCATCCACTATTCTGAACTTTCCTTTGTTTTATTATTTTCCTGTAAATAATCAGCAAATAAAGTTATTAGAGATACTACAACTGCAATTAAAAAGCTGCTTTCCTGGCTTAAACCAAACATTAATCCAATACCATAAAAAGCAAGGATTCGTATAAGGAATATTCCAATACGATAAAATATATCTTTTCCGCTTCCAATAATGTGTTGTATTAAGACCGAAAAGAAGGTATCAATAGTATACAAATAACCTACCAAGACAACAGTTAAGAGCATAAGTTTACTTGTGTTAACATCTAATGAAAATATTGTGTTAGCAACCTGTGTTGAGCCATACAATGCAAACAATATTAAAGCAATTACTGCAGTAGGAGCCAATGCAAGTATAAAGGCAGTTGCAATAGCAACGAATACCTTTTCCTTTTTCTTTTTAATCTCCTCTTTTTCATTCTTGAAAATCCATATAAACACAATTAAAAATAAGACAATAAACACAATAATTATCGGTGTAATAATGGTCATTTGTACGCTCCCTTTAATGATTTGAAGCACAAAACTAATTTAAATCCTGACTGTTTCCGGCACAATCTGGCCCGTTCATATCGTATATTGAATAATGCCATTAAATCAACTTTAACATAAATTATTAATAAGTGATATAGAAAAATCAGAAATTTATTTTGTAAATACTTCAGTTATGATAAGGTGTTCCCAATCCTAAGATATTTTTTATAACATTATTTACTAAATGGATTTTACCTTTTGCTTATTCACTTCCTGTATTCTTTTTTCAATAATTAAGCTCCTTTTCTTCCTCCTAATTAAAAAAACACTTATCACAAAATACTAATCATTTTCAAAGTTTACTACCGATTATCCATTGTAAGAAGCCAGAGTCGCCGTCAGATGTTTTAATTGGGTTCGTATCTACTTCCTCTTGTATTATGTTTAAACAATCTATGAAATCAACACTATTTCTTCTGGTAACATTTAAATATTCAATTCCCCTGTAATCGAGCCACTCATAATACATTCCCAAATTGCGGCAATACATCTTTCTAGTGTTCTCCGAATAACCTTTCTGTTCAAAATGATTGAGAAACAACGTGACTTCTTCCCCAATTCTCAATTCGCTATCAGCCTAATACAACAGATTCATTTTTGAGATCATCTAATGTCTTCATCATTCTATATGCAACCAATATTTCATCTCCCAATAGAACACGTACATATGTTCATTATGATTCTTTCTACCAAAAAAACCAAACAATAATATTACGCACAAAAAAAGATCACTTTCATAAGTCTGAAAGTGATCTCTTTTAATATTAATAATGCACACAATTTTACACACACATTACACATTTAATTACACAAATTTTCATTTAACATAATCGTCTTGTCTGGACGATAAAATTACACAATCATTACACAGTTTTAAAACCGTGATTTTATTACTATACCAATGCTTCACACTACATTTCTAACTAATAGCTTCAGTTTCATATTCTCATTTGCTAGAACGGTAAGTCATCGTCTGAAATATCAATCGGTTCACCGTCATTTTTAAAGATATCCTCTTCTAAAGGATCTTCTTCAGGTTGTTGAAATTGATTAGGCTGTAGTCCTGATGGTTCTTGTCTTCGATTTTGCGAGACTCCTTTCGGCTCTAAAAACTGGACACTATCGGCTACGACTTCTGTTACGAAAACTGTTCTGCCATCTTGTCCTTCGTAAGTGCGTGATTGTAGCCGACCATCCACCCCAACTTGACTACCTTTTTTCATATAGTTCGCAAGGTTCTCTGCTTGTCTACGCCAAACGACACAGTTTATAAAATCAGCATCACGATTGCCTTGTTGATTTGTAAATGGTCGATTCACGGCTAATGTAAAGTTTGCTACAGCAATTCCGTTAGGTGTATAACGTAAATCAGGATCCCGCGTCAATCTACCGACAAGAACAACTCGATTTAACATCAGAACCACTCCTTAACATTATTCTTCATCTAATCTAATGATCATATGGCGTACAATATCGTCTGTGAACTTTGCTTGACGATCAAACTCATTCACAGCATTATGATCGCCTGTAAAGTTGATGACGACGTAATAACCATCACGATAATTTTTTATTGGATAAGCAAAACGACGTTTACCCATTTCATCAACTTTTTCAATGTCCGCCCCTTGATCAGTAAGGATTTGATTGAAACGTTCAATTAATTCCGTTTGCGCATCTTCCTCGATATCTGGACGAACAATATACATAATTTCATATTTTCTCATCCGATACACCTCCTTTTGGTCTTAGCGGCTCTTATAAATAAAGAGCAAGGAGTAATTTTCATTCAATTACTCATAGTCATATATTATACTAAATGATTTTGCAAAAGACAATCTATCAAATAATTTTACTCATATGGTTATACATTAAACCGGAAATGGATTACATCGCCATCTTCGACGATATAATCTTTTCCTTCTAATCTAACTTTACCTCGTTCACGAGCGCGAACCATACTACCTGCATCCATTAAATCATCATAAGATACCGTTTCTGCACGAATAAAACCTTTTTCAAAATCCGTATGAATAATGCCTGCTGCTTCCGGTGCTGTCATACCTTTACGAAACGTCCATGCACGAACTTCTTTCTCACCAGCCGTAAAATACGTCCCTAATCCTAACAATTGATAAGTTGCTTTAACAAGTTGGTCTAAACCAGATTCTTCGATCCCTAATTCCTCTAAGAAGGCTTCTTTTTCTTCGTAATCTAATTCCGCAATTTCTTCCTCGACGCTTGCACAAACGACGATAACTTCTGCATCTTCTTCAGCAGCAAAGTTTTTGACGTTAGCGACGTGTTCATTTTCCTCTGGTTGATGGATATCATTCTCACCGACATTCGCTACATATAGTACCGGCTTAATCGTTAATAAGTGGAGATGTTGAATTATTCTTCGCTCATCTTCGTCGAGTATTAAGGATCGAACAGGCTTGTCTGCTTCAAGCGCTTCTTTTACTTTTAGAAGCACTTCATGTTCTAAAAGTCCATCCTTATCACGTTGTTTAACGAGTTTTTGCACACGTTCCAAACGGCGGTTAACAGTTTCAAGATCAGCTAATATTAATTCTAAATTAATGATCTCAATATCATCTATCGGATCGATTTTTCCAGATACATGTGTAATGTTATCATTATCAAAGCAACGAACGACGTGACATATCGCATCAACTTGCCGAATATGTGATAAAAATTGATTGCCTAGTCCCTCACCTTCACTTGCACCTTTCACAATACCTGCAATATCAGTAAATTCAAACGCTGTTGGTACAATTTTTTGTGGTGTAACGACTTCAGTTAATTTATATAAACGTTCATCAGGAACCTCAACAATACCTACATTCGGATCGATCGTACAAAACGGATAGTTTGCTGATTCTGCACCTGCCTGTGTAATTGCATTAAAAAGTGTCGATTTTCCAACGTTTGGTAGCCCGACAATCCCCGCGGTAAGTGATGACATTCATTTCCACTCCTTAAAGGTTTCTGTATGTGTTTGCATGTTAATTATAAATAGAACAACGAAAATAAACAAGTTAGCAAAAAGAAAATATAGATATTGCTCATTATTTTATTTTATAAAAATTTGCATACATAAATTATTCTTTTTCTGATTCATGAACTAATACTTTTTTCATTTTTCGAGTAAATTCACGTCTTGGAAGTAACACGCGATGATTACAACCGAGGCATTTAATCCGAATGTCCATTCCCATCCGAATAATTTTCCACCTATTCTCGCCACATGGATGAGGCTTTTTCATTTCAACAATATCATGTAAATTAAATTGTTTTTGCATCTTATGAGTTCTCCTTTCTACTATTTTTATAGGTGACGTCGAGGCCAATGTTTCCATAATGGAAAAAGTAAAAGTCGCGTAAGTGCATATAAATTTAATATGCCATAAGCCGGATAAATGTAATAAATTAAGGTTGAAAAGCCAAAGGTAGTCAGTGGAACCATCATGATTAACATAACAATGACTAAACTTGATAAAGGAATATTAATAAATGATTGTACCCTTGTAACAATACCTAACATACCAGCAGCAGCTGTTGTGAAAATAGCAAGCCATAAAAGAATTGTCATAAAACCGACTAATTTTAACGAATAATTTTTAAGAATAGCAAAAAGCGGGATTTCATACAACAATAATTCATCAGCAATTTGTATTAAACTGTTGTTATATATGTAAGAAAGAACACCTAGTATTAAACCACTTCCAATACAAGCAATCCATATTTCTTCTGTTGATTTAACTTTGCGACCAACAGCACCGAGAACAGCGATTAATGGAAGAATATTTAAAGCTGTAAAAGGAAATGCGGCCATCCAATTCGCTTGTTCATGTAAGTGTGATAACAATGGTAACTTTTGATCAAACGTAAACAATAACAGGACAAATAATAATCCAACGAGTAACAAAGGGATTAAATATTGATTAATTGATAATAAAGCGTTTATATCACGTAAAAATATGATAATTAAAGCAATGGAAATAATGATGACACCCCACCAATAGGAGATATTAAAAGCTTGTCCTGTTGCACCGCTGCCTGCAATCATAACAACTGTCGTCGTAAATAAATAGAGTAAAATGAGTATATCATATAGACCTGATAACTTCGCACCGATAATATCACGTAAAACAGGCAAATAATCTGAAGATTGTTTAAGAAAGCTAACATACATAATGACGTAACAAGATACAGTAAAAAATATAACAAATAACAAAATGGCTAAACTACTTTCATGACCAAAAAATTGCCACAGCTCCTGACCAGATGCATATCCTGCACCAATCGTTGTTCCGATAATTAAAAACATCCATTTAAAGCCTGCTTTCCACATATCTTTTCCTCCATTATTTCATAACTATGTATAGATCTTGATATTTATCCGTATACTATAACAGTATGTTTTTGGAGGAAAAGCTATGAATATAAATCAAAGTGATCTAACGAAGCAAAAGCTATTACGGTTGTCACATATAAACCCAAGAACAATCGTAAGAATGCAACAAACAATTATCTCTTGGCTTCCAAAAATTCCCCAAGAATATGTCATTATTTGTATTGGTACAGACCGGTCTACTGGTGATGCTCTCGGCCCATTAACAGGAACATTTCTTCAAGAAAAGGGGCTTAAACATTTTACAGTTTACGGCAATTTACACGAACCCGTTCATGCTACGAATTTACATACTTACATTAACAAACTTTATAAATATCATCAGGAGCCTTTTGTCATTGCTGTTGATGCTTGTTTAGGCAAACGTACGTCTGTTGGCCATATTATAACTGGACTTGGTGCTTTAAAACCTGGTGCTGCCTTAAACAAATCCCTTCCTGAAGTCGGTGATATTTACATGACAGGTGTCGTCAATATAAACGGTTTTATGGAGCATGCTGTTTTGCAAAATACGAGATTATCCTTCGTCATTGATATCGCTAAAACAATTGCATCAGTATTAGTATCGGTTGACCAACAAATAACCCATCTATCGCCTTCTATGAAAAATCATAACAATTTAGTTTCAAAAGAAGAGGTTGATTACAATATATAATCTATCAAATATATAACATACTACCAAAATAGTTGGAAACCAATTCTTATTTGTGTTACCTTGAGTATATTTAATCCAATCACAACGATCAATAAACCACCTACAGCTGTTAATTTTGTTATAAGACCGTTGTAAAAAGTTTAGGAACTAACCTTTCTATATGGGGGTTAAGGAACAACTAAAATGCCAGAAAATTAACTCTATATTCAAGCGTTGTCGTTAAAACTAAAGCGATAAAACCGCCAATAATTGCTTTTGACATTAATGTTTCATGATCAATCTTTCTTTTACCGCTATCAAACACACCAATAATAACCATTGCACCGGGCACAACAATTAATGAAGCAGTTACAAATCTTTGCGATATGCTCATTTGTTGATGATGCATAAATTTATTTCCAATCCAGAACCCTAACTTATGCAAGCTTTTTTCTAAATGGAAAAATTCACTTATCATCACAACTGTTAAAAGACTTAATAAAACAATAATGATTGTTCTGGCTGATAAAGCCACCTGTAACCCGATTAGCCTATACCTTGTGTAATCATTTCTTTTTAATTTTCTCGTACGTTTGTAAAAAACAAACCACATACACAATCGATGATAAACAAATACCAGTTTAGTTTATCATTGTTACAAGTGAAATCATTATGATAACTCCATATATAAGACTTTAACGATTAATAATGATTTCAATAACTTGAAATGTTTCACGTGAAACATTTCAAATGTTATGCAAAAATGAATAAAAAGACTGACATAACCATTTGTGTTTTGTCAGTCTTCTTTTCTTTTATTTTTCTAATAATTGTATAATTCGTTCTAAATCATCATCTGTATAAAATTCGATTTCAATTTTTCCTTTACGCTTTCCACGACGAATATGTACTCCAGTCCCCAGTCGTTCGCGTAAAACTGTTTCACGTTCTTGTATGAAAACGTCTTTTTTCGGTTTTTCTTTCTTTTTAACTTGTTTTTTATTTAATTTATGAATAAGCTGTTCAACTTGACGGACATTTAACTTTTCTTTATTTATTTTTTTTACAATAGATGGTAGTAAATTTTGATCTTTTAAACCGAGTAATGCGCGACCATGACCCATAGACAGTTCGCCATTATTAATATACGCAATTGCTTGTTTCGGAAGTGCTAATAGTCGAACCATATTTGCAATGTGCGAACGGCTTTTACCTAATCGTTTCGATAATTCCTCTTGCGTGATATTTAATTCATTCATTAAATTTTTATAAGCTTGTGCCTCTTCAATGGGTGTTAAATCTTCGCGTTGTAAATTTTCTAGTAGAGCGAGCTCCATCATGCGCTCATCAGTTAAATCTTTAATAACAGCTGGAATTGTCGTAAGCTCTGCTTCTTTGGCAGCACGAAATCGCCGTTCGCCGACGACGATCTCATAGCCTTTTATACTTTTTCGAACAATTAGTGGCTGAATAATCCCGTATTCTAAAATAGACTCTTTCAATTCTTCAATTGAATCTGCAGGAAAGGTTTGACGTGGTTGATAAGGATTTGGTCGGCATTCATCGATATTTATTTCTTGAATTTGCTCATCGTTTGTCTCTTTTATTTCAGGAAAGAAGGCATCAAGACCTTTACCTAACCTTTTCGCCACTTTCCATCACTTCCTTTGCTAATTCAAGATAAACTTCAGCCCCTTTAGACCGAGGGTCATACTTAATAATCGGTTGACCGTGACTTGGTGCTTCGCCTAAACGGACATTTCGTGGTATCACAGCTTTATACACTTTATCTTGAAAATATTTTTTAACCTCTTCAATGACTTGAAATCCTAAATTCGTTCGCGCATCTAACATCGTTAACAGGACACCTTCAATCATTAAATGCTTATTTAAATGTTTTTGTACGAGACGAATAGTATTCAATAGCTGACTTAATCCTTCTAATGCATAAAATTCACATTGAACCGGAATAAGAACTGTATCCGACGATGTTAATGCATTAAGCGTCAACAAACCTAAAGAAGGTGGACAATCTATAATAATGTAGTCATAGTGTTCTCTTAAACTATCCAGTGATTTTTTCAACCGAATCTCTCGAGAAATCGTAGGAACAAGTTCTATTTCTGCCCCTGCTAATTGAATCGTTGCAGGAATAATATCTAACCTATCTATATTCGTTGACACACAAACCTTTTCTGCTGGTAGGTCTTCAACGAGTACATTGTAAACACATTGATCCATATCTGCTTTATTAATACCTACACCACTTGTTGCATTCCCTTGTGGATCGATATCAACTAAGAGAACACGTTGCCCTAATTCTGCTAAACATGCGCTCAAATTTACAGATGAAGTTGTTTTTCCGACGCCACCTTTTTGATTAGCGATAGCCATTACTTTTCCCATTTTGACACCTACCCTATTTATTAAAGCTTTTAAGATATTAAACTATTTCTAATTGCGCACGTCAAAATATATCTTCATATTTATTTTAGCATCATTTTAAAAAAGACCCAACTTACAATTTAATAGAAATGCCCATCTGAATATTGATGGGCACCACTAAGAATGATCGTGAGATATTTTAATCATTTTTTTTCGGAATTTTTATGGTAAATTGATAATAATCTTCATACTCTTCTTCATCTGTTTCAACGTGAATGCCTGTTTCCGATACCATACTTAATGATTGGCGAATTGTATTCATAGCAATACGAATATCTTTGTTAATCCCTTTTAATGTTGGACGTTTCTTTTTATCTTTCGGTTGTTTTTTCTTTTCAATCCAATCTTCAGTTTGCCGTACATTTAAGTCTTTTTCTAAAATCTCCATAAGAAGTTCAACTTGCGCCTCATCATTGTCTAATTTAATTAATGCTCGCGCATGCCGTTCAGTTATTTTTTGATCCAACAATGCTTGTTGAACTTCTTTCGGTAATTTTAATAATCTAATTTTATTAGCAATTGTCGATTGGCTCTTTCCGAGACGTTGAGCAAGTGCTTCTTGTGTTAATGAGTGTAACTTTAGCAATTGCTGATAAGCATTTGCTTCTTCGATAACAGTTAATTCTTCTCTTTGCAAATTTTCGATTAGAGCAATTGAAGCTGTCTCCGTATCATTCATATCTCGAATAATGCAAGCAATCGTTTGCCAACCTAGCAATTGGATAGCTCGCCATCTTCGTTCACCAGCAATCAGTTCATATTGCTCATCCTCTATCTTTCGAACAATGATTGGTTGAATCATACCGTGTGTATGAATAGTTTGAGCCAATTCTTCTATTTTTTCCTCATTAAATATTTCGCGAGGCTGATAGCGATTAGGAATAATTTGATCGACCGGCAGTTGAATGACTTCATCAGGATGATAAGTGTCTTCGTCTATTTTTTTATCCGTCTTTCCACCCATACCGAATATACGGTTGAAAGGAGATAACACTTTCACTCACCACCTTTATTCCCTTTTAACATCACTTGGGGGCTAACGTTTCAAAAAGTAAAGCTATATTACGCATCAATAAATTTAAACGATTAAACAATCTAGCAAAAACAAAAAGTTAAACTTATAAACGAACCATCATAAGTTATTGAACGCAGCAAGATATTACATCATTCTTAAAATGTTTCACGTGAAACATTTTATTGACAAGACATCTTATGTATATTTACCTATTATTAATGAGGCCAATCATATTTATTCTATCATATTTATTTCAATAAAAGTATTGAAAATTTATATATATTAAAGTCTCTATTGAAGTGGATGTTTATTTGGTGTACCCGCCTTTCTTGGAAACTTTTTTGGCGTTTGTTTCACCTTATCAATGATTATAATCGAACGTTCACTATCTTCATAAGGAAGTGTAAAAACGTAATTTTGATTAATTTTTCCACCTAAACGATGAATAGCTTTATGTGCAATTTCTAATTCTTCTTCTGCTTGTGAGCCTTTAAGCGCGATAAATTGTCCGTCTCGTTTAGTTAATGGTAAACAATACTCACTTAACACAGACATACGAGCAACAGCACGTGCAAGAACAATATCATATTTTTCTCTATAATCTTCCAGTTGGCCGAAATCCTCTGCCCGATGATGATAAAATGAAACATTTTCTAACTGTAGTTTTTCCGTCAAATGACTTAAAAAATTAATTCGCTTTTTGAGTGAATCAATGATCGTTATCTTTAAATGGGGAAAACATATTTTAAGTGGAATGCTGGGAAAACCTGCCCCAGCTCCCACATCACATATACTTAAATCTCTTGTTAAATCTATATACATAGCTGGTGTGATAGAATCAAAAAAATGTTTTAAATAGACATCTTCTTTTTTTGTTATAGACGTTAAATTTATCTTGTCATTCCATTCAACTAATAAATCGTAGTAAGCAGAAAATTGCTCTATTTGACGTTTTTTAAGATGAATATTTTTTTGCGCTAATGTTTTTATAAATTGATCTTCTTGCATGCTTATAACTCCTTACACATATTAATTCGCTAAACGGGCGATTTGTCCTTGTTCGAGATAAACGACTAAAATCGATATATCTGAAGGTGTCACACCTGCCATGCGAGATGCTTGACCGACGGAAAGTGGACGAACTTTCTTCAATTTTTCTTTTGATTCCATTGATAACCCATTAATAGCGTCATAATCAATATCAGCAGGTATTTTCTTATCTTCTAATTTACGCATGCGTTCGACTTGTTCATTCGCTTTTTTAATATACCCTTCGTATTTAATTTGGATTTCAACTTGCTCCTTTACTTCTAGTGGAAGTTCTTCATTAGCAATTCCCATTTCTTCTAACGTGTCATAAGATACCTCTGGACGTTTAAGTAATTGATATGCTTTAACAGCTTCTTTTAATGGTGTTGTTCGAACATCTTCTAAAACTTTTTGAACATGTGCCTCTGGTTTAATTATGAATTGATCAAGACGTTTTTTTTCTTCATGAATGAGTTGCTGTTTTTCCAGAAACCTTTTATAACGATCTTCTGTTATAAGGCCAATGTTATAGCCGATTTCCGTTAAGCGTAAATCAGCATTATCATGCCGAAGAAGTAAACGATATTCTGCGCGTGACGTCAACAGTCTATATGGCTCACGCGTTCCCTTCGTTACTAAATCATCAATAAGCACACCGATATAAGCTTGTGAGCGATCTAAAATAAGCGGATCTTTTCCTAAAACTTTGGCTGCAGCATTGATCCCTGCCATAATCCCTTGGGCAGCAGCCTCTTCATAACCTGATGTACCATTTATCTGCCCGGCTGTAAACAGACCAGAAATCTTTTTCACTTCTAACGTTGGCCATAATTGTGTTGGAATAACAGCATCATATTCAATCGCATACCCTGGTCGCATAATTTGTGCATTTTCCAATCCAGGAACAGTTTTTAACATTTGATACTGAATTGATTCGGGCAGCGATGTTGACAAACCTTGTACATATACCTCTTCTGTTTTTCTGCCTTCAGGCTCTAAAAAGACTTGATGACGTGGTTTATCATGAAAACGAACAATTTTATCTTCAATTGATGGGCAATAACGAGGACCTGTGCCACGTTTAGCCCCAGAATACATTGATGATAATTTTAAATTGTCATTAATAATTTTATGTGTTGATTCATTCGTATACGTTAACCAGCAAGGAATTTGATCTGTTATATACTCAGTCGTTTCATAAGAAAATCCTTGAGGTTTATCATCCCCTGGTTGTTCTGTCGTTTTTGAGTAATCGACTGAGCGATTATTAACACGTGGCGGTGTTCCTGTTTTAAAACGTGTTAATTCAAGACCAAGGTCCTCCAAGTTTTCCGACAATTTAATAGACGTGCGTTGGTTATTCGGTCCGCTCTCGTATTCAAGATCACCCATAAGTACTTTTCCACGCATAAATGTTCCGGTCGTCACAATAACAGTATCAGCATAATAAGCTGCTTTCGTTTCTGTGATCACACCTTTACAAATACCGTCTTCAACGATTAACTCATTCACCATACCTTGGTGTAATGTAAGATTCGGCTCACTTTCGACAATTTTTTTCATTTCTTGCACGTACATCGATTTATCAGCTTGTGCGCGAAGCGCTTGAACGGCTGGACCTTTACCTGTATTTAACATCCGCATTTGTTTATACGTTTTATCAATCACTTTTCCCATGACGCCTCCAAGAGCATCAATTTCACGTATAACAATTCCTTTAGCCGGGCCTCCTAAAGACGGGTTACACGGCATAAATGCGATCATATCTAAATTTAGTGTAAGCATTAACGTTTTTGCTCCCATGCGAGCAGCAGCCAACCCCGCTTCACAACCAGCATGACCTGCTCCAACGACAATAACATCGTATTGACCTGCTTGATAAAGCATATTTTCATCCTTTCTCCTACTTATTTTCCTAAACAAAACTGCGAAAACAATTGATCAATAAGCGCTTCGCTCGCTGTATCGCCAACAATTTCACCTAGAAATTCCCACGCTTGAGTAACATCAATTTGAACGATATCTAAAGGCATACCAGCCTTTAAACTATCCATGGCATCTTCTAATGACTTCTTCGCCCTTTTTAACAATTGAATATGACGGATATTAGAAATATACGCTGCATCAGATGCATCGAGATCACTCGTGAAGAAAGTTTGGGCGATTTGTTCTTCTAACTGTTCTATACCTTCATCATTGACCAACGACATATTTACAATCGGCTGATTTTGAGCAAGTTGTTTTACTTGATCCATATTTAGTCTTTGTTTTAAATCGCTTTTATTAATAATGACAATGAATTGTAATTCTTTGATGGCTTCAAACAATTGTAAATCATCATCTGTTAAAGGTTCATTATTATTTAAGACGAACAAAATTAAATCGGCTTCTGTTAATACTTGTTGTGAGCGTTCAACACCGATTCGTTCAACGACATCTTCTGTTTCACGAATGCCTGCTGTATCGATTAATTGTAATGGAACACCACGAACATTGACATATTCCTCAATAATATCTCGAGTCGTCCCTGGAACTTCTGTTACAATCGCTTTATTTTCTTGCACAAGTGCATTCATTAACGAAGATTTGCCAACGTTTGGTCGACCGATAATACCTGTTTTTACACCTTCGCGTAAAATTTTCCCTTGCCTTGCAATAGAAAGTAGTCTTTCAATATCTGCATGTACTTCTTTAGTTTTAGTTTGCATCATGTCATGAGACATTTCCTCAACATCATCATATTCAGGATAATCAATGTTTACTTCAACATGTGCGATTGCTTCTAACAATTCTTGTCTTAATTTTTTTATATGTTTTGACAATCTGCCATCCATTTGTTTTAAAGCGACAGACATTGCTTCATCTGTTTTAGCTCGAATTAAATCCATCACAGCCTCAGCTTGAGATAAATCGATACGACCATTTAAAAAGGCTCGTTTAGTAAACTCACCAGGTTCTGCAAGGCGTGCACCTTCGCTAAGAACAATTTCTAAAACACGATTAACGGCAACCATACCACCGTGACAATTTATTTCTACAATATCTTCCTTCGTATACGTTTTTGGTGCTCGCATGACGGAAACTAATACTTCTTCGGCAATATCATTTGTATTTGGATCTATGATATTTCCATAGTTCATCGTATGTGATTTAACATTGTGTAAATTATTAACACCGCGAAAAATTTTTGCTGTTATATTGATCGCATCAGGTCCACTTAAGCGAACGATAGAAATCGCTCCCTCACCGACGGGTGTCGAAATTGCTGTTATTGTATCTGTGTCCATGTCTGTCACCTCTTTAACCCCATAAAACCAATCTATAAAAATTTGTAAATTGTATTCTTTACTAAATTAAAAGCATAACATATTTTGTATAATAAATATACTTATCCACATGTTAATATCTTTCAATCAACAAAAAATTAAACATATATCCTCATGTTAATAAATGGAACAAAAACAGTAAAATTAAAAAAGAAAAATTTTAGGTGGAATAATGTATGAAGGCAATAAAAAAACCCTAGTTTCCCAGGGTTTAAACATTTATAGTTCCGAATTATGGTTTGATGACGATATAGCGATGCGGCTCAGTACCATCGGAATACGTCGTAACATCTTCCTCTTGCAAAGCTGTATGAATAATCTTTCGCTCAAATGGTGGCATCGGCTCTAATGAAACATTTTCATTTAAACGTTTCGCTTTTTGTGCCATTTTTTTCGCAAGCGATTGCAATGTTTGCTCACGGCGTTTTCGATAACCTTCTGCATCTAACATAACTTTGTAATATTCTTTACCATTTTTGTTAATTACTAAATGAACTAAATATTGTAAGGCATTTAATGTTTGTCCATGTTTTCCAATGAACAAGCCAATCTTTTCACCGCTCACATCAAATGTAACATGATTATCTTCTACAGTTGTTTCAAGATCAATATGAATATTCATATGTTGAGCTACTTCTTTAATGAATTTTTCCGCTTCTTCAATTTGATTTTTTAACTTTGTCACATGAACGACCGCAAGTTTCGAACCAAATAAACCAAAGATTCCTCGTTTACCTTCATCAATAACATTTACTTCAACTTGGTCCCTCGTTGTATTTAACTGCTCTAATGCCGTTTGGACCGCTTCCTCAACCGTTTGTCCACTAGCAGTTACTTCTCTCACTTCATTTCTCCTCCAGTACTTGCGTCTTTCATCATTGGTTTACGAATAAATATTGTCTGTGCAACCATAAAGACATTACCTACAACCCAATATAAAGCTAATGCAGATGGGAAAAACATAGCAATAACAGTAATCATAATCGGCATCATATAAAGCATTACTGTCATTTGTGGATTTTGTGATGCAGGGCTACCTGACATCATTAATTTTTGTTGTAAAAATGTTGCTCCACCAGCAATTAAAGGAAGCAAATATATCGGATCTGGTGCACCTAATTCAAACCAAAGGAAATTTCCTGCTTTAATCGCTTCTGTACGCATAATCGCATGATACATCGCAATTAAAATAGGCATTTGTACTAAGATCGGCAAACACCCTGCAAGTGGATTGACACCATGCTTTTGAAAAAGCTCCATTGTCTCTTGTTGTAATTTTTGTTGTGTACTTGCATCTTTTGACTGATACTTTTCTTGTAATGCTTTAAGTTCTGGTTGAATATCTTGCATCGCTTTCGAACTTCTAATTTGTTTGACATTGAGTGGTAATAAAATTAATCGAATAATAATTGTTACGACGATTATTGCTAGGCCATAGCTCCCTTTAAACAAATTTGCAAAATATGTGATTAATTGTGACATCGGATAGACAAAAAACGAATTCCAAATACCTTCACTTTCCGCTGTAATCGGTTCCCGAACTTGTGTACAACCAGAAAGTAAAAGAATAAAAGCGATCATTGCTATAAGGAAAAGTATTTTCCGTCGATCACTCACATTGTTTCCTCCTTACTAAGCAAAGCCAACTCTACTATATACTACTTTATATATTATCACCAATAACTAAGAAGATTCTATGAAACATGTCTTTAATTTTGCAATAACTTTTCCCGCTTTAATAAATGCAATAAGCTACCTTTAATATCATGAAAACTCATATTTTTAGTTGGTTGACGTGCAATAATAATAATATTTAAAGTTGGTAAAATACGGTGTTCAAGATCCATAAAACTTTCCCGTAAATAACGTTTAATACGATTTCTTGTCACAGCATTTCCTATTTTCTTTCCAACTGAAAGTCCAACACGAAAATAGGTTTGCTCGGAATGCATATAATAAATGACAAGCTGTCGGTTAGCAAACGATTTACCATGTTTAAATATATATTGAAATTCTCGGTTGTCTTTAATCCGGTATTTTTTTCTCACAAGCCTCACCTTAGCAGCTAGTCATAGCATACGAAGTTTTGTTTCCTAAATAAAAGTGTAAAGACCACTGAAAAATTTTACTCAGTGGCCTATGCAGATAAAACTTTTCTTCCTTTACGACGACGACGCGCGATCACTTTACGACCATTTTTCGTTTTCATTCGTGCACGAAAACCATGTACACGCTTACGCTTACGATTTTTCGGCTGGTAAGTTCTCTTCATCTTTAATGCACCTCCTGCATCTATTAAAAAGCGTTTTTAGCTCGTAAATATTCTTTCTAATTATATGAGAAGAATATCGAATTTGTCAACTTCTACATACTTATATAAATTTAACACATTAGATAGGTTATCCACATCACTATGTATAAAATACATTGCTCATAAAAAAATATCAACAACAATTATCGACAAATCAACCACAAAATATAGTCATGTGGACAATTTTCATCAACAAGCTGTAGATGTTGTGGATAAGTGTCGAAAATGCATTGCAATTACACATTTTATTTGGTATCATGTTTGTGTTTTAACATGTAGATAAATATCTTTCACTTTAAAATTATCCACAACTGTTAATAGTGTGTGGATAGTTGTTCACACTTATGTTTAAATAATTATAGACAGCATTGTGAATATGTGTGTAAGTAATTCTTTAAAAGTTTCATATAATTTTAAATATCTCCTCCGTTATCAAACTTACAGTAAGGTCTCGGGAGGGTTTTTTACACTTTAATAAATATATTTAAAACATTTATACATTCTATAAAGGGGTGAGGGTAGTTTGGAAAACCTTGATGAATTGTGGGCAGCTGCACTTAATATTATTAAAGAAAAAATAAGTAAACCAAGCTTTGAAACATGGCTTAAAAATACGACGGCAGAACGTTTTAGCCAGGATACATTAACCATCGGTGTACCTAATGATTTCGCTAGGGACTGGCTTGAGGGTCATTATAAAAATCTCATTACTGATGCTTTATATGAATTGACTGGAACGAAATTAAAAATAAAATTAGTTATTCCAGATGCTATCGATAGTCAAAATAAACAGAAAAATTTTAAACAACCAACACATCGCGCAAGTACCAATTACGAACATTCACCAATGATGCTTAACCCAAAATATACATTTGATTCATTCGTTATAGGTGCAGGAAACCGTTTTGCTCATGCAGCTTCCTTAGCTGTTGCCGAAGCTCCAGCGCGGTCATATAACCCCTTATTTATTTATGGTGGGGTAGGCCTGGGAAAAACACACCTTATGCACGCTATTGGTCATTATATTCAAGAACATAATCCTGAAGCATCACTTGTTTATATATCTTCAGAGAAATTTACCAATGAATTTATTAATGCCATTATGGATAACAAAGCTGTAAATTTTAGAAATAAATACCGAAATGTCGATATTCTACTCATCGATGATATTCAATTTTTAGCCGGAAAAGAACAAACACAAGAAGAATTTTTTCATACGTTTAATACGTTACATGAAGAAAATAAACAAATTATTATTTCTAGCGACCGGCCTCCTAAAGAAATACCGACTCTTGAAGATCGATTAAGATCACGATTTGAATGGGGACTTATTACTGATATTACGCCACCAGATTTAGAAACACGCATCGCTATTTTGAATAAAAAAGCGAAGGCAGAAGGATTAGATGTCCCAAATGAAGTCATGCTTTATATTGCCAATCAAATTGATACGAACATACGTGAATTAGAGGGAGCATTAATTCGCGTAATCGCTTATTCATCACTCGTCAATCAAGATATCGATGCATCTTTAGCTGCAGACGCCTTAAAAGATATCATCCCGAGCAAAGAACCTAAAAAAATTACCATTCAAACGATACAAGAAATCGTTGCTGAAAAATATAACATTAAAATAGAAGATTTTGCAGCGAGAAAAAGAACGCGTTCGATCGCTTTTCCCCGGCAAATTGCTATGTATCTCGCTAGAGAGTTAACAGATCTATCATTGCCTAAAATCGGTGATAGCTTTGGCGGTCGTGACCATACAACAGTTATTCATGCCCACGATAAAATTACAGAAATGCTCGATAAAGATGCCCATTTAAAACGGGAAATTGAAAATATTAAAGATCAGTTAAAAAATATTTAAGTAATAATAGTTATGTGTGAAATGTTGACAATAAAAGAAAATGTACACAAAGTTATCAACATGTTAATAACTTCAGTAACTGTTGTTTTTTGAGTTATCCACATATTAACATAGACTATTACTATTAAGACTATATTTATAAACTAATATAAATGATCGTGCGAAAAACAATGAGGAGGAAATGTCATGCATTTTATTATTGACCGGCAAATTTTAATGAAAAGTATTCAAGAAGTTGCAGTCGCCATATCATCTCGTGCAGCTATACCTATATTAACAGGCATTAAAATAGACGTTAGTAAACAAGGGATTACATTAACAGGTAGCGATTCAGATATTTCGATTGAATCATTTATCCCGACAGAAGAAGACGGAAATGTTTATATTGAAGATATTCAAGAAGGAAGTGTTGTCTTAGATGCACAATATTTCCCAAACATTATACGTAAATTACCAGAAAAAAAGGTAGAAATTCAAAAAGATGAAACATTAAAAGTAACGATTCGTTCAGGACAGGCAGAATTTAATTTAAACGGACAAGACGCAAATGAATACCCGCAATTACCGCAAATACAAACAGAGGATGGTTTTCAAATATCAGCAAGTTTGTTAAAAGAACTTATTAAACAAACTGTTTTTGCTGTTTCTACGATGGAGACACGTCCGATTTTAACAGGCGTTAATATCAAATTGGAAAATTCTACATTAACTTTTACAGCAACAGATAGCCATCGACTAGCTTCGCGCTATGTATTTTTACCTGATGTTTCACTAAATATTTCTAGTATTGTCGTTCCAGGAAAAAGTTTAGACGAATTAAATAAAATATTAAAAAATAGTAAAGAAAATGTAGACATTCGTTTGACGAATAATCTTATCTCGTTTAAGACGAAACATTTATCATTTATTTCCCGTTTACTTGATGGAAAATATCCTGAAACATCACGCCTGATCCCTAAAGATAGTAAAACTGTATTACATATAAACACAAAGGAGCTTATACAAACAATTGACCGTGCAGCGCTTCTAGCTCAAGAAGAACAACATAATGTTGTGAAATTATCAACAAAAGAGCAAAACATTATTGAAATATCGAGTCAGTCACCAGAGATCGGAGAAGTATCAGAGGAGAAAACTGTTCAAAAAATCGAAGGTGAACAATTAAAAATTTCCTTTAGTGCAAAATATATGATTGAAGCATTGCGAGCCATTGATAGTGAAGAAGTGACCATTGCTTTTACGGGAGCTATGCGTCCCTTCGTTATTCGTCCAGCTAACGATGATCCAATTTTACAATTAATTTTACCGGTACGTACGTTTTAATGGTAAGGTCTTATCAAAATTGATAAGAGCTTTTTTAAAAATAAAGTATATACATGCTATTTATTTTACTTTTAAAAAGTATTTTACAGCGCTTATAAGCGTTTTTATTCTAAATAAGGGGTAATCCTTTCATTAATAATAAAACTTTAGTAAAATAGTGTTTAGTAGCATTTTAAGTGTATGATTAAAAGTTATGTCAAGTAGAAATTTGGTGAAACATATGCGTGAAGAAATAAAAATTTCGACCCCATCTATTACATTGGGACAGTTGTTAAAATTGGCGAATATTTTTGATTCAGGTGGCATGATTAAGCATTACATTCAAACTGAGGGTGTGTTAGTAAACGGCGTTCGTGAATATCGGCGCGGTCGTAAGCTTTATCCGAATGACACAGTTACAGTTGATGATATCGGATCATTTACTATTAAGAAATCGTAAAATAAAAGAGGAATTTTTATGCATATTGACCGATTGCATTTAACAAACTACCGAAATTACGCGCAAATAGACCTACAGTTTGACCATAAAGTAAATGTCATCATTGGAGAAAATGCCCAAGGAAAGACGAATTTAATGGAATCAATTTACGTATTAGCATTAGCGCGATCATATCGCACCCCCCGTGAAAGAGAGCTAATCCGCTTTGATCACGACTATGCTAAAATTAAAGGAAAGATGATCAAGCGAAATCGCCCAATTCCTCTAGAAATTGTCATTTCACAACAAGGAAAAAAAGCAAAATTAAATCATCTTGAACAAAAGCGTCTAAGCGACTACATTGGTGTATTTAATGTCGTCATGTTTGCCCCAGAAGATTTACGGCTTGTTAAAGGTTCACCTCAAGTTAGGCGTCGTTTTATTGATATGGAACTTGGGCAAATTCAACCGAACTATATTTATCATTTAGGGCAATATCAAAAAATTTTAAAACAACGAAACTATTTATTAAAACAAATTCGTCGTCAAGAAAGTATGGATTTTACAATGTTAGACGTGTTAACTGAACAATTAATCCATCATGCGACGATCATTTTAAAGAAGCGTTTTATATTTTTGGAGCAACTTAGTTCGTGGGCTAAAGACATTCATTCACAAATTAGCCGTCAACTTGAACATTTGTCTATTCAGTATAATCCATCAATTGACGTATCAGAAGAAGACAATAAGGAGAAAATAAGTAATATATATGTTCATAAGTTCAACGATATTCAAAAACGGGAGATTGACCGTGGAACAACACTTATCGGCCCACATCGTGATGATATAACGTTTTTTATTAACAACAAAGATGTTCATGTATATGGCTCTCAAGGTCAACAACGAACGACAGCACTTTCGATTAAATTAGCGGAAATAAAGCTCATTCAACAAGAAATTGGGGAATACCCTGTTTTACTTTTAGATGATGTCTTAAGTGAGTTAGATCATTACAGACAATCACATTTGTTAAATACAATTCAAGGAAAAGTGCAAACGTTCGTTTCGACGACGAATGTTGATGGTATAAATCATGAAACATTAAAAGAGGCTGAACTTTTTCACGTCATTAAAGGTGTCGTAAAGTAATGAATAGGGGGCATAGGGATGTTTATTAATATTGATGATGAACATACAATTCGCTTTGAAGACATTCTATGTATTTTAGAGTATGACTTAATAAAAACTTCTTCAATTATGCAAGAGATGATTGAAAAAAATAGACAAAATAATACGGTTGTAGGGTCTATAAAAGATGCAAAATCAGTTATTATTACGGATGATATAATATATTTAAGTTCATTAACTGTACCCACATTTAAAAAACGATCAAACATTGATGCCATGTTATCAAACACTAAAGAATATTCGGATCAAATTAAAGATATGTCATAAACATTCCTCCTCTAAAGTTTATCCACAACTTAATTTATATTTTCATAGATCATTGTTTGCTAAGTATTAGAAATGAAGGTGAATAATAGTGTCCATGGAAGAAAAAGCAACAACGGATCAATTATATAGTGCCGAACAAATCCAAGTACTCGAAGGACTTGAAGCTGTTCGAAAACGCCCGAGTATGTATATCGGGTCAACAAGTGCAAAGGGGCTACATCATCTCGTTTGGGAAATTACTGATAATAGCATTGATGAGGCGCTTGCCGGGTATTGTGATCATATTCAAGTCATTATTGAAAAGGATAACCGAATTACCGTAAAAGATAACGGACGAGGTATTCCAATTGATACCCATGAAGAAACTGGAAAGCCAGCACTTGAAGTAATTATGACTGTTCTTCATGCTGGTGGAAAATTTGGCGGTGGTGGGTATAAAGTTTCCGGTGGATTACACGGTGTCGGTGCAGCCGTCGTTAATGCGTTATCAAGTGAATTAGAAGTTTATGTACATCGAGATAACCGTATTTACTATTTATGCTTTCAAAAAGGGATTGCTCAAGGTGATATAAAAGTTATCGGTGAAACAGATATAACAGGAACGATTATTACCTTTAAGCCAGATGAAGAAATTTTCACTGAAAGTACGGAATTTGATTACGATATTTTATCGAATCGCCTGCGTGAACTTGCATTTTTAACGAAGGGATTAACGATAACGATTGAAGATAAAAGATCGCAGAAGGAGCCTGTTAACTATTACTATGAAGGCGGTATTCGTTCCTATGTTGAATATATGAATCAAACGAAAGATGTTTTGCATGAGCCATTTTATATTGAAGCTGAAGAAGACGATATTGCGGTTGAAATTGCTGTTCAATATAACAATGGTTATACGAGCAATTTATTCTCTTTTGCCAACAATATTCACACCCATGAAGGCGGAACGCACGAAGTCGGCTTTAGAACAGCATTAACACGTGTCATTAACGATTATGCTAGACGGAGCAATTTATTTAAGGAAGACGATCCGAACTTAACGGGTGATGATGTGCGCGAAGGGATGACAGCAATCGTATCAGTTAAACATACAGATCCACAGTTCGAAGGACAAACGAAAACAAAACTTGGAAACAGCGACGTTCGCTCAGTAACAGACTCCATTTTTAGCGAAGCTTTTTCTAAATATTTATTTGAAAATCCAACGATTGGAAAAGCGATTGTTGAAAAGGGAGTTATGGCATCGAGGGCGCGCATGGCCGCAAGACAAGCTCGTGAATTAACAAGAAGAAAGAGCGCTTTAGAAGTATCGAATTTACCAGGTAAATTAGCCGATTGTTCATCAAAAGATGCAGAAATTAGCGAACTTTATATTGTGGAAGGTGACTCTGCTGGAGGATCAGCGAAGCAAGGAAGAGATCGTCACTTTCAAGCGATATTACCTTTGCGTGGAAAAATTTTAAACGTTGAGAAAGCGCGTTTGGATCGTATTTTATCAAATGATGAAGTGCGCGCGATTATCACCGCTTTAGGAACGGGCATTGGAGAAGATTTTGATATTACGAAGGCGCGTTACCATAAAATTGTCATTATGACAGATGCAGATGTTGATGGCGCACATATTCGTACATTACTTTTAACATTTTTCTATCGTTATATGAAACCGTTAATTGAACACGGTTATGTTTATATTGCACAACCACCACTCTATCAAATTAAACAAGGCCGAGCGGTTCATTATGCATATAAAGATTATGAACTTGATGAAATATTAGCCAAACTTCCAAACTCACCTAAACCAGGTATTCAGCGATATAAAGGTCTTGGGGAAATGACTGCAGAGCAGCTATGGGAAACAACAATGAATCCAGAATCAAGAACATTACTTCAAGTCAAATTAGAAGACGTGATTGATGCAGACAAAATCTTTAGTGTTTTAATGGGAGATAAGGTGAAACCGAGAAGAGAATTTATCGAAGAAAATGCAAGATACGTACAAAATTTAGATGTTTAACAGGAGGTAATCGTTCGTGGATGAACAACGATCGAATGTAGAAGAAATAAATATAGGTGAAGAAATGCGGACATCTTTTCTAGATTATGCCATGAGTGTTATCGTCTCCCGCGCTCTTCCAGATGTTCGCGATGGTTTAAAACCAGTACACCGACGAATTTTATATGCGATGAATGATTTAGGCATGCATGCGGATAAAGCGTATAAAAAATCAGCTCGTATCGTCGGTGAAGTAATAGGTAAATATCACCCACATGGCGACTCTGCCGTATATGAAGCGATGGTTCGAATGGCGCAAGATTTCAGTCACCGCTATTTGCTTGTTGATGGGCATGGTAACTTTGGTTCTGTTGATGGGGATGCAGCAGCTGCGATGCGTTATACTGAAGCAAGAATGACTCGATTATCAATGGAACTTCTTCGGGATATTAATAAAGATACAATTGATTTTACCGATAATTACGACGGTTCAGAGCGGGAGCCGATCGTTTTTCCAGCGCGTTTCCCTAATTTGCTCGTGAATGGATCATCAGGAATAGCTGTTGGAATGGCGACAAATATTCCACCACATAATTTAGGTGAGACGATAGATGCTGTTTTAGCATTAAGTAAAAATCCACATATAACCGTTGATGAATTAATGGAAGATTATATACATGGGCCTGATTTTCCAACAGCGGGAAAAATATTAGGCCGTAGCGGTATTCGTAAAGCATACGAAACGGGACGAGGTTCGATTACGTTAAGGGCAAAAGTAGATATTGAAGAAAATAATAATGGCACATCTACAATCGTCGTCACTGAATTACCTTATCAAGTGAACAAAGCTAAACTTATAGAAAAAATAGCTGAGCTTGTTCGCGATAAACGAATTGATGGCATTACTGATTTAAACGATGAATCTGATAGAAATGGTATGCGAATAGCCATCCAATTGCGCCGTGATGTTAATCCAGACATCGTTTTAAACAATTTATATAAACATACAGCTTTGCAAACGACGTTCGGCATTAACATGTTAGCGCTCGTCAATGGACAACCACAAGTATTAACGATTAAACAATGTCTCCAACATTATTTAGACCATCAAAAGGAGATTATTAGGCGACGGACGCAATTTGATTTAAATCGAGCAGAGGCACGGGCACATATTTTAGAAGGTTTAAGAGTGGCACTTGATCACTTAGACGAAGTCATTTCGCTTATTAGACATTCAAAAACGACTGACGTTGCCCGAAATGGCTTGATCGAACGATTTGATCTAACGGAGAAACAAGCACAAGCTATTTTAGATATGCGGCTGCAGCGGCTAACAGGGTTAGAACGTGAGAAAATTGAAACGGAATATAATGAGCTTATCGAACGTATTCAAGTATTAAAAGCTATTTTAGCAGATGAGGAAAAAGTACTTGCCATTATTAGAGAAGAACTTACAGAAATTAAAGAACGTTACAATGACGAAAGACAAACAGAAATTGTTTTTGGTGGCGTTGACTTCTTTGAGGATGAAGACTTAATTCCTGAAGAAAACATCGTCATTACCCTTACACATAAAGGTTATATTAAACGTCTACCAGCCTCGACATATCGAACGCAACATCGTGGCGGACGTGGGATTCAAGGGATGGAGACAAATGAAGATGATTTTGTAGAACATCTCGTTTATACATCGACACACTCGACTATTTTATTCTTTACGAATAAAGGTAAAGTCTATCGATTACGCGGTTTTGAAATTCCTGAATTTGGCCGAGTTGCCAAAGGTATTCCACTGATTAATATTATGCAAATTGAAAAAGACGAGTGGGTCAATGCTGTCATAGCTGTGGAAGAATATGAAGACGATTGGTATTTATTTTTTACAACGAAACACGGCATATCTAAACGATCGGCGTTATCTCAGTTTAAAAACATACGCAGGGGTGGCCTTATCGCGATCGGACTGCGCGAAAATGATGAATTGATTTCGGTTAGATTAACTGATGGAAAACAACATATCGTCATTGGAACAAAACAAGGATATTTAATTCGCTTTAAAGAAGATCAAGTTCGCTCGATGGGACGTGCAGCAGCAGGTGTTCGTGGCATTTCCTTACGCGAAGATGATGAAGTTGTTTCGATGGAAATTTTAAAAGAGAACTCACAAATACTACATGTGACGAATAAAGGTGTAGGCAAACGAACACATGAAAATGAATATCGTATTACTAATCGCGGTGGCAAAGGCATTTACACATGTAAACTAACGGATGACACAGGGCATGTTGTCGCTGTTAAAGCCGTTAATGGTAATGAAGATATTATGCTTATTACTGTTGATGGTGTATTAATACGTATCCCTGTTGAAGATATTTCGCAAACTGGACGTAACACACAAGGTGTTCGCTTAATTCGTCTTCGTGAAGAAGAGGAAGTAGCAACGATCGCAAAGATTCCAAACGATAAAGAAGATGGAGTGGAGATGGACGCAGATTAAAAATAAACATACACGTTTAGGTATGAGGTAACTCAGATGAAATATGCAATTTCTGTCTGAGTTACCTTTTTATATAAGGGGGGGAAATTTACTAGTGGAAATATATTTATCTCAAGCTGTTCCAGGTTGTATACTTATCTCAGATATCATTGGTCAATCTGGTAGACCAATTATGCTCAAAAATACTGTGTTAACAGATCAATATATTTCTATTTTAGAAAAATTTTTAGTAACAAAAATTGATGTATCTAAACAATTAGCTAATGGCGAGACTTTTACACCATTAACGGTTGATAAATCCGACGAATGTGTAACAAATGAAAAGTTGTCTTTTGCTGATCATTATATGCATGTTGTTAAGTCATTTAAGCAATTATTTCATCGTTGGGAAATTCAACAACCTTTAGATATGATCGTTTTGCGCCGGTTAGTAATCCCTTTGTTAAAGCGTCTTGATAAAATAGGCTCTAAAATTTATTCACTTTATAAATACGTAACAAAAGAAGAGTATTTTTATCATCATAGCATTGCTGTCGGTCTCCTAGCTACATATACGTCGCAAATAATGGGTTATAAAAAAGGTGAGTCTCTACAAATAGGATTAGCAGGTATTTTAAGTGACTGTGGCATGTCGAAGATCCCTGGACACATCCGGTCAAAAGCAGGAAAACTTCATGAACAGGAGATGGTGGAAGTCAAACGGCATCCGATATATTCATACCGTATGGTTGAACATGCAAAAACGATTACTCAAGCTGTTAAAGTGGGTGTCTTACAACACCATGAACGAATGGATGGTAGCGGCTATCCTTTAGGGGTCTCAGGTGAAAACATTCATCCATATGCCCGCATAATTGCTGTATGTGATGTATACCATGCGATGACATGTGATCGCATACATCAAGAAAGTACGCCACTCTTTACTGTTGTTGATGAATTGCGAGAAGAACAATTTTCCAAACTTGACCCTAAAGTCGCTTTAACATTTGTCAAGCAATTAAGCCATTATTCAATCGGTACAATCGTTCGTCTATCAAATGATCAAATCGGGGAAATTGTTTTTATTCATGATGATGAACCAACGCGACCGATGATTAAATTAAAGGAAAACGATAAAATTATATCTTTACAACAAGATTCAACATTATATATAAAAGATGTACTATAGAAGGAGGAAAACTGTAAGATTTTGTTAATCTATCTATTTTAAAATTTAGAATATAAGAATTCTATACACTGTAGTTGAAAAAAAGTAACCAATCGCGTATTGTAATGTCAAAACAGTGATTTTTTAGCCATATTGTTCGCCATTTTATAAGTGGAAAAACTAGCAAGAAAAGGAGGATGAAAAGTTGCGTTCTGATAAGTTTGCAAAAGAAGGCTTAACGTTTGATGATGTTTTATTAGTTCCGGCACAATCAGACATGTTGCCACGGGATGTTGACTTAAGCACATCATTATCAACATTATCGTTAAATGCACCTATTATTAGTGCTGGGATGGATACTGTTACTGAAGCTGAAATGGCTATTGCGATGGCAAGACAAGGTGGTCTTGGCATTATTCATAAAAATATGTCGATTGATGAACAAGCTGAAATGGTCGATCGGGTCAAACGTTCAGAAAGCGGTGTAATTACAAATCCATTTTACTTAACACCGGAAAATCAAGTATATACAGCTGAACATTTAATGAGTAAATACCGTGTTTCTGGCGTACCAATTGTTAACAATCGTAATGATAAAAAACTTGTAGGTATATTAACGAATCGCGATTTACGTTTTATTGAAGATTATTCAATCGTTATATCAGAAGTGATGACGAGTGAAAATTTAATTACTGCACCCGTAGGAACAACGCTTGATGAAGCCAAACAAATTTTGCAACAATATAAAATTGAAAAATTACCTTTAGTGAGCGATGATGGCACTCTAAAAGGTTTAATTACGATTAAAGATATAGAAAAAGTCATTGAATTTCCTCAAGCAGCAAAGGATAGTCAAGGACGATTAATTGTAGGAGCTGCTGTCGGTGTGACTAATGATGCTATGCAACGTATAGAAAAATTAGTTGAACAAAGTGTAGATGTCATTGTAATTGATACAGCTCATGGACATTCAAAAGGTGTCATTGAACAAGTAAGAAAAGTAAGAGAAATGTATCCTCATCTAGAAATTGTCGCTGGAAACGTCGCGACGCCAGAAGCGACTGAAGCCTTAATCAAAGCAGGTGCTTCAATTATAAAGGTCGGCATAGGCCCAGGATCTATTTGTACAACGCGTGTTGTTGCTGGCGTTGGTGTGCCGCAAATAACAGCTATTTATGATTGTGCTGTTGTCGCTGATCAATATAATGTTCCTGTAATAGCTGATGGTGGCATTAAATATTCGGGAGATATCGTAAAAGCCTTAGCAGCCGGCGCTCATGCCGTTATGATAGGAAGTATGTTTGCAGGAGTTGAAGAAAGTCCAGGAGAGATGGAAATCTTCCAAGGCCGTCAATATAAAGTATATCGTGGCATGGGTTCTATAGAAGCAATGGAGGCAGGTTCGAAAGATCGATATTTCCAAGAAACGAATGAAACAAAAAAACTCGTTCCTGAAGGCATTGAAGGTAGAGTTCCTTATAAAGGTCTTCTGGCGGATACGATCCATCAATTAATGGGTGGCTTGCGCGCTGGTATGGGTTACTGTGGTACACCTACCATTGATTGTTTAAGAAAAAATGCGCAATTTATTCGCATCACAAATGCCGGATTAAGGGAAAGCCATCCGCATGATATTCAAATTACGAAAGAGGCTCCAAATTATTCGGTATAAACAATAAGATACCAGTTTTTATTAAGTATTAGAAAAACAAAGGAAAATGTAACAAATAACGAAAACAAACGTTTTTCTAATACTTTTTCTATGATAAAATATAGTAGCATATGCTTATATTTAAGTGGAGGTAAAGGAAAGTGAAACGCATATATCGTAAAGGATTATCGTTATGGCTCATATCTATATTAATTGTAGCAAGTGTCATTGGACAACCAGAGACAATAGAAGCGGAGTCAACGCTTGATATAAATGCTGAATCAGCTATTTTAGTTGATGCAGATACAGGTAAAATTTTGTACGCTAAAAATCCTGACATGGTATTGCCTCCAGCAAGTATGACAAAAATGATGACTGAATATCTTGTATGGGAAGCGATAGAAGACGGATCGATTAGTTGGGATACTGAAACTGAAATAAGTGACTACGCCTATAGTATTTCATCAGATGAAGATTTCTCGGGTGTAGGTCTTTATCAAGATGAAAAATATACTGTTCGCTCATTGTACGAAGCGATGGCGATTAACTCTGATAACGCAACGACGATCGCTTTAGCAGAATTAATCGCTGGATCTGAAGGAGAATTTGTGAAATTAATGAATGAAAAGGCAGAAGAGATGGGCTTGTCTGATTATGAATTTGTAAATACAACAGGTTTAGAAAACTCTTCTCTCGGAGATCAATATCCAGAAGGAACAGATCCAGATGGAACGAATTTACTTTCGGCTCGTTCAGCTGCATTGCTTGCATATAACTTAATTAATGATTTTCCTGAGGCATTAGATATCTCTAGTATGCCTGAGGCGAAATTTGATGAAAAAGAAATTCGTAATTGGAATTGGATGTTACCACACGATGCAAGTTATTTAGAACAATATCATTATGAAGGTGTCGACGGTTTAAAGACAGGATATACGGATCTTGCAGGATACAGCTTTACTGGTACAGCTGAGAGAAATGGAAAACGATTAATAACAGTTGTTATGAAAACAGGTAGTGAATCTGAACGTTTTGAAGAAACCGCTAAATTACTTGATTATGGATTTTCTCAGTTTGAAATAAAAGAAGTCTTCCCTGCCGGCTATCAAAAAGAAGATGAATCAACACTACCTGTTGCCAAGGGAAAAGAAAAGGCAGTTGATATTGAAACAAAAGAAGCCTTGGAAGCACCGGTTAAATCGAAGGCGGATGAGGCATATGATATTGTATACACAATCGATAAAGAAAAATTAAATGAAGATGGTAAATTAACAGCACCGATTAAAAAAGGTGAAAAAATAGGCACAGCAAAATTAACCCCAAAAGATGAAAATGATTTTGGATATATTATTTCTGATGTAGATCATAATGTCGTAGACTTAGTAACTACATCAGATGTAGACAAAAGGAATTGGTTTATGATCACACTTGGCGCTATAGGTGACTTTTTCGTCAATTTATTTACAACTGTCGTTGACACGATTAAAGGTTGGTTTTAACGTTTAAATAAATAATTTTCGATAATGTATATAAATGATCGATTTTGTAAACAGTAACTTGAAATATCTCTATTCCTTCGTTATGATATATTAAAATAAAGCGTGTAAAAGTGATGATAGGAACGAGTAGTAATATCGCTTTCTTTAGAGAGTCAGTGGGTGGTGCAAACTGATGTTAGCGTATTATGAATCCATCCTTGAACTAGTTTACGATCTCTTATCATATGAGTAAGTAAACTCGGGTTATGTGCCGTTATAACATTAAGCTGGGAGATGTGATGTCTTCAAATTGGGTGGCAACGCGGGGTATATTAACTCTCGTCCCTTTTTAAAGGGCGAGAGTTTTTTTATATGTAAAACTATATTTAAAGGAGGAAAAAAACATGCTTGATATAAGATGGTTACGGGAAAATTTCGCCGATATTGAGGAAAAACTGAAATATCGCGGAGAAGATTTATCGGATTTAGAAAAATTTAATGAATACGATCAAAAACGGAGACAATTAATTACTGAAACCGAACAATTAAGGGCAAAACGAAATGAAACGTCAAAGCAAATTGCCGAGTTAAAGCGTGAGAAAAAAGATGCTACAAAAGTGATTCATGAAATGCGTGAAGTTAGTGAACAGATTAAAGATTATGACGAAAAATTAGCTAAGATCGAAGAACAATTAAAACATATCATGTTATCTATTCCGAATGTAGCCCATGAAAGTGTACCAATTGGCGAAGATGAGGAAGATAATGTCATCAATCGAACATGGGGGGAAATTCCAAAATTCTCTTTTGATCCGAAGCCACATTGGGATTTAGCGACACATTTAAATATTTTAGATTTTGAACGTGCATCCAAAGTAACTGGCAGTCGTTTCGTTTTTTATCGAGGTTTAGGTGCACGTCTTGAGAGAGCCTTAATGAATTTTATGCTAGATTATCACATCGATCATCACGGTTATGAAGAAATGCTACCTCCTTATATTGTGAATCGAAATAGTATGATTGGAACGGGACAACTCCCTAAATTTGAAGAAGATGCGTTTTGTATTGATGATTGGGATTACTTTTTAATTCCGACTTCAGAAGTTTCGGTGACAAATTTTCATCAAGATGAAATATTGTCATTGGATGATTTGCCTAAAAAATTCGTCGCTTATAGTGCCTGTTTCCGTTCTGAAGCTGGTTCAGCAGGTCGCGATACACGTGGGCTCATTCGCCAACATCAATTTAATAAAGTTGAACTCGTCCATTTCGTTAAGCCGGAAGACTCTTATGAGGCGCTTGAGGAATTAACGAATCACGCTGAAAAAATATTGCAATTGCTCAAATTACCATATCGAGTGATGGATATGTGTACAGGAGATTTAGGATTTACGGCGGCTAAAAAATACGATATTGAAGTATGGATACCATCGCAAGGTGTCTACAGAGAAATTTCTTCGTGCTCAAATTTTGAAGCTTTTCAAGCAAGGCGTGCAAATATTCGTTTTAGACGCGGTGAAAAAGAAAAGCCAGAGTATGTTCATACATTGAATGGTTCAGGATTAGCGATTGGCCGTACTGTTGCAGCTATTTTGGAAAACTATCAGCAAGCAGATGGATCAATTGTTATACCAGACGTTTTACGCCCTTATATGGGTGGCATCGATATCATTAGCTAAAAATCCCTCATCCTTCCTTGGAGGGGGATTTTTTCATTAAAATGATTGACAATGAAAAAAATATATTGTATATTAATAGGCGTTGGTGATGGAGGAATACCCAAGTCTGGCTGAAGGGATCGGCCTTGAAAGCCGAAAGGGGCCTCAAAGCCCGCGGGGGTTCGAATCCCTCTTCCTCCTCCATTTTAAAAATGAGTTTGATGAATGATTAAACCGTTACACGAGTAATGGTTTTTATTTTATGAAAAATGCTTGACAATTCAAAACAATCACATGATTTTACAATAATTTAATGATAAAAATGCGATGAATAGGACGAGTAGATGACTGTATAACGACAGAGAGTAGAATTTAAGGCTGAAAAATTCTGCGAGTTCCCTACGTCATTGAACCTACCTAGGAGTGTTAGTTAAAACTAACCGCATGTATTGCGTTATCGATGTAAGAGTGGATATAAGGTTTTAATACTTTATATCAATATAGGTGGTACCACGGAGACAACCTCATTCCGTCCTTATCTTCTAGGGACAGAATGAGGTTTTTTATCACTTAAGTGACATATCGTTAATTGTAGCGTATATATCAATGTGAAAAAAAGAGGTGAGTGTAAAATGGTTCATAAAATTGCTTTCATTGGGGCAGGATCAATGGCAGAGGCGATCATTTCAGGAATTATTCGCCGGAAGATTATCGATTGTGGGAAAATTTTTGTTACGAATAAGAGTGATGAACATCGTTTAAAGGAATTATCTGATCAATATCATGTAACTTGTACAAATGATAAAGAGAAGGCGCTCAACAATGCAGAAGTTGTCATTTTATCGATGAAACCACAAGATGTTAAAGAAGCAATTCATTCTATAAAAGCTTTTGTGACGTCTGATCAACTCATTATCTCTGTCGTTGCCGGTGGATCAACGGATATGATTTTACAATTGTTGCAAAAACGAATCCCTATTATTCGAGCGATGCCAAACACCTCTGCATTTATCGGTTATTCAGCGACCGCTCTATCCTATGGAAAATATGCTACAGAAGATCATATGATGATTGCAAAAAGATTGTTTAACACGATCGGTATAAGTACTATTATAGATGAACAACATATGCATGTTGTAACAAGCATCTCAGGAAGTGGTCCTGCATATTTTTATTATTTAGTTGAAGCGATGGAAAAAGCAGCTATTGATTTGGGCTTTGATCCACAAGTAGCACAAACGTTATTGTTACAAACGGTTGTAGGGGTAGGTGAAATGTTAAGTCATTCCGGCAAGTCAGCCAAACAACTGCGACAAGATATTACAAGCCCACAAGGAACAACAGAAGCAGGTTTAGAAGCTTTATTTGAAAATGATTTTCAGTCGATTGTTGAACAATGCATACGTGCGGCACACCGACGCTCAATTGAATTAGGACATAAGTTGTCAAATGAATAAAATTTTATAAAGGAATTGTCTATGAATTATTTAACGATAATAGATGAAATATTAGAAATGTAGGGATACATTATGGATGACATTTTTATGAAAATGGCGATTGAAGAAGCGAAAAAAGCAGAGAAAATTGGAGAAGTCCCAATAGGTGCAGTTATAGTTTATAAAAATGATGTGATTGCAACCGGTTTTAATGTTCGAGAAACGACACAATCAAGTCTTTCTCATGCTGAGTTAATAGCGATTGAAAAGGCTAATAAAAAATTAAGTAGTTGGCGTTTAGAAGATTGTACATTATATGTAACGCTTGAGCCTTGTCCAATGTGTGCTGGAGCAATTGTTCAATCGCGTATAAAACGTGTCGTCTACGGTGCCTATGATCTAAAAGCAGGTTGTGGCGGGACAATACTTAATTTACTTCAAATGGAAGCATTTAATCACCGCGTTGATTTAACATCAGGCGTCTTAGAACGAGAATGTAGCTCGTTATTAAAACGTTTTTTTAAAAAATTGCGACAGCAACTTTAGATAATTTGCCAACATTTGTCATATTTATAAAAATATTAATACTGGAAACTTTGATCTTTTCTATTAAATTATTTTAAGTTGAACCGCTTTCAACTATGTTGAAAAAATGATACAATAAACAATCGTTAGGTTAAAACATCATGAGTCACATAAAGGAGTTTTGCAAATGTCACCAGAACAAATAGGTTTTACACTACTTTATCTCGGTGTCTTTTTACTTATCGGTAAGTGGATACGTGTCAAGGTGAAATGGACACAAAATATATTTTTACCATCGTCGATTATTGGTGGATTTGTAGCTTTAATCTTAGGCCCACAAGTGTTAGGGAAACTATTAGCATATTTTGATATCGTTTCTAATGATTCGTTTTTTGTAAACGGCATCATCCCTGAAGAAGTGCAAGATGTTTGGTCTGAATTGCCAGGTCTTATGATCAGTGTCGTTTTTGCGACCTTGTTTCTTGGAACAAAAATTCCTAGTATAAAGAAAATTTGGCATTTAGCCGGTGCACAGCTTTCATTTGGATGGACAATCGGTTGGGGGCAGTATGTATTAGGTATATTGTTAGCTGTACTCGTTCTTTCGCCTGTCTTTGGACTACCACCTATTACGGGTGCGTTAATTGAAATCGCTTTTGAAGGTGGACATGGTACAGCAGCAGGTATGGGTGAGACGTTTGAAAAACTCGGATTTGCTGAAGGTTATGACCTTTCCGTTGGTTTAGCGACAGTTGGCCTTCTTTCTGGTGTCATCGTCGGAATCATCTTAATTAATTGGGCTGTTAGAAAAAATAAAACAAAAGTTATTGAAAATGTGGAAGGGTTTTCTGATTTACGTAAACAGGGTATTATGGAGTTTCAAAATCGGGAACCTGCAGCACATATGACGGTTAGAGTTGAATCAATTGAACCATTATCACTTCATTTTGCGCTCGTCGGTTTAGGTGTATTAGTTGGCTATTTGATTCAGCAATTTCTCATCTGGTCAGAAAGTGCAATTTTTAGTTCAGATTTTATGACGTATATACCTCTGTTTCCTTTAGCGATGATTGGTGGTATTATCATTCAAATTATTTTCAGTAAAGTTGATCGAAGCCACATATTAAACCGACCGATGATTAATCGTATCCAAGGTTTTGCCCTAGATATACTCATTGTAACTGCTATTGGTACAATTTCACTTGATGTGATTGGTAGCAACTTCATTCCGTTCTTACTTTTAGCGGCATTAGGTGTTATTTGGAATGTTTTCGGAGTGCTCGTGTTAGCGCCGCGCATTATCCCATCGTATTGGTTTGAGCGCGCAATTGGTGATTTCGGTCAATCTACGGGTGTTACGGCTACAGGGCTCTTACTCATGCGTGTCGTCGACCCGGAAAATGACTCACCAGCTTTTGAAAGTTTCGGCTATAAGCAACTCGTTTTTGAACCATTTCTCGGTGGAGGATTCGTCACGGCATTGTCGTTACCACTCATTTATAAATTTGGCCCTGTTCCATTCTTATTAATATCGGTCGTGATGTGTTTGCTCGGTTTATTATCTGGACTACTTTATTTTGGCAGAAGAAAAGAAGGTTAATATACATTTTATCAAGTTAAAAATCCTCCTTTTTCATGTTAACGAAAGAGGAGGATTTTTTTATGACTACTTTAAAACTCTTTATCTTCTTTAATCCATTTTTATAACGAGCCTATTAACTTCCCCATTTGCTAACTGATCAAATCCCTCATTAATTTCTTCTAAACTAATTGTATTCGTAAGCAACCGGTGAACAGGTAATCGTTCTTGTTTAAAAAGTTCAACAAAATTTGGTATATCGCGTGGCGGCACACAGCTGCCAATATATGACCCTCTAACTGTTCTTTCTTCTGCTGTAAGTGTTACATGTGGCACTGAAAGATGATGCTTAGGATGTGGTAACCCTGTAGTTATAGTCATGCCACCTCGTTTAGTCATATGAAAAGCTATTTCTAGGGCAGATGTTGACCCGGCTGTTTCAAATACATAATCTAATCCGCCATTTGTTTTCTCTTTAATTGTTTGCACAATCTCAGGATGCTTCGAATCGTAGACATCCGTAGCTCCTAAATTTTTTGCGATAGCAAATTTTTCGGGATTTATATCAAGGGCAATAATTTCACGAGCACCAGCTAGTTTAGCTCCCATAATGGTATTTAAGCCGATGCCACCGAGGCCGACGACAGCAACACTACTTCCAGCTTTAACTTTTGCAGTATTAACGACAGCGCCGACACCGGTAATAACAGCACATCCAAAAAGTGCAATTTGTTCAAAGGGAATTTCAGGATCGACTTTCACAATAGAGTGTGTAGAGACGACTGCATATTCAGCAAAACCTGAAATACCTAAATGATGATAGATCCTTCCATCTTCTGTATGTAATCTTTTTCCTCCAGCAAGCATCTCTCCTTTTTCGTTAGATGTTGCGCCTCGTTCACAAAGTGCAGGCTGGCCTTCCCTACAAGGAATACATGCCCCACAGCTTGGGATAAACGTGCAGACAACATGATCGCCTACTTGAAAATCTATAACACCGCTACCTACTTTTACAATTTTTCCAGCAGCTTCATGTCCCATTGCCATAGGCATAGGCCTTGGACGGCTGCCGTTTATAACTGAAAGATCTGAGTGACATAATCCAGCTGCTTTTATTTCTATTAATACTTCATTATGTTTTGGTTCATCTAATGTTAATGTGTCAATTTTTAATGGTTTACTCTGTGCATATGGACGTGGCAAACCCATTTCATATAAGACGGCTGCCCGTGTTTTCATATGTTCACCTCATTCGTTTATAAAAATTATAGCTAAACTCAATATTTGACTGAAACAAAAAAATTTTCCGTTATTTTTTACGTTGGAATAGAAGATATATTAACTTTCAATGTATGCTAAAGCACGTATTTGTCCGCCCGTTTGACCGACGTAAGGTATGGGTGCTCCAGAAAAGAGAAATCGAGGCCTTGGGATATGATTAATGTTTACAAGGTTTTCTATGATTGCAATATAATCATTGTTATTAAGACCTAACGAACGCGGCCGCAGGAAATTAATGTGGACTGGAAAATCTACAGCCGATGGGACATCGACATTAGGTGTATCAATGCCTACCGTTTTGACACTTTTTTCTCGTAGCCATTCAGAAGCATCTTTTGTCAGTCCCATAAATTCAAATGAGTATTTTTTCGGGTCTTTAATGGTTGACCAACCTGTATAAATTAATACAATGTCATTTGCTTGAATTGAAGCGCCAGATTTTGATTCAGCGTCTTGTAAATTTTTAGCTGTAATACCGATGCTAGATCCAAAATTTCCTGATACATCAAGCCAAATAGCAGGGCCAAAACCGCAGTCAATTGGCATTTTTTCGATTGTTAATTCAGATTCAGGATCAAAATGATAACATGAATCCATATGTGTTCCAGTATGACCACATACAATAATATTTTCATTTTCAAATGAAGTGACATCTGAGTCATCATAAGGATTTATAATCTCGAGTCCTTTATCAAGTTCATGATTTCGAGTACCAGACATAAACAGAGGTGTTCTCCCGTGTGCTGGATGTTGTGCCATTCCTTCTTGTATAGGCAACGTTAAATCAACAATTTTTGCCATTTTAGTTTGCCTCCTTCTATACATAAACCATGTTTTTTTAAAAATATTTAGACGAATCATTTCATAAGGAGTAAATTGTAAAATTAAATATTACATTTAATCACAATCAGACTAGCAATATTATTTAGAATTGTCAAATAAATACAGTAAGGTTTGTGGAAATGATTAACAAATTTAAACGAATCTATGCTATTGCATAAATACCTACAACAAGGTATAATATGAGTTACCGTGCTAGGTGGGGAGCTAGCGGCACCCTGTACTCGCAATCCGCTACAGCGAGACTGAATTCCCGCTTCAGGTGTGACGGTCTTAGGGTCCGCCTTAAGGGAGTGGTGTTGACGCATAGGTCCTGCGCAACAGAAACCCATGAATCCTGTCAGGTCCGGAAGGAAGCAGCAGTAAGTGGTCATTTCTGTGTGCCGTAGGGTTCCCTAGGCCGAGCCATGAACTTAAGTACCGCTTAGGAACGTTACATCGAAGGTGGGTGCACGGTTTATATAAATATATCAAGTCTTGCTAAATAAATAGCAAGGCTTTTTTTTGTTTCAAATAATACTTCGCCGTGGTAATATAATAATATACGCTAAGATATGAGTTCGCGAAATTGGAGCGTGTAAAATTTGAAATCAATTACAATTCATCATTTAGTACGTAAATTTTCCTTAGAAGTCATTACTGGTGCCGAATTTCTCGACCAAACGATAGTTAAATCTCCAACAAGACGACCGGGGATTGAATTTATCGACTATTTTGACTTTTTGCCAACAGAACATGTTCATGTTCTAGGTAAAAATGAAATCGATTATTTACATACACTAAGTGATGATGAACGTGATTTACGTGTAGGGCATTTAATAAGGTATGAACCACCTTGTATTATTGTAACTGATCAAAAAGATGGTTTGAAATATTTAAAAAAGTATTGTGCTGAACATGAAATACCACTTTTAAGAACTAGTGAAACGAATTATGAATTTATCGGGAAAATAGATGCATATATGATTAAAACATTTGCTGAAGAGATCGCTATTCATGGTGTTTGTGTAAATGTTTTCGGAACTGGTATATTAATCCGAGGAAAATCCGGTGTCGGCAAAAGTGAAACCGCACATACATTGATTGGCAGAGGACATCGTTTAGTCGCTGATGACATCGTCGTTTTGAAAAAATTAAGTCCACAAACACTTCTTGGCACACATAATGGAAAAAATAAAGAGTTGCTTGCGTTACGAAGCATCGGTTTATTAAATATCGTTCGTTTATATGGAAGGAAAGCTTTTAAAAACGAAACACGAATTGCTCTTGATATAGAACTTGTGGAATGGAAAGAAGATACATTAAATAATGAATTAGAGATGGAAACGACGTATACGGAATATATGGGGGTTAAAGTTCCGCACATACAAATAGAATTGCAACCTGGTCGTGATGTAACAGGTCTCATCGAAGCGGCTGTTAACAATTGGTACTTAAAGCAACAAGGATATAGTGCTGCTGAAGAATTTATGAAACGAATAAAATCGGATGCAGATCGCTAACGCCAAGTGTGTTATGTTATAAATTGTGAAAGAAGAAATCTTGGAAAGGAATATTCATATGGCTTATCAAGCTTTATATCGCGTATGGCGTCCGCGACAATTTATCGATCTTGTCGGACAATCACATATTACAACAACACTTCAAAATGCACTTGAACAAAAAACATTCGCCCACGCGTATTTGTTTTCTGGTCCTCGGGGTACGGGGAAAACAAGTGCTGCCAAGATTTTTGCGCAAACGATTAATTGCAAGAAAGCCCCAACGAGAGAACCGTGCCTAGAATGTTCTGCTTGTTTAGGCATATTAGACGGATCAAATCCGGATGTTATAGAAATTGATGCTGCTTCAAATACGAGTGTTGATGATGTGCGTGATATTCGTGAGAAAGTAAAATATGCATCAAGTTCTGTTCCTTATAAAGTATATATTATTGATGAAGTACACATGATTTCAACGAGTGCCTTTAATGCTCTTCTGAAAACATTGGAAGAACCACCTGATCACGTCATTTTTATTTTAGCAACGACAGAACCACATAAAATTCCCCTAACGATTATATCAAGATGTCAGCGGTTTGACTTCAAACCGATTAGTCAACAAACAATTGTTGATCGAATGCAATCAATTGTTCAATCAGAAAATATAACGGTATCTACCGAAGCTTTAGAGGCGGTTGCATTATCTGCAGAAGGTGGTATGCGCGATGCCTTAAGTATATTAGATCAAGCGATTGCTTATAGTGATGAGCAAGTGACTTTAGATGATGTATTAGCTGTAACAGGTAGTGTATCGCAATCAACTTTATTAAGTATGGTTGAGGCAATGTTCAATCAGGACGTAAAACGGGCTATACAATCCCTTGATGAACTTATTCAACGTGGTAAGGATCCGGGAAGATTAGTTTTTGATCTTACGTATTTTTTACGAGATATGTTATTATATAAAAGTGCACCATCTCTTGAAGGATTGCTAGATCGAGCGCGAGTAGATGAACATTTTAAAAAAGTAGCGCACCTTTTAACGAGTGACTGGATTCAACAAGCTATTACAACAATGAACGAATGTCAGCAAGATATGAAATGGACGAATAGTCCTAAAATTTTTATTGAAGTAGCAATCATAGCAATAGCGAAACAATTTAATCATGCAGAACAAGTGAGCTCATCTAACGATTCACAGCCGATAAATGATATGCTTAATCGCATTAAACAATTGGAAAAAGATATTTATAAACTTAAACAAACATCTCTCACCCAGCAAGATATACCACAAAGGAATCGAACACAAAAGCAACCAAGAACGACGGCTCATCGCTTTAGTGTTTCTTATGAAAAGCTTCAATCTGTTCTTAAATATGCAAAGAAATCTATATTACAACATTTACAATCGAAATGGGCATCATTTTTAGAGACATTGAAAGCAACAGATGCACCTGCACATGCAACCATTCAAAATAGCAAACCTGTCGCTGCTTCGGAAACATCAGTCATCGTTGCCTTTAAGTACGAAATTCATTGTTCATTATTTCTTGATCATAGGGAACTTGTAGAATCGGTTTTATCACGCTCTTTTGGAGAATCGTTAACGATTATACCAATTCCGATTGAAGAATGGAGAAAAGTAAGAGAAGATTATATCAATGAGCAAAGTAAGTCACACTCAAGCGATCAAAAAGAAGATCCAGTCGTCAAAGAAGCTCGAAAGCTCGTTGGTGATGATTTATTACACATTCATGAATAAAACCATATATATAGATCTTATAAGGAGGAATTGCTATGAAAGGCATGGGTAATATGGGCAATATGATGAAACAAATGCAAAAAATGCAAAAGAAGATGTTAAAGGCTCAAGATGAATTACATGAAATGAGTTTTGAAGCGTCTGCTGGCGGAGGAATGGTTACTGTTTCAGCAAATGGGAAAAAGGAAATTACTGATATTCAAATTAATGAAGAAGTTGTAGATCCTGAAGATATAGAAATGTTACAAGACTTAGTATTAACAGCAGTTAATGACGTTATAAAGCAAATTGACGATAAGGCAAATGAAACGATGGGCCAATTTACAAAAGGCTTGAATCTACCTGGTGGCATGTTCTAGGAGGCATCTTTCATGTATTATCCTGAACCAATTTCTAAGTTAATCGACAGTTTTACAAAATTGCCAGGAATCGGACCGAAAACAGCTGTCCGGCTGGCTTTTTTTGTCATCGATATGAATGATGACGATGTATTAGATTTTGCTAATTCCCTCGTTAGTGCGAAACGAGAGTTATCGAGATGTTCAATTTGCGGACATATTACAGACCAAGATCCTTGTTCGATTTGTTCGGATCATTCCCGGGATGAATCAATCATTTGCGTCGTTGAAGATCCAAAAGATGTTATTGCGATGGAGAAAATGAAAGAGTTTCAAGGGAAGTATCATGTACTTCACGGCGTTATATCACCAATGGATGGTGTTGGCCCTGAAGATATTAATGTGCCTGATCTTATTAATCGATTAAAAGAAGAAGACGTAGAGGAAATTATTTTAGCGACAAATCCAAATATTGAAGGTGAAGCGACAGCTATGTATATATCCCGTCTCGTGAAGCCATCTGGTATTCGGACGACTCGAATTGCTCATGGGCTTCCGGTAGGTGGTGATTTAGAATACGCTGATGAAGTAACATTAGCAAAATCTTTAGAGGGAAGGCGAGAGGTATAATCATTTGTTTGTTTTTTAATCTAAGGTGGGGAAAATGATTCGAAAAATAAAAAGAGAAAAAGTTGATAATCATTTACTAGAGACGATTTATAAATTGCAATGGGAGTGGAAACGCATCCAAAAAATGTTAGAAAATAGTATTGAACCTTCGGAGGAGAGTATTTTTCAAGAAAAAATAGCTAAAGCTAAATTTGTGTTTTTATGGCAAGAGGCACGTTATTTAAATATACATGCGATTAAACGTCGTTAGTTCTTTTTCAATCATTCCTTTCATATATTGTAAATAAAAGTGGGGAATGAAAGGAAAAGGAGTGAATGACGTTTTGAATGCGACAGTCGTTATTTCCATCATGATTGCTTTAATTGTTTTACTGTTATTCATTGGTGCTCCTGTAAAACCGATGCGTTTTATCGTTCATAGCTCTGTTAAACTAGGCATTGGTTTGTTGTTTTTATTTTTCTTTAACGTATTTGCAGGATCAATTGGTCTTCATATTCCGATTAATTTATTTACGTTGATCGTGTCAGGATTTTTGGGGATTTTTGGTATCGTTTCTTTAGCAGCACTTCAAATATTTATAATGTAGAGATATATTTATCGGTTTTAATCGTGTATTTTTCCATCTTCTCACTTTTATGATTATGCTGTATACAAACGAGCAAGTTGTGCATATATATAAATAAATGTTTTGCTTGATAATATTTCCAAAATATGTATATATCCCGTTAGATTAGGAGAAACTAGACACTAAACTAACGGAGGTGAGGAGATGGAACCGATTAAATCTTTAAAAATGTGCGGTATTTGTGAAGAAGAGAAAGAAAAAGGCATTCATTTATATAAACTATTTATTTGTTATGAATGCGAACGAAATATGATTCATACTGAACCACGAGAAGAAAAATACCAGTATTATTTACAAAAATTAAAAAATATTAACGAATCAACTTTATTTTCATAGATCAATACGTTTTGTTTATGTGACTACAGCGCCATTAGTTGCTGTAGTTTATGTCTTTTATTGCTTAAATATTAAAACAAAACATCGTTGAAATAGCTCCTTTTGGTGCAAAGCTTAAGGTAACTATATTCAACGATGCTTTGCATGAATGATTGAACTCATGAAACTGTCGTTTTTTCAAATCGATCAAATCTTAACGGCTCTGTCGGAATCGTCGTCTCTTTGTCTTGGATTAGTTCCTCAATTAATTTTCCAGTGACCGTCGCTAAACTAATGCCGTCACCCTCATGTCCGGCTGCAATATAAAAACCAGGTATATGATCGACAGCTGAAATGATTGGTAAATGATCTTCTGTAAATGGTCTAAATCCTGTATAAGCTCGAATCATTTTAAAATCGTTCATTTTCGGGAAAAAGCGTAATGCACGTCTAGCGATTGCTTTAACAACATTAATATTAACGCGACTCTCATAGCCGACGAATTGTCGACTGCTTCCTAAAAGGAAATTTTGGCTTTCCGTCGGTTCAAGGACGAGTGCAACACCATATTTTGATGTGATCGGATCAGCAATTCTTTCACGGCCAAATTTATTCATTAAATAACCAAATTCCATGACATTTCTCATCATAACCGGCTCTTGTCTTGATCCGACAATAATGTGACCTCTTCGTGGTGTAATCGGAATATTAAGATCTAACATTTTTCCGATAAATGGCGCCCATACGCCAGCTGCATTGACGACTTTTTTCGCTGTAAATGTACCATTTGTCGTTTCAATTGTAAAATCTTCATGTTTTGTAATATTCCTTACTTCGGCTTGTGTATAAACTTCTAAACCATATTCCTTCGCACGATCGATTAGGGAGTAGCAATATAAATATGGATTGATAAGGGAATCTGTTTCGCATTCTAATCCCCCTGGAATATCTTCCGCAAAATAAGGTGATTCTTCTCTAATGTCTTCTGGTTCTAAAACGTTAAATTTTAAACCGGCTTCATTTTGTGTCTCAACCCATTTTACAGCAGCTTCCATTTCTTCATCATTATCGCAAACTAAAATGCTACCTGATTTTCGATACTCAAATGGAAGATTTAAATCTTTCTCAAGCTCTGCCGTTAGTTCTTGACTCACTAGAGACATTTGGCTTTCAAAACCAGGGTCTTTATCGACAATTGAAATATTTCCGTCACATCGTGAAGATGTGCCACTGGCAATGTCATTTTTTTCAATAACCATACAATCGATTCCGGCTTTTGCAACGTAATAAGCAATCGAACATCCAACGATCCCACCACCAATAATCGCAACTTCTGCATGCTTTCGTGTCACTAATGGCAACCCCCTTAAATCTTATATAAATATATGTTATAAACTAATCATAAGTACAAACATATAAATTTGAAACCATTTTAACATATATGCGAAATGATTGATGATTATATTAGACATTAACGCTATTTACGCAAAAAAGATATATTTTATATAATAAATATTAATTGTATTCTAACACATATGATAAAATATTATTTAAATAAAACATCGCTAACTATAAAAAAATTAGAAAATGAAACAAAGGGGGTCTTCGTTTATGAAAGAATTAATTGTTTGTCGGTGTGAAGAAGTGACATTAGAAGATATTAAACAGACAGCCGATAAATACAATTGTTCAGCACGAGAAGTAAAATTACGCACAAGAGCAGGTATGGGATATTGTGGGGGTCGGACATGCCGGCCAGCTGTAGATGCTATTTTATATGAGGTGACGAAAGAAAAACCAGGAGATGAGATTCCATTAAAAGTTCAACCTCCTGTAAGACCGATTTCTTTAGCAGATTTAAGGAGGGGAATCGAGAATGAAACATAACCGTATTGTTGATCATCCAGTCTTAGAAAAGTTAGATGAGCGAAAAAAGGTTACTTTCACCTTTGATGGCAAAGAATATACCGGCTATGAGGGGGATACGATTGCAGCAGCTCTTCTTGCCCATGGCATTCGAACATTACGTGTCCATGAAGAATCTGGAACACCACGTGGTATTTACTGTAACATTGGTCACTGCTTTGAGTGTCGTGTAACTGTAAATGATATACCTGGTATTCGTGCATGTTTACAAGAAATAGAAGAAGGTATGGTCATTAACAGTAGCACAATACAACCTAATCCATTGAAACGAACGAATGAATCACATGAGATTCCTCGTACATATGCAGAGTTTGCCAAGCAACATAAAGGTCTTAAGAGGGAGGAATAAATATGTATGATGTTATCATCGTAGGTGCTGGTCCAGCCGGATTATCAGCAGCTATTTCTTGTCGAAAGCATGAGTTAGATGTACTCGTCATAGATGAGTTTCCAAAACCAGGTGGCCGACTTCTTGGACAGCTTCATCAAGAACCAAGCGGTGAATGGTGGAATGGTATTAAAGAGACGAATCGTCTACTTGATGAGGCAAATCGCCTACAAACACGTATTAAATGTGGTATATCTGTTCACCATATTGAAAAACTTGAGGAAGGCTTTATTGTACATACGAATGAAAAAGATTTTCAAACAAAACAGTTGCTTATTGCAACAGGTGCTGCTGAATCATCTGTGCCAATTCCTGGTTGGACACTTCCAGGTGTCATGTCAATAGGAGCTGCACAAGTGATGACGAATGTTCATCGTGTTAAAGTTGGAAAAAAAGGTATTGTCGTAGGTGTAAACGTACTATCAGCTGCTATCGCGCGTGAGTTGCAATTAGCTGGTATTGACCTTCATAGTATGGCACTTCCTGCACGAAATCCAGTAACTGCCGATCAAAGTCATCCAAAAAAAGTCATGGAAGGTTTAGTACGCATTGCTCATCTTGCACCTTCTCTATTTATTCGATTTGGAAGTAAGTTTGCTAAAACTGACTGGATTCGTCAATTGGCTGTTCAGTTTTATCCAAAAAGTGGTGTTAAGATGTGGGGGATGCCAATTCATCTCCGGCGGGCGGTTACACAAATTAATGGAAAAGACCGTGTTGAATCAGTAACGATGCATAAAGTAACAGCCGAAGGAGAAATTGTTCCAGGTAGTGAGGAAACAGTTCCTGTTGATTTTGTCTGCATTGCTGGTGGTCTTTATCCACTCGTTGAACTTGCAGCTGTGATCGGGTGTCCTTTTCAGTATATAGAGGAGCTCGGCGGTCATGTGCCTGTGCATAATGAACATATGGAAACGCCAATTTCTGGGTTGTTTGTTGCAGGTAATATAACCGGTATTGAAAGTGCAAAAGTTGCTGAGGCGCAAGGAAAGCTGGCAGGATTAGCGATCGCTCAACAACATTTAAAAGATTCTTTAGATATAAGTCAATCTATTCGTGATGCGAAAACTCATGTAAAGACCGTTCGCTCAGAAGCAACGATACAGTTTCACCCAGGGATTCAAGAAGGGCGTAGGAAAATAGCAACTGCTTTTCATGAATATAAACAAACACCATAAATAAATTTTTAAAAAGTTCAATGAAAATTTACGGCAAACCGTGCTAAAATATATACAATCAATGACTTTCATAAACACTTTCTTAGAAAGTAATGAATACATTATAAGTAAACAACGTAGGATGTAAACAAGCTAAATAGATATTAATGAACGTGTGATGACGTAAAGGAGACGAAGTAACGTGGGCGGATACTTTATTACACTTGAAGGTGGGGAAGGAGCGGGTAAAACGACCGTTCTCCACGGTTTAGAAGAAAGACTACATCATATGGGATACGAAGTTGTAACGACACGTGAGCCAGGTGGCGTTGAAATTTCCGAAAAAATTAGAGAAGTGATTTTAAATCCGCTCTATACTGAAATGGATGCGCGCACAGAAGCTCTACTATATGCAGCTGCACGTAGACAACATTTAGTAGAAACGATTATACCAGCCTTAAACGAAGGGAAAATCGTCTTGTGTGACAGATTTATCGATAGCAGTCTCGTTTATCAAGGTTATGCGCGCCAATTAGGTATTGAAGAAGTATTAACAATTAACCAATTTGCTATACAACAATGTATGCCACAGTTAACATTGCTTTTAAATGTAAAACCAGAGAAAGGCCTACAACGAATTATTGCGAATAAACATAGAGAAAAAAATCGCCTAGACTTAGAAAACCTCACTTTTCATGAACGGGTTTATGAAGGATATCAATATGTTTTAAGGCAATTTCCGATGCGAATCCAAAAAATTGATGCTGAAAATACTATTGATCATGTGATTCAACAGTCATTAAATAAAATTTTACATCGTTTAGAAAGTAATTTTGAAAGGGGGTTATAAATGTGAAGTTAATCATTGCTGTTGTACAAGATAAAGATACCAATCGCTTAATCGATGCTTTAAATGAAAACAATTTTCAAGCGACGAAATTAGCGACAACCGGTGGCTTTTTAAAAGAAGGTAATACGACATTAATGATCGGTTGTGAGGATGAGTATGTCGATGAAGCATTAGATATCATTCGTGATAATTGCTCACAGCGAGAGCAAATGGTTGCACCTATTTCGCCAATGGGTGGAAATGCAGATTCATACATTCCAAAGCCTGTTAAGGTTGAAGTTGGCGGTGCGACTGTCTTTATTCTTCCAATTGAAGCATTTTACCAATTTTAATGCGAAAAAAAGGGGCTGAAGTCATGAAGATTAATCAAGATATGCGATCACAAATTAAAACAAAACAATTACGCACTCAAATTGAAGGTCATAAATCATTCGAACAAATGATTCAGTCCCAAACGACTAAATTGAAGCATGAAGAAATTGAACATTTGATGGAAGAAATATCGGATCAAGGTGAACGATTGAATCGTTTTCGTTCAGTGCATAATCTCGTTCAATTTAAACGTTTAATAAAAAGTTTTTTAGAAAAGACCGTTTACGATGGTTTACAGCTTAAAAATAGTCATATTTTTAGTTTAGAGGGAGATAGTCGTAAGTTATCTGTCGTTAAAGAAATAGATGAAAAACTTGTCGCATTAACAGAAGAAGTGATGAGCCATGAAGAAAAAACGGTTGATTTGTTAGGACTTATTGGGGATATCAAAGGTCTGCTAGTTAATTTATACAAATGATCGTAAGGAAGGACCCGACATGAATACATGGTCAGATATGGAAAATAGGCAACCACTAGCTAGTAAAATATTGATCAATAGTTTTAAAAAGGATCGACTTTCACATGCTTACTTGTTTCGTGGTTCACGTGGGACAGGTAAGCGTCAATTAGCTTTATTACTCGTAAAAACTTTATTTTGTCCATATAAGCAAAGTATTGAGCCGTGTCATGAATGCCGCGTATGTAAACGGATTGCATCTGGTAATCATCCTGATGTACATTGGTTGAGCCCAGATGGACAATCCATTAAACTCGAGCAAATTAAGTATTTGCAAAGGGAATTTACATATTCTGGACTGGAGTCGGCAAAAAAAGTGTATGTGATTGAACATGCTGATACACTTACATTAAATGCTGCTAATCGGTTATTAAAATTTTTAGAAGAACCGCGTGAACACACAACAGCTATAATGTTAACAGAAAATAGCCAATCTATTATTCCTACGATTCGCTCCCGTTGTCAATTCATTGATTTAAAACCACTTAAACCATCACATTTTCAACACCAACTGATCAGTCAAGGGTTGTCTGAAGAAGACGCCCGCCTTATGAGTGCTTTAACGACGAACATGGAAGATGCTATTCATTTACAAGAAGATAAGTGGTTTGCCCAAGCGCGAAAAATAATGTTACAATTGATACACACGTATATGAAGAATCCTGCTGATATTTTTTTGTTTGTTCATAAGCATTGGATACCTCATTTTAAGGAGCGTGATCAGCAGGAACGTGGGTTAGATTTACTATTACTAGCTTTTAAAGATATTCTTTATGTTCATATCGGTTATAAAGAATCACTGGTTGTTTTTCACCCGGAAGATCCTATTTTAGAAAGAGCATTGCTAACTTTTTCCCAAGAAAAGTTGTTTGAAATTTTAAATGCTCTTTTGCAAGCGAAGCGCAAGCTAAAGCAAAATGTTCACCCGACATTAGTCATGGAACAACTCACACTTCATATATAGAGGTGATGTCAATTGATTGAAGTGGTTGGTGTTCGGTTTAAAAAGGCGGGAAAAATATATTATTTTGATCCGGGCGATTATGAAATAGATGAAAATAGTTACGTCATTGTTGAAACAATACGCGGTATTGAATTCGGTCAAGCTGTCATTACAAATAGATATGTTGATGAAGAAGATGTCGTTTTACCGTTGAAGAAAGTGATTCGTCTAGCAACAGAAGAAGATAAACAAACGCTTGTCTCCAATCAACAAATGGCAGAAGAAGCTTTCCAAACATGTTTAGAAAAAATCTCATCCCATCAATTAGATATGAACTTAGTTGAAGCAGAATATACATTAGATCGCAGTAAAATTATCTTCTACTTTACGGCTGAAGAAAGAGTCGATTTTCGACATTTAGTGAAGGACCTTGCCGCTATATTAAAAACGCGTATTGAATTAAGACAAATCGGTGTGCGCGATGAGGCAAAAATGTTAGGTGGTATCGGTCCGTGTGGCAGAATGCTCTGTTGTTCAACGTTTCTTGGAGACTTTGAGCCTGTCTCAATAAAAATGGCGAAAGATCAAAACCTTTCATTAAATCCAGCAAAAATTTCTGGTTTATGTGGTCGACTGATGTGCTGTTTAAAATATGAAAATGATGAATATGAAGCAGCTAAGCGAGAATTGCCAGATATCGGTTCATCGATTGAAACACCGTATGGTGATGGAAGAGTTGTCGGTTTAAATATTTTAGAACGTTTAATTCAAATTGAAATACCGGAAAATGAATATACCATTGAATATACTTTAGATGAATTGATCGAAGAAGGAATGATCACAGCGCAAGCCACGAAATAGTGGGGTGTTAAGAGGCGTGAATAAACGACAAATATTTGATCAAGTATCAGGTATGGAACAACAAATTGGTGAATTGTATGAACAGTTGGGTGATTTAAAAAACAAAATTGCCGATTTGCTTGAGATGAACCATCGACTGACGATGGAAAATCACCACTTGCGCAATCGGTTAAATAAACAAGAAAGCAGTGAAGATGATAAGACGTCCACGGACATACCTGGCGAAGGTCATGACAATTTAGCCCGTCTTTATGATGAAGGTTTTCATATTTGTAATTTGGAGTTTGGAAGCCCACGTCGTAATGAAGATTGTATTTTTTGTCTTGACTTTTTAAGTAAAACGAAATAAAAATGATAAAGCTGTCTATAATGAGACAGCTTTTCTTTTATCGATGTGATAGATTATGTAACGAAAGGATTCTAAAATGATTGAATTAATGAATGATGAACGACTCGATTACTTAACACCGGATCAATGTATGCAAATTATTCAAAGCCCATCGATGTTTTCCTTTTCGCTAGATGCTTTATTACTTGCAAATTTCACATATGTTCCGATTAAACGGGGGAAAATTCTCGATTTATGTACAGGTAATGGAGTGATTCCATTACTATTAACGATGCGCTCGGCCGCTTCAATAACCGGCGTAGAGATTCAAGAGCGGCTCGTTGATATGGCCAAGCGAAGTGTAAAACTCAATGCTTTGAAAGAACAAATTACAATTATGCATGGGGATCTACGAACGATCCATTCGGTATTAGGTCACAGTCGCTTTGATGTTGTCACGTGTAATCCACCTTATTTTTCAACACCAGCTAAAACAGAATATAATAAAAATGATTGTTTAACGATTGCAAGACATGAAGTGTGCTGTACTTTAGAGGATGTTGTGAAAGCGTGTAAAAGGCATGTTCGTCCAGGTGGTAAAGTATCAATGGTCCATAGACCGGAGCGCCTCGTTGATATTTTAATGTTGTTTCGAAAATATCATTTAGAACCAAAGCGCCTGCGGTTCGTTTATCCAAGAGCTAAGCGCGATGCAAATATGATTTTAATTGAAGGCATTCGCGATGGTAATCCGGGTTTACAACTGCTAACACCTCTTTATATTTATCGTGACGGTCATAATTATACGAAAGAAGCGAAGGATATTATTTATGGATGCAAATAAGCATATCGTTTATATACTTCGGTGTAGAGATGACACATTATATACAGGGTATACAAACGATTTACAACGCCGTCTACAAATGCATAAAAAAGGAAAAGGTGCAAAATACACACGTGGTCGTGGCCCTTTTCAAGTCGTTTATACAAAAGCATTTTCAACTAAAACACTAGCGCTACAACATGAATATAAAATTAAACAATTAAACCGTAAACAAAAATTAAAATTAATCGCTATCGAAAGAAGTGATGTTCGATAATGTATATGCAAAATAGTTTTGCCTCAGCAGACAAAGGTGTGTTATATGTTGTGCCAACACCGATAGGCAATCTTAATGATATGACATTTCGTGCTATAGATACTTTAAAAGAAGTCGATTTGATTGCTGCAGAAGATACAAGACATACAAAAAAGTTGCTTAATCATTTCTCAATTCAAACACCACTTATAAGTTATCATGAACATAATGAAAGGATGCGTGTTCAACCTTTTATTGAGCGGTTAGAAAAAGGAGAAACAATCGCCTTAGTTAGTGATGCTGGCATGCCAGCGATATCTGATCCCGGTTATATCCTTATTCAAGCTGTTATTGATGTATCGATCCCTGTCATCGTATTACCAGGGGCAAATGCTGCTTTATGTGCCCTCGTTGGATCAGGTTTACCGACTGATGAATTTTACTTTTATGGATTTTTACCCCGAAAGAAAAAGGAAAAGGAGGCTATTTTAGAAAAACTTAAACAATTACAAACGACATTAATTTTTTATGAATCGCCTCATCGTTTAATAAATACTTTAAAAGTAATGTATAAAATATTAGGCGATTGTCAAATATCTATTGCACGCGAACTTACGAAACGTTTTGAAACATATATACGTGGTAAACTTACCGATGTTTTGTCACAATCAGACCTTCATTATTTTAAAGGTGAATGTTGTTTAGTTGTTGAAGGAAAGAAAGATGTCAACAATGTTAAAGATCATTTATGGTGGAGCCATTTATCGATCGTAGAACATGTTGATTACTATGTTGAACGAGAACAGCTTCGACGTAAAGAAGCGATTAAGCGCGTAGCTACTGAACGAAACATCTCGTCCCGATATGTTTATCGGATGTATCATGTACAGTGAACTTCGCTATCTGGCGAAGTTCACGAAAACTTATCTAAATTCTCCTCTATTTCCTTTATGAGTTGCTTAGCACCTTCATAGCTTAAAACAATTTTTCCATTTGCAAGAGACATATTGTTTTCAGAAGTTTCACCTGTTATGTGACAAGCTTGATGTGGATTATATTTTTTTAAAACAATTTTATCGTCATCAACGTATATTTCTAATGCATCTTTTTCTTGAATATTAAGTGAGCGCCTTAATTCTACTGGAATAACGACACGACCTAATTCATCTAATTTTCGCACAATTCCAGTTGATTTCATATATACCCTCTCCTATATTGATCATTGACATTTCATTTGCAACCAAAAGAAAAACGTGCAAACAATAATGGAGTTGCACGTCTATTGCTGTACATATCATTCATTTTATAAAATAATAATGATTGAGTAAATAGTGCATTTTTAAACGGATATGGTAAGTATGTTTTAATTTGAATTGTACAATTAATATTATCAAATGATCCAAAAGAGTTCAATTGGTAATAATGTTGTTAGAATAAATGCGCAGATGGAAATGTCATGTAAAAATCGTTACAATATTATTTAATGGAAATTTCTCAGAAAACAGGAGGAAAAACGATGGCAAAAGAAGATCAGACGTTTTATATAACGACCCCTATTTATTATCCAAGTGGTGATTTACACATTGGTCATGCGTATACGACAGTTGCAGGGGACGCAATGGCTCGCTATAAGCGGATGCGCGGATATGACGTTATGTATTTAACTGGAACAGATGAACACGGGCAAAAAATAGAGCAAACAGCGAAAGAGGCAGGAAAAAGCCCCCAAGTTTATTTAGATGACATCGTTTCCAATATAAAAGATTTATGGAAAAAATTAAATATTACAAATGACGATTTTATTCGAACGACCGAAACACGACATAAAAAAATCGTCCAAAAGATTTTTTCAACGTTGCTTGAACAGGGGGATATTTATTTAGATGAGTATGAAGGATGGTATTGTATCTCGTGTGAGGCATTTTTTACCGAACATCAACTCATCGAGGGAAAATGTGCCGATTGCGGAAAAGATGTCGAATGGGTAAAAGAAGAATCATACTTTTTTAAGATGAGTAAATATGCAGACCGTCTCATTCAGTTTTATGAAGATAACCCGTCATTTATTCAACCAGAAAGCCGAAAGAATGAAATGTTAAACAACTTCTTAAAACCTGGTCTAGAAGATTTAGCAGTTTCACGAACGACATTTGATTGGGGGATAGAAGTTCCAGAAAACCCTAAACACGTTGTCTACGTTTGGATTGATGCGTTGACAAACTATATTACAGCGCTTGGTTATGGCACAGATGAAGACGGAAACTTTAAGAAATATTGGCCTGCGGATGTTCATTTGATCGGAAAAGAAATCGTCCGTTTTCATTCCATCTATTGGCCGATTCTTTTAATGGCTTTAGATCTTCCATTACCAAAACAAGTTTATGCACATGGATGGATTTTGATGAAGGACGGGAAAATGTCAAAATCAAAAGGAAACGTCATCGACCCTGTATCGTTAATTGACCGTTATGGGCTTGATGCACTTAGATACTATTTACTGCGTGAAGTTCCTTTTGGATCTGACGGTGTATTTACACCTGAAGGATTTGTTGAACGTATTAATTACGATTTAGCGAATGATTTAGGCAACTTATTAAACAGAACGGTCGCAATGATTGACAAATATTTTGCTGGACAAACACCTGCTTATAAGTCGTCTGAGACATCGGTTGATGAGAATCTCGAAACCTTTACACAAGAGACGATTACCAAAGTAGAAAAAGCGCTCGATAAGATGCAGTTTTCTGTCGCTTTATCGTCTATTTGGCAACTTATCGGTCGAACAAACAAGTATATTGATGAAACAGAACCGTGGATATTAGCAAAAGATGAAACACAAAAGATTCGCCTCGGAAACGTTATGGCACATCTCGTTGAATCATTGCGTAAAATTGCGATTTTGTTAAAACCATTTTTAACCGAAGCACCAGAAAAAATATTTCAACAACTTTCCATCATCAAGGAAAGTCAGCAAACATGGGATAGTTTATATGAACAACACGCGGTCAAGGAAGGTGTACGCGTCCAAAAAGGAAAGCCACTGTTTCCAAGATTAGATGTCGAGGAAGAAGTAAAAGCAATTCAGGAAATGATGCAAAAAACAGCGAAGGCTTCTTCAATTTCCGCACAAGAAGAAGAAAAAGCCCAAATTAGTTTTGATGAGTTTTCTAAAATGGATTTACGTGTCGCTGAAGTTCTTGAAGCAGAAAAAGTAAAAAATACAGATAAACTTATAAAAATGCAACTTGATATCGGAACTAAGCAGATACAAGTTATATCAGGTATCGCCGAGTATTATGAGCCCAAAGAATTAGTCGGTAAAAAAGTTATATGTGTGACGAACTTGAAACCAACTAAATTGCGCGGGGAGCTTTCAGAAGGAATGGTTTTATCAGGTGAAGATGATGAAGGCCGGTTAGTGTTAGCGACAGTAGAAGCAAAACTTCCAAACGGCTCAGTCGTTAAATAAGTCTTTTATGGGTCAACTTCACATAGAAGTGACCCTTTTCTTATGAATGTTATTGAGGAAGGATGGTTAAAAATGTTATTTGATACACATGTTCATTTAAATGCACGTCAATTTAAAGAGGATCGTGATATCGTCATTCAGCGGGCATTTAATGAAGGTGTAAAATATATGGTTGTTGTTGGTTTCGATCATGAAACAATACCGCTAGCCTTAGAAATAGCTGAGAAATATGAGACGATTTTTGCAGCTGTCGGTTGGCATCCTGTTGATGCGATCGATTGCCGTGCTAGAGATATAGACTGGATCGAGGAACTATCTTCGCATCCAAAAGTCGTTGCGATTGGTGAGATGGGACTTGATTATCATTGGGATAAATCACCGAAGGAAGTACAAAAAGATATTTTTCGCAAACAAATTGCTTTAGCGAAAAAAGTAGATATGCCAATTATCATACACAATCGCAAAGCAACAGAAGATATTATCGATATACTGCAAGCAGAAAATGCCCATGAAGTTGGCGGTGTTATGCATTGTTATAACGATTCTATGGAGTATATTGAAACATGTCTCGATATGAATTTTTATATTTCTTTAGCTGGACCTGTAACGTTTAAAAATGCACCACTGCCAAAAGAGGTAGCAAAAAATGTTCCTATTGATCGGTTGTTAATTGAAACAGACGCTCCTTTTTTAGCGCCACATCCGTACCGAGGTAAACGAAATGAACCTGCTTACGTGCGCATAATTGCCGAATACATTGCCAATCTCAAAGGCATAACATTAGAAACATTAGGAAAGCAGACGACTGAAAACGCATTTCGATTGTTTCGTCTAACTTAATGGTTAAAGCGTACTGCCTTCTCAAGCATTTAGACAATGAGTAAAACTATGTAATGTAACTGTAAATAAAACGTAATCGTAAAGACTTTGACTTCGCATATATCTGTTAATATAATCAGATGCGATGCAAAGGAGGCAGTATGCATGCGACTTTTCCCAAGGTTAATATTGGCCTTAAAGTCAAAACTAGTCATTTTAATCTTAAGCGTAATGATCCTTACTTTTTGTTTAGGTGTCATTATTTTTCAAACAACACAAGTGACAGTTGCCGTAGCAAAAGATGGGGAGACGGAAACTGTTAAAACGCATGCCGAAACTGTTGAAGAATTGTTAAAAGAAATGGGCATTACAGTTAGAAAAAACGATGAATTATCTTTAGGTTTAAATACACCAATAGAAGATGGTATGAAAATAGCATATAAACGAGCGAAACACGTCCGTGTAACGATAGATGACGAGACTGATGATTATTATACAACAGCTGATACGATTGATGAGTTTATAGAAGAAGAAAATATATCGTTATCAAAGCATGATGATATATCACATGATCTAGATGAATCGGTAAAAAATGGTCTTCATTTAGATGTTACAAAAGCTTTTGAAGTATCGATAGACGATGGTGGTCAAAAACAGGACGTATGGACTACAGGTGGTACAGTAGAAGAATTATTAGAAGATCAACAAATTGACATAGATAAAAAATTAGATAAAGTTCATCCGTCCTTTGATGATGAAGTGACAAAAGATACAGAGGTAACAATTACTTACGTTGACAATAAAGAAGTTACAGATACAGAAGAAATTCGCTTTGAAACTGAAGAGAAAAAAGATCATTCGCTTGAAAAAGGAAAAGAAAAAATTATAGAAGAAGGTAAAAATGGTACTGTTGAGAGGACTTACAACGTTACCTTGGAAAATGGTACTGAAGTAGATCGTCAATTAGTCGATGAAGAAGTCAAAGAAGAGCCGCAAAATAAAGTTGTTGCTGTTGGCACAAAAGAATCAGATCCAGAACCAAAGTCAGAAGCTCAAAAGCCAGAATCAGAGGCTAAACCGGTATCTACAGAGGCAGACAGCGATGATCAAGAGTTGCAAATGACTGCGACTGCTTATACGGCTGATTGTAGCAATTGTAATGGTGTAACGGCAACAGGTATTAATTTAAAAGATAATCCAAATCAAAAGGTCATTGCGGTTGATCCGAATGTTATTCCACTTGGTTCAAAAGTGTGGGTGGAAGGTTATGGTGAAGCAATTGCTAGCGATACAGGTGGGGCTGTATCAGGAAAAAGTATTGATGTTCACGTACCGACAGAAACAGATGCAAAGGCTTTTGGTACGAAAAAAGTAAGTGTCAAAATCATCGATGAATGATATTTATATATTTGCTCTTACCGTGATATGATGGTAAGAGCATTTTTATTGTTGGATAGAAAGAGGAAAACGTATGAAAATAAAAGAAGTGATCGTTGTAGAAGGTAAAGCTGATCGCACTAAAGTCAAACAAGCTGTTTCGGCGGATACAATTGAAACGAATGGCTCAGCGATTAATCAATATATTATGAAGCAAATTAAACATGCCCAAGAAAAACGTGGTGTCATTATTTTTACAGACCCAGATTATCCAGGAGCGCGCATTCGTCACATGATTGATGAGGAAGTTCCAGGATGTAAGCATGCTTTTTTAACGAAAAATGAGGCAACAGAGAAAAAAACTCAAGCGATAGGTATTGAACACGCTTCCATTGAGACGATTCGAAGGGCACTTGCATCTGTTTATGAGGTTATGGAGGATGGGTATAAAAGCGATGTAACGAAAGCTGATTTAATCTCTCTCGGTTTAATTGGTAGTAACAAAGCACGAAAAAGGCGTGAAAACCTCGGGGAAATGCTTCGGATTGGACACGTGAATGGTAAACAATTATTGAATCGATTGGACATGTTTCAAATAACGAAAAAGCATCTCAAAGAAGCTATGCAGTCAATCATACAGGAGGAAGAAGATGAGTTTTAAAAAATATATCGCAAGTCCAACGCGAACAAAAGAGATTTTATCTACATATGAATTTGTTTTTAAAAAAAGTTTAGGACAAAATTTTATCATTGACGCGAATGTTTTGAAAAATATGATTCATTATGCGAATATACATGAACACTCAGGGGTTATTGAAGTTGGGCCGGGGATTGGGGCATTGACAGAACAATTAGCGATTCATGCTAAAAAAGTAGTTGCCTATGAAGTCGATCAACGTCTGTTACCTATTTTGCAAGACACTTTGCAAGCGTATAACAATATACATATTATTCATCAAGATATTTTACAGGCGAACTTACATGCGGATATCAAAGTTCATTTTTCTAATATAGAAGATATTCATATTGTCGCTAATTTGCCTTATTATATAACAAGTCCGATTATGATGTCATTGCTTCAAGCTAAACTTCCTGTAAAAAATATGACAATGATGTTGCAAAAGGAAGTAGCCGAACGAATCATAGCCCATCCGAATAATAAAGATTACGGTTCTTTATCGGTCATCGTTCAATATTTCAGTGATGTAGAAAAAGTTATGCAAATTTCTCCGCACGTTTTTTTACCGCAACCAAAGGTCGACTCAAGCATTTTAAAATTAACCTTAAGAAACGAGCCACCCGTTCAAGTTAGCAATGAATCATACTTTTTTTCTTTCGTACGAGCATGTTTTGCAAATCGACGCAAAACATTACGAAATAATTTAAGGAGTTATTTTAAAAAATTATTAACGAAAACAACAATTGATCACATATTAAAAACGACTGGTATTGATGGGCAGCGTCGTGGGGAATCTTTGACGATTAATGATTTTGCTCAGTTAGCGAATGCTTTTTATGCGGTTACTAAAACTTCATGAACAAACACCTGTACATCTATAAACATACGCACGCTAAAGGTTATATCGACATAACATATGAGAAGGGAACGTCAGAAGGCTGAGGTGGATGTATGGGTTTTACAATTGGTGATCTTGTGACACGTACGTCTTATGATCATGATATTTTATTTAAAATTGCCTCTATTGAAGAGACAAATGTTGTTTTACACGGTGTAGATATTCGGCTTGTGGCAGATGCACCGATAGATGATCTTGTTTACGTTCAAGAACGTGAACTTAAAAAACATCGCCAAAAGGAAAAAGAACGTCAAGCGTTTTCCTATCGATTATTTAGACAAGATTATCAATTAATGAAAGAAAAACGCGATTATGAGGCTTCAGATGGCTACAAGCAAAAGATTAAGTTTTTTCAATTACCGACGAAAGTACTCCATTTAGACGGCGATCAAACATATTTGCGCAAATGTATTCAGTTATATGAACAAATCGGCCTACAAGTGCATGGTGTTCATTTAAATGAACAAGAAATGCCTCTTGAAGTGAGCCGTTTAATTCAAAAGATTCAACCGGATATTGTCGTCATTACTGGACATGATTCTTATTCTAAAAATAAAGGTGAAAAAAAGGATTTAAAAGCGTATCGTCATTCAAAATATTTTTCTGAAACCGTGAGAAAAGCTCGAAATACTCATCCAAATTTAGACCAACTTGTTATTTTCGCAGGGGCTTGTCAATCTCATTTTGAATCGCTTATTAAAGCGGGAGCTAACTTTGCGAGTTCACCATCACGTATTAACATTCATGCACTTGATCCTGTCTATATTTCCGCTAAAATTGCTTATACATCTTTTATGGAAAAAGTAAGTGTTTGGGATGTGCTTCGGAATACATTAACTGGAGAAAAAGGAATGGGTGGGGTTGAAACACGTGGGCTTTTAAGAACGGGAATGCCATTGATTGAAGATGATTAATTTATTTAAAAACGTCGGTGAATTTAATTCATCGACGTATTATTTTTATAAAACATTTGCAATAAATTTTCCCACATTATACATAAAATATTAACAATTTGGTAAAATAAAATCAGAGGCATTGACATAAGAAAACATATATTGTTATAATATATTGTTTTATTTGACTATTAAACGGGCTTGTGTTACAATTTGTTCACGAGGTGGATAAAGTGAAAACATTACGTGAAATTAAGCAAGATTTGGAATGTCGGATTGGAAAGCGATTAGAGTTGACCGCTAATGGCGGTAGACGCAGAACAGTTATTCGTTCAGGCGTCCTTGCAGAAACATATCCAGCAGTCTTCGTCGTCGAATTAGACCAAGAAGAAAATGCATTTGAGCGTGTATCTTATAGTTACGCGGATGTATTAACAGAGGCAGTAGAATTAAACTTCATCGACGAAGAATCTCAGGCCGTAGGAAAGTAGCGTCTTAGCTACTTATATTTTTACCTATTTTTAATTCATTAAATTTTTATTTATTTATATTGGTTTTTTGCATCTTTTATGCAGAAAACCATTTTTTTCTTTACTGATAAATGTGTTTAGATTTTATGATTTGAGATAAAATAAACGTGTCGTAAAATACTACAACTGAAGGGAGATGTTCTTTCTTGGCAAGACGTGGAGGCATGTCGGACCAATTGAAAGAAGAAATCGCAAAAGAGTTAGGGTTTTACGACACTGTTCAAAGAGAAGGATGGGGTGGAATTAAGGCGAGAGATGCTGGCCATATGGTTAAAAGAGCCATTGAAATGGCTGAGCAACATGTAGAGGAAAAAAGCAAACCCTAACAGGGTTTGCTTTTTCACGTATTTTACATTAGTGAAATGATTGAACTAATGATTCTTATGACGCTTCATAAGTTGGCACTTTCTAAAAGTAATGACAAGATTTAGGAGAGAGAAATATTGTTCGTGGGTCTTGATTAAACACGTATAAAGGTGGTATATTTTTAGTAAATATTCGGCTTTGAGGTGGAATAATGAAACGAAGCAACCGCCTAGTGGCAATGACAAATTATTTTTTAACAAATCCTTATCAACTCATACGGTTATCGCATTTTTCGGAAAAGTATGCTTCATCTAAATCATCGATTAGTGAAGATTTAGATATTATTAACGATATGTTTAAACTTGAGGGGATCGGATATTTGCGTCGCTTATCAGGTGCTTCTGGCGGGGTCATGTATGTACCTTTCTATTCAAAAAATAAAGCAGATCAATTTACGGCGCATTTATGTCACATGTTAGAGGATTCCCACCGGATTTTACCAGGTGGCTATCTTTATATGAGTGACATATTAGGCGATCCGAAGCTCATGCGAAAAATTGGTCACATTTTTGCATCGGCATTTTCTAAGTTAAATATCGATGTCGTGATGACAGTGGCAACAAAAGGCATTTCTTTAGCTTATGCTGTTGCCTACCATCTTAATGTTCCCGTCGTGATCGTCAGAAGAGATCCAAAAGTAACTGAAGGATCATCTGTAAGTATAAATTATGTTTCGGGGTCTTCTAGGAAAATTCAAACGATGGTTCTTCCAAAAAGGAGTTTAGAAGAAGGTTCTAACGTATGTCTTATCGATGATTTTATGAAAGCTGGCGGGACGGTTAATGGTATGAAAAGTATGCTTGAAGAGTTTAATGCAAATCTTCAAGCGATCGGTGTACTTGCAGAGGCAGATGATGAAGAGGATGAACGTGTTATAAATAATTACATGTCGTTAGTAAAAATTACGAATGTGGATATCCAAAACCAGTATATTAAAGTACATCCTGGCAATTATGAAAAATGGTTTACATAAAGTAAAGGGGATAAACTCCTTTACTATATTGCTAACTGTATGCGTTTACATATATATTCCTAATTACTAAACTTTTTTAAGGATTTAGCAGGAATTTTAATAAAATTGTGGAATATGTGTTATAAGTCTTAATGGAAAAAGGTGGTGAAATTCATCATGGAAGTAACGGATGTAAGACTACGGCGTGTTAATACTGAAGGAAGAATGCGAGCAATTGCCTCTATAACATTTGATGAGGAATTTGTCGTCCACGACGTTCGGGTGATTGACGGCAACAATGGGTTATTTGTTGCAATGCCGTCTAAACGGACGCCTGATGGTGAATTTAGGGATATTGCGCACCCGATCAATTCAAACGCCCGGGCAAAAATTCAAGATGCCGTATTAGAAGAGTACCATCGCGAAGGTGAAGCTGATTCTGAATATAAAGAAGCCGGTGTTTCATAACGAGTTTATATGCGAGTAGATGAAGAGGCGGTTACTTAAGACAGTCTCTAAAGGAGAAATCGCAGTGAAATCATTTCACTGCGATTTTTTAATGATTAAATTTTTTGTTATTGTTGTAATAGATACCGTTTTTTAAAATAGTTTTAAGGGTATGTTAATTTTTAACAACCTTTAAAGAACATCATTTCTTTATCTCCGAACTGTTGAATTGAACAGTTATTTAGGATATATTCATACATGGATAAAGAGAATGGAGGTTTCCTCATGGCAAATCGTTATGCTGTAGTTTTAGCAGCTGGACGAGGGACGAGAATGAAATCAAAGCTTTATAAAGTCCTTCATCCAATAGCTGGGTGTCCGATGGTACAGCATGTCATAGACCGATTAAAATGTCTACATCTAAATGAATTAATTACAGTCGTAGGTCATGGTGCTGAAAAAGTGATGGAACATATTGGCGAGGAAAGTACGTTTGTAACACAAGAGGAACAATTAGGAACAGGTCATGCCGTTTTACAAGCAGAGGATATATTGCGAGATAAAGAAGGAACGACGATTGTCGTTTGTGGTGATACGCCACTTCTAACGAAAGAAACGTTAGAAGCGCTTTTTGCTCATCATGAACAAGTAGGTGCTAAAGCAACTGTTTTAACTGCAAAGGCGCCTAATCCATCAGGGTATGGGCGCGTCATTCGTAATGAAAACAACAATGTTGAACGCATTGTTGAGCATAAAGACGCAAGCGCTGATGAGTTAAAAATCGATGAGATTAATACGGGCACATATTGTTTTGATAATCAGGCACTATTTACAGCTTTAAAAGAAGTATCAAATGATAATGCCCAAGGCGAATATTATTTACCTGATGTGATTGAAATTTTACGTACACAGGCAAAAAAAGTAAGTGCTTATCAAACGAATGATTTTGCCGAAACATTAGGTATTAATGACCGTGTTGCATTGGCCGAAGCTGAGCAGATAATGAAAAAGCGCATAAATGCGTATCATTTGAAAAATGGTGTGACGATTGTTGATCCCCTAAACACGTATATCGGTTTAAATGTAACAATTGGACGGGATACGGTGATTTATCCGGGCTCTTTTATTTCAGGTGAAACAACAATTGGCCCCGACACGGAAATTGGTCCAAACGTTGAGATTGACCATTGTGTGATTGAATCAGGCGCACGTATTAAGCAAAGCGTTGTTAAAGAAAGTACCATTAAAGCCGGTGCCGATATTGGTCCTTATGCATACATTAGACCTGAATCATGGATAGGAGAGCATGTGAACATCGGTCAATTTGTAGAGTTAAAGAAATCGAAAATTGGCAATCATAGTAAAGTACCCCATTTAAGTTATATCGGTGATGCGCATATTGGTGAAAATGTAAATATTGGTTGTGGTACAATAACTGTAAATTATGATGGTAAGGAAAAGCACGTTACAACGATAGAAGATGATGCCTTTATTGGCTGTAATGCTAATTTAGTTGCTCCTGTAACTGTTGGTGAAGGTTCTTATATTGCAGCGGGATCAACGATTACTGAGGATGTACCGAAAGATTCATTAGGCATTGCTCGTTCTAGACAGTCGAATAAAGAAGGTTATGCCACAAAACTAAGAAAATAAGAACACAATTAATGGAGGTAATTTTTATGACATCGGGCTACAAGGATAAATCCTTGAAAGTATTTACACTTAATGCAAATCGTGAGCTTGCAGAAAGTATTGCAAATCATATTGGCACACCGCTTGGCCAATGTAGTGTTTCTACATTTAGCGATGGTGAAATACAAATAAATATTGAAGAGAGTGTACGTGGATGTGATGTATATGTTGTGCAATCTATAAGTGCACCTGTTAACCTTCATATGATGGAATTACTTATTATGATCGACGCACTCAAGCGTGCCTCCGCTCGGTCGATCAATATTGTTATGCCATATTACGGTTATGCACGGCAAGATCGCAAAGCTCGCTCTAGAGAGCCGATTACAGCAAAATTAGTAGCCGATTTATTGCAAACAGCGGGAGCTCACCGCGTCATCACGGTTGATTTACACGCGTCTCAAATTCAAGGCTTTTTCGATATACCGATTGACCACTTACAAGGTGTACCGATATTATCAGATTACTTTCAAAACAAAAATTTAGAAGATATCGTTGTTGTCTCTCCAGACCATGGTGGTGTGACACGGGCCCGCCGAATGGCAGATCGACTAAAAGCGCCGATCGGTATTATCGATAAGCGAAGACCACGGCCGAATGAAGCAGAAGTGATGAATATTATCGGGGATATTGAAGGTAAAACAGCGATCATTATCGATGATATTATAGATACAGCTGGCACCATTACGTTAGCCGCAAATGCATTAATTGAAAACGGCGCAAAAGAAGTATATGCTTGTTGTACACATCCTGTTCTTTCAGGTCCAGCGATCGAACGGATAGAAGACTCAAAAATTAAGGAGTTAGTTATAACGAATACAATCCCACTTCCAGATGAAAAGCGGATTGAAAAGGTTACACAGTTATCAGTCGCTCCACTTATTGGAGAGGCGATTATTCGAGTTCATGAGTTGAAATCAGTCAGTATACTATTCGATTAAAGTTTACAAAACATAAATAATACATCATAATAGTTGTTACATTTCATTTGTATCACATAATGTGTAAAAAAACGATATTTGCCCAAAGTAATTGGAGGTTAATGATTATGGCAATAACATTAAACGCTAAGCAACGAGAAGACTTTAGAAAATCTGCAACGAAAAAAATAAGAGAGGCTGGACGTATTCCAGCGGTTGTTTATGGGAAAGACAAAGAGACAAGTCACGTATCTGTAGATAGTACAGATCTCATTAAAATTGTGCGTGAAGAAGGAAGAAACGCCATTATTTCTCTTCATATAGAAAATGGTCAAACAGTCGATGTCATGTTGCATGAGTATCAAATGCATCCGATTAAAGACAAAATGCTACATGCCGACTTTTATATGATTGATATGCAAGAAGAAATGGATGTTGAAGTGCCTCTTCGTCTTGAGGGAGAAGCTGAAGGTGTTAGAGAAGGTGGCGTTTTACAACAACCATTTTATGAGTTACAAGTTCGTGCAAAACCACGCGCAATTCCAGAAGAAATTACCATTGATATCTCTCATTTAAACATTGGAGATTCATTGACAATTGCTGATTTACCAGCATCAGAGGATTATACATTCCTTGATGAAGAAGATACAGCAGTAGTAACTGTCCTACCGCCAGAAGAAGAAGAAGAAACAGAAGATGCTGATTTAAGTGTCGAGCCAGAAGTTGTAGGTTCTGAAGAAGAAGAAGAGGAAGAAGCATAAACATCAACAAACCCTCCTTGGATTGTACGACAGGAGGGTTGTTTTACTGAGATAAAAAACGGTTTAAAAAAGGAAGTTTTATCAATGAAATGTTTCATAGGATTAGGGAACCCTGGAAAAAAATACAAATCAACACGTCATAATGTCGGGTTTATGGTTCTTGATGAGTTACTGCATCGACATCAATGGACATTGAAAAAGGAAAAATATAACGGTTTTTATACCATTGAACATTTCCGAGGTGAAAAAATAATTGTATTAAAACCACAAACGTTTATGAATCGTTCAGGTGAATCAATTAAACCATTGCTGGAATATTATAAAATTAACATCGAAGAGATTTTAGTGATATATGATGACCTTGATCTTCCAGTTGGTAAAATTCGTCTGAGACAAAAAGGTGGTCATGGTGGTCACAATGGTATAAGATCGACAATTGATCAGCTAGGAACGAACCAATTTAAGCGGTTGCGCATTGGAATTGGAAGGCCTACAGATAGAACACCTATTGTCGATTACGTTTTAAGCCCATTTTCAAAAGACCAACAAGAAGATGTTACATATAGTATTAAACGTGCAGCAGATGCATGTGAGAGATGGACTGTTGATGATTTTACAACAATTATGAATACATTTAATCAATAATGTCTACATGTATAAAAACGTCTTTTTCGGATAAACTTTAAAGAACACTTTTTAATTTGAACGAAGTCAACAAATTATTGATTGATCTAGTTTATCCGAGGAGGTTTCATGTTGTCTATTATTTATAAGTGTAGACATTGTCAACAAGTGATCGGAACAATTAAGCAGGAAGTTGTCGATGTATCTATGTTAGGTTGGGATCAATTATCAAGCGAAGATAAAAAAGAGATGATTCAATATCAATCAAGTGGGGATATTCATATAAAAGTCATTTGCGAAGATTGCGAAGATTCCTTAAAACTTCATCCGGAATATCACGAACTTGATTACTTTATTCAGTAAAAAAATATGTACCAGCCAAGCTTTGGTTACAGAGACCAAAGCATTTTTGCGCTTTTTATATGTTCTATTTTACGCTAGACTTCTCGTCGTTCGATGTTGGTAGGGGGGTTAGAGATGAAGGAAATAAATGATTTACTTCGTGAGGAAAAAGATATTCAATCTATTATTGATGGCATTAAAAATGAAATGAGCGAACAACTTGTATCCGGTTTATCAGGGCCTGCGAAAAGCCTATTTGTGTCAATTATTCAACAATCTATTAATCGGCCGATTTTACTAGTGACACATCAATTACACCAAGCACAACAATTATATAACGATTTATTTGAACTCGTTGATCATAAAAGTGTCTATCTATATCCTGTCAACGAAATTACCGCTTCGGAAATTGCAACAGCTAGTCCGGAATTAAAAAGTCAACGCATTGAAGCATTAACGCAGTGGCTGAGAGCGGAATCTGGTATTCTCATTGCACCGATTGCTGCATTAAAGCGGATGCTACCTCCACCAAAATATTGGGACATGTATCAACTTATATTTACCGTTGGGGAAGAGATTAACTTAGATATGTATTTAAGCCACTTAGTTGATATGGGGTATGAGCGTGTCTCTATGGTAACGACCCCAGGAGAATTTAGTGTTCGTGGTGGAATTATCGATATCTATCCGATGACAGAGGAATACCCTGTTCGCATTGAGTTATTTGATGTTGAAGTCGACTCGATACGTTATTTTGATGCTGAAACACAACGGTCTTTAGAAACGAAAGAACATGTGTTGGTAGATCCGGCAACAGAATTTTTATTATCCGCTGAAGATTTTACGTTTGGTGCTAAGCGCATCGAAGAGGCATTAGCGGAGACATTGAAACAGATAAAAGATAAGTCAGATAAAGAACAACTCATGCAAACGATTGAGAAAGATATTGAGCAATTGAACAATTTCCAACACTTTCAAGATATTTATAAGTATATTAGTTTTTTATACAAGCAACCTGCTAGTTTATTAGATTATTTACCAGAAGATGGCTTCATTATTTTTGATGAAATGAGTCGCATTCAAGAGCTTGCTAATCGTTTAGATAAAGATGATGCCGAATGGTATAGCAGTCTTTTAGAAAGACATCAAATGCTTAAAAACAGCATCGTTTCATTTGATTGGGAATCGTTATGGAAAAATATGAATCATCAACGTTTATACATGTCTTTATTTTTGCGCCATATTCCAAATACACAACCACAAAATATCGTTAATATTTCCACAAGGGCTATGCAAGAGTTTCATGGGCAAATGAATGTGTTTAAAAGTGAACTTGAGCGTTGGAAAAAGAGTGGATATTCTGTCATTATACTAACGCCGAATGAAAAGCGCGCCCAAAAAGTTCATTCAATTTTACTTGATTATGAGATTGAAACAACGATATCAGAACATCTAAAACTTTCAGCGAATACACCAGTCATTACGATCGGCCAATTAAGTAGCGGCATCGAAATGCCTATGCATAAATTAGCTATTATCACAGAAGTAGAATTGTTTAAACAACGAACGAAGCAAGTAAGACGTCGGCAAAAATTAACAAATGCTGAGCGAATTAAAAGTTATCAAGAATTAAAAATTGGTGATTATGTCGTTCATGAAAGCCACGGTATTGGTAAATATATCGGCGTTGAAACTGTTGAAGTTAATGGTCTTCATAAAGATTATTTGCTGATAAAATATCGTGGTGACGATAAGTTATATGTACCGATTGATCAAATTGATTTAGTGCAAAAATTTGTCGGTTCAGAAGGAAAAGAGCCACGCTTATATAAATTAGGTGGTAGTGAATGGACAAAGGTTAAGCGAAGAGTACAATCTTCTGTTGAAGATATCGCAGATGATTTAATTAAACTGTACGCTGAAAGAGAAGCACGTAAAGGATATGCGTTTTCTCCAGATAATGAAATGCAACGTGAATTTGAAGCAAGTTTTCCTTATCAAGAGACAGTCGATCAAATAAAGTGTATCGATGAAATTAAGAAGGATATGGAAAAGGAACGGCCAATGGATCGGCTACTTTGTGGTGATGTCGGATACGGGAAGACAGAAGTTGCTATTCGAGCGGCGTTTAAAGCGATAACTGATGGTAAGCAAGTTGCCTTTTTAGTGCCAACGACGATATTAGCCCAACAACATTTTCAAACGATTACAGAACGTTTCCAAGATCATCCGATTAATGTCGGGCTTTTGAGTCGTTTTCGCACACGAAAACAGCAAAAAGAAACATTAGAAGGATTGAAAAATGGAACGGTAGATCTCGTGATCGGCACACATCGACTATTATCTAAAGATGTGCATTTTCGTGATTTAGGTTTACTCGTCGTCGATGAAGAACAGCGATTTGGTGTCAAACATAAAGAAAAAATAAAGCAAATGAAAACAAATGTAGATGTATTAACTTTAACAGCGACACCTATTCCACGTACATTACATATGTCGATGCTTGGTGTTCGTGATTTATCCGTTATTGAAACACCGCCGGAAAATCGCTTTCCTGTGCAAACGTATGTTATTGAATACAATCCCGTATTTATTAAAGAAGCGATCGAACGTGAAATGGCTCGGGGTGGTCAAGTATTCTTTTTATACAACCGTGTTGAAAATATCGAACGAATTGCCAGGGATATAAGTGCACTCGTTGATGACGCTCGAATAGGTGTTGCACATGGACAAATGAATGAATCGGAACTCGAAAATGTTATGCTCTCGTTTTTAGAAGGTGAATTTGACGTTTTAGTAAGCACGACAATTATTGAAACAGGTGTAGACATTCCGAATGTTAACACATTAATCGTTTATAATGCAGATCATATGGGATTAAGTCAGCTGTATCAATTAAGAGGTCGTGTTGGTCGTTCGAATCGAATTGCGTATGCGTATTTCACTTATCATCAAGATAAAGTACTTACAGAAGTTGCTGAAAAGCGTCTACAAGCTATTAAAGAATTTACTGAATTAGGCTCTGGCTTTAAGTTAGCGATGCGGGATTTATCTATACGTGGCGCAGGAAACCTTCTTGGGTCTGAGCAACATGGATTTATCGACTCTGTAGGTTTTGATATGTATACGCAAATGCTTAAAGATGCGATAGAGGCTAGAAAATCTGGTAAAGAGATAGAAGATATCGCTCCGTTTACCCCAGAGTTAACATTAAATCTTGATGCGTATATTCCTGAATCATACATTCAAGATGAGAAGCAAAAAATTGCTATGTATAAACGATTCCATGAAATCCAATCATCTGAAGATATTTCCGATTTAAAAGATGAATTGATTGATCGTTTCGGGGATTATCCGGAACAAGTTGAACATTTGTTTATTGTCTCATCGCTTAAGAGATATGCAACTCAAGAAAGAGTTGAAACAATTACAGAGTATAATAAAAAAATTGAGCTAATTGTTGAAGAAAATCGGAGTCAGAAAATTGATGGTTCAAAGTTATTTGAACTAGCTCATTCGTTTGGACGAAGCATTCAGCTTGGTACAGAACAAAATAAAATAAAAGTTATGTTTAAATGGTCTAAAGATCAAGCTCATAAACGTTATGAATTGGTTGAGGATTTTATCAAAAGATTATCTCAAGTTGATTATACAGACTAAAACTGACATGGTATGTATAGTTCCCTTCATATGATTCATACTAAGACCATCACTGGAGATTTTTACCCTTTCATCTACACATTTACTATGATTATTTTTTGGAATGTAAACATCCACTAAATTCATCACCACCAGAAAGTGAGGTCTTTACTAATATGAAGGCGACAGGAATTGTACGACGAATTGACGATTTAGGAAGAGTAGTTATTCCTAAAGAAATTAGACGGACATTACGTATTCGGGAAGGGGATCCATTAGAAATATTTGTCGATCGGGAAGGGGAAGTTATTTTAAAAAAATATTCTCCAATTAGTGAGCTTGGCCATTTTGCGACTGAATATGCTGAAGCATTGTTTGATTCTTTACAGCATCCTATTTTAATATGTGATCGAGATGAGGTTATTGCTGTCGCAGGCGTCTCTAAAAAAGAATACTTAAATAAAAGTATCGGGTCACAGTTAGAATATACAATCGAAGATAGAAAAACATCATATGAATCAGAAGCAAGTACAATAGAAATTGTTTCAGGTACTGAAGAAGAATTGAAGTCATATTGTATAAGTCCAATTATTGCAAGCGGTGACCCGATCGGTTGTGTACTTGCCTTTTCTAAAGATGATGAAAAAGTAGGACACATCGAACAGAAGGTCATTGAAACGGCTGCACATTTTTTAGCAAAACAAATGGAATAGCACAAAAAGATGGACAAAAATTAAGCACTTCTGCTAATTTTGTCCATTTTTATTTTAGAAAAATAAATTATGCTATAATATAGCAAAAGCGCACGTATAAGAAAGGCGAAGACTATGAAGCAACATGACGCTAACCGACTTGTTAAAGGAGCCCTTTTGCTGACAGTAGCCGGTCTGTTAAGCAAGTTACTTAGCGCTGGCTATCGTATACCGTTACAAAATTTAACAGGAAATGTCGGTTTTTATGTTTATCAACAAGTATATCCAATTTTAGGCATGGGACTTATTTTATCGATGTATGGATTTCCTTCGGCTGTGGCGCGATTAAGTGTAGATTTTAAACAACAGAAAAACGGTATATCCATTACCCATTTTATGTTACCTATTTTTATGTTACTTTTGGTGATTAATGGCGTTTTATTTCTTCTTCTTTATGTAAATGCTTCAAAGATCGCGGCATTAGTCGGGGATATTCAGCTAACGAAAACATATCAAATGACTGCCTTTGTATTCTTACTTATTCCTTTTACAGCTTTATTAAGAGGTGTTTTTCAAGGAAATGTTACGATGCAACCAATCGCTTTTTCACAAGTCGGTGAACAAATAGTGCGCGTTTTAATAATTATTATGAGCGCGTATTTATATGCTCAAGGAAAATTATCTCATATATATGTTATAGGAAATGGCGCTGTTCTCGCGACGATTGCAGGTATGATCGCAGCAATTGTTATTTTGCTTATTTTTTTATATCGAAGGCAAATATTGAACGTTATATCATTGTCTATCTCTTGGAAGTACTATTTTCGTACACTGGTCGTTTTAGGTATCGTCGCTTCTTTAAACCATATGATACTATTAATTATTCAACTAGCAGATACGATGACATTAGTGCCACAACTGGTGGCTAATGGCTTATCGAAAGAGGAAGCGATTCGATCAAAAGGTATTTTTGATCGCGGTCAGCCGCTCATCCAACTCGGAGTAGTCTTAGGTTCATCATTTGCATTAACGTTCATTCCTACTGTAGGTAAGCATACGGGGATTAGTAAACGTTCACTCGCTGATGCTTTATCGTTAAGCTTTTACTTAGCCGCTGGTGCAACAATCGGATTGATTATGATTTTTCCGGAGACAAACAAGTTATTATTTACAGACGTTGAAGGAACAAGAAGCTTACAAATTTTAGCATGCGCAATTCTTCTAAGTGCTTTATCCGTTACAGTTATTTCAATTTTACAAGGATTAGGATTGATTAAACGAACAGCTTCATTTATTCTCATCACGTTTATGGCAAAATATATATGCAATATTGTTTTCGTCCCAATATGGGGAATTACGGGAAGTGCGTTGGCAACATTAATAAGTTTATTTATACTATGTTTATTTACTTTTCACGCGCTACATAAGCAGCACTTACAAAGTATTTTTTTAATACATATACACTGGTTTGCTTTTATAAAAGCATCTTTAGGGATGATATGTTTTATAGTCATTGCGAAACTTATAGACCCATTAGCGATGATTACATCTAGATTCGTCTTACTCATTTATGTTTTATGCGTTGTCATTGGCGGTGCGGTTATATACACGTTGATTTTAATACGTCATCGAGCGTTTACGAAAGAACAGTTAGCTGCACTTCCCTTTTCTTCTTTTTTCTTTAAATTCTATAAATAATATGTTTAAGGAGGATTTTATGAGCCATCCTATTCAAGTGATTGGTTTAGGAAGTGGTGATATAAACCAATTACCGCTTGGCATATATAAACAATTAAAACATACACAGCAATTAACATACGTCCGAACATTAAATCATCCCGTTATTCAGACATTAATGGAAGAAGGTATTCAGTTTACATTGTTTGATCAATTATATGATCAATATGAAAAATTTGAACAAGTATATGATGAAATTGTAGAAATATTATTATCACAAGCAAAACAATCTCCTATTTTATATGCTGTTCCTGGGCATCCGATGCTTGCTGAGAAGACTGTTGACCGCTTGCTCAAGCAGACGGATATTCCGGTTGAAATTATTGGTGGACATAGTTATTTAGATGCTTTATTTACTACCTTACGTATTGATCCGATTGAAGGCTTTCAATTAATTGATGCAACCTCCTTCGATAGAGTGCAACTAAACTATGAAAATCATCTTATATTTTGCCAAGTATATGATCAAATCGTTGCATCACAAGTAAAATTAACGTTACTTGAAGATTTACCACCAGAATATAATGTAAAAATAGTTAAAGCAGCTGGTAGTAGTGAAGAAAAGATTGAAACGAAACCATTAAAATTTCTCGATCATTCAATCAAGACTCATAACTTAATGACTATTTATGTGCCACCCGTTCCAAAACAGATGCTTAATCATACATTTCATCGCCTAAGGGAGGTTATCGCCATTCTAAGAGGACCTTCCGGGTGTAAATGGGACCGCGCGCAAACACACGAGTCATTGCGTCCTTATGTAATCGAAGAGGCTTATGAATTGATTGAAGCGATTGATGCTGAAGATGACGAGGGAATCATTGAGGAATTAGGAGATGTATTACTACAAGTGATGTTGCATAGTCAAATCGGTGAAGATGCCAATTACTTTACCATTGAAGATGTTATCCAAACGTTAACGAATAAAATGATTCATCGTCACCCACACGTGTTTAACAATGAGAGAAATAAGCATAAAAGTTGGGATGAATTAAAACGAGATGAACAGAAGAAGAAACAAACGTCCATTTTGGAAGGAATTCCTCGCGATTTACCACCATTAAAAACAGCTGTTAAATTGCAACAAAGGGCAGCTAAAGTTGGGTTTGATTGGGATGATATAAGCGATGTTTGGCAGAAGTTAGACGAGGAGCTAGCAGAGTTTCAAGCAGCGGTTAAATTAGGTGATAAACGAAGGATGGAGGATGAGTTGGGGGATGTTTTATTCGTCATGGCAAATGTAGCAAGATTTTATAACATTTATCCTGAACTCGCTTTACATCAAGGCAATCAGAAGTTTATAAGACGCTTTCAATTTATCGAAAACGAGCTTAAACAAAGAGGGAAAAATATTAACGACGTATCATTAGAAGAAATGGATAAATTTTGGGAAAAGGCGAAGGAAAAGGAGTAGAAAGGTATGCGATTAGATAAATTTTTAAAAATATCACGCTTAATTAGACGTCGGACACTGGCAAAAAAAGTAGCTGACCAAGGGCGAATTACCGTTAATGGTAACATCGCGAAAGCTTCTACGCGTCTTAAAGTTGGTGATCAATTAACGATTCAATTTGCTGAGACGTTACTTACGATACAAGTTAAAGACACCGCTGAACATGTAAGGAAAGATGAAGGAAATAAACTGTATGAAGTTATAAAAGAAGAAAAAATTAATCATAATTAAAGTTATATCTTCCCTTCTTCTATCATAAATTGATAATGTGAAGGAGGGAGATGACAATGAATAGCTATAACCGAAATATTGGACAAGCTGTACAACGCGAGCATCATTTACAATTAGACAACCGTAAAAATTTGGAACTTACAGGTGTCAAAGAGGTTGATAGTTTTGATAATGAAGAGTTTTTGTTAGAAACCGTTATGGGATATTTAATCGTTCGTGGGCAAAATTTACAATTAAAAAATCTCGACGTTCAAGAAGGCTTAGTGACGATTGAAGGAAAAATTTATGAGCTTTCTTACGTTGATGACCATTATGAGGAGAAAGCTAAAGGATTCTTTAGCAAGCTATTTAGATGACTTTAAATATCCAATTCATAACGATGTTAAGTATGGTGCTTGGAGGATTTTATTTAGGTGTCGCTTATGAGACGTATCGCCACTTTACACCATATTGGAAGCATCGTCCCTTTTTCGTTTACTTTTTAGAAACTTCCTTTTGGCTGAGTCAAACAGGTTTACTGTTTTTTCTTTTATATAAAGTAAATGCAGGAGAATTAAGGTTATATATTTTTTTCGCTTGCCTGCTTGGTTTTTCTATTTATCAAGTTGTTGCGGCACCTATTTATCGAAAAATTTTAGACTATATTATTCGCATGACTGTAATGATTTTACGTATGTTTCATGCTATCTTGATCCGTCCGCTTATTTGGCTTTTTAGTTTCAGTCTTTCTATTTTACGATTTATTGGACGAGTTGTTCAAGGCATGTTTTCAATAGTACTTATACCAATGAAAGGATTAGGACAATTCGTTTATCGTTTATTGCCTGTAAAAATTATTCGCAAAATTAAAGGTGTTTATAGTACAATAGAAAATATATATAATAGGGCTAAAGCGTTCATTTTTAAGGGAGGGGAATAGAGGTGCTATGAAAAATACGGTTACAAAGTTAGAGTCAAATTATATGCAACAATATGAAGCTCATTTGGAAAGAAAACAACGTAGAAAGAGACGTCTCATTCGTCGTTTAATACTTTTTTCTTTCATTGTCCTACTTGCGATCGGTATGATGACAACGTACCATATGAAACAACGCAATCTTCATGCTGAGAAAACTAAAGAATATGAACAACTGGAAAAGAAATTAGCTAATCTTAAAGAGGAGGAAAAACAATTAAAAGAAGAAATAAGCTTACTTAAAAATGAAGAATATGTTTTAGATATCGCCCGATCAAATTACTTCTTTTCGAAGGACGGAGAATTAATTTTTAAACTTCCTGATGAAAATCTATCTAATTGACACATTTTTATACACTTAGATATAATATATAAAATAAGTCATTTAAAATTATAAGGAGGAGCATTTTTTTTATGTCGATAGAAGTAGGCAGCAAAGTAAAAGGAAAGGTAACTGGTATTACTAATTTTGGAGCTTTTGTTAAGATTGAGGACAAAAAAACCGGCCTTGTGCATATTAGTGAAGTTGCCGATCGTTATGTAAAAGATATTAATGATTATTTAAGTGTTGGTGATGAAGTTAAGGTGAAAGTGATTAACATCGAGGAAGACGGTAAGATTGGCTTATCTATTAAAAAGGCAAAGGATCGACCAAGCCGTAAAAGAAATCAAGAACGAATGGATTCATTTGAGGCAAAAATGAATCGATTTTTAAAGGATTCCGAAGATAGATTAGCCTCTTTACGGAAACATACAGAATCTAGACGTGGAGGTCGAGGTGCTAAGCGCGGTTAAGATTTGCTGTCTATTTCTGATGCTCTGTAAGTAAATGGTTAGAAGTTAAGAGCATATATCGACATTCGCTGACGATATTTGCTTTTTATATAAAAGATCCGTGGACATGTTAAATGCCACGGATCTTTTCATTTTAAAAGCACATGTACATTAATAGCGGCGGAGGGGATCGAACCCACGACCTTTCGGGTATGAACCGAACGCTCTCGCCAGCTGAGCTACGCCGCCGTGAAGTATCCAATTACAGAAAATATCATACAATAAACTTTTTATGATGTCAACAACTAAAAGTTGCACGATGTTTATTTTTGTAGAAATGCGCTCACCTTATTGGAAAGGCGTCGAACGATTCATTGTTACCAATCCCTTATTTTGACAAAAAACAAATCGCTTATATGTTTTAATAAGTACTACGAGAGAGGGAGTGGTTTATTTGATAGAAAACGTTTCCAAATTCAATGATAAACATCAGCAGTTATTCAAACTAAGAGAGCATCTTAATAAAAGCATTAAAAATTTATTGTTAGAAAAAGGGTTGTTGTATGTAGCTGTTGGCTTTTTTTTAGGACTAGCTGTTATATTATCTGTCGTTTCACCATTTGCAATCGCTTTTTTAGCAACATTATGGATGATGCAACGTAGACAGTTGATAAAAGGAATGTTAGCTACATTGATCGGTGCTTTTAGTTATTCATTTACGCACGGGACATTTATTGCACTTGCCATCATTTTATTTATGTTGTTATCGGGATTGTTTAAACAAGCAAAAAATAAACAAATCATTATACCTCTAATCGTTTTTTTATCAACGGTTGCACCACGTCTTTTTCTTTATTCGTTAAATGAACAATTATCAGCTTATGAATGGATGCTTTTAGGTACTGAAGGCATTTTAGGAACGGTACTAGTTTTAATCTTTATGCAAAGTATTCCACTTTTATCACCACATAAATATAAACCGACATTAAAAAATGAAGAAATTGTTTGTATGATTATTTTGACAGCATCAATTATTACGGGCATGATCGGCTGGCACATTTATGGCGCTTCTTTAGAGCAAATTTTTTCTCGATATTTTGTTTTACTTTTAGCTTTTGTCGGTGGAGCGGCAATTGGCTCAACAGTAGGTGTTGTAGCTGGGCTCATATTGTCCCTTGCTGATGTGACGAATATTTATCAAATGAGCTTGCTTGCTTTTTCTGGTTTATTAGGTGGTTTGTTAAAGGAAGGACGAAAGATTGGTGTTAGTGTCGGTATGTTAGTTGGTACTTGTTTAGTCGGTATTTATGGGGAGGCGACGATGCTTGTTCCTTCATTGATAGAAACGCTAGTAGCTATTGGACTTTTTTTATTAACACCGGCAAGTTTATTTAAAAAATTGTCATTGTATATTCCCGGAACAGAAGAATATACCAATGACCAAGAACAGTATTTGCAAAAAGTGCGAAATGTAACTGCTAAACGTGTCGAGCAATTTTCCAATGTTTTTGCAGCACTTGCTAAAAGTTTCTTAACAGATGAAGATCATATGCTGAAAGATGATTATTCGCGTCGGGAGACAGATTATTTTTTAAGTCAAGTGACGGAAAAAACATGTCAAAAATGTTTTATGAAGGAACGATGCTGGCAAAAGGAATTTGCTAAAACGTACACATTAATGGAAGGTTTAAAGGATAGTTTATCTGAGGGACGCTCACCCTCACAATATTTAATAAACCAATTTGGAAATTATTGTGTCAAATCAAAAAAGGTTATAGAAACAATGAAAGAAGAAATGTCATTTTTTTCTGCCAATCGAAAACTAAAGAAACAAGTGACCGAAAGCAAGCGACTCGTAGCTGACCAATTACACGGTGTGTCAGAAGTGATGGATGATTTTGCAAAAGAAATTATGAAAGAACGAAAACACCATGAAAAACAAGAATTGGAAATTATTCATGCGCTCAAAAAAATAGGTATTGAGATTGAAAACTTGGAAATTTATCAGTTGGAAAAAGGAAACATCGATATTGAAATGACCGTTTCTTTTTACGACTATCGCGGAGAAGGAGCAAAGCTCATCGCGCCGGTTTTATCGGATATATTAAATGAAATGATCGTCGTTAAACAGGAGGAATTTTCACCGTTTCCAAACGGCTACTGTTATTTAGTGTTCGGCTCAGCAAGAGAATTTATCGTCGATGTTGGCGTTGCCCATGCTGCGAAAGGTGGCGGTTTAATCTCTGGTGATAGTTATAAACTAATAGAGCTTGGTTATGGAAAATATGCCATGGCGATTAGCGATGGCATGGGTAATGGCAAGCGAGCGCGTGAAGAGAGTGAGGAAACGTTAAGGTTATTGCAACAAATATTACAAACAGGTATACCGGAAAAAGTAGCAATAAAGTCGATTAACTCCATCTTATCTTTACGAACGACAGATGAAATGTTTGCAACACTTGATTTAGCGGTTATTAATTTACACAATGCCCATGTTCGATTTTTAAAAATCGGCTCAACGCCAAGTCTTATCAAACGAGACGAGGAGATATTAAATATTTCTGCAAGCAACTTACCGATTGGTATTATTCCACAATTTGATGTTGAAATCGTCAACAAACAATTAAAAGCAGGTGATTATTTATTTATGATGAGCGACGGTATTTTTGAAGGACCAAAGCATGTTGAAAATATCGATATGTGGTTTAAGCGTAAAATTCAGAAGATGCAGACGAAGGATCCGCAAGCAATCGCAGATTTAATATTAGAGGAAGTTATTCGTTCACAATCTGGTATAATTGAAGATGATATGACGATTTTAGTTGCACAAATTAAGAAGAATACGCCAAAGTGGGCAACGATTCCAATTTATCGTGAGAAGGCGCAATAACCTTATGTTTAAAATGGGCTTATAAGATGTATATTTCCAGACACCTTAGGCAACCCTTTTAGTGGAAATATTTGGAGGTGTCTGTATGAAAAAAGGAACGTTAAAACAAATTTTGTTAATTACTGATGGTTGCTCAAATAAAGGAGAAGACCCAGCATCGACTGCAGCTCTCGCGTTTCAACAAGGCGTCACGGTAAATGTTATCGGTATATTAGATGATCACAATCGTGAAAATCCACAAGGATTGCAAGAAGTAGAAGCGATCGCACAATCGGGCGGTGGCATTAGTCAAATCGTTTATAAAGAGGCATTAGTGCAAACCGTACAAATGGTTACGAGACAAGCGATGACACAGACATTACAAGGATTTGTTAATAAGGAGCTTCAACAAATTTTAGGTTCAGGTCAAACGTTAGAAGACTTAAACCCGGAAAAACGCGGTGAAATTATGGAAGTCGTTGAAGATTTAGGCGAAACATCTGATTTAGAAGTACTCGTATTAGTCGACACAAGTGCCAGTATGCGCCATAAATTAGAAACGGTAAAAGAAGCATTAATCGATTTATCCGTTAGCTTAAATGCACGAATTGGCCGAAATCGCTTCTGTATATATCGTTTTCCGGGGAATAAAAGTGATATTGATAAAGTTTTTGATTGGTCGCCGAAACTCGATAATGTTTCTACTGTTTTTCCGAAGTTAACAAGCAAGGGTATAACACCAACTGGGCCTGCTATTCGCGAGGCAATGTATCAATTTAGTAAAAAGAGTTTACTAAGGAGTTTTAAAGCTGATGATGAACAAGACCGAGAAGAGTTATTATAATCATTTACAACCAGGGACGCTTATTCAGGGAAGGTGGCATCAAGCAACGTATATGATTCGAAGAAAACTCGGATCAGGTGCTGTAGGGGCTGTATATTTATGTGAAAATAACGGTAGGAACGTCGCTTTGAAGATGAGTGATCAAAGTGCTTCTATGACAGTTGAAGTAAATGTTTTAAAAGCTTTAAATAAGGTCCAAGGTAAACGTCTTGGACCTTATTTGTTGGATATAGATGATTGGAAGTCACCAAATGGTAAAACTTATACATTTTATGTGATGGAATATATTGAAGGAATATCTCTTAATCGATTTATTCGAACATATGGCACAGAATGGACCATCGTGTTTATATTGCAATTACTAAATGATCTTGAACGACTGCATGAAGCGGGTTGGGTCTTTGGTGATTTAAAATTAGACAATTTACTAATTACAACGTCACCGCCGAACATTCGTTGGGTAGATGTAGGCGGAACTACGCAAATAGGGCGGGCGATTAAAGAATATACGGAGTTTTACGATCGAGGTTATTGGCATTTAGGATCACGACGAGCAGAGCCAAGCTATGATTTATTCGCTCTCGTTATGGTATTTTTACACGTTTTTTATCCGAATCGTTTTTCAAAAACGAATCAACCTGCACAAAAGATTTTACAAAAAATACGTCACATCCAAGCATTACGTCCGTATGAACGATGTTTTATAAAAGCTATTTTAGGAAAATATCGATCTAGTTCACAAATGAAGGCCGACATAACGAATATTTTATATAAACGTCAAAAACATCATAAAAAAAAGGATATCTATTACACGCCAATTGTATTCGAATATGGTGGCATTTTAATATTTGCATCAAGTTTTTATATGTTATCATTGTGCATGCCATAAGACATGGTCTATTTTACAAATCCACGTTATAATAGATTAAGGTGGTCAATGGATGGGAGATGGCGTCAATGAAAGAAAAAGTTTATCAATTTATTCATAGGCACCAATTGCTTCAAAAAAATTCCACTGTTTTAGTCGGTGTTTCTGGTGGGCCTGATTCAATGGCGCTCCTACATTTCCTTAGTTCTTTAAGAAGTCATTGGAACTTGACAATTATAGCTGTAACAATTGATCATCAATTAAGGGGAAAACAATCGATAGATGATGTGAATTATGTGCGTAAGATGTGCCATCAGTGGCAAATTAAATGTATTGATGCTTCACTAAATGTGCCAGCTTATCAAGCAGAAGCAAATGTTGGTGCACAGGTTGCAGCAAGGGAATTAAGATATAAGTTTTTTGCTGAGCAAATGGATTTGTTTGCGGCAGACTTTTTAGCACTCGGCCACCATGGTGATGATCAAGTTGAAACGATGTTGATGAGCCTTGTACGTTCATCTAGTGCTCGTGCTTTGTCCGGCATTCCTGTCAAACGGCCATTTACATCTGGGTATATTATACGTCCCTTTTTATGTGTGACGAAAAATGAGATTGAACATTATTGCAACTCGTACGATATACATCCTAGAATAGACCCTTCAAATGAAGATACAACGTATACGCGAAATTATTTTCGTAAACATATTATTCCGCTTATGAAACAACAAAACCCTAACGTACATACGTTTATGCAGCGTTTAAGTGAATCATTACAACAGGATGAGCGCTTTCTTAGAGAAAAAGCACAAAACCTCGTTTATAAACTTGTCACCTTTAACAAAACACGTACGGAAGCGATGATTAATATTGATAAATTTGTAAAATACCCTCAAGCTTTACAAAGGCGCATCTATCATCTAATATTAAACTATCTATATAGACAGTTACCAAAAAATTTATCATCTGTTCATGAGGAAGATTTCTTTAATTTATTGCAGCATAAAAAAAGTCATGTACAAATGAATTTTCCCCAAGCATTAGTCGTCGAAAAATCATATCAGTCAATCATTTTTTACTTCCAAGACCATTATCGACAGCGCACTTTATATCATAAGGTGTTGTATGTTCCTGGGCAGTTAAAGTTGCCAGATGGCTCAGTACTTCGGGCACAATATACGAATCAACAAAGAACAACAGATCAATATACATACATATGTACAGTTGGAACAGACGATTTACCTTTACATATTCGAACAAGACGAGACGGTGATCGTATGTCTTGGAAAGGGCTTAATGGACGTAAAAAAATAAAAGATATTTTTATTGATGAAAAAATACCGAAGCGAAAACGGGATACATGGCCTATTGTATCGACAGACCGTGGCGAAGTTTTATGGCTGATCGGCTTAAAAAAAGGAATGTCTACATGTTCAAAGACAAATAATGAAGAATTAACGCGAATTAAGCTCACTTTTGAAAAATCATCCAGGGGGGGTAAAATGACATGCACAATGATATAGATCATGTACTATTTTCTGAACAAACGATCGCAAACAAATGTGCAGAAATAGGCGAGCAACTAACGAAAGAATATGAAGGAAAATTTCCTTTAGTCATCGGCGTTTTAAAAGGTGCTATGCCCTTTATGTCCGATATTGTTCGTCAAATTGATACACATTTAGAGATGGATTTTATGGATGTATCAAGTTACGGTAGTGGTACACGTTCTTCAGGGGAAGTAAAAATTGTAAAAGACTTAGACACGAAAGTAGAAGGTAGGCACTTATTAATTATAGAAGATATTATCGATAGCGGGCTTACATTAAGTTATTTAGTTGATTTGTTTAAATATCGAAAAGCAGCGTCCATTAAAATTGTAACATTATTAGATAAACCATCAGGGCGTTCAGCAAATATTAAAGCAGATGTGATCGGTTTTGAAGTTCCAAATGAATTTGTCGTCGGCTATGGTTTGGATTACAATCAAAAATACCGAAACTTACCATATATTGGTGTGTTAAAACCAGAAGTGTATAGAAGTGCTGAACTTTAAAAACTAAAGCTATGATAAACTTAAATATGTATGTGATTGGATAAAAAAAGATCTCATTTTTTATGATAGCTATTAGTTGTCTTTACACTTTTTCATGTGGTAATATGTATTATAGTTTTTCCCGCTCGGGAGGAGGTAAGCAATGAATCGATGGTTTCGGAATCTCTTTTTTTATGGGATTATATTTTTAGTCCTCTTTTCAGTTATTAATTTAGTTACAGGGCAAAACAATGATGCCGAAGAATTAAACGTTCAAGAATTTATGGAAGCATTAAATAACGGCGAAGTTAAAGAAATGACGATGCAGCCGGTTAATAAAATATATCGGGTGACTGGAACATTAAGTACTGACCAAACGGAATTTGTTGCACAAGTTCCAGATAATCCGGATATCATTTCTAATATCACAGATTTAGCAACTGAACAAAGCATTTTAAACGTAGAAGAAGAAGAACAGCCAAGTGCTTTTGTAAGCTTTCTTACAATGATGCTTCCATTTTTACTTATAGGTTTATTGTTATTTTTCTTTCTTACGCGCGCCCAAGGTGGTGGCGGCGGTGGCGGACGTGTGATGAACTTTGGAAAAAGTAAAGCGAAATTGTATGATGAGAGTAAGAAAAAAGTTCGTTTTTCAGACGTAGCTGGAGCAGACGAGGAGAAACAAGAGCTCGTTGAAGTCGTTGAGTTCTTAAAAGATCCTCGTAAATTTACAGAGGTCGGCGCTAGAATACCTAAAGGTGTTTTACTCGTTGGACCACCGGGAACAGGTAAAACATTACTCGCTCAAGCTGTAGCAGGCGAGGCTGGAACACCATTTTTCTCAATTAGCGGTTCAGATTTCGTTGAGATGTTTGTCGGTGTTGGTGCCTCCCGGGTACGTGATTTATTTGAGAATGCTAAGAAAAATTCTCCTTGTATCGTATTTATTGATGAAATTGATGCGGTTGGTAGACAGCGCGGTGCCGGTCTTGGCGGAGGTCACGATGAACGAGAGCAAACATTAAACCAATTGCTCGTTGAAATGGATGGGTTTGATGCCAATGAAGGTATCATTATGATTGCAGCGACAAACCGTCCAGATATACTTGACCCAGCATTGTTACGTCCTGGTCGGTTTGACCGGCAAATAACAGTTAATCGTCCAGATGTCAAAGGACGTCAAGAAATCTTAAAAGTTCATGCACGTGATAAACCATTAGATGACACGGTAAGTTTAAAAACAATCGCCATGCGCACACCTGGATTCTCAGGTGCCGACTTAGAAAACTTGCTTAACGAGGCGGCTCTAATTGCTGCTCGATTTGATCAAACGAAAATCAGCATGGTCGATATCGATGAAGCGATTGATCGAGTTATTGCAGGTCCTGCTAAGAGAAGTAGGGTTATTTCGGAAAAAGAGCGTCAAATCGTTGCCTATCACGAAAGTGGACACACAGTCATCGGTATGGTGCTTGATGATGCAGATACCGTCCATAAAGTAACGATTGTCCCTCGCGGTCAAGCTGGTGGATATGCAGTGATGCTACCGAAGGAAGATCGCTACATTGTAACGAAACCAGAATTATTTGATAAAATAACTGGCTTACTCGGGGGTCGTGTAGCAGAAGAGCTCATCTTTGGTGAAGGTGAGGTGAGTACTGGGGCATCAAATGACTTCCAACGCGCTACAAATATCGTTAATAAGATGATTACAGAATATGGTATGAGTGAGAAAATAGGTCCACTTCAATTTAATGGTAGTGGCAGTGATCAAGTATTCCTCGGACGTGACATTCATAGTGAGCAAAATTACAGTGATGCGATTGCCCATGAGATCGATCAAGAGATGCAAAACTTTATTAACTACTGTTACGACCGTGCTAAACGTATTTTAACAGAACATCGTGAGCAACTAGAGGTTATTGCTAAGACGCTTTTAGAAGTTGAAACATTAGACGCTAAACAAATCAGGTCACTCTTTGAACACGGTGTTTTACCGGAAGAAGATGAAGATGATGAAAGTAGCTCAGAGGATAATGATGTTAAAGTAAATATTAAACGTAAAGCCGATGATGTAGAGCCAGACTCATATGAGGAAGCGAAGAAGAAAAAGGATGTAAGTTCACGGAAAATAGAATCGACAGATGATCAACAAGATGGCGACGATCACTCTGATCAAACGTAAACATATTAAATAAGCAGTCCTTCAGCGTTTGAAGGGCTGCTTATTTTATGTATGAAATAAAAAATTAAAATCCTTGCCCGTTTATAAATATTCTTTTTAAACATTAATTATGGTATATTTATGGTATAAAATGTACGTGCCGTAAAAAATAATGAATCATCTGTCTAAAAAGAGGAAGGTTTGGTTAGAAATGATTTTTGTACTTGATACAGGTAACACAAATACAGTTCTCGGTGTTTTTGAAAATGATCAATTAAAATATGAATGGCGCCTAAAGACAGATCGACATAAGACGGAAGATGAATTTGGCATTTTAATTAAATCTCTCTTTGATTTAAAAGGCATTGCTTTTTCTGATATTAAAGGCGTTATTATTTCATCTGTTGTTCCACCTATTATCCTTGCCTTAGAAAAAATGTGTAAACGTTATTTTCAAATTGAACCGCTTATTGTTGGAAGAGAAGAAGTAAAGACATTTTTAGGAATGTGTTACCCTCATCCACAAGAAATTGGTGCTGATCGTATCGTAAATGCTGTCGGTGCAATTGAAGCTTATGGTCCACCTCTTATTATTATTGATTTTGGTACCGCCACGACGTATTGCTATGTTAATGAACATGGAGAGTATAGCGGAGGCTTAATTGCACCGGGTATTAAAATTTCTATGGATGCTTTATATAGTAAAGCATCAAAACTGCCAAAAATAGAAATACAAGTACCTTCACAGGTGATTGGTTCTTCTACGGTTGAAGCTATGCAATCAGGTGTTTTTTACGGGTATGTTGGTCAAGTAGATGGGATTATTCATCGGATGAGACAACAAATTTCTCAGCCGACAACGGTCATTGCAACAGGTGGCTGGGCATCTCTTATTGCTAGTGAGTCAAAGACGATTGATTATGTAGATCCACATTTAACTTTAAAAGGCCTTTATAGTATTTATAAGAAAAATCAGCACACATAAAATTTTTTTATTTTATAAACGAGAATTATCAATGACGGATTATTTAATAAAAGCAACAGCTTATGATGGAGCTGTTCGTGCATATGCTGCGCGAACGACCTATGCAGTAGAAGAGGCGAGAAGACGTCAGGATACTTGGGCAACCGCTTCAGCTGCTTTAGGTCGAACGATGACGATTGCAGCGATGATGGGATCAATGTTAAAAGGTGAGCAGATATTAACGGCAAAAGTAGAAGGCGGTGGCCCGATTGGTGCTGTTATTGTAGATAGTAATGCGTATGGACATGTACGAGGATATGTGAAGAATCCACACGTTGATTTTGAATTAAATACACAAGGTAAACTAGACGTTGCGCGAGCTGTAGGGACTGAAGGACATTTAAGTATCGTTAAAGATTTTGGTTTAAAAGATCACTTTACAGGTTACGTTCCCCTTGTAACTGGCGAGATTAGCGAAGATTTTACCTATTACTTTGTTCACTCGGAGCAAATTCCTTCTGCTGTTGGTGCTGGGGTTTTAATCAATCCCGATCATACAGTGTTAGCTGCTGGTGGATTTATCGTTCAAGTGTTACCTGGGGCGAGTGATGAAACTATTACGCAACTTGAGAAAAATATCGAGACATTTCCTGCAGTTTCATATTTAATTGAGCAAGGATATACGCCTGAAGAGATGTTACAACAATTGTTTACAGATGATCGTCTCAATGTACATGAACGCTTACCGATAAATTTTCGGTGCCGCTGTTCAAAAGAACGGGTGAAACGAGCGATATCAGGCTTAGGATACGAAGAGATTAAACAAATGATTGAAGAAGATGATGGAGCTGAAGCAAATTGTCATTTTTGTAATGAAACATATCATATAACTGCAGAAGAATTACAAGAATTGTTAAATGCTTAAATAGATGAACCATGTCGATACAATATTTATTTTTTGTAGCCTTACGTTTAAACATAAAGCGTAAGGCTTTTTGGATTTATAAAAGTGAATGAATTTTAAAAAGTTAAGTAAAGCCTTGACATTTAGCACGAATAAACATATATTTTAATTAATCCTATGGGTAAACTAGGAATTAAAAGGAGGAGCGATCATGCAAGTTGTACAAAATATAACGGAATTAATCGGGAAAACACCTATTGTGAAGTTAAGCCAGCCGACAGATAATCATAGTGCAGACATTTATGCAAAGCTTGAATTTTTAAATCCAGGATATTCAGTTAAAGATCGAATTGCTTTAGCGATGGTTGAGACGGCCGAAAAAGAAGGACGTTTAAGTGAGGGTGACACGATTATTGAACCGACAAGCGGAAATACCGGTATTGGTATAGCAATGGTAGCTGCAGCGAAGGGGTATAAGGCTGTGATCGTTATGCCTGATACAATGAGCAAAGAGCGACGTAATTTACTGCGTGCATTTGGCGCTGAACTTATTCTAACACCAGGTGCTGAAGGTATGAAGGGGGCTATTGAAAAAGCCGAAGAATTACAGCAAAAACATGGCTATTTTTTACCAGAACAATTTAGCAATATGGCAAATCCAGAAGTGCATGAACAAACAACTGGACAAGAAATCGTTAAACAGATGCCTGAGGGTGTTGATGCATTTATTTCAGGTGTAGGTACAGGCGGAACTATTTCAGGAGCAGGTAAAGTATTAAGAGAACATTTTAAAGATATTAAAATTTATGCTTTAGAACCTGAAGACTCTCCTGTATTGTCTGGAGGTTCACCGGCTCCGCATAAAATTCAAGGGCTTGGTGCAGGATTTGTACCAGAGACGCTAAATACAGAAATTTACGATGATGTCATTCGTATTTCCAATGAAGAAGCTTTTCAAACAGCGCGAGAAGTAGCCAAAACAGACGGTATTTTAGGTGGTATTTCATCCGGAGCTGCTATTGCCGCATCGCGAAAAATAGCTAAACAATTGGGGAAAGGAAAGAAAGTCTTAACAGTTTTACCTAGTAATGGCGAAAGATATTTATCTACACCGTTATATGCTTATGATGATCATAACGAATAATTTGAGGAAGGGATGAGTTGCTACATATGTTTGTGACTCATCCTTTGCTTATACGGTAATCGCAAAAAGGATGTTTTAAAACTGTTATTCATTGGATCAAATGCTATTCTTGACTTTTTCGTGTATAATGATGAAAATAGACAACCAGAATAGCACTAAATTTTAATTTGTTTTGGTCAAATTAATTTTCAAAAGCACAAATAATATGATAAACGTAAACTTACAAAAATATCGGAGTGATGCTAAGTGTCAGAAGAATTAAATGAGCATATGCGTGTGCGTCGAGAGAAATTAGCAGAACATTTTAGACAAGATCTTGATCCTTTTGGAAGAAAATTTTCTCGAACACACGTAGCAAAAGAATTGCATAATTTATATGAAAATAATACGAAGGAACAATTAGAAGAAAAAAATGTTGAAGTTACAATCGCTGGACGCGTCATGACAAAGCGTGGCAAAGGTAAGGTAGGTTTCGCCCATATTCAAGATTCAAGCGACCAGATTCAAATATATGTTCGAAAAGATGCAATTGGCGAGGATGCTTATGATATATACAAATCGATTGACATCGGTGATATTATCGGTGTCACTGGTGTGATGTTTAAAACAAACGTCGGTGAACTTTCAATTGCCGTACATAAATTTGAATTATTAACGAAATCTCTTCGCCCATTACCAGAGAAATATCACGGATTAAAAGATATTGAACAAAGGTATCGTCAGCGGTATTTAGATTTAATTATGAATGTTGATAGTCGTAAAGTTTTTGTGTCGCGAAGCAAAATTATTCAATCGATGCGTCGTTATTTAGACGGCCTTGGGTTTTTAGAAGTGGAAACACCGATGTTGCATACAATTCCTGGTGGAGCTGCTGCACGCCCATTTGAAACGCACCATAATGCATTAGACATACAACTTTATATGCGCATTGCTATCGAACTTCACTTGAAGCGTCTAATCGTTGGCAACATGGAAAAGGTATATGAAATTGGGCGTGTATTTAGAAATGAAGGTGTTTCAACAAGACATAATCCGGAATTTACAATGTTAGAATTGTACGAAGCGTATTCAGACTTCCACGATATCATGGCACTGACAGAAAATATGATTGCTCATATTGCGCAAGATGTTTTAGGATCAACAACGATCACTTATGGGGATTATGACATAGATCTTTCCCCGAAATGGAAAAGACTTCATATGGTTGATGCCGTCAAGGAATATACGGGCGTTGACTTTTGGCAAAATATGAGCAATGATGAAGCGAAGGCATTAGCTTATGAACATGGTGTTGAAATAGAAGACACGATGACTTATGGGCATATTGTAAATGAATTTTTTGAACAAAAGGTTGAATCAAAACTTATTCAACCAACTTTCATATATGGACATCCTGTTGAAATATCACCTTTAGCTAAGAAAAATAAAGAAGATGAACGTTTTACAGATCGTTTTGAACTCTTTATTGTTGGACGCGAACATGCGAATGCCTTTAGTGAACTGAATGATCCTATTGAACAACGAGAACGATTTGAAGCGCAAATGGCAGAGCGAGAGCAAGGAAACGATGAGGCACATTTAATGGATGAGGATTTCATTGAAGCATTAGAATACGGAATGCCACCTACAGGTGGACTCGGTATCGGTATCGATCGGCTTGTCATGTTGCTTACTAACGCTCCATCTATTCGTGATGTTCTCTTATTTCCGCAAATGCGCACACGTTAATTAAAGATGTGTAAAGGACTGGAAGTGATTTAACTCTCCAGTCCTTAAAATATGATTCCAGAGTGATTAATTATTTTAACAGGCTTAAATGTTTAAGATAATTTTTTTCATTCTATTCGTATTTTAAGTTAATATTGGGTTCGCTTTTTCGTATTAAGGTATTTCGTTTTCATAAACGTAATATTATGGTGTTTGTTTAAAATCACTTGACTATAGATGTGAAAGATGATAGTATAATTAGTCCCGTTAGGGAAAAGTTTAATTTGTATATTAATCTATGGTTGCATTGTGTTGTCTTTTAAATAATGCAAAAAACAATCATAAAAATCACTTGACTAAACATTTGAAACACGTTATTATTAAAGGGTCGCTTTCGAAAAAAGTGAGCTCAAAAGGTTTAAAAGTGATTGTTGACAAGATTTCAATATTATGTTACATTGTTAAAGTCGCTCCAAAGAGCGGTGATTTGCACCTTGAAAACTGAACAAAACGAACCTGTATGTCAAGTTATAGAATCGAGATTAAACTTTTTTGAGAGTTTGATCTTGGCTC
>Ga0079225_10000026_pt1 | contig 123606 bp, 129 predicted proteins | sample Poulit2012_FD_76344 | JGI IMG/M metagenome (GOLD analysis project Ga0079225, IMG submission 76344) | Agricultural soil microbial communities from Georgia to study Nitrogen management - Poultry litter 2012 | ecosystem: Environmental > Terrestrial > Soil > Agricultural land | place: USA... | reverse complement strand
TGGTTTGGGCCCATCACATGTTTACAGTTGGTATGGGACCTGTTGCTAACTCTATTTTCGCTATAGGAACGATGGCGATAGCTGTTCCAACAGGAATCAAAATTTTCAACTGGTTAGCTACAATGTGGGGCGGTAATATTACAATTAACTCAGCGATGCTTTGGGCATTAGGCTTCATCCCTTCATTTACGATTGGTGGAATGACTGGAGTAATGCTCGGTTCATCAGTCGCTGACTATCAATACCATGATACGTACTTTGTCGTTGCACATTTCCACTATGTAATCGTTGGGGGAACAGTATTCGGTATCTTTGCTGCACTCCATTACTGGTGGCCAAAGATGTTCGGACGAATTTTACATGAAGGTCTTGGCAAATTAACATTCTTTACATTCTTTATCGGTTTCCATTTGACATTCTTCGTCCAACATTTCTTAGGTTTAATGGGTATGCAGCGTCGTATAAACATATTCTTACCGGATCAAGGACTAGATTTAGGAAACCTTATAAGTTCAATCGGAGCTTATTTCATGACATTTGCCGTCATCGTATTTATCATAAATATCATCGTTTCAGCTAGAGGGGAGCAAGCACCAGACGATCCATGGGATGGACGTACATTAGAGTGGGCAACTACATCTCCACCTGTTTACTACAACTTTAAACAGTTGCCATTGGTCCGTGGACTCGACCCATTATGGATTGAGAAAATGGAAGGCAATGGTAAGATGACGCCAGGCGAACCACTTGATGACATTCATATGCCGAATGGATCTATTTTACCGTTCTTAATGTCCTTTGGCTTCTTTGTTGCCGGATTAGGATTCATTTACCAAGTTGACCATAAATTATGGTATCTCGCCTTATATGGTGGAATGGCCTTCGGTATAGGGTGTATGATCGTAAGATCCCTTAAAGACGATCACGGCTATTACATCAAAAAAGAGGAACTTGAAAGGGAGGCAGAAGAGGGTTGAGTTATGATCACAGCTTATTTCCAGAAACCTTACCAAATGAACCAGAAAAAGCTACCCTCGAAGGCAAAAATAAACTTATGGGCCTTTGGTTTTTCCTTGGTGGAGAAACGGTACTATTTGCTTGTCTCTTTGGGACGTATTTAGCTTTAAAAGATTCCACAGCCGGCGGACCGAGCTCTGATGAGCTTTTCGGTCTGGGGCTTGTGTTTGTGATGACGATGCTCTTGTTGACGAGCTCGTTAACAAGTGTTTACGCCATGTATCATATGAGAAATAATGATTTTAAGAAAATGATGCTATGGCTAGGAATTACAGGCTTATTAGGAATTGGATTTTTAATCGGCGAAGTTTATGAATTCGCACACTATATTACTGATTATGATTTTACATTTCGTTCCTCTGCTTTTGGCTCTGCTTTCTATGCATTAGTAGGCTTTCATGGAGGACACGTTACATTTGGTATATGTTGGCTCATTACCCTAATGGTACGAAATGCTCGAAGAGGATTAAATTTATATAATGCGCCTAAATTCAATACATTTAGTTTATATTGGCATTTTATCGATGTCATTTGGGTATTTGTCTTTACAGTCGTCTACTTAATGGGGAAGGTGGGTTAACTTATGGCAGAAAACACCAATTCCAATCAAACTGATATATTTGAACGAGAAAAAAGAAAAGAAGAAATGAAAAAGAATTTTATATCATTTGCTTTAATGATCGTATTTACCATCATTGCTTTTGGAATTGTAGCAACTGGAAACATTCAAAGTATGTTTGTCATTCCAATACTTTTAGTAATGTGCATTATTCAAGTTGCTTTCCAATTTTACTTCTTTATGCACCTTAAAGAAAAAGGACATGAAATACCCGCCGTTCTCATATATGGGGGCGTCTGGGCTGCTTTATTATGCTTAGGTGGATTAGGCGTTGTTACTTGGTGGTAATATGAAGTAAGAAAGATCGGGGGAAACCCGATCTTTCTTTATGGTATGCCAAATATTTATAAAAACATATATATTGGCATCTATAATAATAAATGAAAAAAAATCATACGGTGTAAAAAACCAAAATCAGTTTACACGCACATTGAGGTGAGAAAATATGTGGCTTGAAATTCAAATATTTGGTTTTCGCGCGTTATGGAGCCCATACTTTATGCTTTTTATTATAGGTTTAGGAATTTTATACTATTTGATTACTGGACCATGGCGATATCGCTTTACAGATGAAAATAAACCATCCGTTAAACAACGCATATGGTTTTATTTTGGGTTACTTTTATTATATATTGTAAAAGGTTCCCCAGTTGATTTATTGTCTCATATCATGTTAACAGCACATATGATTCAAATGGCATTACTGTTTTTTGTTTTTCCAATTACAATGTACAAAGGAATACCTGCTTGGATATGGGAAAAGATTGTTAACGCGCCAGTATTTAAACATATTTTTAAATTTTTAACGAAGCCACTCATTTCACTATTATTGTTTAATTCTTTGTTATCAATTTATCATATTCCTGCAATTTTTGATTTCTCCAAATCGTCACAAGTTGCTCATGGTTCGATTGTCATTATTATATTGTTTGCAGCGTTTTTATTATGGTGGCCAATTTTCACACCGTTAGAAGAATATGAGATATTAGCGCCGTTATTAAAGATAGCTTATTTAGTAGCTAGTGCAGCTATTGTAACACTTGCTTGTGCACTTATTATTTTTGCTGGCAAGCCATTGTTTAAAGCTTATAGTGCCGAGGGTTCATGGATTCAAGCGATGAGCTTATGTGTGCCAAGTGATGTATTAGATGGCCTAGCATCTTCAATTTCTGGACCGGAAATGTTCTCCCCACTTAGCACAATTCATGACCAGCAACTTGGTGGCGTTATTATGAAATCTATTCAAGAGGTAGTTTATGCGATTGTTATAAGGGGAATTTATTACGCATGGGCAGGAACGAAAAAAGAAACAATAGACCCTCTTCCAAATGAAGCTTCCCACGAGAGTTAATAGTCGTTATATATTTTAAAAGAATAAAAAAGCACAGGCAAGTCCTGTGCTTTTTTGTTTAAATTTTTATATCCCACTTAATAATATTTGCTTCTTTCGCTGATGTGAAGGCAATTACAAATAAGGGACCTAAAATCAGTCCAAGAAATCCAAGAAGTTTTAATCCAAGAAACATAGCTATTAAAGTAGATAGAGGGGAAAGGCCGATGTGCTGTCCCATCACTTTTGGTTCAATGGTTCGCCTAATAGATAATAAGATGATCGCTAAAATTGTTAATTTTATCCCTATTACTGTTTCACCGGCTAAAAACATGTATAATGCCCAAGGTCCAAGAACAATGATTGAGCCAATAATAGGTATTAAATCAACGATCCAAATGATTAAAGAGACAATTATTGCGACATCAGGTGCTATAAATAGGAGACCAATGAGAGATGTAAAAAAAATAATAAAACTTAATAAAATTTGAGCTTTTAAAAAACCTAATAGGACATCAGACAGCCGCTTATTCATAAATGATACTTTTTTTGCGGTTTCCTCTTTTAAAAGATTATACATTTTGTTACGTAGAGATGGTAACTCTAACATAAATAAAAATAGTGCAATTAAATAGACGAGGAAGCTTATTAAGAAATTCGGTACTTTTGCAAAAAATTGAGCAATTTTATTAATTGTAAGTTTTTCTTTGACGATATCATTTAATGCTGTTAAATTTTCTTCAATACTATATGTTAATTGATTAACGAATTCCGGGGGTAGGTTTTTCGTATACTGCTGAAACTCATCGGCCCATTTTTCGTAAATTGTATTCATTTGTTTTACATGAGCAGGGATGTCTTCTACGAAAATAACAACTTGTGCAATTGCTTTTGTAACAATAAAAGTTCCTGCAAAGCCGATGATTAAAATGAATAAACAAAATATAATGATAATTGAAGTTTTTCTTGTTATATGAGTTTTTTCTTGTAACAGTCTTACTAATGGATTAAGAATGAGAGACGTTATAAAAGCAACAATTAAAGGAATGGATATCGGTAAAATAAAATATAAAACAATGACAAATAATATTAAAATGATAAATGTCCAATGGCGTTTCGTTAGTTTACGGAACAAATATAGGTCTCCTTTCCTCGACCGCCTAAGTTATATATAAAAATATATCACTAAGTCTTCACTTTGAACAGGATATTGCCATCATAAGTCATTAAAAAACTAACTGCTCTTTTTAAGTAGAACAGTTAGTTGTTAAAATTAAATGATTCATTGAAATAATGATAAATATGTAAAACTCATCATGTTCTTTTGTATTGTTTTAAAGCTTCATTTGCCTTGGAAACTAGTCCTTTTGCTCGTTCAATTAAGTTATTTGAGAACTCCTCATCTTCACCATATTCAACACCATGTGGATAATAATGTTTCCCAAGTATTGGTGTGAGTAGTTTTACAACGGCCGTTCCACGGTCAATATCCCCTTCAATGGCGTATCCTTGAATGCGTATGTAGTATGATACACCTTTCTCTTGTGAGCCGATTTTATAGTCATATGTGACTCTTTCATAATCCCAGTGCTCACCTTTTATAAAAGCATGTTCACCCATAATTCTACTAAGGGGACGAACATCAATAACAGTATCATCAATGCCTGTATTTTCTAATTTCATTTTTTTCACCTCATATGTTTATGCTACTTAAACCTATCATAGTATGAATTTACTTCTGTTGCAATGGAAAAGTAAAATGTGATACTGTCGAACATTCCCTCGATAACTTTTAATTAAAATAATAATTGTTTTAGGATGGGGCACATGCATATTTTATTGACATATACTAATACATAAGACTAAGTTTTACGAACGTATTTAAAAATTATAAGAGAGGTGGGAAACTTGACTGAGCATCAGTTACACCCTTCAGTAAAGCAATTTAAAGAATTTATTAATAGACATCCTAAATTACGTGTAGCTATACGAACAAATGAATACCCACTACAGGAATTATATGAAAAGTGGGTGTTACTCGGTGAAGATGACCCGATTTGGGATCAATATAAAGAACCACCTACTATTTATAGAAAACGTATAGAAAAAGGGGCTTATCATGAATTTATACAGCAAATCATTGACATGACAAAAAACATCGATGTGGATAAACTTACACAACATATTGAACAGGTAAACGCAGCTATTGGAATCATTCAAAATCTTCTAGGACAGTTTCAACACAATCATTCCGAAAAACAATTAAATGACAAAGATGATCATAACCACCTCTTCCACATATTTAAAGATTGAGGGGGAAACGATATGCAATCTATCTTTCAAAAATTGCAAACTCAACCTGAATTGATCCAATTTGTTCGCTATCATCCTATATGGTATAGATATTTAATGCGGGATCCATCGATGATTCATGAATTACCTAAAGTAGCGAAAAAATATTATGGTAAAACTATTCAACAGCGAATAGAGTCATTTAATCACCATTTGCGGATGGTTGATATGTTTATACAGCTTACAAAAGGAATTAAAGATTAAAGTTATTTTCACAACAATATTAAAATGGTAAGATAATAATTGAGGTGGTTATATGATAGCGACATTAGAATATGTCGAAATACTTGACAAAGCAGAACAACTCGGTAAGATGATTTTACAATCGGATGTTGTTAATGAATATAAAGTATCTAAACAAGCGTTAAAGAACGATGCGCATGCTCAACAACTGATTCGAGATTTTGTAAACGTTAAAGAAGATCATGAAGACATTCAACGTTTTGGACGATATCATCCAGATTTCAATAAAATTATGAAAAACGTACGTTCAACGAAACGGAAAATGGATATGAATGAAAAAGTAGCTACGTTTAAAGTTGCTGAGCGCCAATTACAAAAGCTATTAGATGATGTTAGTGAATGCATCGCTTTAAGTGTTAGTGAACAAATTAAAGTACCTAAAGATGGAGCTGCTTTAACAGATACAGGGTGTGCTTCTGGCGGATGTGGCAGTGGGGGAAAATGTGGTTGCCGAGCATCATAAATATAGTACGTAGTTGTATAAATGTTTGGATCATAAAAAGTGAGTGTGGTTAGTGGATGAGAAGAAAAAGACAAGGCCTAATTGTATGGTATAAACATCATAGACATATTAATAAAATTAAACGTTATGGACATCTTCTTTACACTTCTCAAAAACTGAAATATGCTGTACTTTATGTCAATCAAGAAAATATTGATCATACTATAAATAATCTAATGAAGCTCCCTTTTATAAAAAAGGTTCAAAAATCTAAAAAGCCGTTGATCCGGACAAACTTTGAGAAAAAAGAACCGATGACAGTAAAGGAATTTGATCATCATTTAGGAATATAAATGGAATTATTTGTAAAGAAAAAACCTGCAGAAATAATTTCTGCAGGTCCTTTTGTTTTAAATACTAAAACAAAAAGGCAAAGGGAGAGGAGAAACAAGAGAAAACTTATGGGGAAGTGTAAGTCTTCTCTGTATTCAAACAACTAAGTCATTAGTTGTTTCATTTATTTATTATAGGCGAAAGGAAAAAATATATACACAAATATGCATGAAAAAAATATAAGGTAGAAAATTAATAGTACCCCATTTATATTTTTTATGGTAGGATAGTGTCGAATATTGTAATAACGAGGTGGCGATATGCGAGTTATTGCTGGATCACACAAAGGTCGAAAGCTAAAATCTGTGCCAGGAAAGCAGACAAGGCCAACATCTGATAAAGTAAAAGAAGCAGTTTTTCATACGATAGGTCCATTTTTTACAGGGGGTAAATGCTTAGATTTATTTGCTGGCAGTGGCTCGCTTGGTATTGAAGCATTAAGTCGTGGTATGGAACAAGCTATTTTTATTGATCAATACCCGAAAGCGGTTCAAACGATTAAACGAAATTTGCAATTACTAAATATTATGAAACCCGATATAAAAGTGAAACGAATGTCTGCCGATCGAGCATTGCAGTTTTTAGCAAAGCGAAAAAGTAAATTTGATTTAATTTTAATTGATCCACCTTATTTAAAAGTAGACTATGAAAGCCTTTTACACACCATTTTACAATTAAATTTATTGAAGGAAAATAGCATCATTTACTGTGAGCATCAGTCAATAGAAAATTTACCTTCATTGAAACCTCAATGTGACATCATAAAGCAGACGAGTTATGGAAAAACAACTCGCATCACTTTATATCGTTATTTGTTTTCTTAATATTTGTACAAGCAGAAAGGAGTTTGTTATAATGACGAAACTAGCCATTTGTCCAGGAAGTTTTGATCCTATTACAAATGGTCATTTAGATATTATTCAACGGGGATCTCAAATATTTGACAACGTAATTGTTGCTGTGTTCAATAATCAAGCGAAACAACCATTATTTTCTGTTGATGAAAGAATCTATTTAATTCAAGAGAGCGTCAAGCATTTGCCAAATGTGAAAGTTGATTCGAGTGAAGGTTTACTCATTGATTATGCACAAGAGAAAAATGCACAAGTAATTTTACGTGGATTAAGGGCTGTAAGTGATTTTGAATATGAAATGCAAATTACATCTATGAATAGAAAACTTGATGAAAATATAGAAACTTTTTTTATGATGACGAATAATCAATATTCATTTCTTAGCTCAAGTATCGTAAAAGAAGTTGCCAAATATGATGCGTGTGTTACAAATTTAGTACCCCCTGTTGTTGAAAAAGCATTACGAGAAAAATATCGATAATTTATAACATCCTTGAATAGGATTTGCCTATTTAAGGATGTTTTATATTTTAAGAGTGGCGCATCTTTCTATAAATGATATAACTACTCATACTTAAACAGAAAATCGTAAAAAGAGGACCTATACTTTTTAAGTAAGTTAACAATTCAGTCCAATAATTATAATTAACGTCTTGCACAACAGGAAGATCATCGGTATCAAAAACTTGTCTATCTAAATAGAAAGGTTTATAGAAAATAATCGTTAACATACTTGCAAAAATACCGTGTAATATACGGCCGATCAAGTATGGTTTAAATCGGATGTCAGTTTTAGCAATAATACTTGCAACTTGAGCTTGTACGGAAAAACCATTAAACCCTAAAATAAAATTAACAAGTATTACTTTTGGAAGCAGTGAATCTGATTCAATCAGTGAAATCATTTGTGAGCCGAGTGAAATTTCAAACAATCCTGATAAAAAAGGAAGGCTTAATTGTGTTGGGAATTGAAAAATAGCTAATATATGTTCCAAAATATAAGCGATCATTGGAGAAATACCAATTAAAAACAATAGTTTCGTAAATACAGAAAATAAAATAATAAATCCACCAACCATAACTAATGTTTGTACTGAATTTATAACGGCATCACCGACGATTTCACCAAAAGGTCTAGGATCTTTTAAACGCGTATCATGCATTTCTTTAAAGGCGCGCCGAAGTGAAACTTTTTTGCGAGAAGAGTATTTATGTTTATTACCATTTTTTTGCCATGAATTCCCGTAAAATCGCATGCATATACCGACAAGTGCATTTCCGATGTAATGTGTTAAAGCGATTAATAAACCGAGCTTGGCATCATGAAAAAAACCAACAGATATTGCACCGAAGATAAACAAAGGGCTAGATGCATTAGTAAATGACAAAAGCCTTTCCGCTTCAGTTTGTGTGATATGCATTTCTTCACGCAATCTTACAGACATTTTCGCGCCAGATGGATATCCACTAGCCATCCCCATAACCCAAGCGAAACTACCGGAACCAGGGACATTAAAAACTGGACGCATAATAGGTTCAAAAAGTACACCTATAAAATTGACTACACCAAAACTGATGAGTAATTCTGCTGTGATAAAAAAAGGAAGTAATGACGGAAATACAACTTCCCACCACATATTTAAACCACGAATACTTGCCTCAAGTGTTTGATCAGGAAACTTTATTAATAAAAAAGTAATGAATATCGTAACACTAGCTAATAATATCGTTTTGCTCACTTGTTTCAACAATAAATCCCCCTAATTCTGTACATCTTTTATATGTCGGTGTAAAATAAGTTTTGGTTACTTCAAATAAAGCTTGTTTATACAATATACGCAACGATAAGATTTAAATATGCCATACAATTATTGTTTTCTGTATGGAAGGAGATTTAATATGAAAATAACTAAGCGACATATATTATTTTTAGCGGTCGTTATAATGGTTTCATCATTTTTAGCGACTTTTGAGCTTCCGTATTACATTTACAAACCAGGTAGAGCAGATGCCCTAGATTCAATGATTGAAATTGAGGGTAGTTATGAAAGCGAGGGTGATATGCACCTTGTAACAGTTAGCGGTGGGCAAGCAACGCCTATACAATATTTATGGGCAAAATTGTTACCTCATCATGACGTTATACCACTTGAACATGTAAGACCAGAAGGTATGACAGAAGATGAGTATATGCATGCACAATTAAAAATGATGGAGAGTTCACAACAATCATCAGTGGTCGTCGCCTATGAGGCCGCAAATGCAAATATTACGATTGATTATGATGGAGTATTTGTCGTTTCTGTTATTGAAGATATGCCTGCTTATAAAAAATTAGAAGTAGGTGATAAAATTGTAAAAGTTGATGATATTAACGTTAATAAAGCCGAAGATTTAACGAACTATATAGAAAAGAAAAATGTTGGAGATTATATTCAATTAGAAATTATTCGTGAAGAGGATGTTTTAACGAAAGAATTACCATTGGAATCATTTTCTAATCAAGAAGATAAAATAGGCATTGGCGCACAACTCATGACAGATCGTTCAGTAGAGGTTGATCCAGATGTTAAATTTTCAAGTGGTGATATCGGAGGGCCAAGTGCTGGATTAATGTTTGCTCTGAAAATATATGATCAACTCACAGAAAATGATTTAACAAAAGGACATCAAATTGCTGGAACAGGTGAACTTGATTATGAAGGTAATGTACTTCGGATTGGGGGCATTGACAAAAAAGTTGTAGCGGCTGACCGTGAAGGGTGTGACATCTTTTTTGCCCCAAATGAAAACGGAGCGCCGCAGTCTAACTATGACATAGCTAAGGAAGTAGCAGAAGAGATCGATACATCAATGGAAATTGTTCCTGTTGATACGTTTGCTGAAGCGTTACAATATTTACAAGACTTAAATGAAAATAAATAAATATTTATATAAATGTGCACTATAGCGATATATAGTGCATATTAGACGAAAATAGGTGGATGTAACTCTTGCTTTCGTAATTTACGTTGTTGCTTTGATGGAAGAACACTATAAAACGTGTTACTTGCTCTTTCTTCAAGCATAAGGGCAAGGTGTTGATGTCGGCCAAACTGAGTGATGAGCGGAATGTTTATATGTTTTTTTATGTGATTAAGATAAACGCGTCCTGTCTTTGTGAAACCGAGAATTCGAATATAAGGGATTGTATTATTTTCAGTTATCGATTTTATTTGCTCTTTCGTTGTATTTGTTAAAATATGAACGCATATACGTTGTAGTCGTGTCCACGTGTATCTTTTTGTTTTCAGGCGGCTTATCCAATCTGTGAAAGATGTAGCTTTCTTTGCTGTATGTTTAATACGGTATTCGAGCCCTTCATCGACACCGTGAATGAGAGATAGTTCTTTAGGTGTCATAGTCATGACACGATAATGAAGAAGCGGATAATAATATTCCCACATATGCCAGAGCGTTGCCTCATTTTTGTAACGGATTAATTGTTGCTTCGTTACATCCGGTATTGTACATGCAATATCAGTTGTGATTGATTGTTGTTCAAAAAGTTTCTGGCGAATACTCGTTGCACTCGCTATATCGTCTTTCACTGTACGGTCATGATAATGACTATTTGCCCGTCGAATCGTTAACGGTTCGATTGGCAAACGATTTTCTAAAATCGTTTTAACATAACTAAATCCAAGAATATTATTCGGTTGAGACAAGTCGATCTCTTTCGTTGTTAGACCAATTTTTTCATAAGCATATTTGCTCGCTGCTGGATATGCATAACCTTGCGCTAAAAAATGTTTTAGTTCTGTTTGGTAAGTTTTGAAATGCTTTTTATACAAGTTGAAACTCTGGATAAATGGGTTTATATTCCCTTGCTCGCTTCCAAAACAAATATTAGATACACCGATATTGTACAATGTTTTGACAGACCCTTTAGCGAATAAAGTACTACTTTGAACAGCATAAGGATATGGTAATTCTATAACAATATCAATACCAGCGTTAAGGGCAGCTTTCGTGCGGTGAAATTTATCAATAATTGCTGGTTCGCCTCTTTGGAGAAAAGAGCCACTCATGACCGCAATAAGACATTTTGCTTGAGAAATTTTTCTTGCTTCTTTAGCATGATGTAAATGACCATTATGAAAAGGATTGTATTCAACAATAATTCCACAAGCTTTCACGAGAACATTCTCCTACACTATATTTGCTTTATATTGTAGCAAATTTTTATTATGTGCGCATAAAATTTCGTAATGATCACATCATGTATGAATATGCCTGTAAAGAGAAAAGTATTGACAAAAGTGGAAATACCTTATAAAATAATCCTTGTTGCCTAGAGGTGATTATATTGAAATTCTCAGTTTCGCAAATTCGGAAAAATGCTTATCACGAACCATATACATTTGAGGGGGTCGTTGATGTCTCAGAGCTTGAGACATTAAATAATGATATTCGCAAAACATATCCTGTAAATATTAAAGGAGATTGTACGATACAAGGAGATGAAATCGTCTTTAATTTTACGATCCAAGGTGAGCTGATATTACCTTGTGCTCGTACGTTGGTAGATGTTCATTATCCTTATACGATTCATGCTGTTGAAGTATTTTCAACATCTCCTTATTACGGAAAAGAAGAAGAGGAAAATGACATTCACGAAGTTACAGGTGAATTTATTGATTTGTCCCCTTATGTTCAAGAGAATATTGTTTTAGAGTTACCTTATCGTGTTTATTCAGAGGACGAAGAAGTCCTTAACCAAGCTATTACAGAAGGTGAAGGCTGGGAATTAACCTCTGAGGATGAACAAGCGATTAGAGTGAAGAACACAAATGAAGACAAAATAGACCCACGTTTAAAAAAGTTACAAACATTTCTTGATGAAAAAGATGAAGATTAAAACGTTTGCTTTTAAAAGGAGGTGTAGTAATGGCTGTACCAAAAAGAAGAACATCCAAAAAGGTGAAAAGACAACGTCGCACGCATAAAAAATTAAATATACCTCATATGATTGAATGTTCAAACTGTGGTGAGCTAACAATCCCACATCATGTATGTAAATCTTGTGGACATTATGATGGTAAAGAAGTTGTCAGTTCATCATAAAAAGCTTCTATATTTTTTCCATATATAAAGTGTATATGACTGTTTTAAAAGATAAAAAATCGTTTGAAAAGCAATACTTTCCACAAAAAATGATTAATGTGGAAAAATATGCTTTCAAACGATTTTTTTATATGATGTTGTATAATAAAGTTAAATATATCCAGTTGATAAGAGGGGAGATATCATTGACTCAGTTTGTTACATATACGAGGGATGAAATAAATAATTATGCCATGATTACGTTAAATCGGCCGAAAAAAAGAAATGCTATTTCATTAAAGATGATCGAAAAACTTTCAACGTATGTTAAGGAAGCGAAAGATTCTTCTATTAAATGTTTAGTGATTACAGGTACTGGTGATAAAATGTTTTGCGCCGGTGGTGATTTAAATGATTTTCATCCAGAATTATCAATCGAAGAGGCTTTTTCTCGATTGAATAAAATGAAAGAAGTCCTTTTGGATATAGTTTCTTTCCCTGTTCCAACTATTTGTTTATTAAATGGCGATGCCCTTGGGGGTGGTTGTGAGCTTGCAACGTCTTGTGATTTTAGAATTGCGAAAGAAGATACAACATTTGGTTTTATACAATCTTCGCTAGGTATTATTCCAGGATGGGGTGGTGGCACGTTATTATATGAAAAAGTCGAGCACAACTTTGCCTATCAATGGTTACTAGAAGCAAACGTTTATAAAGCGGTTGATTTACTTAAAAAAGGTTGGATTCATAACATTGTTGCTATGGAAAACTTGTATAAATTAGATAAGCTATTAAAGCCATATATGCAAAAATCTTTTGAACAGATGAAATTTTTGAAAGCGCAATATAAAGAAAAATTATGTATATCGCATTTTTCTAAGTTAATGACTGAGGAGGTAAGACGATGTGCCGAGCTTTGGAGCTCTCCTCGACATGTAGAAAAAGTACAGCAATTTTTAACGAAGAAGTAATTTTAAAAGAAATTTATTAAGTGTTATTCTACCACTCCTATATTTTGCATACATTGATAGCAAACATATAAGGAGGTAGGTTATGATTTCAACTAGACAAGATGCTTGGACGAAGGAAGAAGATGTATTATTAGCGGAAACTGTTCTTCGCTATATTCGAGAAGGACAGACGCAATTAGAAGCATTTAAAGAGGTAGCTAAACAACTTGCACGCACACCAGCAGCATGTGGTTTTAGATGGAATGCTACAATACGCAAACAATATACTGAGGCAATCTCACAGGCGAAAGAAGAACGTAAAAGAGAAAATCAACTAAACGTACAAAAAAACGTAGATTTTAATAAAAATAGAGAAGAAAACACATTAGATACAGCTATTTTGTTATTAAAAGAGATGAAATATAATTCGTCTGATCATTTGACACAATTGGAACAACGAAGAACCGTTAAAAAATTAGAAGAAGAAAATGCCCGCTTAAGAGAGAAATTGTCACGTTATGATGAGGCATGGGAGGAAATGGGTAAATTATGGAAATGGGTTAAATCACAAACGCATATGGAATGATTAAACATGTCCAATTTGAATGAGCCATGAATGTTTGCTAAATCCATTCATGGCTTTGTTTGTGTTCAACTACTTGTTCACTTTTTCTTGAACACCTTCAGGGAGCCAAATCAAAGGATTTTCCCCACGATCTCGTTTCATATCATAAGTAGCCGATTGGAAACCCATTTTCTTCCAAAAACCGTGTGAATTAATGCGCGGATTCGTTTTAATAGGTAATTGGAAGTCTTTTGCATAATTAACTAAAGCGGTTCCATAACCTTGGTTACGATGATTTGGTAACACTTCCAACTTCCATAACTCTAAGTAATCTTGCGGGGGATCGAAATAGGCATCATATTTTTCAGGAACTTTATAAAGGCTCATTCGGGCGATTAACTGATCGCCATAATAAATACCGTAAAAGGGCGATTCACTATCATTTTCAACGATATTATTTCTCAAGTCTTCGAGCATTGATAATTCTTGATGACCGTATTCTTTAAATCGTTTAAATTCATCTAATGTCTTATAATTAATGAGAAGTTTTTCGATTTGGATTTGTTGCAAGTAAATACCTCCTTTTTTGCTTTAACATTTGTCAAACACCTTAAATTAAGTATAGTATAAACTTAAGTAGAATGAAATGATGAAATTGTTAAATTTATTTTAAACATTTCAACAAAACATTTTATAGATGTTAGGATAAATAGGGACTGATCATCGTTGGATACTAATGTTCGCTTAAAGAAAGTATTTTGCAAAATTCAACTAAAAGCTTTGTCATTAGAGGGAATGAAATGAAAAGCATATTACACATATTCATTTACATAATCGCTCTTTTTATTACCTTCCCTATGATTGCGACGTGGCTCGTTTACATCGCCAGTAAAAAAATATGTGATCATACGTGGAAAGCTATCCATATATCTGTACATTGGACAACCCTTTTTTATTTGCTTTCAGTTCTGATGTTATTTAAGATGTTTTACGACCGATCTTTTATAGCAATCATTGGTATCTCGCTTATTGTTATCTTAGCGATTATTTTAGTGGTGCAAAGAAAAAGATATGAAGACCTCTTTTTGAAACGTGGCATAAAACTGTTATGGCGTTTATCATTTTTAATGTTTTCTTGTTTATACATAATTTTCATTATACTTGGTATTTGCAAACGTATCTTTTAAAGCAGTTTTATTTACTTGGTCTCGGTTAAAACAGAAAACATGAAAAGCGTTGCATATTTATGTACAATACAATAGAAATGGAATTGGTAATTTGCTGAAAGGAGCATATTTGCATGCGAATTAATCCCATCACGTTAACAAATCAAAATAAATTAATGAAAGATTATCGAAATCATAACAAAGATATTATACAATTTTTCGATTATGATCCTTCTGCATATAAAGAAAGACTAGCTCATTTAAAAAAACGAACATTTCAACGTGAACAATTAAGAGATACACTTCTTTCAATGAATAAAAAATGGGATGCTCCAACTCATACATTACGTAATATCAAACGATTAGAAGATGATAACAGTGTTGTTGTGATAGGTGGACAACAAGCAGGGCTATTGACGGGGCCGTTGTATACAATCAACAAAATTATTTCGATCATTCAATGTGCAAAAGAACAACAATTAGCATTAAATATTCCAGTTATTCCTATGTTTTGGATAGCAGGTGAAGATCATGATTTTGCAGAAATTAATCATATTTATATGTTAGTCAAAGAGCGAATGACTAAACTTCAAGTATCACAACATATCAATGGAAAAAAGCCAATCTCATATATGAACATTCAATCGAATGAAGTAAACTCATGGATTAATCAACTATTTCAAACGATGCCTGAAACAGAGCATACGAAAGACTTGTATCAATCAATCATTGATTGTTTAGAGCTATCGGAAACATTCGTCGACTTTTTCGCTCGTCTTTTATTTACATTATTTCCAGACGAAGGACTTGTATTACTGGATTCTGCTAATAAAGACTTAAGGCAACTTGAAAGCTTATATTTTAAACAATTAATTGATAAACAACAAGACATTGCGCAAGGCGTATATGAAACGAGTCAGAAATTAAGACGCATGGGGTATTCAGTAACACTCGATGCAAGCATAAATGACGCCCATCTTTTTTACCATATGAATGATGAACGAATATTGTTAAAACGAAACAATCTAGAGGAATGGGTTGGTAAACAAGAAGAAGTTACTTTATCTACAAAAGAATTGCAAAGGATAGCAGAGGAGACACCTGAGCGTCTAAGTAATAATGTTGTTACTCGACCAATTATGCAAGAAATGCTATTTCCGACGTTAACGTTTATAGGAGGGCCGGGGGAGATTAGTTATTGGGCTTTATTAAAACAATCCTTTCACGCGGTCAACTTAAGGATGCCACCTGTACTACCACGTCTTTCAATGACCTTTGTTGATCGACACATTGAGAAAATACTAAATACATATCATTTATCTGTGACAACTGTCATTAATGAAGGTGTTAATCGTGATAAATTGAACTGGCTCTCATCACAGTATGACCCACCTATTGACAAGCTTGTTGATCAAGTTAAACAATCGATTCGTGAGGTTCATAAACCATTACGGGAAGTCGCTTTTAACATACGTCCAGATATAGGTGAGTTAGCTGATAAAAATTTATACCATCTACAATCAGAGATCGATTATTTGTATAAGCGTATGCATCAAGCCATCGAAGAGAAATATAATCATCCATTAACAGCGTTTAACTTATTAACGCAAACTTTACGTCCAGAAGATGGTCTACAAGAACGCACTTGGAACATTTTACCATTTATAAACATGCATGGAAAGACATTTTTAAAACAACTTTTAAAACAAACATATTCATTTACAAAAGACCATTACATTGTATATTTGTAAAATAATATTATTTCGTTAAACACGATTAAAGGTTCGGATAAGAGTCTTTAATCGTGTTTTTTATTTAAAAGAGATTAATAAGCAGTCAAAAAGTCTTATGTAAAATGAATTGTTATTTCTTAAAAAACAGGGTGGTGTAAAGTGGGGGAATGTGGTAACATAAATACAAGAAAGTGGGGGCAAAAACATGTTCATGGGGGAGTTTCAACATAACATTGATTCTAAAGGAAGAATTATCGTTCCAGCAAAATTTCGTGAACATCTCGATGATTCATTTGTCATGACTCGTGGCCTTGATCAATGCCTTTTTGCTTATCCCATGAATGAATGGAAAGTATTAGAGGAAAAATTAAAGAAATTGCCCCTTACGAAAAGAGATGCTCGCGCATTTACACGATTTTTCTTCTCTGGTGCAGTGGAATGTGAAATTGATAAACAAGGCAGAATAAATATACCACAACCGCTCAGGACTTATGCATCATTAGAAAAAGAATGCGTTATTATCGGCGTTTCAAGTCGAATAGAATTTTGGTCTCGCCCTGTCTGGGACGACTATTTTATGGCATCAAAAGAATCATTTGCTGAAATCGCAGAGAACTTATTAGATTTTGATATATAACATGAAAGCAGGTGTTTAAATGTTTGCTCACAAAAGTGTGTTAAAAGAAGAAGCTATTGATTATTTAAATATTAAACCTCATGGTACTTATGTTGACTGTACACTTGGCGGAGGTGGCCATGCTGTAGAAATCGTGAGCAAACTAAATGAAGGAGGTCAACTCATAGCTTTTGATCAAGATGAAAATGCGTTAAATGCTGCTCAAAATCGACTAAAGCCGTATAGGAAAAAATTTATGTTAATCCATGCGAACTTTAGAAATTTAAAAGATCAATTAACGAGGCATGGCATTAAAAGAGTAGATGGGTTTTTATTTGATCTAGGCGTATCGTCACATCAATTCGACCAAGGGGATCGAGGTTTTAGTTATCGATTTAATGCACGGCTCGATATGCGAATGGATCAAACCCAATCTTTAACAGCTTATGAGATCGTTAATAAATGGCCATATGATCGGCTTGTAAAAATTTTCTTTAATTATGGACAAGAACGTTTTTCTAAACAAATTGCAAGGAAAATAGAAAAACGAAGACATGTACAAAAAATAGAAACGACGTTTGATCTCGTCGATGTTATTAAGGAAGCTATACCTGCACCGGCTAGACGTAAGGGAGGACATCCAGCCACACGAACTTTCCAAGCTTTACGAATCGCGGTAAATGATGAGCTCAATGCTTTTAATGATGCACTACATCAAGCAGCTGAGTTAGTTGCTTTAAAAGGACGTATAGCTGTTATTACTTTTCATTCATTAGAGGACCGCTTGTGTAAGCATGCCTTCAAGACGTGGAGTACGAACAAACAAGTACCAAAAAATTTCCCGGTTTTACCAGACGGTTTTGAAGCTCCTTTTAAACGAGTGACAACTAAGCCAATCACCCCAAGTCATGAAGAAATTTCTAAAAATAGAAGGGCAAGATCAGCGAAATTACGAGTAGCTGAAAAAGCCCGTTCATGGTCGAAAGAATTTACGTATAGGGAAGGGTGGAAATAATTATGAATACAAGCCGTGCAAGAAATTGGCGACAATCGTATGCGCCTAGGGAAACACAATCAACACAACAACAAGTAAAGGTAAAAGTTAAAAAACGAAGATGGCTAACAAAAGGTGAAAAAATCATTTATTCCATGCTAAGCATTTGCCTCATTGTTGCAAGTTATTTTATCATTTCTTACGCCTCTTCAATCGATACTATAAATCGTGATATTCAAACATTAGAAGAAACGATCAATGATCAACGTGTTCAAAATGAAAATTTGCAATTTGAAATTAAAGAATTAAGTAAGCCTGAACGAATTTTGGAAATAGCAGAAAAACATGGTTTAAAAATACACGATACAAAGGTCAAAAGAGCTCAAATCATGGACAATTAGTTTAGGTGAATGCAATTATGAGAAAAAATAAAAAGACACACTTTATGACGGCTATACTCATCATTTTGTTTGTTGGCTTATTTTTAACATTAATTGGTCGCTTTTTATACATTCAAGTAACTGGCGAGGTAAATGGAGTCTCGTTAAATGATTGGGCGAAAGAAAAGCGATCTGCTAACTATACTTTAGATGCTAATCGCGGAAGTATTTTTGATCGCAATGGAGTAACACTTGCCTATGATCAACAAACGTATCGATTATATGCTATTATCGATGATAGTTTTACATTAGATTCTGAAGATCCAAACCATGTAGAAGATATAGAAAAAACTGCCAAATTACTTGCACCCATCTTAGACGTTGAAGAAAGTTACATTGAAGAACGCTTACAAACTGGAAAAGAGGAGGAGAAGGTTCAAGTAGAATTCGGAACAGCTGGTAAGGAGCTAACACCGAAAATAAAAGAGGATATCGAAGCATTAAATTTACCAGGTATTCATTTTTATTCTGAATCTATGCGTCATTACCCAAATGGCAAGTTTGCATCACACATCCTCGGTTTTGCACGTCAACAAGAAGATGATGATGAAGTAACTGGTGTTATTGGCATCGAAAAACAACTTGATGATATTTTGCGAGGTAAAGACGGATTCATTTCGTATCAACGTGATTATTTTGACAATAAATTACTAGATCCTGATGAAATTATTAAACAGCCAAAGCATGGAAATAATGCTTATTTAACGATTGATCAAAAAATTCAGGTGTTGTTAGAAGATGTTATGTCTGAGGTAGAGGATGAATATACTCCTGAAAGCATGAATGCAATGGTTATGAATGCTAAAACTGGCGAAATTATTGCGATGAGTAACCGGCCAAGTTTTGATCCTAATAAACCTAAAAATGTGGATAATTGGTATAACGACCTCATATCGACACCTATTGAACCTGGCTCTACAATGAAAATATTTACATGGGCAGCGGCGATTGATGCAGGTGTATATGATGGGGATGAAGCCTTTAAATCAGGTAAATATCAAATTAACCCTTCTGTTGAATCTGTTCGCGACCATAATAACGGTGAAGGTTGGGGGAAAATATCTTTTGACGAAGGTTTTGCACGTTCATCTAACGTTGCCGCAGCTAAATTAGTTTGGGATAAGTTAGGCCCTGAAAAATTTCACGATTATTTAACTGCTTTCCATTTCGATGAGAAAACGAACATTGATTTACCAGATGAAGTTGCTGGTAAAATATTATACAATTGGCCGAGTGAAAAAATAACGACTGCTTTTGGCCAAGGCTCAACACTGACGCCTATTCAACAAATGAAGGCAGCTACAGCTATTGCGAATGAGGGTGAAATGTTAGAGCCATTTATTATAAAAAAGACGACTGATGTTGAAACAGATGAAATAATTGAAGAAAAATCTAGAACTGTTGTTGATCAACCGATCTCAAAAGATACGGCGAAAAAAATGTTAAATTTATTAGGAGATGTCGTAGATTCTGACGATGGGACAGGAAGCCCATATAAGTTAGATTCATATTCTGTTGGTGGTAAAACTGGCACGTCACAAATTCCTAATCCTGATGGTGGTTATCTTCGCGGTAAAGAAAATCATATTTTCTCATTTTTAGGCATGGCTCCTCAAGATGATCCACAGTTAATAATGTACGTATCAGTCACTAAACCGTCTTTAGAAGCGGAGGAAGCGGGATCAGACCCTGTCTCTTTTATTTTTAAAAACGTGATGGAAAATAGTTTAAATTATTTAAATATCGATCCTGATAAAGATGAAGATGACCCTATTGAAATGATAGAAATTCCTTCATTTGAGAATAAAGATCCAAAATCAATTGAAGAAAAACTGACGTCAAAAGGATTAGAGGTCACAGTTGTAGGTTCTGGAGATAACGTTGTTCAAGCGAATGTTGAACCTGGAAAAGAAGTTGTCCCGTATCAACGGGTTATTTTGCTGACTGATGAACCAGAAATGCCAGATATTGAAGGGTGGTCACTTCGGGAAGTATATCAATTAGCGGACCTGTTAAATTTAAATGTTGAAACGATTGGTGATGGATATGTCGTTTCACAAAATATTAAAGAAGGTACATCCATCAAAGAAAATGATTATTTGGGGGTTGAATTAGAGTCGCCGATTGACGATAGTCAAGAAAAAGAATAAGATTGAAAAGGATAAGACATGTTCTATTCTTTTTTATTCATTCATATAGTTGATACAAGCCAATCTATGATAAAGGAGATAATGTATGAGGCGTGTATCAACGGTTACTGTTAAGAAAAGAGTAGTCATTGTCTTTCTTTTTGGGCTTTTATTTTTTCTCATTATTAATATACGTTTAGGATATGTACAATTTTCTATCGGTAAAATGTTAACAGATGAGGCAATTGATTCTTGGAGTCGGGACATAACCTTTGAACCAGACAGGGGCGAAATTTTAGATACAGAAGGTGAAGTATTAGCAGCAAATATATCTGCACCTTCAGTGATTGTCGTCCCGAGACAAATTGATGAACCAAAAGAAGCAGCAAAACATTTAGCAAATATATTAGATATAACATATGAGCGTGCATACGAATATGTAACGAAAGATGAAAAGAGTGTCAGTCTTCATCCTGAAGGAAGAAAAATTTCAGAGGCGCAAGAGAAAGCTTTACGTACATTAAATATGAACGGCATATATTTAGCGAAAGATTCAAAACGTCATTATCCTTATGGTGATTATTTAGCGCATGTTCTTGGATTTACGGGCATTGATAATCAAGGTTTAATGGGTTTAGAAGCATTTTATGATGATAAATTAAAGGGAAAGCGTGGCAGTTTATCTTATTTTTCAGATGCCAAGCAAAGAAAAATTGATCGACTAGCAGATATTTATCAATCACCTGTTGATGGATGGCATTTAAAAACGACTATTCATTCAAAAGTACAAACAATTATAGAGCGAGAGTTAGATTTAGCTGTTTCATCGTATAAGCCAGATGGAGCAATGGCAATTGCAGTAAATCCTAAAACAGGTGGTGTTCTAGGCATGACAACTCGGCCTAATTTTGAACCGGAAAATTATCATGATTATGACGAGGAAATTTTCAATAGAAATTTACCCATTTGGAGTACGTTCGAACCTGGGTCGACATTTAAAATTATTACGCTTGCCTCTGCACTTGAAGAAGAAATGGTGGATTTAGAAGAAGATCACTTTAATGATAAAGGTAGTATATCGGTTAGTGGCGCTAACTTGAGATGTTGGAAAAGTGGTGGACATGGTCGGCAGACATATATGGAAGTTGTCGAAAACTCTTGTAACCCCGGTTTTGTTAATTTGGGATTAAACTTAGGAAAAGAGAAATTATTTACGTATATAAAAGACTTTGGATTTGGAGAAAAAACAGGTATTGATTTGCAAGGTGAAGGTAGCGGTATATTGTTTAATCCTGAAGATATAGGGAAAGTAGAGTTAGGAACGTCGTCCTTCGGACAAGGTGTATCTGTCACACCGATACAACAAGTGATGGCTGTTGCTGCAGCTGTTAATGGAGGTTACTTATATAAACCATATATTGCGGATGAATGGATTGATCCTGTCACGGAGGAAACGGTTGAGAAAAACAAACCAACTTTAAAAGAGCGAGTTATTTCAAAATCCACATCTAAAGAAGTTCGACAAGCTTTAGAAAGCGTTGTTGCAAAGGGAACGGGAAGGCCAGCTTATGTAGATGGCTATAGAGTGGGAGGTAAAACAGGAACCGCACAAAAAGTGGGTTCAGATGGCCAATATATGGAAGATAACTATATCGTTTCCTTCATCGGGTTTGCACCAGCTGATGATCCAGAAATTGTTGTTTATGTTGCTATTGATAATCCTAAAGGAACGACACAATTTGGCGGTGTTGTAGCTGCACCTATTGTCGGAACAATTATTGAAGATAGTTTACGTGCTTTAGATGTTGAGCCACGAGATGATGGATTAGATAAAGATTATGCATGGCCCGAAGAACCACCGATAGAAGTTCCTAATTTAAAAGGTTTGCAAAAAGATGAACTGATAACGTATCAAACGAACTTATCACTTCAGACAAGCGGTGAAGGAGATTATATCATTGACCAAGACCCGAAACCCGGTGTTTCCGTTGAGCCAGGATCAACGGTTCGCGTTTATTTATCACATAATAAAGATCGTGAATGAGGATAAAATTTGTTATAATGAATCACTGTATATTTTTATTTATAAATAGATTGGAAAAAGGTGTAGATAATGGAATTAAAAAAAGTTGTATCACTATTTCCTTTTTATTCGGTAACAAAGGATATTCACAATATTAATATTCACGCCATAAAAATAGATTCACGGAAAGTAACAAAAGGAGATTTATTCGTTTGTATAAGAGGTTTTACCGTTGATGGACATGCATTTGTCAATGAGGCAATTGCAAATGGGGCGGTTGCTATCATAGCTGAGCAAGATGTAAATGCATCAGTTCCGACGATTATCGTACCAGATACATCGCGAGCTCTAGCAATGCTTGCGACACAATATTACGACTTTCCAACTGAACGCCTGCAATTAATAGGCATTACAGGAACAAATGGAAAAACAACAATTACTTATTTATTAGAATCTATTTTTAAACAATATCAAAAGAAAACTGGATTAATTGGGACGATTCAAATGAAAATTGGAGATCAATCGATCCCAATTGTAAATACAACTCCAGATGCTTTAGAGTTGCAACAATCATTTTACGAAATGGTAAAGGAAAATGTAGATGTCGCTATGATGGAAGTATCTTCTCACGCCCTAGATTTAGGTAGAGTGTATGGATGTGATTTTGATATAGCTATTTTTACTAACTTATCACAAGATCATCTCGATTATCACAAGGATATGGATGATTATTTACAAGCTAAAAGTCTGTTATTTTCTCAACTAGGGAATACTTATGACAAAGAGAAATTAAAGTATGCAGTTATTAATGCTGATGATTCATCTAGTAACTATTTGAAAAAATGTACAGCACAACCTATTATAACGTATGGATGCGAAAATAAGGCTGATGTAACTGCTTCTCATATCGAGTTGTCGAGTCATCATACGAGTTTTATGTTAAATACACCGAAAGGATCGGTGACTATAAAAAGTCAATTGATCGGTATGTTTAATGTTTACAATATGCTAGCAGCAAGCAGTGCAGCTATAGCAGCTAATATTCCACTTACGACTATCAAAGAAGCTTTAGCATCTATCACAGGTGTTAGTGGCCGTTTTGAACAAGTGAAAGAAGGACAAAATTATACAGTTATCGTTGATTATGCACATACACCAGATGCTTTAGAAAATGTGTTAAAAACGGTCAAAGATATATCGAAGAAAAATATATATGTTGTTATCGGTTGTGGTGGTGATCGTGATAGAGACAAACGTCCGCTTATGGCAGATGTGGCGATGACATATGCTGATTTGTCAATTTTCACTTCAGACAATCCGAGATCTGAGGATCCCGAAAAAATTATTAAAGATATGACGAATCATTTAAATGAGCAACATTATGAGACAATTATCGATCGCAGACAAGCTATTTTTCGAGCAATAGAACTTGCAGGTGCAGATGATGTAGTTTTAATAGCGGGCAAAGGACATGAAACTGAACAAGAAATTAAAGGGAAAGTGTTTGAGTTTGATGACCGTCAAGTAGCAAAAGATGCCATTCGGATGAAGGGGATGTGATGATGTTATTTACAACGACTTGGTTGCAAACGATATTTACACAATTTAAAGGACATTTAAAAAAACAAGAGTGGATTCATGAGGTTACAACAGATAGCCGTACTTCAACAGTAAATGCTTTGTTTGTACCACTCGTCGGAGAATATTTTGACGGTCATGACTTCGTCCATCAGGCGATTGATAATGGAGCCATTGCTATATTATGGGATGAAAAAAAAGCATTGCCGTCTAATATACCCAATGATATTATTGTTTTTTTCGTTGCTGATCCGTTAGCGAGTTTACAGACATTAGCTAAACATTACCGTGAATTAATCCAACCTATCGTTGTAGGTATTACTGGATCTAATGGTAAAACGACGACAAAAGATTTAGTTACCTCTATTGTAAAAACGACATATAAAACTCATTTTACACATGGTAATTTAAATAATCATATTGGTCTTCCATTAACTATTTTAAGCATGAGCCGGGATACGGAAGTTCTCGTCTTAGAGATGGGTATGAATGATTTTGGTGAAATTGAACTTCTATCAAATATCGCGCAACCGGATTATGCGATGATCGTTAATATCGGAGAATCTCATATTGAATTTCTCGGTTCTCGTGTAGGCATTGCTCAAGCAAAACTTGAAATAATAACAGGTTTAAAAAGTGAAGGTTGCTTATTTATTGATGGTGATGAGGAATTATTGACAAAAAAATACAATCACATGACGATTTCATGTGGATTTAAGCCCGGAAATGATCTACAAATAGAACATTTCACATCAAGGAAAAAAGAAACGACATTTCAGCTATCAAATGGGCAAACATATACAATTTCTCTTTTAGGAAAACATAATGTGCATAATGCAGCATTTGCCGTTGCTTTAGGTGAACGGTTAAACATACCATATGACAACATTCAAAAAGGCTTAAGTCGTGTAGTTCCGACATCGATGCGTATGGAATTTGTCACAGGTAAAAACGGTGTGTCGATAATTAACGATGCTTACAATGCATCACCAACATCGATGAAGGCAGCGATTGAAGTTGTAAAAAATATTAAAGGTTTCCGTAAGAAGATACTTATATTAGGAGATATTTTAGAGTTAGGTAGTCATTCAACAGAACTGCATCAACAAGTTGCGGAAACTATTACACATCCAATTACGGCTGTTTTTACATATGGAAAGGAAGCTAAAATAATCTCACATACTGTAAAAACATTAAGCCCAGATATTGATAGCATTCATTTTCAAGCGAAAAATGACTTAATAAAACATCTTCGATATTACTTACATGAAGATGTGTTGCTGCTTTTTAAAGCATCACGCGGTATGCAATTTGAGACTTTTATTAAAGCTTTACAACATTGATGATTAATTATAGTATAAGACTTCGGACGGTTTGCAAAGAGGAGGAAAACAACCGTGAATATTTATGTAATAATGATGACGCTCATGATATCGTTTCTGATTACCGTCCTACTGTCACCAATTTTCATCCCGTTTTTAAGACGTTTAAAATTTGGTCAAAGTATTCGAGAAGACGGGCCTGAATCACATATGAAAAAAAGCGGCACGCCGACAATGGGTGGAATTATGATCGTTTTAAGCATCGTCATAACTACGTTAATTATGGTTCAAAAACTTCTACCAGCACCCATTAGCTATGAAACTTGGTTACTTATTTTCGTAATAGTAGGATATGGTATGCTAGGGTTTATAGATGACTTTATAAAAGTTGCCTTAAAACGTAATTTAGGCTTAACATCTCGACAAAAAATGTTAGGACAAATTATAATCGCACTTATCTTTTTTATGATTTTACAATTTTATGGCTTTCCAACGTACATAAAGATTCCCGGAACCCATTTGCAGTGGGAGTTAGGTGGAGCTTATGCCATACTTATTATCTTTATGCTAGTTGGTTCATCAAATGCAGTTAATTTAACAGACGGCCTTGATGGCTTGCTCGCTGGAACAGCAGCGATTGCTTTTGGAGCTTTTGCTATTTTGTCATGGAATGGATTTGCCCAAAATGAAGTAACCGTATTTGCGCTTGCTGCTGTTGGTTCCTTATTAGGTTTTCTTGTGTTTAATGCTCATCCGGCAAAAGTTTTTATGGGAGATACAGGCTCTTTAGCATTAGGAGGAGCTATCGCAGCGATTGCCATTTTAACAAAATTAGAAATTATACTCGTTATTATTGGTGGCGTTTTTGTAATTGAAACATTATCTGTGATCATCCAAGTAATTTCATTTAAAACAACAGGTAAAAGAATTTTTAAAATGAGTCCTTTACACCATCACTATGAATTAATCGGCTGGTCTGAATGGCGTGTTGTTACAACATTTTGGTTAGTTGGACTTATTTTTGCTGCGCTTGGTATTTACATCGAGGTGTGGTTAATTTGAATAAGTTGAACATATTACAGTATAAACATATATTAGTTTTAGGATTAGCTAGAAGTGGTACAGCTGTTGCAAAAGTTTTATTGCAATATGGAAAAAAAGTTCGCATTAATGATCTTAAAACACCAGATGGTCATACGATCGCCCAGTTAAAAGGGATGGGAGCTGATATCATCATTGGCTCACATCCTTTATCCGTACTAGATCAAATTGAACTTGTGATCAAAAATCCTGGTATTCCTTATGATCATCCGATTGTTCGCGAAGCTTGTAGGCGAGATATACCGATTATTACTGAAATCGAACTAGCAGGTCAGCTGACACAAGCACCGATCATCGGTATTACAGGCTCTAACGGGAAAACGACGACGACAACTTTAGTAACTGAGATGTTAGCTATGAGCAACCAGCGAGTTAAAGTGGCTGGAAACATCGGTATTGTTGCTACAGATGTAGCGAAAAATATAGAAAGTGAAGAAAAATTAGTTTTAGAACTTTCTTCCTTCCAATTATTGGGCATTAAAACATTTAAACCTCATATCGCTGTTTTACTAAATATTTATGATGCACATTTAGACTATCATAAGACACTTGATAATTATATAAAGGCTAAAAGTAATATTTTTTCAAAACAAACAATTGAAGATTATCTCGTTTATAATGCTGATGATGAACGAACAGCTCAAGTGATCAAACGAGCAAAATCAAACCTTATCCCTTTTTCGCGGAAACGAGCGCTGTCAACAGGTGCGTGGGCTGACTTAACGAGTGTTTATTATTGTGAAGAGAAAATTATTGATCGAGCTGATATAGCCCTTGTCGGTGAACATAATTTAGAAAATATTTTAGCAGCTATAAGTGTAGCAAAATTAAATGGTGCTACAACCGAAAGCATCGTCAATACTTTAAAAAGTTTTACAGGTGTCAAACACCGCTTGCAATTTATTAAGCAAATTAATGGACGTTTGTTTTATAATGATTCTAAAGCAACGAATGTACTTGCCACACAAAAAGCATTGTCGTCGTTTAACGAACCAACGATTTTACTTGCCGGTGGACTTGATCGAGGACATACTTTTAATGACTTACTTCCGTATTTAACACATGTAAGAGCAATGATTGTCTTCGGCCAAACAGCTCCTAAATTGGAAAATCTTGCCAAGGTGGCTAATATCCCCGTCGTAACTGTAAATGATGTAAAAGAAGCGACTTTAGCTGCTTATAAAAAATCAAATTCGGGTGATGTTATTTTACTTTCACCAGCTTGTGCAAGTTGGGATCAATATCAAACTTTCGAGGAAAGAGGAAACATGTTTATAAAAGCTGTGCATACACTATCATAGGGGGCTTGTTAAGGCTACCTATGACGAAACAAAATGCCCCTAAAATGTAAATAAATGGGGTGTTTTTTTGTTACAAAAAGTCTTCAAAAGCAAATATGCACCTGATTATACGTTTTTTGCGCTCATTATTATACTTTTATTTATCGGTTTATTGATGGTCTATAGCGCATCAAATATATGGGCCGATTATAAATATGCCGATCGATTATTTTTTGTCAAGCGTCAATTATTGTTTTCAGGCGCCGGTGTTGTTGCCATGATATTTATTATGTTCATTCCCTATTATGCTTGGCAAAAATATTCGAGGATTATCTTAATAAGCTGCTTTATTTTATTATTAGTTGTTCTTATCCCTGGTGTAGGCGTTATTCGTGGTGGCGCTAGAAGTTGGATCGGTATCGGCGCATTTAGTATTCAACCGTCAGAATTTATGAAATTAGGGCTTATTATTTTTTTAGCGACGACTTTAGCTCATAAACAAAAGTATATAACATCCTTCAAAAAAGGTTTTTTACCACTTACACTACTTATTTTTACAGCATTTGGATTCATTATGTTACAACCTGACTTAGGAACTGGACTCGTTTTAGTCTTAACGTGTATGCTTATGATTTTCGTAGCTGGCGCACGTTATTTACATTTTTTTAGCCTCGCTTTTATTGGACTCGTTGGTTTAACTTTTCTTATTTTATCAGCACCTTATCGCTTAAAGCGGATTACAGCTTTTTTAAATCCATGGGAAGATCCGTTAGGTGATGGATTTCAAATTATTCAATCACTTTATGCAATTGGACCTGGAGGTTTAATGGGAGTTGGATTTGGAAACAGTTTACAAAAATATTTTTACTTACCAGAGCCACAAACTGACTTTATTTTTGCTATTATTGGTGAAGAATTAGGTTTTATTGGTGGAAGTATAGTCATTTGCTTGTTTGTTTTACTTTTTTGGCGTGGCATTAAAATTGCTTTAGAAGCACCAGATACTTTCGCCCGTTTCATGGCTTTAGGTATTATAGGCATGTTAATAATACAAGTGATGATTAATATAAGTGTCGTTATTGGACTTATTCCTGTGACGGGTATTACGTTACCTTTCTTAAGCTACGGTGGATCATCTTTAACATTAACGTTATGTTCTGTTGGAATATTACTTAATATAAGTCGTTATACGTCGTTTTAGACTTTAAATATTTTAACAATGCTATATCGCTCAATAAATGTTGTATGATATAATTCAATTAATTATAGTAATATATTACGTATTCAAAGGAAGAGTTAGCACATGGACGATAAAAACGTCGTTTCAATTGAAGATCGTATACCAAAGTTAAAACAATCCCGACGAAAGAAAGCTAATCGACGACTTATATTTTATTTATCTATTTTCTTTATTTTAATTGCTACGATTATATATTTGCAATCACCATTAAGTTATGTTAAAAATGTAAAAATTAAAGGAGAATCTTTGTTATCGAAAGAAGATATTATAGAACATAGTCAGTTGTCAGCAAAAACGAATATTTGGACGATTGATCGGGAAAAAGTGGCCGAAGATATTGAAAATATACCAGTTGTTGAGTCTGCAGAAGTTTTTCGAAAATTTCCTTGGACAATAGAAGTTCACTTATCTGAATACAATCATATCGGTTTTATTCATAAAGATGGTCAGTTTTTTCCAGTACTTGAAAACGGCTCAGTCGTTTCACATGCTTACGATGATATAAAAGGGAAAGCACCATTGTTAAAAAATTTTTCAAAAGAGTCTTATTTACATCGTATGAGTGAACAATTGAATGATTTACCAAAAAGTATTTTTAATTTAATTTCTGAAATTCATTGGAATCCAACAGAAGAAAATCAAAATAAAATTTTGTTATATATGAATGATGGGTTTATTGTAGATGCATCTATAAGAAATTTTTCTAATCAAATGAAAGCATATCCTTCAATTGTTGCCCAACTTGATGATCAAAATAGAGGAATTATTCATTTAGGTGTAGGCGCTTATTTTGAAACATTTGAAAATTAAAAATGATGATTGTATATTAATGACACTGTTTGAATAGTTTTTGTTTAAGAACCTATCAGACTAATTTCTTTTTCTGTAAATACCTTTAAAATGATATAATAATAGACGATGAAATAATTGTGTGTAAGCTTCTTAAAAGAAGCAACGGGATTAGGAGGTGCCCTTCTTTGAACAACAGTGAAATACTCGTTAGTTTAGATATAGGAACAGCACAAATTAAAGTCATTATCGGAGAAGTACTAAATAACACATTAAATATTATTGGTGTTGGCACGGCTGCATCAAATGGAATGAGAAAAGGTGCGATTATAGATATTGATAAAACGATACAGTCGATTCGAAATGCTGTTGATCAAGCCGAACGTATGGTAGGTATGAAGATAGACCGCGTCGTTGTAGGCATTAATGGTAGTCATATACAACTTCAACCTTGCCATGGCGTTGTTGCTGTGCAGAGTGAAAGTCGCGAAATTGGTGATGAGGATATTACAAGGGTTATCGATGGGGCACAAGTTGTATCTATTCCACCAGAACGAGAAATTATCGATGTAATACCTAAACAATTTATCGTCGATGGTTTAGATGAAATTACAGATCCTAGAGGAATGATCGGTGTACGTCTTGAAATGGAAGGTACAATTATTACATGTTCTAAGACAGTGTTACATAATATTTTAAAATGTGTTGAAGGTGCCCATTTAGAAATATCTGATATTTGTTTACAACCACTTGCCGCAGGTACGATTGCCTTATCAAAGGATGAAAAAAGTCTAGGCATTGCATTAATTGATGTCGGCGGAGGTTGCTCCACCGTTTCTGTTTATGAAAATGGCCATCTCGCAGCAACGAGTGTCATACCACTCGGTGGTGATAATATAACGAAGGATTTATCAATTGGTTTAAGAACATCTACAGAAGAAGCTGAAGATGTAAAATTGAACTATGGACATGCCTTTTATGAAACGGCTCGTGAAGATGAACAGTTTGATGTAGAAATTATCGGAAGCAATCATAAACAAACCTATAATCAACTGCAAATATCTGATATGATTGAAGCAAGATTAGAAGAAATATATACGTTTGCCGAGCGCGAAATTCGTAAAATGGGTTACCGGGAATTACCAGGTGGTTATGTTTTAACGGGTGGTACAATGAAAATGCCGGGTGTTTTGGAATTAGCACAACGTGTATTTCACGCCAATGTGAGAATTGCTATTCCTGATTACATAGGTGTTAGAGAACCCCAATTTACGGCAGGCGTTGGAATCTTGCAATTTGCTTATCATAATGCGAAAATACAGGGAAAAGATTTACGTCCTTCTGTTATGACACATGCAACAGATGAAATAGATAAACGGAACAAACAGCAATCTATTAATCAACCAAAGGAAAAGAAGAAAAAAGAATCTAAAATTGCTAATCTATTTAAACATTTTTTTGATTAAAAAAGCGTTCCAAAAAATGTTGTTTTGTTTCAAAAATACATCTATTCAAGAGAACACTCCTATGTATATTATCTCTAGAACTATTGTAATTTTGCACATTAGGGAGGAACGAAACGATGTTAGAGTTTGATACAAATATGGACCATCTAGCAACGATTAAAGTAATAGGTGTTGGTGGCGGTGGAAATAACGCGGTCAATCGGATGATTGAACATGGTGTAGAGGGTGTTGAATTTATTGCTGTTAATACAGATGTTCAAGCTTTAAATTTATCAAAAGCAGAAACTAAATTACAAATTGGTGCTAAATTAACACGTGGTCTAGGTGCTGGGGCCAATCCAGATATCGGTGAAAAAGCAGCTGAGGAGAGTAAGGATCAAATTGAAGAAGCTTTACAAGGCGCAGATATGATATTCGTTACGGCAGGAATGGGGGGCGGTACTGGAACCGGTGCTGCACCAGTAATTGCACAAATTTCTAAGGAAATTGGCGCATTAACAGTTGGTGTCGTTACACGTCCATTTTCCTTCGAAGGAAAGCGTCGTTCAACGCAAGCGGTTAGTGGAATTGATTCTTTAAAGAATAATGTAGATACATTAATCGTCATTCCAAACGACCGTCTCCTTGAAATTGTTGATAAAAACACACCTATGCTTGAGGCCTTCCGTGAAGCCGATAATGTGTTACGTCAAGGCGTTCAAGGTATCTCCGACTTAATTGCTAAGCCAGGACTCATCAATGTTGATTTTGCTGATGTTAAAACAATCATGTATGACAAAGGGTCTGCATTAATGGGTATTGGTGTTGCAACTGGCGAAAGCAGAGCCTCAGAAGCTGCGAAAAAAGCTATCTCATCTCCACTTCTTGAAACATCTATAGATGGTGCTCACGGTATATTAATGAATATAACAGGTGGCGTTAATTTAAGTTTGTTTGAAGTGCAAGAAGCAGCAGACTTAGTGACATCTGCTGCAGATAATGAAGTAAACGTTATTTTTGGTTCCGTTATTAACGATGATCTGAAAGATGAGATTGTCGTCACCGTCATTGCAACTGGTTTCAAAGAAGAGAAGGAAAGACCGACGGAACATCAACACCGGCCTACGATCAGACATCAGCAACACGCCTCAACTAAAATTGACGATATAAGTGAGCAAGACTCTTATTCATCTCATGATGAAGAAACACTAGATATTCCAACATTCTTAAGAAACCGCCATCGCAATCGCCGATCATAATGAAAAACCCACTTTGGTATGTTTGCCAATGTGGGTTTTTTTCATTAAATGGTTTATATGGGTTTTATGAATTCTATCGACAAACGACCTCATAAGAAGTTAAAATTAGCCCCTTCATATTTACAAGTAGCGACAGACTTCTCACATGTCTTCATTTATACTTCATTGTACATAAGAGATATTTACAAATTTAAGCACTTATCTATGTATAACTTCTACTTAAGAGGGGAAGAGATCGGGGTGACGATATATCTTGATGCTGTTTGGCTATTAAACGTTTTTTTAGATATGATGCTTCTAATGTTAACAAAATCTTTAGCGAAAATCCGTGTAAGTTCAATGCGGATATTATGTGGTGCTTTCATAGCATCTTTATTAGTTCCCATTTCTTTTTTCTTTCCAACGTCTTTTTTTACAACGATGATTGGCAAAATTATTTATTCTTTTATTATCATTTTATGTACATTTGGTTTTGATACAGTATTTCGTTTTATGAAATTATTATTTATATTTTATTTTACAACATTTTCAATAGGAGGCGGATTAATTGCGATACACTTTTTATTGCATCATCCAATCACAGTATCTTCTAATAGCATATTAACGTTTCATTCGGGGTATGGTGATCCGATTAGTTGGATGTTTGTTCTCATTGGCTTTCCAATAATTTGGTTTTTTACAAAAATACGTATGGACGAGCAAGTGATTGATAATTTTTATCACCGTCAATTATATCCTGTAACACTGCAAATAGATCAACAAAGTTATTCAACAACTGGTTATATGGATAGTGGCAATCAACTAGTCGATCCGTTAACGAAAAAACCTGTCGTCATTTGTGATGAATTGTTTTTAAAACAATACTTTACAGATGACAACTGGCAAATGTTAAAAAATGCTCAAACAACATTAGATTTAAGTTATCTACCAGCAAAATGGCAAAAACGAATACACATCGTTCCTTATCAAGGCGTTAGTGGCCAAAGAGAATTTTTATTTGCCATTAAACCGGACAAACTGACCGTAACATTAACATATCAAGCGCAAAAAGTAATGGCGAGCCATCTTTTAATAGGTATCCAGTTTGCTCAATTAACGAAGGACCGTAGCTATCATTGTCTGCTCCATCCAAAGATTATAAAGTTGTCAACGAGTTCAGCCTAAGTTTTAAAGGAGGAGAATTAAAGTTTGCAAAAGTTTATATTTAAGTTACGTTTATTATGGTATAAAGTATTGATCAAGTTAGGCTTTAAGTCAGATGAAATATATTATATTGGTGGTAGTACTTCACTTCCACCGCCATTATCGAAAGAAGAAGAAAAGGAATTGCTTGATTTACTAGCGCAAGGTGATAAATCAGCACGAGCAATGCTTATTGAGCGTAATTTGCGTCTAGTTGTATATATTGCCAGAAAGTTCGAAAATACAGGGATTAATATTGAAGATTTAATAAGTATTGGAACAATCGGTTTAATTAAAGCTGTTAACACCTTCGATACTGATCGAAAAATTAAGTTAGCCACATACGCTTCAAGATGTATTGAAAATGAAATATTAATGTACTTAAGGAGAAACAACAAAGTTAAAACAGAGATTTCATTTGATGAGCCACTAAATGTCGATTGGGATGGAAATGAGCTACTTCTTTCTGATGTTTTAGGAACAGAGGTAGATATTATAACGAAAGATTTAGAGTTTGAAGTAGATAAAAACTTATTAAAAACAGCATTAGCTCAATTAAGTGATCGTGAAAAACAAATTATGGAATTACGTTTCGGTTTAGTTGGAAAGGAAGGCAAAACACAAAAAGATGTAGCTGATATGCTAGGTATATCGCAGTCATATATTTCTCGCTTAGAAAAGAAAATTATAAAACGACTTAAAAAGGAATTTAATAAAATGATATAAACGCTTCAAGATTAACCTGACTGCATAAAAAACCTTCCAGTCGGAGATACTGTTTTTTGAACAGCATCACAAACACTGGGAGGTAAATACACAAATGCATAGACATAAGGTGGAAATATGTGGTGTAGATACGTCAAAATTACCTGTCTTAAAAAATGAAGAAATGCGAGAATTATTTAAAAGATTGCAAAACGAAGGAGAGTCATCAGCTAGAGAAGAATTAGTAAATGGTAATTTACGCCTCGTCCTTAGTGTCATTAAAAGATTTAATAACAGAGGAGAATATGTTGACGATTTATTTCAAGTTGGATGTATTGGTTTAATGAAATCAATTGATAATTTTGATTTAAGTCATAATGTTCGTTTTTCAACGTATGCTGTTCCGATGATTATTGGCGAAATTAGAAGATACTTACGAGATAACAATCCGATTAGGGTGTCAAGGTCTCTGCGCGATACGGCGTATAAAGCACTCCAAGTTAGAGAAAAACTTATCAATCAAACATCAAAAGAACCTACAGCCATGGAAATTTCTGAGGAAATGGGCATTTCTCACGCAGAGATTGTATTTGCACTCGATGCTATACAAGATCCCGTTTCACTTTATGAACCGATTTATAATGATGGTGGGGATCCGATATACGTGATGGATCAAATTAGTGATGATAAAATTAAAGAAGAAGAATGGGATGACAAATTATCTTTAAAAGAAGGTATGCACCGTTTAAACGATAGGGAAAAACTTATTTTAAATAAACGTTTTTTCCAAGGGAAAACACAGATGGAAGTGGCCGAGGAAATCGGTATATCACAAGCACAAGTATCACGATTGGAAAAAGCTGCAATCGATCAAATGAATAAAAAAATGTTTCAATAGCACGTTATGATTTTATAAACGTTTGTAGAGGGTTCATGTTCATCTTACCCTCTTTTTTTTGTTTAATATGAAGGATATTTCATATGATCTATCTTACTTATGAAAAATTTTAAAACATCTACATATGTATGGATATTGAGGTGATGAATGAATTGATTACATTGTCGGAATTGCAGGTGAAAGATGTTATTATGATCGATAACGGTAAACGTTTAGGCCATATTGCTGATTTAGAAATAGACCCTGAAAGTGGCAAAATCATTGCACTCATAATCATAATGCGCGAAAAAAACAGCAGTTTATTTGGAAAATCTAATGAATTATTTGTATATTGGGAGCAAATTGTAACGATTGGTATCGATGTCATTCTCATTCAAGAAGTAGAAAATAATCAAAACATTTTCGAATAGTAACAATTTATCGGCCAGTTTCCTATATCTTAGCATTTACTCCATCTTATATATTCGATAAAATAAGAACGTGAGGTGGAAAAAATGAGTGATCCTTTTGTAGAAAAAGAAAACTTATGTTTAGAAATTGATCATTGGAGACGTATTCATCCTCGTTTAATCGCCGGATTTACAACGAGAAGAGGTGGTGTCAGTCATGCACCATTTGACACACTCAATTTAGGGTTACATGTTCACGATCAAAAACAACATGTTTTAAACAATAGAAATCTTTTAGCTAAAAAACTTAACATCCCACAATCAAACTGGGTGTGTGCAGAACAAGTTCATGGTACAAACATTCGTCTCATTAAACAAAGTGATCAAGGACGCGGAGCTTATTATTTTGCTGACAGTATTCCGCAAACAGATGGACTCATTACAGATGAATCAGGCATTTTATGTACAGCTTTCTTTGCCGATTGTGTACCTATTTATTTTTTCGATCCTGTGACGTCTTTTATCGGTATCGCCCATGCCGGTTGGCGGGGATCTGTCAATAATATAGCAGGTGAAATGGTTGAGACGCTCATATCATTAGGGGTTCAAGCAAAAGATTTACACGTTTGTATTGGTCCATGTATATCAAAAACATATTATGAGATTGATCAACGAATCATCGATCATATAGACAAAAAATATCGAAAAAATACCGTAACAATCAAAGACAATGAACATTATTTACTCGACTTAAAACAGTTGAACATTGAAATGCTTTTACAATCCGGCATATTACGTCATAATATAAGTGTAACGGCGTATTGTACATATGCAAATGATGATTTGTTTTTCTCACATCGCCGGGATCAAGGAGAAACTGGTCGAATGTTAGGATACATTGGTTACAAATAGATCATAGGTAGGGGGAAACGAGACAAGCATGAGTGTTAAGAAAAATTTAGAACAAATTAAACAAAACATAAAATTAGCTTGCAAAAGAAGTCAGCGAAATCCTGATGATATTACGATCATTGGTGTGACAAAATATGTTACAATAGAACGAACGAAGGAGGCAATTGAAGCAGGTATTACACATGTTGGTGAGAATCGTACAGATGAGTTTTTAAATAAATATGAGCAGGTGGGCGAAGAAGCAACATGGCATTTTATTGGAACATTACAATCAAGAAAAGCACGGGATATTATTGAACAAGTCGATGTCATTCATTCACTAGATCGCATGTCCCTTGCTAAACAAATTAATAAACGAGCATCTAAGCCTATTGATTGTTTTGTTCAAGTGAATGTGAGTGGTGAAGAAACAAAGCATGGTTTATCAAAAAAAGAAGTTTTATCGTTTATCGAAAATTTAGCCGACTATGAAAATATCCATGTGATCGGTTTAATGACGATGGCGCCACACATTCAAGATGAAAATAAATTACGCGATATTTTTAAACAATTAGCTATGCTGCGAGATCAAGTTAAAGCGAAAAGTTTTTCTCATGCCCCTTGTACATATTTATCAATGGGTATGAGTAACGATTATGAAATTGCGATCGAAGAAGGGGCGACACATATACGCATTGGATCAGATTTAGTCGGATAAAGAAAGTGGGGAGAGGATATGAGTTTTAAAAATAAACTAAAATCTTTTTTTAGTTTAGAAGATGAGTACGAGTATGACTACGTCGATGAATCGAATCATACAGACAACGTGCCAGCTATAACAAATGACAATAAACAAAATGTTGTTAGTTTGCAAAGTATGAAACAGCCAACATCTAAAGTTATGTTATGTGAACCACGAACTTACAGCGAGGCACAAGAGATTGCCGACCACATTGTTAATCGACGTGCTGTTGTTATTAATTTAGAACGAGTTAATCACCAACAGGCAAAGCGAATTGTTGATTTTTTAAGTGGTACAGTTTACGCCGTTAATGGCGATATTCAAAAGTTAGGTGCACAAACATTTTTATGTACACCAGATAATGTAGAAGTATCTGGAACAATTACAGATATGTCTTTTGAAGAGGATGAAATAGATAAAGGATGGTAGGCCATGTTATATCAAATCTTTGATTTAGTTCATCTAGCACTTATTATATATAGTTATGCACTGATCGTTTACATATTAATGTCATGGTTTCCTGGTGCACGGGAATCTCCTTTTGGTGAGTTTTTAAGTCGAATATGTGAACCTTACTTAGAACCTTTTCGGCGATTTATTCCACCATTAGGCATGATCGATATTTCACCAATTGTCGCGATCATTGTCCTTCGTTTCGCTACGCAAGGTTTGTGGCAATTTTATGAATTCATCATAAAGGTTGTGTAAATGTGAGTATTTACCAACATTTTCGAACAGAAGAACATCCGTTTATTGATCAAGTTTTATCGTGGAGACATAAGGTTGAAAACACATATATACAAAAATTAACTGATTTTTTAGATCCCCGTGAACAACAAATTGTCGAAGCTGTGATCGGGTCAAACAATGATATCATTTCGTTTCGTTTTCACGGTGGAAATAAATCTTGTGAACGTAAACGCGCATTGATCGCACCTTTTTATGAGGAATTTACAACTGAGGCTTTTCAATTAAGTTTATTAGAAGCGACGTTTAATGATAAATTTTTATCGATCGATCATCGCGATGTTATGGGGGCATTTTTATCTTTAGGTCTTGAACGGAAAAAATTAGGTGATATTATAATTGGAAAAGGGGTTTTTCAACTCATCGTTGCAAAAGAAATTAGGTCATATGTCATCTTAAATTTAACAATGGTTAAAAAGGCACACGTCAGGCTAAAGGAAAAACCTTTAACCGCTATATTACCGCGTCAAATGAATTGGCAACAAAGGGAATGTGTTGTCTCATCGCTTCGCTTAGATGTCGTTTTAAAAGCGATGTATAAATTATCGCGACAAGAAGCAGAGCAAATGATTAAGAAAAAGCAAGTGAAAGTTAATTTTAAAATTGTTGATGATATTGCTTATTATTTACAGCCTGGTGATCTTATTTCTACCCGGCAAAAAGGAAGGGGTAAACTTATACAAGTCGGCAGTCGCACGCGTAAAAACAATTTAAAAATAACGCTTGCACAATTAAAATAATTAGCAATAGACTAATCAACACATATTAAATAATATTTTACATTCTTTCATCAGTACAAACTAACTTAAGGAGGTGGCCGATGTGCCAATAACGCCATTGGACATTCATAACAAGAGGTTTACACGAAGTTTTCGCGGATATGATGAAGATGAGGTAGATGAATTTTTAGACAAGGTGATTAAAGATTATGAGTTAACGATTCAAGAGAAGGAACAGTTGGAAAATAAAGTGAAAGAACTTGAAGAAAAACTTGGCCATTTTACAAACATTGAAGAAACGCTGAATAAATCTATTTTAGTTGCCCAAGAAACAGCTGAAGAAGTTCAGGGGAATGCTAGAAAAGAATCAAAGCTTATTATTAAGGAAGCTGAAAAAAATGCTGATCGAATTGTCAATGAAGCGTTAAATAAATCAAGACAAATTTATATGGATATTGATGAACTGAAAAAACAAGCAAAAGTGTTTCGAACACGACTAAAAACGTTAGTTGAAGCGCAACTTGAAATGATTAACAATGAAGATTGGGATAAATTGTTTGCATCAGAATTTGGTGAGGAAACCGAAGAAGATGATGAATTCGAATATGTTGAGTAAGCTTTGATCATCATTCTTGACGTTTGTTTTAATTTTACATATAATTCATACACAACTGTATAAAATTACGATGATAGAGACTGTCTAAAAACGCATCTGTTTAAGCGAGTCAGGGATGGTGTAAGCCTGATACAGTTGTTTTTAGAAAATCACTCTTGAGTATCCATTCGAAATGAAGTAGAATCGGACGTTTATTCACGTTACGAATGTTAAGTGGATTGATATCATTTTTGTATCAATCTAGTAGGGTGGTACCGCGAGTCCTTCTCGTCCCTTCTGGGATGTAGGGGACTTTTTTTATAAAATTTTTTAAGGAGGTTGTAAACGATGGATTATAAAAAAACATTGTTAATGCCAAAAACAAAATTTCCAATGCGTGGAAATTTACCAAATAAGGAACCACTAAGACGGGAGGAATGGGAAAAAAATCGTTTATATGAGAAAGATTGTGAAAGAACGAAGGGAAGACCGTATTTTATTTTACACGACGGCCCACCATATGCAAATGGCGATTTACATATGGGGCATGCGCTAAATAAAGTTTTAAAAGATTTTATTACACGCTACAAATCAATGTCGGGGTATTATGCACCTTATGTTCCTGGATGGGATACACATGGACTGCCGATTGAAACAGCTTTAACGAAAGATAAAAAGATCAATCGCAATGAAGTAAGTATTGCTAAGTTTAGACAAATGTGTGCCGATTATGCGATGGAGCAACTCGACAGTCAACGTCAGCAATTTAAACAAATGGGTATACGGGGTGATTGGGATAATCCGTATATCACATTAACGAAAGATTACGAAGCTGCTCAAATTCGCGTGTTTGGAGAAATGGCGAAAAAAGGTTATATTTACAAAGGATTACGCCCCGTTCATTGGTCACCATCTTCAGAATCAGCTTTGGCTGAAGCAGAAATCGAATACCATGATAAACGTTCACCTTCGATTTATGTCACATTTCATGTGAAAGATGGTAAAGGTTTATTAGATGAAGATGTAAAATTCATTATTTGGACGACAACGCCGTGGACTATTCCGGCTAATTTAGGTATTAGCGTTCATCCAGATTTAGAATACATCGTTGTTGAAGTAGAAAATGAAAAATATGTTATCGCCTACGATTTGCTCGATACTTTAACAGAAGAATTGGAATGGAACGAACCAAAAGTTATCCAATCGTTTATGGGCAAAGATTTAGATCGCGTTGTAACGAAGCACCCATTTTATGACCGAGATTCACTCGTTATGCTCGGAAGTCATGTCACAATTGATGCAGGAACAGGATGTGTGCATACAGCACCAGGTCACGGGGAGGAAGATTTTCACGTTTGTAAACAATACGGTATTGAGGCACTTAGTCCAATCGATGATCAAGGATATTTTACGAACGAAGCACCAGGTTTTGAAGGAATGTTTTATGATGATGCTAATAAACTTGTGACAGAAAAACTTAAAGAGGTTGATGCCCTTTTAAAGCTGTCCTTCATTACACATGCTTATCCGCATGATTGGCGAACGAAAAAACCGACGATTACGCGCGCCACTTCACAGTGGTTTGCATCGATCAAAGATTTCCGAAATGAAATTATGGAAGAAATCAAACATGTTACATGGTACCCATCATGGGGAGAAACACGAATGCATAACATGTTTTATGACCGCGAAGATTGGTGTATTTCTCGTCAACGAACTTGGGGTATTCCAATTCCAGTTTTCTATGGTGAGGATGGTACACCGATTATTACTGATGAAACAATTGAACATGTCGCACAACTCTTTAGTAAACACGGTTCAAACATATGGTTTGACTGGGATGCAAAGGATTTATTACCAGATGGTTTTTCACATCCAAGCAGTCCAAATGGTAAGTTTACAAAAGAAACGGATATCATGGATGTTTGGTTTGATTCAGGTTCATCACATGAAGCGGTTTTAGCTGGTCGTGATGACCAACGTCGACCGGCAGATGTTTATATTGAAGGATCAGATCAGTATCGTGGCTGGTTCAATTCATCCTTGACAACGTCTGTTGCCGTCACTGGAAAAGCACCATATAAAACGATTATTAGCCATGGTATGGTATTAGACGGCAAAGGAAATAAAATGAGTAAATCTTTAGGAAATATCATGGATCCTGCGAAAATTTTAAAACAGTATGGGGCAGATATATTACGGTTATGGGTGTCTTCTGTAGACTATCAAGGAGATGTTCGCATTTCCGATGAAATTTTACAACAAGTTTCCGAAAGCTACCGTAAAATTCGAAATACAATTCGCTTTATGCTCGGTAATTTAGCTGATTTTCATCCAGAAAAAGACCGTTTACCTTTAAATGAACTTGAAGAAATTGATATTTATATGTACCATCGATTCAATGAAGTTGTTAAAGTTATTAAAGATGCTTATGAGACGTATGAGTATCCAACAGTTTACCATGCGATTCACGATTTTTGCGCAATCGACTTAAGTTCATTTTATTTAGATTTCGCAAAAGATATACTTTACATTGAACCTGAAAACGATAAGCGTCGTCGTAGCATCCAAACTGTATACTACGATATTATCGTCGGTCTAGTTAAATTGCTAACGCCGATTATTCCACACACAGCGGAAGAAATTTGGGAGCATATACCGCATACGAAGGAAGAATATGTCCAATTAACAGATATGCCTAAGCCTAAAAATATTATGGCACAAGATCAACTTGATAAATGGAATATGTTTATGGAGATTCGTGACGACGTGTTAAAAGCATTAGAGGAAGCAAGAGATGAGCAATTGATTGGAAAATCATTAGAAGCAAAAATAGTAATTGTGCCTAAGAATGAACATACAAAAAATGTTTTAGAAGCTATTCCTTATTTACATCAAATGCTCATTGTTTCTGAAGCTGTTCTTAGTGATCACGATGAAGAAGCAAAGGCTTATGAATACGTTCATGTGAAGGTTGAAAAACATCCCGGTGATGTATGTGCACGTTGTTGGGTATTTTCCAATACAGTTGGAGATGATGAACGCCATCCAACATTATGCACCCGCTGTGTAGGTGTTGTTGAAGAACATTACGCAAATGCTTAAAATAGATTTTATAGCTGTCTGAAACGACGGTTATATAGATTATAAATCTTTTATGCACGTCGTTTGTAGACAGCTTTTTTCATTAAAATGATTATGTGATATATTATTAAGTAAACCTTCTTAGAAGACTTTGTATGAACGTGGAGGCGTGATTATGTATGTTTATTATATCATAGCCCTTTTAGTAATCTTGATTGACCAATGGACGAAATGGCTCGTTATCAAATATATGGATCTTTATGAACAAATACCGCTTATCGATGGTTTTCTTTATTTGACATCACATCGGAATAAAGGAGCCGCATGGGGCATTTTACAAGGGAAAATGACCTTTTTTTATATTATTACGGTCATTTTTGTTGCAGGTATCATCTTTTATTTGCATAAATATGCAAAAAATAATCGTCATTTAGCGGTTGCTTTAAGTTTAATCTTAGGCGGGGCTATTGGAAATTTTATCGACCGTTTGTACCGTCAAGAAGTCGTTGATTTTATAGATGTCATGATTTTTAAGTATGATTATCCTGTGTTTAATATAGCTGACTCCGCTTTAGTCGTTGGTGTTCTTTTATTTGCTTTTATAACGTATATTGAAGAAAGGAAATAAAAGTTCATGACATTTCAGCATATTGTTACAAGCAAAGAGGCGCAAGAACGCATTGATAAAATTTTAACAACTCTGAATGAACATATATCGCGATCACAAATTCAAACATGGATTAAAAATCAATACGTAACGGTTAATAATACATATGTAAAAGCAAATTATAAATGCCAACAAGGTGATATTATAAAATGGTCGCTACCAGCTAAAGAAAAAATATCATTAACACCGGAAAATATTCCGCTGAAGATCGTTTATGAGGATGATGATTTGCTCGTTATTAATAAACCTAAAGGAATGCTTGTTCATCCAACAATGAACCAACAACAACATACAGTCGTCAATGCCCTACTTTATCATACGGATAAACTATCACGTATTGGTGGAGAAGAACGACCGGGCATTGTGCATCGACTTGATAAGGATACAAGTGGTTTATTAGTTGTCGCGAAAAACGATCACGTCCATATACATTTAGTTAATCAGTTTAAGAAACAAACGATTAAGCGTACATATGAAGCAATTGTGCACGGAAACGTCCTTCATGATCAAGGTACAATCGATGCTCCAATTGGCAGAGACCCATTTCAGCGCATACGCATGGGCGTCGTTGAAAATGGTAAAAGGGCGATTACGCACTTTTCAGTTATCAAACGTTTGCATACATATAGCCATATGAAATGTCAATTAGAGACAGGGCGTACACATCAAATACGCGTTCATTTAAGTTATATAGGCCATCCTATTGTAGGTGACGAAACGTATGGTCCGAAGCATACATCTTTTCAACATGGCCAACTATTGTTTGCTTGTGCGTTAGGATTTATGCACCCAACATTAGATCAATGGATGGATTTTCACATTGAGCGACCGACGTATTTTCAAAGATTTTTAAAAGAATTACAATAAAAGTCTTGACTTACGTAACCGTATGTGGAATAATACAAACAAATCATATGATCCTTTAATTCATGTCCTGTGAGACTGAAAAGGAAATGGAAGCGCGTCATTGTAACATACGTATGTCCAAAATCCCTTTCTCTACTCACAGAGATAGGGATTTTTTTACTGAAGAGGATCAATATAGGAGGCTATATATGCAGAAGAAAACAGTCGTTCTCGATTCATCAGCTATGAACCGGGCATTGACACGCATCGCTCACGAAATTTTAGAAAAAAATAAGGGGGGCGAAAATATCGTTTTAGTCGGTATTAAAACACGTGGCGCCCCTTTGGCTAAACGATTGCAAGAGAAAATTTATCAAATTGAACAAATGAACGTCCCTATAGGTGAATTAGATATTACACTTTATCGAGATGATTTACAACAAGCCACACCGTTTGCTGATCCACAATTGAAAGGGACACATATAAATGTTGATATTGCAGGTAAAACAGTCATTTTAATTGATGATGTGTTATATACCGGTCGAACTGTTCGGGCGGCGATGGATGCGGTCATGGATATTGGGCGGCCTGGTCATATACAACTCGGTATTTTAGTTGATCGAGGCCATCGGGAATTACCCATTCGCGCTGATTATGTTGGAAAAAACATACCAACATCAAAGCAAGAAGTAATTGTCGTGCATTTAAATGAAGTTGATGAACAAGATGAAGTTAGTATTTATGAAAAGTAAATATGAATGACCTTTAATTAAATCCAGAGAGGTTTAAAAGGTCGCCTAAGGATACGTATGCTCAAGCTACGTCTAACTCTTTGCGACCTTTTCGCAAAGAGTTTTTTTATGAAAAATTTTAAAAACTGGAGGCATAATGATGACGAATCACGCACAAATGGATGTTCATGAAATCCCAAAAGGACAACAATGGTTATTATTAAGTATGCAACATTTATTCGCTATGTTTGGTTCAACGATTCTCGTGCCGTTTTTAACAGATTTATCCCCTGCTGTTGCTCTTATTTCTAGCGGTATTGGAACGATCATTTATTTGTTTATTACGAAAGGACAAATTCCTGCATATTTAGGGTCGAGTTTCGCTTTTATTACACCCATTATAGGTGCAAGTATGTTAGGCGGACCCGCTGGAGCGATGATTGGTGCATTTCTAGCAGGGGTTGTTTACGCCTTAGTGTCTATGCTTATATATAAGCTTGGCATCAAATGGCTCATGCGCCTTCTGCCACCAGTCGTTGTCGGACCAGTCATTATCGTTATCGGTCTCGGACTAGCGACAACAGCTGTTGACATGGCGATGTATGCCCCAGGAACGAATGAACAAGTGTATAGTAGCACTCATTTTTCCGTCGCTTTAGTCACACTTTTGATGACGATCATTGCCGCTATCTTTTTTAGAGGATTTTTTGGGCTCATTCCCATTTTAATTGGCATTATATGTGGCTATATATTTGCTTTATACCAAAATATCGTCGATACGACAGATATTAAAGCAGGATGGAGCGATATTGCATCAGCAAGTTCGGTTAGCGAATTTTTTACAGCTTTTTTTAAAGCTCCAGAATTTATCGTCCCATTTATCCATTATTCACCATGGGAAATGATAAACACTGAGATTGTTATGATGATGGTTCCTGTTGCGCTTGTGACAATTGCTGAACATATTGGTGATCAAATGGTGCTATCAAAAGTTGTAGGACGAAACTTTTTACAACACCCTGGCCTTCACCGTTCATTGTTAGGGGACGGCATTGCAACGATGGTTGCTTCAGTCATAGGTGGCCCGCCAAATACGACATATGGTGAAAACATCGGTGTTTTATCGATTACGCGTGTGTTCAGTGTATTCGTCATAGGTGGTGCTGGGATCCTTGCTATTATCTTTGGATTTACAAATTTAATTACAGCGATTATTCGTTCAATACCGGCAGCTGTTATGGGCGGTGTATCGATTTTACTATTTGGGATCATTGCATCAAATGGATTACGAATGCTTATTGACAATAACGTTGATTTAAACAATAAACGCAATTTAATCATCGCATCTGTCATTCTCGTCATCGGCGTTGGCGGGGCATTTATCCAAATTACCGAACACATACAAATTGCTGGCATGGCATTATCAGCGCTTGTAGGTGTGCTTCTAAATTTAGTGTTACCAGGTAAAGAAGCAAGTTACGGAAATGGAAAGATGTTTGATGATAAGGGATAAAAACTTTTAAAAAAACGATTTATAAGGAGGAGCTATGAGACATTTATTATCGCTTCAACATTTAAGTTTAGAAGAAATATTTTCCTTGTTTCATATGACTCGAATGTATAAACGAAACACGTCTAAACTGAATCAGCAAATTTTTGTAGCAAATTTATTTTTTGAACCGAGTACACGAACAAAAATGAGCTTTACTGTTGCACAGAGAAAATTAGGATTTGAAGTATTAAATTTTACACCAGAGCATTCAAGTATGACGAAAGGTGAGTCGTTATATGACACTGTTAAAACGTTTGAGGCGCTCGGTGCTCATATGCTCATCATTCGTCATGCAGCAAATCATTGGATGAATGATATCGAACCATATGTGAACATACCGGTCATTAACGCAGGAGCAGGTGAAGTAGAACATCCGACACAATCTTTATTAGATGCATTTACGATCTATGAAGCGTTCGGTCGCTTGAAACATGTAAATGTTGTAATTGCCGGTGACATTAAACATAGCCGTGTCGCCCGGTCAAATATACAACTTCTCAGTCGATTAGGCGCAAATATTTATGTAAGTGGCCCTAAAGCATTAATGGATCATACGTTAGCATATCCTTATTTACCGATCGATGAAGCTGTAAGATGTGCTGATAGTTTAATGCTACTTCGCATACAACATGAACGACATAAACAAATACTGGCAACTGAAAATTACCTTAGACATTACGGTTTAACGAAAGCAAGGGAAAAAATGATGAAAGAAAATGCGATTATTTTACATCCTGCGCCCGTTAATCGTGGTGTGGAGATCGATCAAAATCTCGTATTATGTGATCGTTCAAAGATATTTCAACAAATGACAAATGGGGTTTATGTACGAATGGCTATTATGACTAAATTACTTCAATATTGGGGGATTATTGATGAAAATTTTATTGAAAAATGCCCAACGTCTTCATGAAAGCGGTCAATTGAAACGGTGTGATGTATTCATTGAACATCAACACATAAAGTTCATAGAGAGAAGTATAACTGCTTCAGCTGACCGAGTGATTGATTGTGAAGGGCATATGCTTATACCTGGTTTAATCGATGTTCACGTTCATTTACGTGAACCTGGCGGAGAAAATAAAGAAACGATTCAAACAGGAACAAAGGCAGCAGCTAAAGGTGGTTTTACGACGATTTGTGCGATGCCGAATACAACACCAGTGCCAGATGATACCCGTTCTGTCGAACAATTAATCGCAATCATTAATAAGGATGCGTTTGTTCGGGTATTACCTTATGCATCAATAACAAAAGGACAAAAAGGAAACGAATTATCACCGATTGGAAAACTTTCAAAAGCGGGTGTGTTTGCCTTTACTGATGACGGTGTTGGCATTCAAAAAGCCGCTAAAATGTTTGAAGCAATGCATGAAGCAGCGAAACATAATCAGTCTATTGTCGCTCATTGTGAAGATGATTCTTTACAAAATGGAGGGGTTGTTCATGAGGGAAATGTTAGCGAACGCCTCGATTTACCAGGCATTCCTTCTGTAAGCGAATCGATCCACATTGCTCGCGATTTATTATTAGCTGAAGCAACAGGATGTCACTATCATGTCTGTCATGTAAGTACGAAAGAATCGGTCCGGGTCATACGTGAGGCTAAAAAAGCTGGAATTCATGTCACAGCAGAAGTCACACCACATCATCTATTGTTAAATGAAAATGATATAACTCATCATGATGCTCAGTTTAAAATGAATCCGCCACTTCGAACAAAAGAAGATCAAGACGCATTACTAAACGGTTTATTAGACAATACGATAGATATTATTGCGACCGACCATGCGCCACATCATGTAGAAGAGAAAAAATTAGGATTTTTAAAAGCACCATTTGGCATTGTTGGGTTAGAGACAGCTTTTCCATTGCTTTATACACATTTAGTAGAAACGGGAAAAATGACAATTCATCAATTAGTCGATCGGTTTACACGTAGACCTGCTGGTATTTTTGGTTTACCGTATGGAACATTAAAAGAAGGTCAAATAGCAGATATAACGCTCGTTGATCTCCAAAACGAAAAAATGATTAATAGAAATGAATTTTACTCTAAAGGTCAAAATACACCTTTCCACGGATGGATTGTAAAAGGGTGGCCAATTTTAACAATCGCTTCAGGAGATATCGTTTATAAAGATAAAGATTAAGCTCAGTGAAAGTGAGGAGGAATCATATGAATGAAAAAAAGTTAATGAAGAAAATTCTCGTCATTGGCTCGGGTCCAATCGTTATTGGGCAAGCTGCAGAATTCGATTATTCTGGCACACAAGCGTGTAAAGCGTTAAAAGAGGAAGGTTATTCGGTCATATTAGCAAATTCAAACCCTGCAACAATTATGACCGATCACAAAGTAGCAGATCAAGTATACATGGAACCATTAACGGTAGAATTTTTAACAAAAATTATCCATAAAGAACGTCCTGATGCACTTTTACCAACATTAGGTGGACAAACAGCTTTAAACTTAGCGATCGAATTAAATGAATCAGGTATCCTCAAAAAATATCATGTCGATTTATTAGGGCCTTCGTTAGAAACTATTCAACGAGCAGAAGATCGGAAAAAATTTAAAACATTGATGGAACAAATTGGTGAAGCAGTTCCACATAGTCAAATTGTAACAAGCGTTAAAGAGGCATGTTCATTTGTCAAAACAATTGGTTTTCCCCTGATTGTTCGTCCAGCATATACGCTTGGAGGTACAGGAGGCGGGATATGTTATGATATGAATGAACTTATCGAGGTTGTCGAAAATGGTTTAAATTTATCACCTGTTTGTCAATGTCTTATCGAACAAAGCATCTTCGGTTATAAAGAAATTGAATTTGAAGTTATTAGGGATAAGCACGATCAAGCGATCGCTATTTGCGATATGGAAAATGTTAACCCTGTAGGTGTTCATACAGGTGACTCAATCGTCGTTGCTCCATCACAGACATTGAGTGACCGAGAATATCAAATGCTAAGGCAGGCTTCATTAAACATTGTTCGCGCCCTAAATATTGAAGGTGGTTGTAATGTTCAATTTGCGCTCGATCCATATCAGCAGACATATTATGTTATAGAAGTGAACCCTCGTGTCAGTCGTTCTTCAGCTTTAGCATCAAAAGCAACCGGATATCCGATTGCTAAAGTGACAACGAAAATAGCCGTCGGATATACACTAGATGATATCATTAACCGAGAAAATGGAAATACAACTGCTTATTTTGAGCCAAGGATTCATGACATCGTTACAAAAATACCACGTTTTTCATTTGATACATTTACGGCAGGTGATCGTACATTAGGTTCACAAATGAAATCAACTGGTGAAGTGATGGCTGTTGGAAAAACATTTAATCAATCATTTTTAAAAGCTCTTCGTTCCCTTGATCATCATTCTAGTAAATTATGGACTAACCGTTTTGAGCATTTATCAACTACCGCGTTAAAACAGAAATTAAAAACTTCAAGTGATGAGCAACTTTTTGTGATTGCTGAAGCTTTTAGGCGTTGTTTTTCCATTAACGATATTTATCGACAAACATATATTGATAAATATTTTTTACGAAATATTCGTTGTATTATTCACTTAGAATATCGGTTAAAAACAGAAGCGTTAACAGATTCACTTCTATGGCAAGTAAAGGCGTCCGGTTTTTCCGATAAATACATAGCATGGTGCGTCGGAACAACAGAAGAAGAAATTTTTAAACATCGACGAAAGCAAAAGATATTTCCGGTCTATCAAAGCACAAATACAGATGCTCATAGATTATCAGTTAAGGCTCCCTATTTTTACAGTACTTATATTGGAGAACATGAGTCACATCCGTCAAATCAACGAAAAATTGTCGTGATAGGCTCAGGACCCATTCACATAGGCCAAGGGATTGAATTTGATTATGCGACTGTCCATTGTATTTTAGCGATTCAAGAGATGGGCTATGAAGCGATTATTATTAATAACAATCCAGCAACAGTTTCAACAGACGCTTCTGTTTCCGATAAACTTTATTTTGAGCCGTTAACACTAGAGGATATTATGCATGTCATTCAACATGAAAAACCCGAAGGAGTTATCGTTCAATTTGGTGGTCAAACAGCGATTAATTTAGCAAATCGTTTGGAAAAATACGGTGTAAATATTTTAGGGACAGATTTATCAGCCATTGATCAAACAGAAGATCGTTATAAATTTGGCAAACTTTTAGAAGCGTTAAATTTAAAATGTCCACGCGGTGAAGCAGTTTATCATAAAGATGATGCATTAAAAGTTGTTAAAAATTTAGGTTATCCAGTCCTTGTTCGACCTTCTTACGTGATCGGTGGAAATCAAATGAAAATTATTCATAGCGAAGATGAATTGAACTATTATTTTAAAAAAATAAGTGAAGTTAAAAAAGATAAACCTCTTCTAATTGATCAGTATATGACAGGGATTGAAGTTGATGTTGATGCCATAAGCGATGGTGAAACGACGATTATCCCAGGAATGATGGAACATATTGAACGAGCTGGTGTTCATTCGGGCGACTCAATAGCTGTATATCCGCCGCAACGAATAAAAGAACATGTTAAACAAAAGATTTTAGCGGCAACAGATAAAATAGCAACCGGACTTCAAATTAAAGGATTAATGAACATTCAATATATCATAGAAAATGATCGTGTGTATGTGCTTGAAGTAAATCCTAGAGCTAGTCGGACAGTTCCTGCATTAAGCAAAATGACAAATGTAAGGATGGCATATTTAGCGACAAAATGTATATTAGGTGAAAAATTAAGCGATATAGGATATCGAACGGGTGTTTTAGACGAACAACCGTTGATTTCTGTCAAAGTTCCAGTCTTTTCTTTTGAAAAGTTAAGAAGCGTCGATACAGCACTAGGCCCAGAGATGAAATCAACAGGTGAGGCAATCGGTTATGATCGAACATTAGAAAAAGCATTGTACAAAGGCTTAATTGCTTCTGGACTATCGATTCCACAAGTCGGCGCTGTTTTATTAACGGTTGCAGATAGGGATAAGTCGGATATTTTACCGATTGCAAGACGTTTATATCAGCTAAATTTTAAGCTATTTGCGACGAAGGGAACAGCACAATTTTTAAAACAAGCAGGTATTTCGGTTACGGAAGTTTCTAAAGCCGGTTCTAAACATCCGAGCGTTTTATCTATGATTAAAAGTGGACGCGTCCAATTTGTTGTTAATACGATGACCTCTGGACAAAAGCCAAGATCAGACGGCTTTTATATTCGAAGAATAGCAGTTGAATATGGTATTGCTTGTTTAACAAATTTAGATACAGCAGAGGCGATTTTATCGGTTATTGAGTCTACTTCATTTTATGTGTATCCATTAACTAAAAAAGGGGAAATGATCGATGAAACAAGAGCAAATGTTCGTTATATCTAATACGAAAATTGCTTGTAATACGTATGAAATGACCTTGCTAAGTCATTATGTTAGTCAAACAGCGATACCTGGTCAATTTATTAATATTTTGGTGCCAGATCATACATTACGGCGTCCAATTTCGATTGCTTCTGTAGATCATTATCATCAAACAGTAACGATTGTATATAAAATCGTTGGTTCAGGCACGCGGAAATTATCAACGTATAGACGTGGCCATCCTCTAGATTGTATAGGGCCAACTGGAAATGGATTTAATCTTCAGGATTTTAAAGAATCGACAGTGTTACTTATCGGTGGGGGTGTTGGTATCCCCCCACTACACTTTTTTGGAAAATCCTTAGTTAAAAAAGATGTAAACATCATAAGTATCTTAGGATTTCGTTCAGCAGATGAAGTATTTTATAAAAATAAATTTAATAAGTTTAGTCAAACATTGATTACAACAAATGATGGATCTATGGGTGAAAAAGGTTTCGTTACAGATATGATCAAGCATATAAAACATTTTGATTTATACGCATCATGCGGACCCCTTGCAATGCTTCAAGCTGTTACACGTAAACTTTCACATAAACGTGGATTTATATCGTTAGAAGAACGGATGGGATGTGGCGTTGGCGCATGCTTTGCGTGCGTTATTCCAACAAGGCGACATAAAGGTTATCAAAAGATTTGTCAAGACGGGCCGGTATTTTCGGTAGAGGAGGTCGTTATATGACATCGTTAAATGTGCAATTACCTGGATTAAGTTTAAAAAACCCGGTGATGCCCGCTTCAGGGTGTTTCGGTTTTGGGCGTGAATATAGCACGTTTTATAATTTAAGGATGCTTGGTGCCATCACTATTAAGGCTGCAACACTTAATGAACGATATGGACATTTAACACCGCGGGTTGCTGAAACGTCAAGAGGAATGTTAAATGCTATAGGCTTACAGAACCCTGGTGTAAAAGCTATTGTGAAATATGAACTTCCTTTTTTAAAATCTTATGGTGTGCCAATCATTGCAAATATCGCCGGAAGTAGTGTTGAGGAATATGTATCAGTTGCTAAATATTTTAATAAAACTGCTGATATTCATGCCCTAGAATTAAACATATCATGTCCAAATGTCAAAGAAGGTGGCATACAGTTTTGTGTTCAGCCACATGTGGTTTATACCGTAACAAAAGCGGTGAAGGAAGTGAGTAAATATCCAGTATATGTAAAGCTTTCGCCAAATGTTTCCCAAATTGTTGAAATAGCTCAAGCAGCTGAGCGGGCAGGTGCAAACGGGTTGTCGATGATCAATACCTTAACAGGTATGAGAATAGATTTAGAGAAAAGACGCCCTTTGCTCGCCAATCAAACGGGGGGATTATCAGGACCAGCGATTAAACCAATTGCGATTCGAATGATTTATGACGTTCGTCGAAGCGTTTCGATTCCAATTATCGGTATGGGTGGCATCAGTAACGCCGAGGATGTATTAGAATTTTTACTCGCAGGAGCAAGCGCAGTCGCTGTTGGAACAGCCAATTTTCAAAATCCATACGTATGCAAAATGATTATCGAAGAATTACCGTATGTGCTTGAGGCATATGGTTTTAAATCTATCCTAGATGTGATCGGAAAGGGGCATTCATAATGGAAAATATGTATGTTGCGCTTGATTTTCCAAATGGAAAACAAGCAAAAGCATTTTTACATGACAATGATTTACACGGTATTCCAGTAAAAGTAGGTATGGAGCTATTTTATCGGGAAGGGCCAGAAATTATTTATCAATTAAAACGTCAAGCACATCCAATATTTTTAGATTTAAAATTGCACGATATTCCACAGACAGTAATGAATACGATGAAACATTTAGCAACACTTGAAATTGATATGGTAAATGTTCATGCAACAGGCGGATTAGAGATGATTAAATATGCAAAAGAAGGATTACTCAAGGGGAGTTTATCACATGTGCCGCCTAAACTCATTGCTGTTACCATTTTAACATCAATGAAGGAAGATACATTGAAGCAAACATTAAAGATTCAAGATCCATTAGAAAAGTATACAGGCCATCTCGCAAGGCTTTCTCAAATGAGTAATGCAGATGGAGTTGTATGCTCTGTTCATGAAGTAAATCATATCAAACGAGTTTGTGGCTCACATTTTTTAACGGTCACACCAGGCATTCGCTTACAAGGTGAAGATTTTGATGATCAAAGGCGCGTTTCAACACCTACGAAAGCAAGAAAGCAGGGAGCAGATGTTTTAATTGTTGGTCGAAGTGTGACAAAAGCAACACGTCCTAAAGAAGCATATGAGCAAATGGTAAAGGAGTGGAAAGAAATTGATGAATCAAGAAGTTGCTAAAGATTTGTTGCGTATAAAGGCTGTACAAATAAACACGCTTAGTTTTTTTACGTGGTCGTCAGGTTTAAAATCACCTATTTACTGTGATAATCGTTTAACGATGTCTTATCCGAACATTCGTCAAAAAATTACGAACACTTTTAGAGAAATGATTTATGCGCTTCCTGAGGAGCCTGATGTCATAGCAGGTTGTGCCACCGCAGGCATTCCGTATGCAGCTTGGATTGCAAATATTTTACATTTACCGATGATTTATGTCCGATCGAAACATAAGTTACATGGAAAAGAAAATCAAATTGAAGGTGTGATTGAACGTGGCCAACGCGTTATCGTTATTGAAGATTTAATCTCAACCGGTGCTTCTTCTATTCAAGTTGCACGAGCTTTACGAGAACAAGGAGCGAATGTATCACATGTACTTGCTATTTTTACGTACAACTTACCACAAATGAAGCAAAATTTTAAAAAGGCTCATTTAACTTATCAAACGATTACAACTTATGAAGATATCCTTGATATACTAGAGAACGAAAATCAACTTCATCAAGCGGACAAACAAGCATTACGATTATGGCGTCATACATTTTAAAGTAGGGTGATCATTAATGATATATTTCTTTTAAAAATGTTATGCTTTTTATAGCTACAAGAACGTTTCATTCATGAATGAAAAAATGACGTGAATGATAACTGGAGTGACTTCATATGATAAAAATTGATGATTATAAACTTCTATTAAAATTACATGAAATTGGTACGATCCGCGGGACGGCTAATGCAATTGTAATATCCCAACCAGCCGTCTCTCAGCGGCTGAAATTTATTGAGGAATATTTTTCTGAAACCATTTTTATACGAACACCAAAAAAACTCGTTTTAACGCCGAGTGGGGAAATTATTTTACAACATGCAAGACAAGTTGTAGAATCAGAACAGGCTGTTTTAAACAAACTCGCCCAATCAAGTATAGACGTTCGTGGCACATTATCCATCGCTTGTTCTTCTTTAATTAGTCAACGTTTCCTACCGTATATCTTATCTAAGTATACAGCAGCTTATCCAAATGTTTCTATTGATCTTGTATCAAGTATAAGTGAAACGATTAAAAATGAACATAAAAACTATCACGTCTGCATCATTCGTGGGGAACCGTTAAGAGATAGCAAATGTGTTCATTTATTTGCTGATCCACTATATATATTTGATACTGAAGAATTTCCGAAAAACACTGTTAAAAGACGCCCTTTAATTTCGTTTAAAAGTGATGATAGTATGCATGATGTTGTTGATGATTGGCTTTACCATCAAGATAACATTCAACCGATTGAAGCTATAAACGTTGATCAAATTGAAACATGTAAACAGTTTATGATGCAAGGCTTAGGTATGGCAGTTTTACCAAAAAGTGTTTCAACTCCGTTAATGGATCAATACCCTCATCTTCCTTTAAAATTTGATGGTACATATGTGACCCGAGATACGTGGGTTTGTTATCAAGAGGGCATTCGACAATTACCCCAGGTCGATAAATTTATAAACTTGTTATTGCAAACATCATATATATAGCAAAATCAAAGGATGAAGTTAAACTTCATCCTTCTTTATGACGACTTAATCGTTTAACTATTTCTTTTTTTGGTGTCACAAACAACGTCTTTTGTCGCTCATACGTAACGAACCCAGGTTTAGCCCCTTTGGGTTTTTTGACATGACGGATATGTGTATAATCGACCGGGACTGATGCGGACTGTTGAGCTCGGCTAAAATAAGCTGCTAGTTGGGCAGCTTCATGTAGTGTTTTCTCACTTGGTTGATATGAGCGAATCACAACGTGTGAACCAGGAATATCTTTCGTGTGTAACCATATATCATTTCGATGTGCGAGTCTCTGGGTTAAATATTCGTTTTGTTTATTGTTTCTACCAACAAATATATGTGTCCCGTCGGTAGCAACAAACAGCTGGGGTTTTGGCTTTCGTTTTTGCCGCCGCTTTGTTCGGCGTTGTTTGCGTAAATAACCTTCATCTCTTAATTCTTCGCGAATATCTTCAAGATCAATTTCACGAGCAGTTTTGATTTGTTGCAATAATTGTTCGAAATAAGCAATTTCAGCATTCGTCCTTTGTATCTCTTTTTTTACAATTTGTCCAGATGTTTTAAGTTTACGATATCTTGTAAAAAATGCTTGAGCATTTTCACTTGGCGTTTGATCCGTTTTTAAGGGTATCGTTATTTCTTTTTGTTCAGGATCATAATAATCTATAACTGTTACTTCTGAATCTCCGTTGGAAACGAGATGCATATGAGCTGTTAACAGCTCTCCGAGGCGTTGATATTTTTCGGCATCTTTGGCACGTTTTAATGTTTTTTTGTGAATGTTTAGTTTTCGTTTATTTTTTTTCAACTCATTGTTTACGAATCGCTTTAAGTCTTGAGCTTGTTGTCGCACACGGTCTTTTTCAGCTTTGTCCTCATAAAATTGATCAAGCATTTTACTCGTTGAAGAAAAGGCTTCTTTTTTTCCTTTGAAGGAAGTGATCGGGATGACGTGGAATTCTTCTTTTGATTCAACGTAATAAATCATCGGTTTAAAATTTGCATGTTTAATATCTGTTTGAATATCTAGAAATTTTTCTTTATAAGTATCCATAGACCCTAAATGAGCCCTGGAGATTAACTCTTGCGCTATAAAGGGTGATATCCCTGTAAAATTTTTAACAATTTGGCGGTCAAGTTTGCCATCATTAAAGTCTATTTTTTGGAGAAATTCATCACCGCTAATCGTTAGCGGATTAACCTTTTCTTGTGAAGGTGGTTTAATGTAAGTATGTCCAGGGAGTAACGTGCGATAACGGTTTTGTGATGCTGAAATATGTTTCATACAGTCCATAATATGTTCTTCATTTTCATTAAGTAATAAAATATTACTATGCCTTCCCATTAATTCTATGACAAGCTTTTTAAACGTTATATCCCCAATCTCATCTCTCGCTTTGATCGTAAGTGTTACAATTCTTTCCATACCATCTTGTTCAATATTTTCAATAAAACCGCCTAATAAATACTTACGTAAATGCATACAAAACATAGGCGGATGTTTAGGATTTTTGAATGTATTTTCCGTCACGTGTAAACGTGCATAAGTCGGATGGATAGAAAATAATAAAGAAATATTTTTTCCTTCATTTCGAATTGTAAATATAAGCTCTGTTTTCGTCGGTTGATGAATTTTCGTTATTCTACCTTTTAAGATTTCAGTTTGTAATTCTTCAACAACAGCTCTTGTGACAATCCCATCAAAAGGCATATGATCACCTCATGGGCCATTATAGCATTATTTAGGAATTAGGTGCATATATTGTTACGGAAAACAAATACCTTATAAAACTTTCAGATAGTATATGCACTCTATTGGGGGAATGCTATGTGAACTGGTATCAAATGTCTGTAGAACTTGTTGAACAGAAATTACACGTTTCATCAAATAAAGGTTTGACGAAGCGTCAAGCTGAACAACGACAAAAACAATTTGGTTTGAATGAATTAGAAACAGATAAAGGTACATCAAAATGGTTAATTTTCATCAAACAATTTCAAGATTTTATGGTATTAATACTTTTAGCTGCTACATTAATTGCGGGTCTATTAGGGGAATTTATTGATGCTATAGCGATTATGATTATCGTTTTAATCAACGGTTTTATCGGCTTTTTCCAAGAGCAAAAGGCGGAAAAATCTTTAGAAAAATTGAAGGAATTATCAGCACCTGTTGCACGTGTTTTAAGAGATGGTGCCTGGGAAAAAGTACATTCGAAGGAGATCACTATTGGTGATGTTATTCGCCTATCAAGAGGTGATCGTGTCCCTGCAGATATTCGTATCGTAAAGTCTAACGGATTAGAAATAGAAGAGTCTATGTTGACCGGCGAATCTATACCTGTTGTCAAACACATTAATTCTATCGCTAAAGATCATTTAGAACTGCAGGATCAAAACAATATGGGGTTTAAAGGAACATTAGTTACAACAGGTTCGGGTGTTGGAATCGTCGTTCGGACAGGCATGAAAACAATTATGGGAGAAATTGCGTCGCTTATGGCAACGACGAAAAAAGTTATGACACCACTTGAGAATAAACTATCAGAGTTAGGAAAAGTACTCATTGTCGTTGTGCTCACGTTAACGGCACTCGTTGTTGGAATAGGCGTTTATCAAGGAAATCCTCTTTATCAAATGTTTTTAGCAGGGGTCTCATTAGCCGTTGCGGCAATTCCAGAGGGTCTTCCAGCAATTGTGACAGTGGCGCTTTCCCTAGGTGTTCAGCGAATGATTAGGCAGAAAGCGATAGTAAGAAAATTATCGGCAGTTGAAACATTAGGATCAACATCGGTTATTTGCTCTGATAAAACTGGTACGATTACAGAAAATAAAATGACTGTTAAAAAAATCTTTCTCAACAATGAATATATTGATATAACAGGCGATGGATATGATACGCAAGGGAATTTTTATATAAAAAATCAAAAAATTGATCGAAGTTACCCGCATTTAGAGTCGATGTTATTGTATGGTGCACTTTGCAATCATTCATCGTTACTTGTGAAAAAAGGAAAATATTTAGTAGACGGTGATCCGACAGACGGTGCTTTACTCATCACTGCACGGAAGTTAGGCTTAGGTGTATCGATCACTGATCGATACCGCATTATTAAAGAAACACCTTTTGATCCAGATCGCAAGCGAATGAGTGTTATCGTTGAAGATGAAAATCAAATGCGCTTTTTAATTACTAAAGGTGCACCAGATATTTTACTACCGAGAGTTGCTTACTATATGAGTAAAGATGGGCGTAAAACGTTGAAAGATGAACGCCCTATAAGACAAGCGATTGATCAAATGGCAAGCGATGCTTTAAGAACGATTATGATTTGCGTGAAACCTCTTAAAAATAATAGCTCGCTTGACATTGCTTTACTAGAAAAAGATTTAACATTTGTTGGGGTATATGGCATGATTGATCCACCAAGGCAAGAGGTTAAATCCGCTATAAAAGAGTGTAGACAAGCTGGGATTAAATCGGTGATGATTACCGGTGATCACGCACAAACAGCTCGGGCAATTGCTCATGATATTAATTTATTACCTAAAGATGGCCTCGTTTTAGAAGGGGCTGACCTTAATCAAATGAATACTGATGAGCTCGAACATATCATTGATGATGTGTATGTGTTTGCTCGGGTTACACCTGAACATAAACTAAAGATTGTAGAAGCTTTACAAAACAATGGTCATATCGTCGCCATGACAGGAGATGGCGTTAATGATGCACCGGCAATCAAGGCGAGTAATATCGGTATAAGTATGGGGGAAAGTGGAACAGATGTAACGAAAGAAGCGTCATCACTTATATTAATGGATGATAATTTTGCAACGATTAAATCTGCGATTAAAGAAGGACGAAATATTTATGACAATATTAGAAAATTTATTCGTTACTTACTGGCATCAAACGTTGGTGAGATACTTGTCATGTTATTTGCAATGATGTTAGGCTATCCGTTGCCGCTTGTTCCCGTCCAAATATTGTGGGTAAATTTAGTGACTGATGGACTTCCGGCAATGGCATTAGGGCTTGATCAGCCAGAAGCAGATGTTATGAAACGACATCCTCGCCATCCAAAAGAAGGAATATTTGCTCGAGGCTTAGGTTTTAAAATCATTAGTCGCGGATTTCTCATTGGGATTGTTTCCCTTATCGGTTTTATTGTAGCTTATCAAAACGATCCATCACATTTAACTTATGGGCGGACAATGGCTTTTACAATATTAGTTTTAGCCCAACTTATTCACGTGTTTGATTGTCGAAGTGAAGATACTGTATTTTCTCGAAATCCATTGCAAAATATATATCTCGTTTTAGCTGTCATCTCGTCATTACTTTTACTTGTAGGCGTTATTTATTGGGAACCTGTTCAAGAAGTTTTTCACACAACATATTTAAGTTTAAGAGATTGGTTGTTAATAGTCGTTTTAAGCTCCTTACCAACTTTCTTATTTGGATTTTCCAAAACAAAATAAAAATTGTGTTTGTAAATATATGTGAACTTGTTATAATTATAAAAAAACGAAAGGAAGATATCTGGCATATCATTTTTACAACTATTTTCCATTCATTAGAAACAAACTAAGAAAAATGCACTTGCAATTATTCTAGTTCTTTATTTATAATGGAAGTATTATACTAATAAGTAATTATAAAAACGCAAACAAGTGAAACGAACATACAAGATGAGGAAAGTATGTAAGGAGGAGCCAAATTTGGGCTTACAATTGATAAACATTGGTTATGGTAACGTCGTTTCAGCGAGTCGCGTCATATCGATCGTGTCGCCGGAATCGGCACCGATTAAACGTATTGTTACAGTTGCTAGAGACAATAATAAACTTGTTGATGCGACTTATGGAAGACGGACAAGAGCTGTGATCATTACTGATAGTGATCATGTTGTTCTTTCCGCTGTTCAACCTGAAACGGTCGGCCAACGTGTTTTAAGCCACGAAGAAATGGCAGATGAATCGTAGGAGGGAACTTTGTTGTTTCAGGCAAATGAAGGAATACTATTCGTTTTATCCGGTCCTTCTGGCGTAGGTAAAGGAACGGTGAGAAAAAAATTATTTGAACAAATAAACGATCTTAAGTATTCCATTTCAGTCACCACAAGAGATATGCGTCCAGGTGAAAAAGATGGCGTAGATTACTTTTTTAAAACAAAAAATGAATTTAAACAGCTCATACAGCAAAATAAACTATTAGAATATGCGAAGTATGTCAATAATTACTATGGTACACCACGCAAATATGTAAGCGATACATTAAAACAAGGCTATGATGTTTTGTTAGAAATAGAGGTGCAAGGTGCTTTACAAGTGAAACAAAATTTTCCCCAAGGTGTATTTATCTTTTTACTACCACCGAATTTAGAAGCATTAAAGATGAGAATTATGAGTCGAGGAACAGAGGATAAAGATCTCGTATTAGGTCGTTTACAACAAGCGACAAAAGAAATAAAATTAATGGAGCATTATGATTATGTCGTGATCAATGATGATGTTAACCGGGCAGTTACAAATATTAAATCCATTATTCAAAGCGAGCATTGCCGACAGGAACGTCAAGAAAAACGATTAAAAAAATTATTGGAGGATGAGATCGATGTTAGAACCATCTATTGATTCATTGCAAAAAAGAATTAACTCAAAGTATTCCCTCGTTTCAATTGCTGCAAAACGAGCACGCCAAATTAAAGATACTGGTAAAACTTTAGTAGAAGAGCCACATTCGAAAACATATGTAGGCATGGCTTTAGAAGAAATTAAACATGAAAAATTGTATATTGCTAACGAATAATGACAATCCCCCGCTTCATTGCTTGCGGGGGATTTTATGATTTAAGGAATGTTTTTTATCGTGTAAAATAGAAATAAATATGATAAATGTAAATATGCACGATACAAGATGAATGATTATAAAGAGGAGTATAAAGATATGATTCACCATAAAAATATTTTAGTCGGTGTCACTGGCGGGATAGCTGCATATAAAGCATGTTCTTTAGTGAGTCAATTAACACAGTGTGGTGCGGATGTGAAAGTTGTGATGACAGAGCATGCGACAAAATTTGTGACACCATTAACGTTTCAAGCATTATCAAGAAATGAAGTTTATATTGATACGTTTTTAGAAAAAGATCCTAAAAAAATTGCCCACATTGATGTTGCCGATTGGGCAGATATTGTGATTATTGCACCTGCAACAGCTAATATTATCGCTAAAATGGCACATGGTATCGCCGATGATATGCTTTCAACGACTTTGCTTGCAACACGGGCAGATACTTATATGGCACCGGCGATGAATGTTCATATGTATAATCATCCAGCTGTCATACAAAACATGAAACAGTTGGAGAAGTGGGGCTATCATTTTATTGAACCTGGTGCTGGTTATCTCGCTTGTGGGTACGTTGGAAAAGGTAGACTTGAGGAGCCAGAAACAATCATTCAAGTCATTCATGAGCATCAAAAGCAATCAACTTTGTTTGCGGGCAAAAAAATTTTAGTTTCTGCAGGTCCGACAAGAGAAATAGTTGATCCTGTAAGATTTTTTACGAACCGATCCTCAGGAAAGATGGGATTTTCTATTGCACACGCAGCGGCTAATTTCGGTGCGGATGTCACATTAGTCTCCGGTCCGGTCGATTTAGAAGCTTCCCATCCACGCATACAAAAAATCAGTGTAACGACAGCTGAAGATATGTATCAAAAGATGCACGAATATTTTCCTTCGCAAGATATAGTGATTAAAGCTGGAGCTGTTTCGGATTATCGACCAAAAATAACATACGATGAAAAAATGAAAAAACAAGCGGACGATCTTCACATAAAGATGGAACGGACAAAGGATATTTTACAATCCTTAGGTAAGGAAAAAGAAAAGCAATTTTTAGTCGGTTTTGCCGCTGAGACTACAGACCCCATTTATTACGGAAAAACGAAATTAAAAGAAAAGAATCTCGACGCGATTGTGATTAATAACGTCATACAAGAAGGTGCAGGATTTGCTGGGGATACAAATATCGTAACGTATTTAAACAAACGGTATAAACAAACAAATCTTCCTTTGGCAACTAAAGACGAGATTGCTAAACAATTGTTACATCTAATTAATGATGATATGAAAGGTGAGAAAACGTGAAAATTGCAAAAGTAATCGTTGATGTACCTGCTTTGACGCTTAATAAAACATTTGACTATATGATCCCGGAAAAATACCATTCAGTCGCATCTTCGGGAATGCGCGTCATTGTACCCTTTGGTCCTCGTAAAGTAACTGGTTTCATCATCGATATAACGTCACAATCAAATGTACATCATAAGCTTAAGCAAATCATTGAAATTTTAGATTTAACACCTGTTTTAACGAATGAACTTTTGCAACTTGGTAAATGGTTAGCACATAAAACGTTATGTTTATACATCACAGCATATCAAGCAATGCTTCCACAATTTTTAAAAGCGAGTTATGACAAAGCACTTAGCAAAACGTATAAAGCACCGCTTTCCCCAGAACTCGATCAATTATTTGGCGATCAAGATCAATTACGCTTTTCAGATGTTGAAGATGCAAACATTAGTTATTATCAATTACAACAAAATATTAAATCTGGTGCATTAGTTGTCAAATATCTTGTAAAGTCTAAGGGCACGAAAAAATACAATACATATATCAAACCTGCTGTAACTGTTTCTCATTTAAAACAAGCATTACAAACACTCCCTAAACAAGCCGTTAGACAATATGATATTTTAACATATTTTATTAAACATCCTGTGCCAATTAACCAACGAAAACTTTTAAACAAACTTCAAGTAAGTCAACAAACTGTTAAAGCACTTATCAATAAATCATTATTAACATCTTATAAACGAGAAGTGTACCGTTCACCATATAATATTGATCAATTTGAAAAAACATCGCCACTTCCATTAACGGCTGAACAACAACGGGCTATGACACCGATCCAAGAGATGATAGACCGGCATAAACATCGTGTTTTTCTATTGCACGGTGTAACAGGGAGCGGTAAGACAGAAATTTATTTACAAACAATTGATCGCATCATCCGCGAAGGTAAAGAAGCAATCGTTTTAGTGCCAGAAATTTCTCTTACGCCACAAATGGTGAAACGTTTTAAAAGCAGGTTTGGAGCAGACGTCGCTGTGATGCATAGTGCTCTGTCACCAGGCGAAAAATATGATGAGTGGCGGAAAATACATCGAAGAGAAGTAAAAGTTGTTGTAGGTGCCCGTTCAGCCATCTTTGCTCCTTTTAATAATATCGGCATTATTATTGTCGATGAGGAACATGAGCAGTCTTATAAGCAAGAAGATCAACCGCGATATCATGCAAGGGATGTGGCGATATGGCGAGCTAAATATCATAAGTGCCCAATTATTCTCGGAAGTGCAACACCGACATTAGAATCATATGCACGAGCTTATACAGGACACTATCAACTGTTAACATTAACGAAACGAACGAATAAACGAGCGATGCCTGATGTTCACATCGTTGATATGCGTAAAGAATTGCATGCAGGAAATCGTACAATGTTTTCCTATACTTTAAGAGAAGCGATTAAAGAGCGACTTCAAAGAGGGGAACAAGCAGTTTTGCTTCTTAATCGCAGAGGCTATTCTACATTCGTTATGTGTCGTGATTGTGGTCATGTCAATGAATGTCCTTACTGTGACATTGCGCTTACATTTCATAAACAAAAAAATACATTAAAGTGCCATTATTGCTCATACGCCGAGCAAGTCCCTACACATTGTTCTTCTTGTCATAGTCAATTGATTAGATATTTCGGAACAGGGACTCAACGTGTAGAAGAGGCTCTTAAACAGTTAATTCCTGAAGCATCTATTATTCGAATGGATGTTGATACGACACGGCGAAAAGGTGCTCATGAAAGGTTGCTTAAAAAATTTGCGCAAAAAGATGCAGATATTTTATTAGGAACACAAATGATTGCAAAAGGACTTGATTTCGAAAATGTAACACTTGTAGGTGTGCTAACAGCAGATTCAATGCTACACTTACCAGATTTTCGTTCATCGGAGAAAACGTTTCAATTGTTAACACAAGTTAGTGGCCGAGCTGGAAGACATGCGCTACCGGGCGAGGTGATTGTGCAAACATATACACCTGAGCATTATAGTATCACACTTGCGAGTCAATATAATTATAAACAGTTTTTCCAACAGGAAATGCAAATAAGAAAAACATTTCAATACCCACCATATGTCTATTTATCATTAATTACTGTTTCACATGAAAGCCATAGAAAAGTCGTGCAAGTAACGAAAACAATTGTCCAACAACTCATGCAAAATGTTCAGCGTGATACAATTATTTTAGGTCCAACGCCTTCACCACTTACACGAATAAAAAATAGATATCGTTACCAATGCATGATAAAATACAAACGTGAACCGCACATTGAACAAACGATTCAACACATAATCAATCAATATCAAAGTGATATCTTAAAAGATGATTTATCGATTATCGTTGACATGCATCCTTATCAATTAATGTAGAAAGAGTGATCAATGGTGAAGAAAATTGTGTTTATGGGAACGCCAGATTTTTCCGTCCCAATTTTAGAAAAGCTTTATCATTCAACATACGAAATTGTACTCGTCGTTACACAGCCTGATCGCCCAAAAGGCCGTAGAAGAGTTCTAACGCCACCGCCAGTGAAAAAGCTTGCCCAACAGTATGATATACCTGTTTTCCAACCTGAGAAGATAGCAGGCAATGATGAATTTATTTTATCTTATGAGCCGGATATCATTATTACAGCTGCTTATGGGCAAATACTTCCAAAAACGTTATTAGAAGCACCCCCCTATGGTTGCATCAATGTTCACGCTTCACTATTACCTGAACTTCGGGGAGGTGCACCTATTCATTATGCAATTCTTCAAGGGAAGAAAGAAACGGGCGTTACAATTATGAATATGGTGGAAGCCTTAGATGCCGGTGATATTTTAATGCAAGAAAAAGTATCTATTAAACATACGGACGACGTTGGCGTTTTGCATGATAAATTGTCTAAAGTTGGTGCTGATTTGTTACTTCAAACGCTACCACAACTGTTTGCTGGTAAACTGACGCCGATTCCACAAGACGACGAACAAGCGACATTTGCCCCAAATATTACACGCGATGTAGAAAAAATTAATTGGCAACAACGAAATGAAGATATATACAACCATATTCGCGGTCTTCGGCCTTGGCCCGTTGCTTATACGACGTATGAACAAAAACAATTAAAAATTTTTTGGGCAATGATTGATCATAATGTTTACAATGGACATCCAGGTGAAATTGCTAGCATTCAAGAAGACTCATTTACGGTTGTTTGTGGCAATCAAAGAGGGTTGTGTATAACAGAAATTCAGCCAGCCGGAAGCAAGAGAATGACGGTTGCTGAATTTTTACGTGGCGCCGGAAACTGGCTAACAAAAGGTATGATATTAGGTGATTAAATGGCTGAACATACGTTAAGGGACACTGCTTTAGATATATTATTAAGGATTGAAAGAGATAGTGGATATAGTCATCTATTAATAAATCAATACATTCAATCAAGGCAGTTATCATTGAAAGATGTCGCTTTATTGACGGAGATTGTTTATGGGACAGTTCAGCGTCAATTAACGTTAGATTATTATTTAAAGGCATTTATTCGGAAGAGAAAAAAGCTCGATCAATGGGTAAACGTATTATTAAGAATGTCAGTATATCAAATGGTATATTTAGATCGTGTGCCAAGCTATGCGATTATCGATGAGGCTGTTCAAATTGCAAAACATCGGGGACATAAAGGAATTGCTTCATTTGTTAATGGTGTGCTTAGAAATATTCAACGAAGAGGTTTACCAAATATATCAGCTGTCGATGATGATATAAAGCGTCTATCCTTAGAAACGAGCCATCCAATTTGGCTTATAAATCGTTGGGTTAGTCATTATGGTTTTGAATGTACAAAAGCGATGTGTCAGACTAATTTAAAGAAGAAACCATTATCTGTTCGTATTCAGCCACTTAGAATAACGCGGAAAAAAGCGCTTGAACAATTTACTGATGATGGGATTGATGCCAAACCATCCTTATTCTCAAAACAAGGTATTATTATAGAAAGAGGTCATTTACTGGATCATAAACTGTTTACAGAAGGTTATGTAACCATTCAAGATCAAACATCAATGTTAGCCTCCGAGATGCTTAATGTATCACCCGGTATGAAAGTGTTAGATGCTTGTAGTGCACCAGGGGGAAAAACAACACATATTGCTGAACTTATGAATAATAAAGGTTTTATCTATGCGCATGACTTACATCAAAATAAACTTAACCTTATTGAAGAAAAGGCTTCAAAGTTAAAATTAAACAATATTTATACGAAACAAAGCGATGCAAGAGTCTTACAAACGTTTTACCCCAACGAAACGTTTGAACGAATACTCGTTGATGCACCTTGCTCTGGATTAGGCGTGATTCGCAACAAACCGGATATTAAGTACAATAAACATATCAAAGATATCAAGCGTTTAGCGCGTATTCAATTGGATATATTAATAGCTGTTGCCCCATTGCTTCAAAAAGGAGGTCAACTTGTCTATAGCACATGTACAGTCGATCCACAAGAAAATGAGGAAGTTGTCAAACGTTTTTTAAATAAACAGAAAAATTTTCAAGTCGATCCCGAATTTTTCAAGCATCTACCGGATCACCTACAATCCAAAGTAGGTATAACGCCATATGGCTTACAAATTTTCCCACAAACTTATAATACAGACGGCTTCTTTCTAACACGTTTGCAACGCTTAAATAAATTATAAAATAATGAAAAGTGTTATGTCATTATGCCTTTTATGTCATACTTGTAAAAGAATCAAAACTTTTAAATCGCACGACTTATGTTTGTTTGTGGCAAGAGGTGATACGATGGAAGCAGAATTTTTAACAGATCGCGGTCGAATAAGGGCCCATAATGAGGATGCTGGTGGTACATATTACAACTTATCAGGACAATTGCTTGCTGTGATTGCTGACGGGATGGGCGGTCATAAAGCAGGTGATGTAGCGAGTCAAACAGCTGTTTCAATAATTCAAGAGAAATGGCAACAAATGACAGAAATAGCGACACCCGAACAATGTGAGACATGGTTATTAAATATATTGGCTGAGATTAACGCAACGTTATATGAGCAATCATTAACTTATAAAGCGTACGAAGGGATGGGAACGACAGCAGTTATCGTGATTAGTACAGCCGATTATATTACAGTTGCTCATATCGGGGATAGTCGATGTTATATGTATAACGAAAACGGCTTGAGGCAAATTACAGAGGATCATTCTCTCGTCAATGAACTGATACGTTCCGGTCAAATTACGAAAGAAGATGCCTTAAATCACCCGAGAAAAAATGTCGTTTTAAAAGCTTTAGGCATTGAAAAAGAAGTAACGGCAGATATTAGTAGTTTAAACTGGAAAGAAGACGATAAATTATTGTTATGTTCTGATGGGTTAACAGATAAAGTTTTAGATAATGAATTAGCAAGCTTTCTGCAAATGGACGTGCATATAAAAAAAATCGGAGAAAAGTTGATAGATTTAGCAAACGAGCGCGGAGGCGAGGACAATATTTCTTTAGTAATCATTAACCACCAGTCAGCCGCGAAAGAAGGTGACATGACATGTTAGAAGGTCACCTGCTGAATGAACGGTATCAAATTAAGTCGATCATCGGTGGGGGTGGCATGGCAAATGTATATTTAGCTGACGATATTATTTTGCAGCGTGAAGTAGCTATTAAGATGCTACGCTTAGAATATGCTAATGATGAAGAATTTATCGCGCGTTTTGATCGAGAAGCAAAAGCTGCAACAAGCTTATCACATCCTAATATCGTCAATATTTATGATGTCGGTGAAGAAGATCATATTTTATACATGGTGATGGAATACGTAGATGGTTTGACATTAAAAGAATATATTCAACATTATGGACCGGTAGATGTTGAAAAAGCTATAAATATTATGCAACAAATAACAGCTGCGATTGCTCACGCACATGCAAACGATCTTATTCATCGAGATATTAAGCCACAAAACATTTTAATTGACTCTTTTGGCCAAGTAAAAGTTACAGACTTCGGGATTGCCATGGCCTTAAGTGCAACATCCCTTACAAAAACGAATTCAGTTTTAGGATCTGTCCATTATTTATCTCCCGAACAGGCTAGAGGGGGATTCGCGACAAAAAAATCTGATATTTACTCATTAGGTATTGTATTATATGAATTACTCACAGGAAAACTTCCATTTTCCGGTGAATCACCTGTGTCTATAGCCCTAAAACATTTGCAAGATGAGCCACCATCTATTAAAGATATCAACCCGAATATACCGCAAAGTGTGGAAAATATTGTACTAAAGGCAATTGCCAAAGATCCTTTCCATCGATATGATACAGTATATGGGATGAACGATTCGTTAGAAGTAGCCCTTCATCCGGATAAGATGAATGAGAGTGTCTTTAAACCACCAGAAGAAAGTGGTGAGACGACGAAGGCTATACCAATTATTTCGGATGATGATTTAAATAGACAGCAAAGCGATGATAATACGATAATTCGTCAAGATCAAGATGATACGAAAACATTTAGTGCAAAGGATCAACCAAAAAAAGGTAAACGAAAAAAACGTTGGTTGAAAATATTAGTCGCTTTATTTATTATCATTGCAGCAGGTGTTGTTGCGTTATTTATATTTCCTAGCTTATTCCAACCTGAAGATGTCGTCATCCCGGACGTTATAGAAATGCCATTTGATGAGGCAGAAGCTGCATTAGAAAAGAAAAATTTAAAAGTAGATAAAGAATATACGATATCTGATGATATTAAAGCAGATCACGTCGTTAAAACAGATCCTAGTGTGAACAAAACTGTTAAAGAGCACTCAACAGTTACCGTTTACGTCAGCGAGGGCCAAAAAACTGAAACTTTTTCGGATTACGTCGGTGAAAATTATACGCAAGTTAAACGAATGTTAGAAGAGGAAGGGTATGAAGTGATTGCTTATGAAAAACATTCTAAGCAACCGAGTGGTGACATTATATCACAAGTTCAACCAGAGCCAGAAAGTGAAGTAGTGCCAGATGAAACACGCGTTATTTTTGAAATTAGCGATGGTCCAGAAACAGTTACATTAGACAGCCTATCTGGTATGAAAGAGGAGGAAGTTAAAGCTTATATTGAAGATCTTGGATTAAAGATGAATAAAATCGAAGAAAATTCAGCGACGGTTCCGAAAGGTGACATTATTCGTCAACAACCAGAGGCGGATACATCGCTAGAGAAAGGTGATACAGTCGATGTGTATGTCTCTATTGGCAAAGAGGAAACACCTCCGTCACATCATACGGTAACATTCACTGTCCCGTATACAGGTAAACAAAATGATGATGAACAGACAGTTACGATTTATGTTGGAGATATAAATTATAACATTTCGGAAGTTTATAAAGAAGAAACGATAACTAACGACCAAGAGTTTTCCATTACATTAACGATTGAGCCTGATGATGTAGGTGAGTATAAAGTCGTGCGCGATGATGAAGTGATCATAGATAAAACGATTCCTTACAAAGAGGGTGGATAAATGGAAAAAGGTAGAATTTTTAAAGCGTTAAGTGGATTTTATTATGTTAGAACTGAGAATAATCGTGTATATGAATGTAAAGGCCGTGGTGTTTTTCGACAAAAGAATATTACACCACTTGTTGGGGATTTTGTCGTTTTTACAAGTGATAAATGTGAAGAAGGATATATTACAGAAATAAAACAACGAAAAAATCAACTGAAACGACCCCCCATTGCAAATGTTGATCAAGCGATCATCGTTACTTCTGTCTCGATGCCACAATTTAATCAAATGCTACTTGATCGCTTCCTCGTTTCAATTGAAGCGAAAGAAATTAAACCGATTATTTTTATTACAAAAATGGATTTATTATCACCGAAAAATAGGGAAAAGATATATGACATCAAGCAAGTATATGAGCAAATTGGATACGATGTTGAACTTATATCAACGAAAACAAAAGAAGATTTATCTAGGCTGAAAAAATATTTTTCACATAAAGTGTCGGTTGTTGCCGGACAATCAGGCGTTGGAAAATCGTCTTTATTAAATGCTTTAAACGCCTCTTTACTTATGGCAACTGACGATGTATCTTTAAGTTTAGGGCGCGGCAAACATACAACACGACATGTTGAATTAGTTGAAGTTTATGACGGATTAGTTGCTGATACACCAGGATTTAGTTCACTTGAATTTACGGGTATAGGAGAGGAGGAACTAGAAGATTTATTTCCAGAAATCCGGCGTATTAAAAATCAATGTCGTTTTCGAAGTTGTAGGCATGATCAAGAGCCACAATGTGCCGTAAAAAATGCTGTTACTAATGGTCATATACATAAACAACGTTTTACGCATTATTTAAACTTTTTAGAAGAAATAAAATCAAGAAAGCCGAGGTATTCGTAAATGGTTAAAATTGCACCATCAATTTTATCAGCAGATTTTTCGAAGTTAGCATCAGAAATAAAAGAAGTTGAAAATGCTGGAGCAGATTATATCCACGTTGATGTAATGGATGGACATTTTGTTCCAAACATTACGATTGGCCCCTTCATCGTCGAAGCAATTAATCCTGTTACAAAACTTCCACTTGATGTTCACTTGATGATCGAACAACCTGAAAAATATATTGATCAATTTGCTGAAGCTGGGGCTTCGATTATTTCCGTTCATCAAGAAGCTTGTCCGCACTTACATCGAACGATTCAACTTATTAAAAGCAGTGGTGTGAAAGCTGGCGTTGTCATTAATCCAGCAACACCTGCCATGATGATTAAAGATATTTTATGTGAAGTTGATTTAGTATTAATTATGACTGTTAACCCTGGATTTGGCGGACAGTCGTTTATCGAGGAGACAGTAGAAAAAATTAAACAAATGGCTAAATGGCGGAAAGAGAAAGATCTATCATTTGACATTGAAGTAGATGGAGGAATTAATGCACATACAGCGAAACGATGTACAGAGGCCGGAGCAGATATACTCGTTGCAGGAAGTGCGATATTTCGTGCTAATGACCGAAGAGAAGCTATGCAACAAATTATACAATCAACCTAGTAGAGAATGGTTGAACGAATAATCCCCGAATCTATTTACAAACGGTTTTCTTCTTTAAATATTTGTACTTTTTCAAGGAAAGATCGCATAGATATGTATAAAGTCATGTAGTACTTGAGGTGATCAGCTTAAACGGTAGTTTTGTTTGTAAATAGAGGAGGGGGAATTTGATGAAATTTTATACGATTAAACTCCCGAAATTTATTGGTGGCTTTGTACGTGTTGTTATTAATTTTTTAAAAAAAGAAAAATAAAGTTATCATGCTTTTTGCCAACAACATTTTGGTAAAAAGCTATTTTTTTCATAAAAAAGAGCTGTCATATCATTTAAAAAGTAACACATTTACCTTTTAAATGAGACAGCCTTTTTTAATCATATTAAACACGTTTTACCTTTCCAGACTTTAAAGCACGTGTAGAAACGTAAACACGTTTTGGTTTTCCATTAACTAATATACGAGCTTTTTGCACGTTTGCTTTCCATTTACGTCGATTTGCGTTTAAAGCGTGTGAGCGCTTATTTCCTGATCTTGTTTGTCGACCAGTGATAACACAACGTCTAGCCATATTAGATCCCTCCTACCTAAACGTATGTTTCAATGCTCATTGCTTATTCAATTTATCATAAGCACTCTGTAAATGCAATTGTTCGATCAAGGTTCTTACAAATCATCTTGACATAATGATATGAATCATTCATTGTAATAAGGGATAAATGCTATTTCGGGTTATGATTCTTTAAATCGCCTGCCCGTTGTAGTAAAATATTCTTATCAAACACCCGAATATAGAGGAGGATTTTAATGTCCATAAAACTAAATACAAACGACGGTGAAGTGACGATCACCCATGATGTCATCGCAACGATTGCCGGGGGAGCAGCTGTTGAATGTTATGGCATAGTCGGTATGGCTTCTAAACAGCAAATTCGCGATGGAATTGCAGAAATCCTTCGAAAAGAAAACTTTTCTCGTGGCGTTATCGTAAGACAGGAAAATAATAATCTTCATATTGATATGTACATTATCGTAAGCTACGGGACAAAAATATCTGAAGTTGCATATAACGTTCAATCGCAAGTGAAATATACATTAAATCAATCACTCGGTTTAAATGTCAATTCAGTAAATATTTATATACAAGGTGTCCGTGTAGCAAAGGATTAAATATCCTTGATGTTTTTGATGGAGGAGGAAGTATAGTGAATTTATCAACATTAGATGGTTCAACTTTTACACAAATGATCCTTCAAGGTGCCAAGCATTTAAAGAAGCAAGCGAAAACAATTGATGCTTTAAATGTTTTTCCAGTTCCAGATGGTGACACTGGGACAAATATGAATTTATCAATGAGCTCTGGGGTAGAAGAGGTTAAACAAATAACAAGTGAAAACGTTTCTCATATCGCTACAGCATTTTCCCGAGGTTTATTAATGGGAGCACGCGGCAACTCCGGCGTTATTTTATCCCAGATTTTTCGCGGGTTTGCAAAGGGGATTGAAAATAAAGAAAGTTTAACAGCAAAAGATTTTGCAGAAGCTTTGGATAGTGGGGTTGATACAGCTTATAAAGCTGTTATGAAACCTGTGGAAGGAACAATTTTAACTGTTGCTAATGACGCAGCAAAAAAAGCAGTGAGCCAAGCGAAACATGAAGAAAATATCATTACATTAATGGAAAATGCGTTACTAGAGGCTAAAGCTTCTTTAAAACGTACGCCAGATTTATTACCCGTTTTAAAAGAAGTTGGCGTTGTAGATTCTGGAGGTCAAGGTCTTGTAGCAATTTATGAAGGGTTTTTAGCCGCGTTAAAAGGGGAACATCTTCCAGATGATATTGAGGAAACAATCGATATGGAAGCAATGGTTAAGGCTGAACATCATAAAATAGCCCAAGATTTTATGAGTACATCTGATATTGAATACGGTTATTGTACGGAATTTATGGTGAAATTTGAAAAAGAGAAAATGGACAAACATCCGTTTGATGAAGAAAAATTTCGTCGCGCATTGAGTAATCACGGAGACTCCCTTCTTGTTGTAGCGGATGAAGAGGTTGTTAAAGTTCATATTCATACAGAGTATCCCGGTGAAGTGATGACGATGGCCCAGCGTTACGGAAGTCTTTTAAACATTGATATAGAAAATATGCGTGAGCAACACACATCAATCGTTAACAAACAAGCACGCGTGCAAGAAAAAGCAAATTATGCGATTATAACGGTCTCTATGGGTTCAGGCATTAAGTCACTGTTTGAAAGCCTTGGAGCAAATGTTGTCATCGAGGGTGGACAAACGATGAATCCAAGTACAAAGGACATTACAAATGCTATAAATGAGGCGAATGCCGACAACATTTTGATTTTACCTAATAATAAAAATATTTTGATGGCCGCGGAGCAAGCTGCTGAAATTGCGGAAGAAAATATTGAGGTTATTCCAACTACTACAATTCCTCAAGGGATTAGTTCAATGCTCGTCTTTCATCCTGAAGCAAGTATCGAAGAAAATAAATTACATATGACAGAGGCAATTGATTACGTCAAGACGGGTCAGGTGACTTATGCCATTAGAGATACAAAAATTAATGGACTGACAATTCAAAAGGGTCATTTTATGGGGATTGCTGATGGACATATAAAAACGTCGCATAAAGAACGCGATGAGGCTCTTAAACAGCTAATCGCACAGTTAATTGACGATGATGATGAAATTTTAACGATTTTATACGGTGAAGATGTTAATGATTCGGATGTGGATTCGATCGTTGAACATGTTGAAGCCATTTATGACGATTTAGAAATAGAAGTTCATCGTGGCGATCAACCAATTTACGCTTATATTTTATCTGTCGAATAAAAAATAGAGGTCGTTTGAACCTCTATTTTTTGTTTATACTTCTTTTATGCAATGACGGTTGAATATATTATTGTTATAATAAAGGATAACAAATAAAGGTGGTGTATGTTATGAAATTTAATTCCGTTTTTGATATTATCGGACCTGTTATGACTGGACCTTCGAGTTCACATACGGCTGGCGCTGTAAGAATCGGTAAGGCTGCGAGGACATTGTTTGGAAAAGAACCAACATGGAGTAAAGTTTATTTATATGAGTCTTTTGCCAAGACCTATAGAGGGCACGGAACAGATTTGGCGATTGCTGGAGGTATTTTAGGTTTTGATACTGATGATGAACGGGTGAAAAATGCGCTAGATATAGCGAAAGCAAAAGGCATTTCGATTGAATTTTTCGAAGATGAAAGAAAGGTAGATCATCCGAATACAGCACGAATCATTATCGGCAATGATTTTGAACAGTTAGAATTAGTTGGCATATCTATTGGTGGGGGAAAGGTTGAAATTACAGAATTAAATGGTTTTGCTTTACGATTATCGGGGAATCATCCAGCTATTTTAGTCGTCCACAATGATCGCTCGGGGGCGATTGCTTCCGTCACCCAAATTTTAGCGAAACATAAACTAAATATTGGACATATGGAAGTCAATCGAAAAGATGTCGGCAAAGAGGCTTTAATGGCTATTGAAGTCGATGAAAATATTAGTGATGATGTTATTGAAGAGTTAATGGGAGCCGACCACATTATTCGGGTTACGAAGATTGTTAGTTGACATAAGATGGAGGGATTTTTGTATGTTTAGGACGGTAGCTGAATTAATAGAGTTGGCAGAAAGAGAAAATATTTCAATTTCAGAAGTAATGATCCGTCAAGAAATGGACATTAAAGAGCGATCACGTGAAGAAATATTTTCGCAAATGGAAAGAAATTTAGAAGTTATGGAACAAGCGGTTGAAGATAGCTTAGAAGGTGTTCAATCCGTTACAGGTTTAACAGGCGGGGATGCTGTATTAGTTCAAAAGTATATAAAAGAAAACACCCCATTATCTGGAACTATTTTACTAGATGCGGTGAGTAAAGCGATGGGAACAAACGAAGTAAATGCAGCGATGGGAATGATTTGTGCAACACCTACAGCAGGGAGTGCAGGTTGTGTGCCTGGAACATTGTTTGCTGTTAAAAACCGATTAAATCCTACTCGTGAACAAATGGTGCGATATTTATTTACTGCTGGTGCTTTCGGTTTTGTTGTAGCTAACAATGCATTTATATCTGGTGCTGCAGGCGGTTGCCAAGCTGAAGTCGGATCAGCAGGTGCTATGGCTGCCGCAGCTATCGTTGAAATGGCTGGTGGGACACCGAAACAGTGCGCTGAAGCATTTGCGCTAACGCTTAAAAATATGTTAGGTCTTGTATGTGATCCTGTTGCAGGACTTGTAGAAGTCCCATGTGTGAAACGAAATGCAGCCGGCTCATCATTAGCCATTGTTGCAGCTGATTTAGCATTAGCTGGTGTTAAAAGTCGCATTCCATGTGATGAAGTGATCGGTGCCATGTATCGGATCGGTAAAAAGATGCCTTCAACATTACGTGAAACAGGTGAAGGTGGTTTAGCTGATACACCAACGGGACGTTTGTTAAAAGAGAAAATTTTTGGGTTGACGAAGAAAGAGTGATTGAATGATCAACGAACAAGTTACAAAGCTTAAAGGCGTTGGGGAAAAAACAGCTCAACAATTACATGCATTAAACATTTATACGATTGAGGATTTATTATTTTATTTTCCTTCTCGTTACAACATTTATGAGATGAAACCGCTTCAAAATTTTAACCACGGCGATCAAGTAATTGTCGTAGGTAAAGTTGTTTATCCCCCATCCCTTACTTTTTTTCGAAAAAGGCAATCCCGTTTGTCATTTACGATTGCTGTAGAAAATATAGCTATTCGAGCAGTCATATTTAATCGAGCATTTGCTAAAAAGCATATTATGCCAGGAGAAATCATGACATTAACTGGTAAATGGGATGCACGCCGTCTCCAAGTAACTGTTCATACATATAAAAAAGGTTATCCGGCGAAGCAATCGAATATACAACCGATTTATCCTTTGAATAAACATATGACGAACAATCGATTAAAAACACTTATTAAAAAAGCATTTGAGCAATATGGTCAAAATATTGAAGAGTTATTTCCTGAAAGATATTTAACAGCTTATAAACTTCCATATCGTTACGATGCATTAAAAACAATGCATCAACCCGAAAATAAAATAGCTTTAAAACACGCCCGCCGAAGATTTACTTATGAAGAACTATTAATATTTCAACTTAAAATACAAACGCTCAGACGACAAAAACGTGAGTCAATGCCGGGATATAGCCATCAGTATGCAGCAGATCAAGTGAATAAATTTATTAATCATTTGCCTTTTTCATTAACGAAGGCGCAACGAGAAGCTTTAAAAGAAATTTTATTTGATATGAAATCGCCTTATCAAATGAACCGTTTGTTGCAGGGAGATGTAGGCTCTGGTAAAACAGCTGTTGCAGCTATCTGCTTATATGCAGCCGTTACAGCTGGGAAACAAGGCGCTTTTATGGTACCAACAGAAATATTAGCCGAGCAACACTATCATTCTTTAAAAGCGTTGTTCAAAGGGTTTGCGAATATTGTTCTCTTAACTGGTTCTATCACAGGAAATCAGCGTAAAGAAATTTTAGCAGCTATTTCAAACGAAGAGGCTGATATCGTCATTGGGACACATGCACTTATTCAAGATAATGTCGATTTTTCTAACTTAGGATTTGTGATTGTCGATGAACAACATCGTTTCGGTGTCAGACAGCGTAGGGCATTACGTCAGAAAGGCCTTCATCCAGATGTACTATTCATGACAGCTACACCGATCCCACGTACGTTAGCGATTACGTCATTTGGTGATATGGATATTTCTGTCATTGATGAAATGCCTGAGGGACGAAAAGATATTAAAACGTATTGGGTGAAGGCAAATACATTTCAACGTGTTTTACGTTTCATAGAAAAGCGAATACAAAAAGGGGAACAAGCATACATTATTTCTCCGTTAATTGAAGAGTCTGATCAACTTGATATACAAAATGCAGTTAACTTATACACTGAACTTAAGCAGTTTTATAATGACGATATCAAAATTGGATTGTTGCACGGACGATTACGAGCAGAGGAAAAAGAAAATGTCATGAAACAGTTTGCGGATAATAACATTCACATTCTCGTTTCAACGACTGTCGTCGAAGTCGGCGTTAACGTACCTAATGCAACGGTTATGGTGATATATGATGCAGAACGTTTTGGTTTAGCCCAGCTACATCAGTTAAGAGGACGCGTTGGTAGAGGTGATAAACAAAGTTATTGTATTTTAATTGCTGATCCAAAGACAGATGTTGGCAAAGAAAGAATGCATATTATGAGGCAAACGAATAACGGATTTAAACTTGCTGAAGAAGATTTAAAATTACGCGGTCCAGGTGATTTTTTCGGTAAAAAACAAAGCGGGCTCCCGGAGTTTAAAGTAGCTGATCTAGTTGCCGATTACCGAGCACTTGAGATTGCTCGAAAAGATGCTATAGAAATTGTAAAAAACAATTTATTAGCAACTGATAAATCATTTTATAGACTAGGTAAACGACTAAAAGAAGATCATTCTTTGATGGAGACATTTGATTAAAAATAAACCTTGCATAATTATTGCTGGTATTATATATTACGATTAGTACCAAGTCTTAATATAAACGAATAATATGTGGACGGTGCCAATGATGAAATTAAGTAAAGCTGAGCGTCAACGACGTTTAAAAGAGACGATTGAACAAACACCTTTTGTGACGGATGAAGAGCTTGCGAAGCAGTTTTCCGTTAGTATACAAACGATTCGACTCGATCGAATGGAACTAGCGATTCCAGAACTTAGAAAGCGAATTAAATCAGTCGCAACACACCAATGGAATGAGCATGTTAAAGCTTTGCCGATTCATGAAGTCATTGGGGAAATTATTGATCTTGAGCTCGATCGACGAGCAATTTCAATGCTTTTGATTCAGCCAGAACATGTGTTTTCACGCAATAAAATTGCTCGTGGTCACCATTTGTTCGCTCAAGCAAATTCTTTAGCTGTTGCTGTCATTAACGATGAACTAGCATTAACAGCAAAAGCAGATATTAAATTTACTCGGCAAGTGAAGGAAAATGAACGCGTCATTGCTAAAGCAGTTGTTGAAGAAACGAATCATAAAGGGTTAACGAAGGTACGTGTCAATAGTTATGTTAACCATGAACTTGTATTTACTGGTGTTTTCTTAATGTTTCGATCTACAGAGGATAAAGGGGAAAAGACAAATGAAACTAGCCATTGATGCAATGGGTGGTGACCATGCACCGAAAGCAGTCATTCATGGAGCGATGAAAGCTGTTAAACAAAGAGAAAATCTTCACATCACACTGTTTGGTGATAAACAAGCGATTAATCAATATTTAACAGATGATGAAAGAATATCGATCGTACATACAACAGAATATATTACCGGTGAAGATGAACCCGTTCGGGCAGTTAGACGTAAGAAAAATTCTTCACTCGTCTTAATGGCGAATATGGTTAAAGAAGGAAGGGCTGATGCGTGCTTATCAGCGGGTAATACAGGTGCCTTAATGAGTGCTGGTTTATTTATCGTCGGACGTATCCAAGGTATACAAAGACCTGCATTAAGTCCAACACTTCCGACGATAGACGGGAGAGGGTTTGTATTTTTAGATGTTGGTGCAAATGTTGATGCGACTGTTGATCATATCGTTCAATATGCAACAATTGGTTCTCTATATGCTAAACATGTTCGTTCAATTAAGCAACCGAGAGTTGGATTGTTAAATGTCGGTACCGAAGAGGGAAAAGGTCATGATTTAGCTAAAAAAGCATATGTAGCGATGGAAGATGCACCTATTCATTTCGTCGGTAACGTTGAAGCGCGTGATATGTTAAATGGGGTTGCAGACGTTGTTGTTATAGATGGATTCAGCGGTAATATTGCCCTTAAAACAATTGAAGGAACAGCGATGACTTTGTTTTCAATGTTAAAGGAAACATTTACATCATCTTTTAAAAACAAAATCGCTGCTGGCCTCATACAGCATGACCTTAAGCAACTTAAAGCAAAGCTCGATTATTCGGAATATGGTGGTGCTGCCCTGTTTGGTTTAGCAGCCCCCGTAATTAAAGCACACGGTTCTTCAAACGAACGAGCTATTTTTAATGCAATTGAACAAACATGCTATATGGTCGAACAAGATGTTATAACAACAATTGAAGGCACCATCGATAAACTTTAATTGTAAAAGAGGTTGATGATGTATGAAACAAATAGCATTGATGTTTCCAGGCCAGGGGTCACAAAAAGTAGGAATGGCTAAACAATTTTATGAGCAATACAACGATGTGCAAGCACTATTTAAAGAGGCAAATGTTATATTAAATAAAGATATTACAGAATTAATGTTAGAAGGTCCAGAAAGCACCTTAACAAATACAGAAAATGCACAGCCGGCGTTACTTTTATGTAGTTACATCATTTATAAAGTTTTAGCTGACCATGGGATCAAACCAATAGCAGCTGTTGGTCATAGTTTAGGAGAATATAGTGCCCTCGTTGCTGCTGGTGCTTTATCATTGCAAGAAGCGTTGCCACTTGTTGAACGAAGAGGACAACTTATGGAAAAAGCTGTTCCAAAAGGTCAAGGAACGATGGCTGCTGTTTTAGGTTTAAACCAAACGGAAATTGAAGATGTATTAAATCAAATGGACGCTCAAGAAATTGTTGATATTGCCAATTTAAATACTCCCAAGCAAATTGTTATCTCTGGAACGAAAGAAGGTATTGAAAAAGCAAAAATTCGTTTAATTGAAGCTGGTGCTCGTCGGGTTATTCCGTTAAATGTCAGTGGACCGTTTCATTCGCGATTAATGAAACAAGCAAATGAAGAGTTTGAAAAAGCCCTTAATAACGTTTCCTTGACTGATGCAAACATACCCGTTTATGCTAATGTCACAGCAAATCCGGTAACAGATCGCGACAGTATTAAACAACTGTTAATTAAGCAAATGTACTCACCTGTTCGATTCGAACAATCTATTCGACATATGATTGACCGAGGGATGAATGTATTTGTTGAAGTTGGCCACGGAAAAGTGCTAAGTGGGTTAGTGAAAAAAATAGATCGTCGTGTACAAACATTTTCTATTCAAGATCCTACATCAATGCAGGAATTTTTAACGTGGTATAAAAAGGAGGCGTAATTATGATATTAGAAGGAAAAAATGCACTAGTAACAGGGGCTTCACGTGGAATTGGCCGTGCAATTGCTTTAGAACTGGCTAGACATGGTGCAAATGTTGCTATAAACTATGCCGGAAATAAAACGAGCGCCCGGTCAGTAGTAACAGAAATAGAAAATATGAATAGAAAATCTTTTCATATACAAGCTGACGTTGCAAATGAATCCGAAGTTAAACAGATGGTTAAACAGACTAATGATACATTTGGTTCTATTGATATATTAGTAAATAATGCTGGGATTACGAAAGATAATTTGTTAATGCGGATGAAAGAAGAAGAATTTGACCAAGTTATTAATACCAATCTTAAAGGTGTCTTTTTATGTATGAAAACAGTCGCTCGTTTCATGATGAAACAAAGACAAGGAAAAATTGTTAATGTTGCATCGATCGTAGGCGTCCGGGGTAACCCAGGACAAGCTAATTACGTCGCTGCAAAATCCGGTGTGATCGGTATGACAAAGTCAACGGCACAAGAATTGGCGTCGCGAAACATTCACGTCAACGCCGTTGCACCTGGATTTATAGAAACAGATATGACAGATGCTTTATCCGCTGACCAAAAAGAACAAATGTTGTCGCTTATTCCTTTAGCAAAACTTGGTAATCCAGAAGATGTTGCAAAAGTTGTCCGCTTTTTATCCTCCGACGATGCTAAATATATAACAGGTCAAACGATCCACGTAGATGGTGGTATGGTTATGTAAAAGTTTTAATTAAAATGATTGTTTAAAAGTTTAACTTTACTTATGATATTTTTGAAAGGGGGTGACGTCAATGGCAGATGTATTTGAGCGTGTAAAGGAAATTATTGTTGATCAACTCGATGTTGATGAGTCGGTCGTTACAAAAGAAGCATCTTTTACGGATGATCTTGAAGCTGATTCTTTAGATGTTGTTGAACTTATTATGGAACTTGAAGATGAGTTTGATATGGAAATTGCTGATGAAGAAGCTGAAAAAATTGTTACGGTCGGAGATGCTGTTGAATACATAAACAGCCATCAATCATAAATATATATCTTTGAATATAAGAAAGTCTCGCAAAGACTCGCGAGACTTTCATTTACTAACAATCAAAGGTGGAAGAAGGAGCAATGGATGTTCAATTATTGAAAAAAAAGTATCATATTTCGTTTACGAATGATCAACTGCTTAAACAAGCTTTCACACATTCATCATATGCTAATGAGCACCACCAACGAAGTATTGTGGATAATGAACGTTTAGAATTTCTAGGAGATGCAGTTTTAGAGTTGGGTATTTCACAATATATTTATAAAATGTATACGAACATGTCTGAAGGTGAAATGACTAAACTGCGTTCAGCACTCGTCTGTGAGTCCTCTCTAGCGAACTTTGCAAAAGATTTAAAGTTTGAAGATTTTATATTGCTCGGTAAAGGCGAAGAACAAACGGGTGGAAGGCATAGACCATCTTTACTTGCAGATGTATTTGAAGCATTTCTAGGAGCATTGTATTTAGATCAAGGTTATGAAGAAGTTCTTAAATTTTTAAAACAGTATATATTTCCGAAAATATCAACTGATACTTTTTCGCATGCAGTCGATTATAAAAGTAAATTGCAAGAGATGATTCAACAGTCAAAAAATTACACAATTACATATAATATTATTCAAGAATATGGGCCAGCTCATAATAAAGAATTTGTCGCTAAAGTCGATATAGATCATCTCCTATCTAAAATCGGTATCGGTCGAACGAAAAAAGAAGCCGAACAACAAGCTGCTAAATATGCTCTTGATGCGCTAGGTACGCTAAATTTATTTCAGTCTTAAAAAAGGTTGTCATAGATGCAATTGATCAAATTGACAACCTTTTTCCGCGACATTTGCTTACGGATCTTCCTTACGAACAGATCGTAATTCATCGATAAATGCTTGAATTTCTGCAGTACTTAAATGATCTTTTTTCATAATAAAGTCATACATATGCTTTAGTTCCTCATATTTATCTAAATCATACCCTTTAGGATCGAATACGATTTGATTCGCCACATCTAGTTTTTTTGCCAATTGCTCTAAAATAAATTGCAAATTTTCTTCCGTCGCATTTGTTAAACTCATACAGACACCTCTTTGTGTTAAATATAAAATAAAGTTGCATTATAAGCTTACTTCTTTTGCTATTAGTTTTATGATAGAATAAATGAGGAAAAATTCCAAGTAGCTACGTATCATTTTGTCTCTTTAAATTTAGGAGAATGTATGTATGTACTTAAAACAATTAGAAACTGTAGGTTTTAAATCCTTTGCTGAGCGCATTCAGATTGACTTCGTTCCTGGTATAACAGCTATCGTTGGACCTAATGGGAGTGGTAAAAGCAATGTCACTGATGCGATACGTTGGGTATTAGGTGAACAGTCTGTTAGATCATTACGTGGCTCGAAAATGGAAGATGTTATATTTCAAGGCAGCGATTCACGTAATCCATTAAATGTTGCAGAAGTTACGCTACTTCTTGATAATAGTAATTATACATTACCTCTTGATTATGAAGAAGTAAGTGTCACGAGACGCATTTATCGCTCAGGGGCTAGTGAGTTTTATATTAATAAACAAGCATGTCGATTAAAAGATATTATTGATTTATTTATGGATTCCGGACTAGGTAGAGAAGCTTTTTCTATCATTAGCCAAGGTCAAGTTTCCGAAATTCTTAGTTCGAAGGCCGAGGAACGCCGCACAATTTTTGAAGACGCAGCAGGGGTTTTAAAATATAAACAGCGAAAACAAACGGCTGAATATAAATTAGCTGAAACTGAAGAAAATTTACATCGTATTAACGATATTATTTATGAACTTGAGCAACAAATCGAACCATTAAAGGAACAAGCAAATACAGCAAAAAAATATTTAGAGCAAAAAGAAATATTGAAAAAACACGAGATATCATTATTAATTGCTGAAATTGAACAATATCATGAAAAATGGCAAACGTTATTGCAATCAATTGAACAATCTAAACATGAAGAAATACAGTTAAAAACAACTATTCAACAAAGTGAAGCTAATTTAGAAAAGAAACGGAAATATGTACAAGATTTAGACGAAACAATTGCAAAATTACAAGAAAATTTACTTGACCATACTAAAGAGCTTGAACAACTCGAAGGAAAAAAACAAGTGTTACATGAACGGTCAAAGCATTTTGCCAAAAATAAGCAAATGCTTGAAGCACAAATTAATCAAACAACAGAAAAGATTGCACAACTTAAACAAACGTATACTGAAGAAAAGCAAACATTGGATCAGCTTTTACAAAAGAAGCAAACGAAGGAGCAAAAAATAAATAACTTGCGCCATCAATTAACGACAGAACAAGATGATTTAGCCACTCAAATTGAAGAGCTTAAATCTGAATATATTGAAAAACTAAGTGAGCAGGCAGCAAAACGGAATGAGAAAAAATCGCTAGAAGAACAAAAACAAAAATTAAGTGTTCAGGAAAATGAACAATTTGAAAAATTTGAACAACTTAAACATAAACGTCAAACATTCATTAATCAAAAAAATGAGATTCAAGCAAAAAAAGATGAACAATTAAAATTAGTTACGAACTATGAAGAAAAACTCCGCCAATATAAAGAAAACTTGCATCACCTACAAGCAAAGAAAGATGATGATCAACGAAAATTATATAAAATGTACGAAACATTAGCGAAGCTTAAATCACGTCAAGAAATGCTTATAGAAATGAAGACAGATTATCAAGGGTTTTACCAAGGTGTTAAAGCGGTCTTACAAGCGAGTGAAAAGGGCCAACTTGCAAATGTTTTTGGAGCTGTTTTACAACTTATTGACGTACCAGAAACATTTCTGACAGCGATAGAAATGGTGCTTGGCGGGAAAGCCCAACATATCGTCGTTCAACATAAGAAAGATGCTCAAAAAGCTATCCATTGGTTAAAACGACATAATAAAGGGCGTGCAACTTTTTTACCCATCGAATCAGTGCAACCGCGATTTATTCCGCAAAAAATTTTGCACCAGATCAAACATGAGCAAGGGTTTATCGATATAGCGGCTCAATTAGTAACGACAGATGCTAAATATCAGCCAGTGATTAATCATTTAATGGGCCATGTCGTTGTTGCCGATAACTTAGAAGTCGCTAGTCGCATGGCGCAACTGATGAAATATCGTTTTCGAGTGGTTACCCTTAAAGGAGATATCGTTCATCCAGGAGGCTCAATATCTGGTGGAACGGCTTATAGAAGAAATCAATCTTTATTTACGCGTGAAAAGGATTTACAAGATGTATCACAACAAGTAAAGACATATGAGAAACAAATACAATCTTTAGAAGAACAATTAAATAAGCAACAAGCACATATTGACAAACAACAAGCAACGATTGCACAAACAGAAACTATATTAAAGAGGGAAAACGAACAATTACGGCATTTAGAAACAAATATCCGCGAAATAAATATGGAGCTTACAACGTTAAATGAAACCATTCAAAACTACGAACAAGAAAAAGATCGTTTTAAAAAAGATAAACAAACATTTGTGACACGCGAGCATCAATTGACGGAAACATTGAATAATATTGGGCGACAACTAGATGAAATTGAAACATCAATTGATGCATTAACGAAAAAAGATACAACACTTAAAGAAAATGAAGCACAACTACAAGAGACTCTTCATCAATATCAAATATCATTCGCTGAATTAGAAGAACGAAGCAAACATCAACGTGAAAAAACAGAAGAGATTAAACAGCAACTACAAGATTTACAGAAACAGCATGAAGCTAGTGAGTCAAATCTTCAACAACTACTTGATGAAACATATGAGAAGCGAAATGTCGCCGAACTCACTGAATCTATGCAAACAAAACAGCAATTGATCGATCAGATGATGAAGGACATGCAACATAAACGTACCTTAAGACTAAAATATACGCAACTTATTGAAGATGAAGAAAGGGAGATTCGCGAAGAACATAAAAAACATGAAAAATTACTACAACATATTCAAGAAACTGAAGTAAAAGCGAATCGGATCGATGTTCAATTAGAAAACAAATTGTCGCATTTACAATCACAATATGCCATCACTTACGAAAAAGCGAAACAAACGTATGAAAAGTCAAAGGATATCGAAGCAACTAAAATAGCTGTAGAAAAAGTTAAACAAGCGATAGATGAACTTGGAACAGTTAATTTAGGCGCTATCGATGAATATAAACGTATTTCTGAACGATATACCTTCCTAACTGAACAAAAGGCGGATTTAGTGGAAGCGAAAGAATCTCTATTAGATATCATTGCCGAAATGGATGATGAAATGAAAAATCGTTTTTCAACGACATTTAAGCAAATTAAAGAAGAATTTGCTGTTGTTTTTAAAGAATTATTTAACGGTGGCCGGGCAGAGCTTAAATTGACTGACCCAAAGGATTTATTACATACCGGAATAGATATTGTTGCTCAACCACCGGGTAAAAAATTACAACATTTAGGACTTTTATCTGGTGGCGAACGGGCTTTAACCGCGATTGCATTATTATTCGCTATTTTACGCGTACGGCCTGTACCGTTTTGTGTCCTTGATGAGGTTGAAGCAGCTTTAGATGAGGCTAATGTCGTAAGGTTTGCAAATTATTTAAAAATGCATAGTGAAAATATACAATTTATTGTCATTACTCATCAAAAAGGAACGATGGAAGAAGCGGATGTGTTATACGGTATCACAATGCAAGAATCCGGTGTTTCCCGGATTGTTTCCGTTTTATTAGAAGATATGCACGCATATGTTTAACTCTAAATAAGGAAAGGATTTTATACGATGAATTTTATACAACGTTTAAAAAATCGTTTTAAAAAAAGCGACCAAGCAGTCACAGACAAATATGAACAAGGTATGGAAAAAACAAGGCGTTCTTTTATCGGTCGACTCAATGATTTAATCGCTCGCTATCGTCGTGTCGATGAAGATTTCTTTGAGGAATTAGAAGAAGTGTTAATTATGGCTGATGTCGGCGTAGAAACGGTTATGGCTTTAATCGATGAATTAAAAATGGAAGTTAAGCGACAAAATATTAAAAATCCAGAAGACATACAACACGTAATCTCCGAAAAACTTGTTGATATTTATTATGGTGAGGATACAGAAGACATAGAAACGTTAAATATTAAAGAAGATGATTTAACCGTTATACTCGTCGTAGGTGTTAATGGTGTCGGTAAAACGACATCAATTGGGAAACTTGCATATTCATTAAAACAAGAAGGAAAGAACGTCATGTTAGCAGCAGGGGATACTTTTAGGGCTGGAGCAATTGAACAATTAGAAGTGTGGGGCGCGCGTGCGGATGTAGATGTTATTAAGCAAAAAGAAGGTAGCGACCCAGCAGCTGTTATATTCGATGCGATTCAAGCTGCGCGTTCACGAGACGTCGATGTCCTTATATGTGATACGGCTGGACGTCTGCAAAATAAAGTGAATTTAATGAATGAATTAGAAAAAGTTCAACGTATTATTAAACGAGAAATACCTACAGCACCTCATGAAGTTTTGCTCGTTTTAGATGCAACAACAGGACAAAATGCTCTTAGTCAAGCGAAAACATTTTCTGAAGTAACGGATGTTTCCGGGATCGTTTTAACGAAATTAGATGGTACAGCTAAAGGTGGTATCGTTTTAGCCGTTCGTCACGAATTAAATATACCTGTTAAATTTGTAGGATTAGGCGAACAAATAGAAGACCTTCAACCTTTTGATGCACATGCTTTCGTTTACGGTTTATTCGCAGATTTAATGACAGATGCTTGACATCGTATCAATCCGAACGTACGATAAAGATGTAAAGTGTTTTTACTTAACAAGGGGTGTGGACATTAGTGCTTGAGAAAACGATGCGCCTCAACTATTTATTTGATTTTTATCAATCATTATTAACCCCGAAACAAAAAGAATATATGGAACTATATTATTTAGATGATTATTCACTTGTAGAAATTTCAGAGTATATGAATGTTTCAAGACAAGCTGTTTTTGACAATTTAAAACGAACAGAGGCAATATTAGAATCATATGAAGAACATTTACGTTTATATGATCAATTTCAACAACGTCAATATTTATTAAATAAATTAAAAGATGCTTTAATACAAAAAGGCGATTGTCAAAAAGAACTTAAATACATTCAACAATTACAAGAATTAAGTTAGGGGGATTCCTTCTATGGCATTTGAAGGATTGGCCGACCGATTACAACAGACGATTAAAAAAATAACTGGCAAAGGTAAAGTGAACGAGCAAGATGTCAACGCAATGGCACGTGAAATTCGTCTGGCACTTTTAGAAGCAGATGTTAACTTTAAAGTAGTCAAAGATTTTATTAAACGTATTAAAGAGCGCGCTGTTGGTCAAGATGTACTTGAAAGTTTAACGCCCGGTCAGCAAGTCGTCAAAGTCGTTAAAGACGAATTGACACAACTAATGGGCGGTGAACATAGTAAAATAGCTGTCGCTGATCGGTCACCAACCGTTATTATGATGGTTGGATTACAAGGAGCGGGAAAAACGACGACAACTGGTAAATTAGCTAATTTATTACGCAAGCAATACAATCGATCACCTCTACTCGTAGCTTGTGACGTTTATCGTCCGGCGGCTATTGACCAACTTAAAACGTTAGGTAAGCAGTTAAATATGCCCCTGTATGAAATGGGAACTGCCTCAAATCCAGTTGATATAGCTACAAACGCTATTGAATATGCGAAAGAAGAACACCATGATTATGTCATTATTGACACAGCAGGTCGACTTCATGTTGATGAAGAATTAATGGATGAACTAGCAGCTATTAAAACAGCGATTCAACCTGATGAAATATTTTTAGTTGTCGATGCAATGACAGGACAAGATGCTGTAAATGTTGCCGAACATTTTAATGATCAACTTGATATAACTGGCGTCGTTTTAACAAAACTTGATGGGGACACACGTGGTGGTGCTGCTCTATCGATTAAAGCAGTGACTAATCAGCCGATTAAGTTTGTCGGTATGGGAGAGAAACTTGATCAATTAGAAGTCTTTCACCCCGAACGTATGGCCTCACGCATTCTCGGTATGGGTGATGTGTTAACATTAATTGAAAAAGCGCAAACGCAAGTTGATGAAAAAGAAGCAAAAGCATTAGAAGAAAAAATGCGAACAATGTCTTTTACATTAGATGACTTCTTAGAGCAAATGGCACAAGTGCGACAAATGGGTCCCTTAGAAGATTTATTAGCTATGATTCCAGGAGCAAATCGCATGAAAGGGTTAAAAAATGCTAGTATAGATGAAAAGCAATTAGCACATATTGAAGCCATCATTCAATCAATGACCCCAAAGGAAAGGCAAGACCCAAATATTATGAATGCTAGTCGCAAGCGTCGGGTTGCAAAAGGCTCAGGCACATCAGTTTCACAAGTTAACCGGTTATTAAAGCAATTTAACGAAATGAAAAAAATGATGAAACAAATGACGAACGTTAAACAAGGGAAAAAAGGTCGCGGATTTAAATTTCCGTTTATGTAATGTAAAAGTACTTTACAGACCTTATCATTTCTGTTATGATTTTTATCTGTGACAAACAAACTTAGGAGGTGCAATTAATGGCTGTTAAAATTCGTTTTAAACGGATGGGATCTAAGCGCAATCCGTTCTATCGTATTGTTGTAGCTGATTCACGTTCACCACGTGATGGACGTTATATTGAGCAAATTGGAACTTATAACCCATTATCAAATCCAGTAGAAGTAAATATCGATGAAGAAAAAGCATTAGATTGGTTGAAAAAAGGTGCACAACCGAGTGATACAATACGCAATTTATTTTCCAAGCAAGGCATCATGAAAAAACTACATGAATTTAAAAATAAAGCATAATGAAGTGTGATGAATCATGATACCTCTTATTGAATCGATCGTTAGTCGACTTGTTGATCATCCTGAGGCGATTAATATAAAAGAAAAAGAAGAAGATACGAAGATCGTCTACCATTTAACTGTACATGAAGATGATGTCGGCAAAGTCATCGGTAAAAATGGTAGAATTGCAAAGGCGATACGAACTGTCGTTTACGCCGCAAAAACAAATACAAACAAACGTGTGTATTTAGATATTATGTAAAGGGGAAGGATCATAACCTTTCCCTTCATCTGTTTTAGAGAGTGGGGACCGATGATGAAAATTATAAAAAAAGTATTGGTCAAACAAATTATTACAAAAAACAGTAAACAAAAGCTTGAAGAAAATTTTAAAGCTAAGAAAATGCGACTTGAACAAGAGTGTCAACAGCTCTTATTTGAGCAACGTAAATTACAACAACAATCAAGTTTACTACATCAAGAAATTGAAAAACGTTTCCAAGATGAAATTAATAGACGCAAGGAAAAAATATCAATGCTTGATTTTAAGCTTGAACAATTGGAAATACTATCGCTTGGCAGTGAAATTGTAGAAGGTGAAGTTGACGCTCTTGTTGAAGTAAAGGAAGGCACGCATTGGGAGCAAACGATGAAAGATCAGGCCATTATTGTTAAAGATGACGTCGTTGTAGCCATTAGAAATTTAGGTGATCAAGATGACTAAGCAATTATTTCAAGTTGGAAAAATTGTTAATACACACGGTATTTCAGGGGAAGTTCGCATACATCGAATGACTGATTTTCCAGAACGATTCAATGTCGGCAATACACTTTATTTAAAACAAAATAACCAATTGCTTCCCCTAACGATTGCTGGACATCGTCAACATAAACAATTCGATTTGCTTCTTTTTGAAGGTTATGACGATATTAAAGACGTCGAAGCGTTTAAAGGGAAGTATTTACACATCACAGAAGATCAACTGACTGAATTAGATGAAGGTGAATATTATTATTTCGAAATTATCGGTTGTTCTGTATTAACGACAGATGGTGATGAAATAGGCATTGTAGATCATATATTAGCACCAGGCGCAAATGACGTATGGGTCGTTAAGCAAGATGACGGAAAAGAAATCTTAATTCCTTACATAGATGATGTTGTAAAAAAAGTAGATGTAGCTCGTAAACAAATTGTTATCAAACCGATGGAAGGATTGCTCGAATAATGCATATTGATATTTTAACATTATTTCCTGAGATGTTTCCTAACATTTTAAATACTTCAATTTTACAAAAGGCGCAAGACAAAGAATTATTTAGTTACAATTTAATAAATTTCCGCGAATTTTCCGATGATAAGCATCAAAAAGTAGACGATTATCCATATGGTGGTGGCGCGGGAATGGTGCTTCGCCCACAGCCTATTTTTTCAGCAGTAGATCATATCATCGCTCATGAAAAAACTAAACCACGAATTATTTTAATGTGTCCACAAGGAGAGCCTTACACGCAGCAAAAGGCAGAAGAATTAGCGAAAGAAAATCATCTCATCTTTATTTGTGGACATTATGAAGGCTATGATGAACGCATTAGAAAGTATTTAGTCACAGATGAAATTTCCATTGGTGATTATGTGTTAACGAGCGGTGAGTTAAGTGCTATGGTCGTTATTGACAGCATCGTTCGACTGTTGCCTGGGGCTTTAGGTAATGAAGCATCTGCTTTCTATGATTCGTTTTCTACAGGGTTCTTAGAACATCCTCATTATACACGGCCAGCAAATTTTCGTGGCTATAAAGTACCAGATGTGTTGCTCTCGGGCCATCATGAAAATATTCAATTATGGCGCAAACGTGAGGCACTTAAACGGACATATGAACGTCGAAAAGATTTGTTAAAGGAACAAACATTATCATGCGAGGAACAAAAGCTCCTAGAAAAAATTAAACGAGCATTTAAAGATCAATAAAATGAGTTTAATTTATTAAAGTATATGGAAAGCTAAACATAAAATATGAAAACTAGTTGCAGTCTAAAAGTTCGTATGGTATATTAAAGTTTGTGTTTAAGTTTACTACTTAAATTCAATAAACGGTGTTCCGCTATCATGTTTGATAAGAACATTAGTTTGGAAGGAGTCGAATAAAGATGCAAGAAATTCTTGAAGCTGTTACAAAAGATCAACTTCGAACAGATCATCCTGAGTTTCGACCAGGTGATACCGTAAAAGTTCACGTGAAAGTTGTCGAAGGTTCACGCGAACGAATTCAAGTGTTCGAAGGTGTCGTAATTAAACGTCAAAATGGTGGCATTAGCGAAACATTTACGGTAAGAAAAATTTCTTATGGTGTAGGTGTTGAACGTACATTCCCATTACATTCACCACGTATTGCAAAAATTGAAGTTTCTCGACGTGGAAAAGTTCGCCGTGCTAAACTCTACTACTTACGTCATTTACGCGGTCGAGCAGCACGCATTAAAGAGCGTCGCTAACGTTAAAACTATATGAATATGATTGAAAGGAGCTTGGCAATTTTTGCAGGCTCTTTTTTTATATCACTGTATAATATTATCTTCCTAATATACAATTGAATACATAGTAACTACTATTGCCGTAGTTTATGATCAGGGGGTACAGTATGTCAAATGCTAAAAGAGAATCATACCAAACGATAAAAACGTTTATAATTGCGCTTATATTAGCCTTAATGATTCGAATGTTCTTCTTTTCCCCGATCATCGTTGAAGGACCATCTATGCAACCGACACTTCTTGACCGTGATCGGATGATTGTTAATAAATTTATTTATTACATAAAAGAGCCAGAGCGATTTGATATTGTTGTTTTCCATGCTTCAAAGCATAAAGATTTTATTAAACGGGTGATCGGCTTGCCAGGTGAACATGTGATGGTTCAAGATAATGCTTTATACATAGATGGCGAACAAGTCGACGAACCGTTTATTGCAACATCTAACCAGGAAAACTTTAAATTAGAAATGTTACCAGGCAATTATTCAACTATTCCTAAAGGATATGTTCTCGTACTAGGTGACAATCGGAATAATTCTACAGATAGTCGTAATTTAGGGTTAATTGCGATCGATGATATTGTCGGTAAAGCGAACATTATTTATTGGCCGCTTGATCGTATACAAATTATTAACGAATAAGGTGATTCAATGACGATACAATGGTTTCCGGGTCACATGGAAAAAGCACGTCGTGAAGTTGAAAATACTCTCAAACACGTTGATATTGTTTTTGAGTTAATCGATGCACGTGCCCCACAATCTTCACAAAATCCAATTTTACAAGATATCATTAAAGATAAATTACGTTTAACAATTTTAATGAAGAAAGACTTAGCGGATCAAATTGCGACAGAAAAATGGCTTAAATATTTTCAAACAACAAACAATCAAACAATAGCCGTCGATTGCAATGATCATAAAGACATTCAAAAAGTTATTCAAGCTGCTAAAAATCTTGGTACACATGTAGCTAAAAGACGGCTCCGTGCATTAATTTTAGGCATTCCTAATGTTGGCAAATCCACATTGATTAATAGACTTGCACATAAGCGAATTGCTAAGATCGGCAATCGGCCGGGAGTCACTCGAGGTCAACAATGGATTAAAGTCGGTCAAGATTTTGAACTGCTTGATACACCCGGTATTTTATGGCCTAAATTCAAAGACCAAGAAGTAGGATTGAAATTAGCTGCTTTAGGAACGATTAAAGATCATTTGCTTCCTTTACAAGATGTTGCAGCGTTTGTTTTAACGTATTTACATGAACATTATCCTTCATTGCTTCAGGAAAGATTTGGCATCGAGGAAATGTATGATATGTGGGATGTGTTTACGATGATTGGTAAACGACGAGGAGCCTTAGAGAGTGGCGGATCCGTAAATTTTGATCAAGTAGCTAATATCATTTTACAAGACTTAAGATCTGGGAAGTTAGGGCGGATTACTTTAGAAAATGTTCAAAGATAAAGAGGCGATATGATGAAAAATAAAACAATCGCACAATTGAGAGAGTACTTCGAAGCTGGACATATAACAGACCAAGATATACAAGCGTTAAAAGATGATCCAAGAAAAGGCGTTCAAAAATTATTAACGACATTTCATAACAAGCAAAAAAAGCAGGCGACTTTAGAGAAAACATTTTACAATATGTCAGCTTATGAACGAACATTATACGCCAAAGGACATCGGTATGTTGCAGGCGTTGATGAAGCTGGTCGGGGCCCACTTGCGGGTCCAGTCGTAGCTGCTGCTGTCATCTTACCATGTCAGTTTAAATTACTAGAATTAAATGATTCTAAAAAACTGTCAAATGAAAAAAGAAAAGAGCTTTTTAAAGTGATCAAAAGAGAAGCCATTAGTTACGGTGTTTCAACTGTAGATAATCAAAAGATCGACCAACTAAATATTTATAATGCAACAAAACAGGCAATGTATCAGGCGATCGATCAATTACAAGAACAACCAAGTCATGTGCTCATTGACGCCGTGCCACTTGAAAATCTATCGTCATCATCCGATGTTATCGTTAAAGGTGATCAAAAAAGTATATCAATCGCTGCCGCTAGTATTATCGCTAAAGTGACGCGTGATCGCTTGATGAAAGATATCCATAAAAAATATCCAATGTATCACTTTGATACAAATATGGGATATGGAACGAAGCAACATTTAATAATGTTAAAAAAATATGGGATATCTCCTGTACATCGACAATCATATACACCTGTTCAACGTGTTATGATGAGTTAAGGAGTGTTTAAATGTGACATCGGTCAATCATTTGTTTAGAAGTCGGCTTCAAGGCGTCGTAAATGTTAAACAATCATTAAGACCAAACCAAATCATCCGCGGACATATTATAAAACTTTATCCAAATCATAAAGCACTCGTTCAGTTAGGGGATGAGAAAAAAATTGCTCAACTAGAAGCGTCTTTAGCTGTAGGAAAGCAGTATCATTTTCAAGTTCAAGAAAATAAAGCCATTATACATTTAAAGGTGCTCGGCCAGCCGTTAACAGATGAGACAGAAATAGACATTTCAAATTTATTGAAAAACTTAGGTATTAAAGTTAACCGAAACAACATAAACTTTGTACAATTTTTAATGAAAAAAAATATTCCTTTTGACAGCTATACATTCGCTCGGGCAACTTCTTTGCTTGATTTATCGAGCAATAAAGGAGTCGCTCAATATATATTATCGTATATGTTAAGCAAACAATTACCGCTCAGTCGTTTAGTTTTTTTATCCTTATATCAAAAAGAAAATCATGAACTCTCACACTTATTTAATGATATAATCAATGATATTAAATCTGTTTCTCAACCAACACTGCGTGAAATGCAATTGCTATCTCATTTAGAAACAATTTTAGGACGTAAAAATCTTTTACTAGAACATTTCAATCGAAATGGCCAGTTACTTAACTTGCTGTTTTTGAAAGATCAAGGAAGTTTTAAAGATGACATGCAATTTCAGCACGCCTTATTTCAATTAAAGCTACATAAACAACCATTGATGGTAAATGCTCAAACATTACTGGCGAAATGGCAATCAACCATCAAAGATCATGTAGAAAATAAAAAGCCTTTAACGCCACATATATATCGACAATTTAAACAAGCTTTTCAAAAACAAATTGCTTCATTTGTATCAACGTCTAATCGTCATATGTTCATGAATGCTTTCTCCAATGAACCAAGCGCTTTAGCGGATATTTTAAATATGCTACATGTGTTATCGATTGAAGAAACGTTTGAGCCGCTTAATAAATCTTTATTTGCCAATCATTTAGCTATGCAGTTTTTGCACAAAGTTCATGATATGCTCACATTAACTGGTTTAAATGATGAAAATATGCTAGCACATGATGCTACGACTTATAGCACGTCTTCCATCAAACAGTTGCTTCTTCATTTGCTAGAATCTAAACAATCATCACTTAATCAAGATCGCCTGCAACAATTACTTCACGTGTTAAATGGTATACAGCTCCAGTCTGTTGAAGAGACGAAACATTTGCTACAAGCGCAGTTAGTTATACCTGGGGAACCGTTATTATTGAACAAAGATTTATTCATGCAATTTCAAAGTAAGAAAACGAAGGCGAATAAAATTGATCCTAACTTTTGTCGCGTTATTTTTTATTTACATTTAAATGAGTTAAAAGAAACGATCATTGATATGCACGTACAAAATCGTGTTATTGCAATAACTGTTTTTAATGATTATCCAATCGAAAAAAGCGCTACAACCGCGTTAGAATCAGTTTTACGAGGGCGGTTAAAAAGGCTTGATTACCAATTGACTTCAATCACTTATAAACCTCTATATGAAGGGAAAAGTAATCAACAAAAACAGCAATATTATCAAGACCAACATTTCAAAGGAGTTGATATTCGTATATGACGTATGACAGAAAAAAAGCAGCTGCACTACGATATGATGCTGATGCTAAAAAGCACCCTCCTCAAGTGTCAGCAACAGGAAAAGGGATTGTGGCGGAGAATATTGTTGAAACAGCAAAAGCAAATGATGTACCAATTATAAAAGATCCGTCGCTTGTAGAATGTCTAGCGGAATTAAATATTAATGAATCGATTCCAGAAGAATTGTATGAGGCTGTTGCCGAAGTATTTGCATTTATCTATCAACTCGATCAGAAAATAAATTAAGAAAATATTTAAAAAAAACGCTTTTTATAGATGAATCTGTAACTCTTGTGAAATATGTCGATTTTTTATACAATAATAATGCAGTCAAATATGATTGGAGGATAAAAGATGAACATTCATGAGTATCAAGGTAAAGATATTTTACGTAGTTATGGTGTAAATGTTCCAAATGGATATGTTGCTTACACAGTTGATGAAGCTGTAGAGGCAGCAGAAAAATTGGATAGTTCTGTAACAGTCGTAAAAGCACAAATTCACGCAGGCGGTAGAGGAAAAGCTGGCGGCGTGAAAGTTGCGAAAAACTTAGATGAAGTACGTACATATGCTGAGGAAATTTTAGGTAAAACATTGGTGACGCCACAAACTGGCCCAGAAGGAAAAGAAGTTAAACGTTTATTAATAGAAGAAGGCTGTGATATTCAAAATGAATATTATCTTGGCCTTGTTGTGGATAATGCAACATCAAAAGTTGTTATGATGGGGTCTGAAGAAGGTGGCACTGAAATTGAAGAAGTAGCAGCGGAAACACCAGAGAAGATTTTCAAAGAAGTTATTGACCCAAGCATAGGTTTGGCAGGCTATCAAGCACGTCGTTTAGCTTTTAATTTAAACATCCCTAAAGAACTCATTGGTAAAGTTTCTAAATTTATGATGGGACTTTACGAAGTCTTTATTGAAAAAGACTGCTCGATTGCAGAAATTAACCCACTTGTAACAACTGGAGATGGTGAAGTTTTAGCTTTAGACGCTAAACTTAACTTTGATGATAATGGACTGTATCGTCAAAAAGACGTCGAAGAATTACGCGATTTAGACGAAGAAGACGAGAAAGAAATTGAAGCATCAAAACACGATCTCAGCTATATTGCTTTAGAAGGTGACATCGGCTGTATGGTTAACGGAGCAGGTTTAGCCATGGCAACGATGGATATCATCAAGCATTACGGTGGAGATCCAGCAAACTTTTTAGACGTCGGTGGTGGCGCGACAGCTGAAAAGGTTACTGAAGCATTTAAGCTCATACTTTCTGATGAAAATGTTAAGGGTATATTCGTTAATATCTTCGGTGGTATTATGAGATGTGATGTCATCGCAGAAGGTATCGTAGAAGCGACAAAACAAGTAGATTTAAATATTCCACTTGTCGTTCGTCTAGAAGGAACGAATGTTGATTTAGGTAAGCAAATTTTAGATGAATCAGGACTTAATATTACGTCAGCTGATTCGATGGATGACGGTGCAGAAAAAATTGTCGCTGCTGTAAAATAATTGCTTAAGGAATCATTAATGCATAATAAAATCGATAAAAGATTGTAGAAAGGACGGACATTCATGAGTATTTTGGTAAATAAAGATACAAAAGTAATAGTCCAAGGAATTACCGGGTCAACGGCTGCATTTCATACAAAGCAAATGTTAGAATACGGAACAAAAATTGTCGGTGGTGTAACACCTGGACGAGCTGGTCAAGAAATTGAAGGTGTTCCTGTCTTTAATACAGTTGAAGATGCTGTTAAAGAAACAGGCGCAACAGTTTCGGTTATTTATGTACCTGCTCCATTTGCAGCTGACGCGATCTTAGAGGCCGTTGATGCAGAGCTTGATCTTGTCATTTGTATTACAGAGCATATTCCTGTCTTGGATATGATTAAAGTAAAACGTTATATGGAAGGAAAGAAAACACGTCTCATTGGACCTAATTGCCCTGGCGTTATTACCCCCGATGAATGTAAAGTAGGTATTATGCCTGGCTACATCCATACAAAAGGCCATATCGGTGTTGTATCACGTTCAGGTACACTCACATATGAAGCCGTGCATCAATTATCGCAGAAAGGTTTCGGACAATCTGGAGCTGTTGGAATCGGCGGTGACCCAGTGAACGGCACTAACTTTATCGACGTATTAAAAATGTACAATGAAGATCCAAATACACATGCTGTTATGATGATTGGTGAGATTGGTGGAACAGCTGAAGAAGAAGCAGCTCGTTGGATCAAAGAAAATATGACAAAGCCTGTCGTTGGATTTATCGGCGGTGTGACAGCCCCACCTGGAAAGCGTATGGGACATGCTGGAGCGATTATCTCCGGTGGACAAGGTACAGCGGAGGAGAAAATCCGCGTCATGAACGAATGTGGTATTGAAGTTGCTGAAACACCTGCAGTAATGGGTGAAACGATGATTCGTGTTTTAGAAGAAAACAACATTAAGGAAAAATGTAAAACACATTAATATGTTTTAAATCATAAGGAACCTAAAAGTTTATCTTTTAGGTTCCGAATATTTATGTGAAGGAAGTGATGAACAAGTGAATAAAACCCGATTACGATTGATTCATATACACCGCTGTCGGGGGATTACACGAAGGGTTATCCATAAATTTTTGGCAGATGATCCGACATTAAAAAAATTTACACTTTAACTCCCCATGAGCTTCATCAACAGTTTTTACTCCCCATTGAAAATGCTTATCTTTTCACATCTGATTTACACGCTACTGATATGAAAACCCATATAAAAAATGATTTAAATAAGTTTCACATTTTAACGATCATAGATAAAGATTATCCTGCCTCACTTAAGTATATCAACGATCCTCCTTTAGTATTGTATGCATTAGGTCAACGAGCACTTCTTCATCATTGTCCTACATTGAGTGTTATAGGCACCCGACATCCATCTAAAGATGCGATTAAAAAAATGAATTTTATACTTAATCCTCTGTTAGAAAATGATTGGCTCATCGTTAGTGGCATGGCGAAAGGCATCGATAGTTATGCCCATGAAATTGCCCTTTTAAAACGACGATTAACGATTGCCGTTTTAGGGAGTGGATTTCATCACATATATCCAAGACAAAATAAACGATTGTTTAAAGCGATCGCTAAACATGGACTACTTTTAAGCGAATATGCACCACACATTCCCCCGAAACGTTATCATTTTCCTGAACGAAATCGAATCATAAGTGGTCTTAGTTTTGGTACATTAGTGATAGAGGCTTCTGAAAGAAGTGGCACTTTTATTACAGTTGATCAAGCGCTAGATCAGGGTCGTGAAGTATATGCTGTCCCAGATTCACCGCTTAAACCACAAACGAAAGGTTGCCATAGGCTTATACAAGAAGGTGCTAAATTAGTGATGCATGCAAATGATATTCGTGAAGATTGGCAGCGAATAAATCATTTATTTAACAACACAAATCTCCCATGATATTCTTAATATAAACAATATTTTCAATTCACATACCGCATTAAATGAATCATTGTATATTTGACAAATGTTATGTATATATTTAACATTAGTGACGATTGAATGTTAAGTCTTAGTTATGTGTAACCTCATTGTGGGAGGAAATAAAATGTCAGATTATCTTGTGATTGTTGAATCGCCTGCTAAGGCACGAACGATCAAACGTTATTTAGGAAAAAATTACGTTGTAAAGGCATCGATGGGCCACGTTCGCGATTTACCTAAAAGCCAGATCGGTGTTGATGTTGAAAATGCGTTTAAACCTAAATATATTACAATTCGTGGGAAAGGTGACGTATTAAAAGAGCTAAGAAAAGCAGCAAAAAAAGCTAAAAAAATATATTTAGCCGCAGACCCTGACCGCGAGGGTGAAGCAATCGCTTGGCATTTAGCATATGCTTTAAAAATCGATGCAAATTCGAATTGTCGTGTTGTATTTAATGAAATTACAAAAGATGCCATTAAAGAATCATTTAAACATCCACGAGCAATCGATCAAAGTTTAGTTGATGCTCAACAAGCAAGACGAATACTTGATAGGCTTGTTGGTTATAACATAAGTCCACTTCTTTGGAAGAAAGTAAGACGTGGATTAAGTGCAGGTAGGGTACAATCGGTCGCTGTAAAACTTATCATTGACCGTGAAAAAGAAATTGAAAACTTTAAACCCGAAGAATACTGGTCAATCGAATCCGAATTTCAAAAAAATGATGATACATTTAAAGGAACGTTTTACGGCATAAAAGGGGAAAAGAAAGAATTAAAATCAGAAGATGACGTTAACGCTATTTTAAACCAGTTAGAAGGAAGAAAATTTACGATTCAAAAAGTCAATAAACGGGAACGTAAAAGAAATCCTGCACTTCCTTTTACGACGTCATCACTTCAACAAGATGCAGCTCGTAAACTTAACTTTAGAGCTAAGAAAACGATGGTTATCGCGCAACAATTGTATGAAGGTATTGATTTAGGTAGAGAATCAGGTGGCATTACTGGATTAATAACTTATATGCGTACAGATTCAACACGTGTTTCAGAAAATGCGATACAAGAGGCAAAAGCATACATTACGGAAAATTACGGTGAAAAATATGTAGGCAAAAGACGAAAACAAAAACAAAAAGAAGGTGCACAAGACGCTCACGAAGCCGTACGTCCGACTTCTGTTAAACGTGATCCAAAATCTTTAAAAGGAATTTTAACGACAGATCAATATCGCTTATATAAATTAATTTATGAACGATTTTTAGCTAGCCAGATGGCACCAGCCATCATGGATACGATGACAGCTCATTTATATAATAACGATATTGAATTTCGTGCGACTGGATCTAAAGTTAAGTTTCCAGGTTTTATGAAAGTTTATGTTGTAGGAACTGATGATAAGAAAAAAGAAAAAGAGTCATTTTTACCGGATTTACAAGAAGGAATGGTTGTTCAAGCGAAAGATATACAACCGAAACAACATTTTACCCAACCACCTCCAAGATATACTGAAGCACGACTTGTTGCAGCCCTTGAAGAGAAGGGGATCGGACGACCTTCAACTTATGCACCAACATTAGATACGATTCAACGCCGCGGCTATGTCAATGTTGATAACCGGCGTTTTCATCCAACAGAAATAGGAATTATTGTCAACGATTTATTACAAGAGTATTTTCCAGAAATTATCGATATTGACTTTACAGCTAATATGGAAAACGATTTAGACGCTATTGAAGAGGGAAAAGCCGAATGGGTTAAGATTATGGATCAATTTTATGAAGGTTTTAGCAAACGACTGGAAAAAGCAGAAAAAGAAATGGCAGAAATTGAAATTAAAGATGAGCCTGCCGGCATCGATTGTGAGAAATGTGGCCATCAAATGGTATATAAAATGGGGAGATATGGAAAGTTTTTAGCGTGTTCTAACTTTCCTAACTGCCGAAATACGAAACCGATCTTGAAAAAAATAGGTGTTAAATGTCCTAAGTGTGAGGATGGAAACATCGTTGAAAGACGGTCTCGAAAAAGACGCCTTTTTTACGGTTGTGACTCGTATCCAAATTGTGATTTTGTCTCTTGGGATAAACCCATATCGAAAACTTGTCCTGATTGCAAATCTTTACTAACGGAGAGGAAGACGAAAAAACAAACGACTATACGTTGTATATCTTGCGATTACAAAGAGGTTACAAAAAATTAATGTACAAACAGCCTAATGCAAGTTTTAGGCTGTTTTTCTATTAAGTGTTTAATAAATCAAAAATATGGGAAAAATGTTTCTATAACCTTAAAACCTTGCTATTAAAGTAAATATTCAAAACACATTAAATTATAATAGTTGACTATTTTATATGAAAAAGATATAATCGTTTACTGGTAAGCGTTAGATGATCTTTAATCCTTTTAAACGTCCCAAACAATTTAGATCATACACTTTATTATAAAAATTTAAACAATAATTATCTGACATGTATACAATATATAGTAAAGTTAGTTCTGAATTTTTACAATTGTGTGAAGTGCATTGTTTTAAAAAATCGCCTATGTTAAGATTTATGCGCATATTGTGAGGTGTACGCTTGAAAAGCTTTATAAAAAACCGGCAAAAGTTCATTGAATATTTACAAATTGAAAAGAATGCATCACCTTATACAATTAAACATTATCTGCATGATTTAGAAACTTTTGTTAATTTTTTAAATGACCATGAGATCACCCATTTACATGATGTTGATTTTCGTGTTGTTCGTTTATTTCTTACACATTTATACGACAAACATTTAAGCAGAAGATCGGTGTCACGGAAAATATCGAGCATTAAAAGCTTCTATAAATTTTTAGGAAGAGAAAATGAGCATTTAACAAATCCTTTTACGCATCTTAGCTTACCTAAAGTAACACATCCGATACCAAGCTTTTTATATAAAGAAGAATTAGAAAAACTATTTGAAGTTAGTGATTTAAACGATCCGCTCGGCCAACGCAATCAAGCACTTATAGAAACGCTTTATGCGACAGGTATAAGAGTTAGTGAATGCGAAAATCTTCGTCTAAATGATCTTGATTTTTCAATTGGAACGATGTTTGTAAAGGGAAAAGGAAAGAAGGAACGCTTCGTTATATTTGGTGAATTTGCAGAAGAAGCTCTGCAAACATACATACGTGATGGTCGAAAAAAACTACTTCAAAAAAGTAAATTACAAACCGACCATGTTTTTTTAAATGCAAAAGGATCACAACTTACGGCAAGAGGTATACGTCACATATTAAACAAATTAGTGGAAAAAGCAGCATTAACTGTCCATGTACATCCGCATAAATTGCGTCACACCTTTGCAACACATTTGTTAAATGAAGGAGCAGATTTAAGGACTGTACAAGAGTTGTTAGGTCATGAAAATTTATCATCCACACAAGTGTACACACATGTGACGAAGGATCATTTACGTCGTGTTTACATGAATAGCCATCCACGGGCAAACCATCATGATTAAAGTGAGAGGTGATGAAAGTGACGCAACAAATGCAAGCGACAACAATATTTGCGATTAGACATAACGGACAGTGTGCGATGAGTGGCGATGGTCAAGTTACTTTAGGAAATGCTGTTGTTATGAAAAATCGCGCAAAAAAAGTACGCAAGTTGTATAACGACCAAGTTTTAGCAGGTTTTGCTGGATCCGTTGCAGATGCGTTTACGCTATTTGAAAAATTTGAAAATAACTTGCAAGCTTTTGACGGAAATTTAATCCGGTCTGCCGTTGAATTAGCTAAAGAATGGCGAAGTGATAAGGTGCTCAGAAAGTTAGAAGCAATGCTTATTGTCATGAACAAAGACCATATGTTGCTTGTTTCTGGCACAGGGGAAGTGATCGAGCCAGATGATGGTATTTTAGCGATAGGATCAGGAGGTAATTACGCATTAAGTGCTGGGCGAGCGCTTGTTAAGCATGCAAGCCATTTATCTGCCAAAGACATAGCTCAGACAGCCTTAGAAATTGCTGGTGATATATGTGTTTACACGAACGATCATATAACATTAGAGGTGCTTGAATAAAGGAGGCCTTTATAATCGATGGCAAATAATATGACCCCAAGACAAATTGTCGATCAATTAGATCGCTACATTATTGGTCAATATCATGCAAAAAAGTCAGTAGCTGTCGCTTTAAGGAATCGCTATCGGCGCATGAAACTTGATGAAAATATTAAAGATGAAATTGTCCCAAAAAATATTTTAATGATGGGACCTACAGGTGTAGGGAAAACTGAAATCGCCCGAAGATTAGCGAAACTTGTTGGTGCTCCTTTTATAAAGGTTGAAGCGACCAAATTTACCGAAGTTGGTTACATCGGTCGTGATGTTGAATCGATGGTTCGCGATCTCGTTGAAATGTCTGTAAGAATGGTCAAGGAAGAAAAAATGGATGAAGTAAAAGAACAAGCAAAAGATGAGGCGAATAAGCAACTCGTTAAACTTTTAGTACCGCAAGCAAAAAAACAATCGACGATTAAAAATCCATTTGAAATGTTATTCCCACACCAAGGGGAGGCTCATGAAAACGAGCAAGAAGAAAATGGTCATGAGATTAAAAATAAACGAAAACGCGTAGAACAACAATTAGCCCTAGGTGAGTTGGAAGACCATCTCGTAACGATTGAAGTTGAAGATACAGCACCATCTATGTTCGATATGTTACAAGGATCTGGGATGGAACAGATGGGTATGAATATGCAAGAAACTTTTGAACGCTTTATGCCGAAAAAGAAAAAGAAGCGAACATTACAAGTATCAGAAGCCCGTAAAGTTTTAACAGAACAAATGGCACAAAAATTTATTGATATGGAAGAGGTTGCCCAAGAAGCCATCGATCGTGCTGAACAGTCAGGCATTATTTTCATTGACGAGATCGATAAAGTAATTAGTAAACAAGAACAATCAGCAAATGTTTCAAGAGAAGGTGTTCAACGTGATATTTTACCTATTGTCGAAGGTTCAACAATTGTAACAAAACACGGCCCAGTTAATACAGATCATATGCTTTTTATCGCTGCTGGCGCCTTTCATATGGCTAAACCTTCAGACCTTATACCTGAATTACAAGGAAGATTTCCTATACGTGTTGAGTTAGATAAATTATCTACTGCTGACTTTAAACGGATATTAAACGAACCTTCTAATGCATTATTGAAGCAATATGAAGCATTGTTGCAAACAGAAGGTATAAATGTTGTCTTTACCGACGAAGCTGTAGATAGATTAGCAGCTATAGCATATAAAGTGAATCAAGAAACTGATAATATCGGCGCAAGAAGACTCCATACGATATTGGAAAAATTGCTTGAAGATTTATCATTTGAAGCTCCTGATATATCGATGGAGACTGTTGAAATTACGCCGGACTATGTCGACGAAAAATTGGCAACAATTGCACAAGATAAAGATTTAAGCCAATTTATTTTATAAAATAAATTCAAACAAATGTTGTTAAACTAAAAATATTTTCAAAATGAATGGAGGAACAGTAATGGAACTTTTAAATCGTGCAAGAACAATTAATGCAATGTTACAAAAATCAGCAGGAAAATCAGTTAATTTTAATGATATGTCTCGGACACTTTCTGAGGTTATTAAAGGTAATATATTCATTTTAAGTAGACGAGGTAAATTACTAGGATATGCTATTAATCAAGAAATTGAAAATGAGCGTATGAAAACAATGCTAGAAGAGCGTCGTTTCCCTGAAGAATATACACAAAAGCTCTTTAACATTCATGAAACGACAGCAAATTTAGATATTGATAGTGAACACACTGTATTTCCTGAAGAAAACCGTGATTTATTCCAAAATGGGTTAACGACAATCGTTCCAATTATTGGTGGCGGTGATCGTTTAGGTACATTAATTTTAGGGCGATTATCGGATGAGTTTAATGCAGATGACTTACTTCTTGCTGAGTACGGTGCAACTGTTGTAGGGATGGAAATTTTACAAGAAAAATCAGCTGAGATCGAGAAAGAAGCAAGGAGTAAAGCTGTTGTTCAAATGGCGATTAGCTCTCTCTCCTATAGTGAGCTTGAGGCGATTGATCATATTTTTGAGGAGTTAGATGGAAAAGAAGGTTTACTCGTTGCAAGTAAAATTGCCGATCGTGTAGGTATTACACGTTCAGTCATCGTCAACGCTTTAAGAAAATTAGAAAGTGCTGGTGTCATAGAGTCACGATCACTAGGTATGAAAGGAACATATATTAAAGTACTCAATGATAAATTTTTAGTTGAGCTTGATAAATTACGTTCGAGATAAACGTTAAATAACTAGCTATGTATGGCATGTTAGTTCATTTATATGCTAACATGCCTTTTTTAATTGATTCATATGCTGTGTATTCGTCATAAAACATGTAAAAAATAATCTAACTTATTTCAATCAACATAGGTAAACATACCTATGAATATACTACCATTTTTGTTACGTTAATTTGAAACTGCCGAAATATGGTAGACTTTATAGGACTTATAAATTACAATATAATTATGATTCCAGCACTATTTGTGCTTTTTTGCTTTTTAGGAGGCATTTATGATGAGTATTTTTGATGGCACGATACATCACTTGGAGACATCACTCGATTATGCAATGACAAAAAACAACACAATTGCAAATAATATTGCAAATGTTGACACGCCTAATTATAGGTCTAAAGATGTAGTTTTTAAGGATGTTCTAAATGATGCCATGACCCAAAACAATGATTCTAACCGAACACATTCTGCACATATACCGTTTGAAAATGAATCACATCAGCCGTACCAAACAGTAGAAAAACGTGGTACGATTTACAATCATAATAGAAATAATGTTGATATCGATAAAGAAATGTCAAATTTAGCAAAAAATCAACTATATTATCAAAGTTTAGTTGATCGCATAAATGGTAAATTTAACGATCTTAAAACCGTTATTGGAGGTGGAAATTAAAAATGTCAATATTTAGCAGTATCAACACGAATGCAAGTGCCTTAACTGCGCAACGCCTTCGAATGGATGTTGTCTCCAGCAATATTGCTAATGCACAAACAACACGAGCTACAATGGATGATGATGGAAATTATGAGCCATATCGACGAAAAATGGTGACATTTGAACCGAAAAATGATCGTTTTCAATCATTTTTACAAAAAGCTTCACGCGCTAAACGACGAGATGTAACAGGTGTATCAGTTAGGCAAATTGTAGAAGATGAAGAACCGTTTAAAACGTCTTATAACCCAAATCATCCAGATGCTAATGAAGATGGTTATGTTGAACTGCCAAATGTTGATCCGTTGCGTGAAATAGTTGACTTAATGAGCGCTACTCGCTCTTACGAAGCTAATATCACGTCATTAAACGCAAACAAAGATATGTTATTAAAAACTTTAGAGATTGGTAAATAACTAAGTAGGAGGATCATGAATGCATTCTATCATTAATCGTGTTGATCAAGCAGAGTTACCATATACATCTCCAACGACACAAAAAAAATCTCCCGGAGAAGCGCAACAATCATTCACTAAACATTTAAAAGAAGCGATTGAAGACGTGAATGATTTACAAAAAACGTCTGATGCGAAAACAGAGAGTTTAGCTAAAAATAAGGCCGTTGATTTACATGATGTTATGGTTGAGGCTCAAAAGGCGAGTATAGCTTTAGAGACATCAGTACAAATCCAACGAAAAGTCATCGATGCTTACAACGAAATTATGCGAATGCAAGTATAAATGATCTCTACATCATAAGATATTTTGTAACTATTTGTTGGAATTTGGTGGGGAAATATGAAGGAAAAACTATTGGACATGCGAGATTCGGCAAAAGCATATTGGGGAAATTTAACAAAAACGCAAAAAGGTATATTTATAGGATCGGCAATTTTTATTTTACTCATTATATCGATTATTATTTTTATGACATTACGTACATCTTATGTACCACTTTATAATGATTTATCAGCTCAAGAAGTAAGTCAAATTAAAGAAGAATTAGACGCTCAAGATATTCCTTATGAAATTGAAGATGGAGGAACAACTATTACGGTACCCGAAAAACATGCTGATTCACTCATCGTTGATCTTGCAGGTGAAGGCATTCCGAGCAGTGGTAATATTGATTATTCTTTTTTTAGTGAAAATGCTTCTTGGGGTATTACGGATAATGAATTTGATGTCATGAAATTAGATGCTATGCAAACAGAGCTAGCGAATTTAATTAAAGGTGTTGAAGGAATTGATGATGCTGATGTTATGATTAATTTACCTGAAGAATCTGTATTCGTTAGTGAAACAGATGAAGAAGCAAGCGCATCGGTTGTTATACATACAGATCCAGGATATGAATTTGAAGGGAATAAAATTGAGTCACTTTACCACCTTGTCTCAAAAGCTGTTCCTAATTTACCAGAAGAGAACATTGTTATAAGAAATCAACATTTAGAATACTTTGACAAGGAATCGCTCGGCTCTTCCGGTTATGAAGATGACTATACACAGCAACAATCAATAAAAAATGATATCGAACGCGATATTCAAAAGCGACTACAACAAATGCTCGGAGCAATAGTTGGCGTAGACAATGTAATCGTTTCTGTAACGTCAGATATTGACTTTACACAAGAAAATCGCGTGGAAGAACTCGTTGAACCTGTAGATGTAGACGATATGGAAGGTTTACCTGTTAGTGTTGAGACGATTCATGAAACATACTCAGGCCAAGGGGATGTCGGTGGCGTTCCTGGTACAGATGATGATGATATTGCAGGATATGAAGCTGATGAATTAGAGGATGAAGATGGTGAATACGAGTTAATCAAAGAGACGATTAATAATGAGTTTAACCGTATTCAAAGAGATATTGTCGAAAGTCCTTATAAAGTGCGTGATTTAGGCATTCAAGTAGCTGTTAATCGCAATGTAGAAGACGGTAGTGACATTCAACAATTAACACAACAAGAGATGAATTCAATTGAAGACAGTATTTCATCGATTATACAGTCTATTATCAATACATCTATTCAAACGGATGAGGCAGAAGTAGATGAAGAGATCAATTGGGACGATAACGTATCTGTTGTGTTTCAATCGTTTAACGGAAAAATGACACCCCTGGAAGAATCAGCACCTACAATTCCAACATGGGTATATGTTGTTGCCGGTGTGTTGCTTCTTATAATCATCGCTTTAGTTGTGTTATTAATACGGCGTCGAAGAGATTATGAAGATGTTTATGTTGAGGATATGGATGTCTCAGATGAGGCGACAGAAGCTTCCGACATAGTTGAAGATGAAGCAATTGAAGTAGATGAGCGCCAAAAGCAGTTAGAGGCGATGGCTAAAGAAAAACCAGAAGAATTTGCAAAGCTACTTCGAAGTTGGATTGCCAATGATTAGGAGGGTATGTAATGGCGAGGCAACGACAAAAGCTAACAGGTAAACAAAAAGCTGCGATACTCTTAATCACCCTTGGTCCAGATGTTTCTGCACAAGTTTATAAACATTTAACAGATGAAGAAATTGAACAATTAAGTTTAGAAATTTCTTCAGTAAAAAAGGTTGATCGCGATTTAAAAGAAACAGTGTTAGATCAATTTCATCAAATTGTTCGTGCGCAAGACTACATATCGCAAGGTGGCATAGACTATGCAAAAACAGTCCTTGAGAAAGCATTTGGTAAACATGAAGCAACGAATATCATTAACCGTTTAACAGCGTCGTTACAAGTACGACCATTTGAATTTGCTAGAAAGGCCGATCCTCAACAAGTATTAAATTTTATTATTAATGAGCATCCGCAAACAATCGCCCTTGTTTTATCATATTTAGATTCGGAGCAAGCTGGACAAATATTGTCAGAACTTCCAGAAGACATGCAGACAGAAGTTGCTAAACGAATAGCGACGATGGATTCAACATCACCAGAAATTATTAGCCAAATTGAACAAGTGTTGGAAAGAAATTTATCATCGTCATTAACCGACGACTATACTCAAGCTGGTGGTATTGAATCAGTTGTTGAAGTTTTAAATGGTGTTGATCGTACAACAGAACGAACTATTTTAGATTCACTTGAAATACAAGATCCAGAACTTGCTGAAGAAATTAAAAAGCGGATGTTTGTATTTGAAGATATTGTTATTTTAGACAATCGAGCGATTCAACGTGTTATTCGCGAGGTTGATCATGAAGATTTACGTTTGGCATTAAAAGTTGCAAGTGATGAGGTAAAAGAGGTTGTCTTTAGAAATATGTCACAGCGTATGGCAACAACTTTAAAAGAAGAGATGGAATACATGGGACCTGTTCGCTTGCGAGATGTCGAAGAGGCACAAACAAGAATCGTTTCAGTGATCCGCCGGTTAGAAGAAATTGGTGAAATTATTATCGCCCGTGGTGGAGGTGACGACATCATTGTCTAAAGATTCATCTCCAACGAAAGTTATTCAAATAAGACCTTTAAATGTCATTCGAAGAGACTCCGAAAATGCTGAAGAGCAAAAATCGTTAGAACAAGAATATGAAAATATTCAAACGCAAATTAAGCAGGCGCGAGAAAAATTACAAAAGCTTAAACGAAAGCAAAACGAACTAATTGAAGAAACAGAAACTACCATTCAAAAGAAAAAAGAAGCTTGGAAAGAAGAAAAAAAAACGTATATCAATGAAGCTCATGATGAAGGTTATAAAGATGGATTTGACCGCGGTAAAGAAGAAGGCTTACAAATATATAAAGAACGGATCGAGCAAGTGAATCAAATTATCGAAGCAGCAACAACAGATTATGAGCAAACATTAAAACAAAGTGAAGGCATGATCATCGACCTTGCCATGAAAACGGCTGAAAAAATATTGACAATAGAGCTTAATGAAGATCCCAAAGCCTTTATCCATATCGTTGAGAAAGCTTTACAAGAACTTACAGAACAGCCACATATTGACATTTATGTACATGCCAGTCAATATGAATACGTGTTGCAACAAAAACATACCTTAAAACAACACGTCAATGAACAAACAAAACTATCAATCTATATTGATCCAGAAATTGAAAAATATAGTTGTTATATTGATTATCCAGCCGGAAAAATAGATGTTAGTATCGACACGCAATTAAAAGAATTATATAAAGCTTTACAAAATATTTCGGCGGAGACGTAACGATGAATAAATCTAAGTTCATAGAAACGATTGAAAAGATAAATCCATATAAACAATACGGGAAAATATTGCGTGTCATCGGATTAATGATCGAATCTTCTGGTCCTATAGCTAATATCGGTGAAGTTTGTTACATACATACAGAAAACAATGAAGAACCAATTTTAGCTGAAGTTGTTGGATTTAGTGAAGAAAAGTTAATTTTAATGCCTTATGCTGAAGTAACCGAAATTGGCCCTGGCTGTTTAGTCGAATCAACAGGCAAAGCATTAACCATTCCTATTGGACAGGGGCTTGTAGGACATGTTGTAGATGCGTTAGGTCAAACATTAGATAACCGTAAATTACCTGAAGGATTAATTCCTTATTTAACAGAAAGAATGCCACCTAATCCGATGTTACGTTCACCGATTACTCAACCGATCCAAGTAGGTGTTAAAGCGATAGATGCTTTATTAACAATTGGTAAGGGACAAAGAATCGGATTGTTCGCTGGAAGTGGTGTTGGCAAAAGTACCCTCCTAGGAATGATTGCGCGAAATAGTAATGCAGACGTTAACGTCATCGCTTTAATTGGTGAACGTGGCCGTGAAGTGAGAGAGTTTATTGAAAAAGATCTCGGCAAAGAAGGATTAAAAAAATCCATTGTTGTCGTCGCTACGTCCGATCAGCCAGCTTTAATGCGGATTAAAGGGGCTTATACGGCGACAGCTATTAGCGAATATTTTCGCGATCTGGGATATGATGTCAATTTAATGATGGATTCCATAACACGTGTAGCGATGGCTCAACGAGAAATTGGCTTAGCAACAGGTGAGCCACCAACGACAAAAGGTTATACACCATCTGTATTTGCAACATTACCTAAATTGCTTGAAAGAACAGGAACGAGTGAACATGGAACAATTACAGCATTTTACACCGTTTTAGTTGACGGCGATGATATGAATGAGCCAATCGCAGATACTGTTAGGGGTATTTTAGACGGTCATTTTGTTTTAGATCGTAAACTAGCAGAACAAGGCCAATACCCGGCTATTAATATTTTAAAGTCTGTTAGTCGAATCATGAATCAAATTGTAGATGAGGAGCATTTAAATGTCGCTCAACAAATTCGACAGTTGTTAGCAACTTATGAAGAAAATAGTGAATTAATTCAAATCGGCGCTTACAAACGTGGGACTGACCGGAGCATTGATCAAGCCATTCACTTTCATCCGATCATCCAATCTTTTTTGTGCCAACAAATTTTTGAATATGAATCATTAGAACAATCGATTCAAACATTGAAGTCCTTACTTCATAAGGAGGCTAATGAATGAGTCATATTGCTACATTAGAAAAGATCCGTCATGTTAGGGAACATGAAAAAAGAAGTGCAAAACAAGCTCATCATCAATCGATTAAAGCATTTGAGGAAGTTGCTACGAAGCTTTACAACTTACTTAAGAAAAAAGAAAATGCCAAAGAGGCATATGATCTATCTTTACAATCGAAAACAACGGTACAACATCTTAAAGAGCAATCTTTATACATCGATAAACTTAATGACCAAATTATACATTTACAAGAACAAGTAAACATAGCTCGGGAAAAGATGGAACAAAAAAGAGAAAATTTGACGGATGCTCACATTGAAGTGAAAAAGTTTGAAAAAATGATCGAACAACAGCATGAACGATTAAAAGAAAGTGCGTTGAAACGAGAGAATGAAATGATGGATGATATTTCAATCAAGCAACATTTAAACCGGAAAAATAGGTGAGACATTTGGAAAAGCAAGTGCAAAAACAAAGAAAAACAAATCCTTTCATTTGGTTTATATTCGCAATCGTTATTCCTCTTGCAATTGCGGCTATTTTAACGTTAACAGTTCTTGCAATTGCAGGTGTAAATGTTGACGGTTGGTTGAAAAGTGCCGGTGAAAAAATACCAGGTATTTCGGCAGTGATTTCTTCAGAAGAAGAGCAGGATAGTAACGATACGAAAGATGCCAAGACAGTTATTGCTCAAAAAAATGAAGAAATTGAAGCGTTAGAGGAAGAAAATGCCATGCTTGAAGCAACAATTGATGACTTAGAACAAGATATATTAACACTTGAAGCTAAATTAAGTGATGAGGATACAGATCGTGAGGAAGATGAAGAGAAACAAACATCTTTAAAGAAAATATCTTCATCGTTTAAGAAAATGGATCATAAACGGGCTGCGCAAATTGTTGAAAATTTAGAACGTGATATTGCTTTATCATTATTAGCTGATTTATCGAATGATACACGTGGTAAAATCTTTGAAGCTATGGATCCAGAACTTGCAGCAACATTAACAGAGCAATTGATGGATAATAAGTAAAAAATAAAAACGAAAAGGAGGTGAAGCGTTATGAACGTCGCCATACTCTTACAACCAGAGCAACAACTTGTCAAACAAAATAAAATGTCTGTAACGAGCGACGAAACGTCTAATTTCGCACAACTTTTAGCAGGTGAAGAAATAGCTGATCAAACAAATATTCAAGAAGTTTTAAATGCTTTCATGCATATATTTTTAGCAAATCACGATGCCGATTCCAATGATATTCAGCTTGATGAACTTACTGATGAGCAAATGGAAACACTTTTTGTAGCCATCGGTGAATATTTAGAAGATCATGATATGTCTACAGAAGTTATAAAACACATATTAAACGACGATGCATTGATGATGGCTGTTGAGGAGACGATCGATGGTGAGATAAATTTAATGCAAATGTTAGGTGAAAGCGACAAGCACATAGATAGTAAGGGTAAGGCAAATATAAAGCAGACGTTAAGTGAAAATGATAAGCAAATAATTGGAAAACTCGTAAAAGTACTTAAGACGTATTTTCATAAACGATCTCTTTTTCAACAAAACAATTTACCTTTATCTGTTGCCTTTAATGTTCCTAACCATGTTTCTTTGTTTTTAACGAATGCTGACGTAAGATTTAATGAACAAATCATATCACGAACAAATCACGATGCTTTTAATGAATTTCAATCGTTGTTATCTTCAATCCAAAGTGAAAGAGATCTTGCACATGTCGCACCTAAAATACTTAAGCTACTTGAACAGTGGTCACATATCGCAGACAAATTCGTTGCTGAAGAACATTCAACAAGTGAGAAATCTCGTATGTACCAACTATGGAATGAGTTAACGACAACTTTTCATAAACGACATCAACTTGCCTCTGGACAAACGTATAACCGTACGGCGAAAGTGACAAGTGCAGATATTATTAAATGGTTACAACCATTGATTACAAAAAATTTAATAACACATATATCTGCAGTTGGCACTGAACAAAACTTTCAACCGTCGCTGTCAATGTCACCTCTTGAGCAATACGTCATTTATATGAATGCTAATGACAATAGTCAAACGATCGAGCAGCAGTTAATGAATCAATTGAGACAAGTTATTAAGAACAGTCAATTTTTATCACCAAATAACGGTGTAAACCAATTAGCAATGGCGTTAAAACCTGACAACTTAGGGGATATGTTCGTTCGCTTCATCGAAATGAATGGAGAGATGACTGTTAAAATTACTGTCTCCTCACAAGCAACGAAAAAAATGTTAGAGGCAAACATTCATCAATTAAAAAATATGTTTTCACCTCATCAAGTCGTCATTGAAAAACAAGAGATTGACTTCGATGAAATCGTCAAAGAAGATGCCTTAGCTAAAGAACAAAACAATGATGAAGAACAGCAACCATCAGAAGATGAAGAGAAACAGCAAGATCATCAATCTGAGGCGAAAGAAGATTTTCAAAAAATTTTAGATGAGAAAGTGTAGGTGAAAAAATGCCGACAATCGATTCATCGTTGTATTTAAATGAGCAACCGTCAGATGTGCGCACACCGAGTCCAGAATTAGGTAAAGATGAGTTTTTACAAATATTAATGACTCAACTTCAAAATCAAGACCCATTAAACCCAATGGATGATCGAGAATTTGTTGCGCAAATGGCAACATTTTCTTCACTGGAGCAAATGATCAATATGTCTGATTCAATACAATCGTTAACTGATCATTTAACATTGCCTCCAGCCGTTCAATATAGCCATATGATAGGCAAAGAAGTGTCTTATGAAATCTACGATGAAGAGACTGATCAAGTCATTGATATGGAAACGAGCGAAGTTGAGAAAGTTAGCGAAAAAGATGAAAAAGCGATATTTCACTTAGCAAACGGTGAAACCATTGATGCTGAGCAAATTACAGAAGTTTTAAGTTAAATTCAACTTTTATAATACTTACATAAGGAGAGATGTTTCATGTTACGCTCATTGTATGCGGGAGTTTCAGGTATGAATAACTTTCAAACGAAATTAGATGTCGTTGGCAACAATATTTCCAACGTTAACACGGTCGGATTTAAAAAAGATCGCACGACATTTCAAGATTTAATGAGTCAAACAACACAAGGAGCGATGGGGCCGACTGATGAACGCGGTGGCGTTAACCCTATGCAAGTTGGAACAGGTTCGACACTTGGTTCAATTGATACGTTACACGATCAAGGCTTTAGAGAGACGACAGAAGACCCACTAGACTTGCAAATCGAAGGTGACGGCTATTTCGTCGTTCAAACACCAGAAGGCCGTGCATATACGAGGGCTGGTAACTTTTATTTAGATGAGGACAACAATCTCGTTAATGCTGACGGATATCATGTTTTAAGTGATTCTGAAGAAGAAATTACTATTCCTGCAGATGCTCAAAGTATTAGCATAGAAAAAGACGGAAGTATTGTTATTGTCAATGAAAACAACGAATCGGATACTGTTGATGCGATCGGTTTAGCTGTATTTTCCAATCCTTCCGGGTTAGAGAAAATGGGTGAAAACTTATATCGAGATACACAAAATGCTGGATCTCAAGGTATTGAAACACCTGAGGAAGGCACGGCAGGATCAATCATCAGTGGTGCGCTTGAAATGTCAAATGTCGATTTAGCCGAAGAATTTACTGAAATGATTACAGCACAGCGAGGTTTTCAAGCGAACACACGCATCATTAATACGTCTGATGAAATCTTACAAGAACTCGTCAATCTAAAACGATAGTAAGGAGGTAGGGAGTACATAACGGTGTGTACTCCCGCCATTATGATTCAATTAACACGTTTAAACGGTGAAACATTTAAACTAAACGCTTTACTCGTTGAACAAATTCAATCTCATCCAGATACAACAATTACATTAACAAATGGTAAAAAAATTGTTGTAAAAGATGAGGAGGACGATGTCGTTGAACGGATCACTAAGTTTTACCAACAGATAGGATTATGCGGATCTAAGGTAGGGGATGTAAGTGAGTAGACTCGTAAAAACAATGATTACATCATTCATCATTTTAATTGTAGGCGGGGCTATTGCATTAATCGTCGTATTAAATGTAACTGGGCAATCACTTACAGGTGAGGAAGATGCTATCGAACAGTTAACAAAATATTCCTATGAAACACCAGAAGTAACGACAGATTTAAAAGATGGTCATTTCGTGCGCATTCAATTTCAAGTTGTAACCGATGGAAAAAATGCCCACGAAGAAATTTCTAAGCGTGATTTTCAGTTAAAAAATATTTTAATCAAAGAGTTAGCACAAATGGAAGAAGAAGATTTTAAATCTGATTTAGAGGACTTAGAATCAGCTGTTTTAGATAAGCTTAATGAATTGATGACTGAAGGCGAAGTAACAGATGTATATACGACAAACAAAATTTTACAGTAATCATAATGCTAAAGTTACGCCGATTTGGGGGTGGATTGTTTGGTAGAAGAAGTCCTGTCACAATCAGAAATTGATGCGCTATTATCGGCAATCACATCAGGTGAAATGGATGCAGAAGAATTAAAACAAGAAGAACAAGAAAAAAAAGTACGTGTCTATGATTTTAAACGTGCCCTTCGGTTTTCTAAAGACCAAATTCGTGGGATACGACGAATTCATGAAAATTATGCACGTTTATTAACGACTTTTTTTTCCGCCCAACTCAGGACATATGTCAATATATCCGTCGCCTCAGTCGATCAAATACCGTATGAAGAATTTATCCGATCAATCCCAAGAATTACAGTCCTTAATATATACAGTGTATCGCCACTAGATGGCAGAATCATTATGGAAGTCAATCCTAATATCGCCTATAGTTTGCTTGATCGCCTACTCGGAGGCAAAGGAAACAATATATCAGAGATGGAAAGCTTAACGGAAATAGAAACGATTTTATTGTCGCAGCTATTTGAAAAATCGATCGATACATTGCAAGAAGCTTGGTCATCAATTGTCGATCTTAAACCAGTTTTAGAAGATTTTGAAGTAAATCCACAATTTCTTCAAATGGTTTCACCAAATGAAACAGTTGTTGTCGTTTCATTAAACACAAAAGTTGGTGAAACAAGTGGGATGATGAATATTTGTTTGCCGCACATCGTCCTTGAGCCGATTATTTCGAAATTATCATCGCACTACTGGATGCAAACACCGACAAAATCAAGAGACCCTGAAGCATATGAAAAAATTACACATAATATACAAGAAGCAACGATTGACGTAAAAGCGATGTTAGGTGAGACGACGATAAATATTGAAGAATTTTTACAATTAGCCAAAGATGACGTGATCGTTTTAGACCAATCGATCGATGAACCATTATTGCTAAAAGTCAATGATGACCCTAAATTTTACGTTCAACCTGGCAAAGTGAAAAACAAACTATCTGTACAAGTAATAGAACATATTAAGGGGGGAGAGGGCGATGACGAATGACAAAGACATGCTTTCCCAAGATGAAATAGACGCCTTATTAGCGATTGGAGAAGAAACTGAAGAAGATGATGAACAAGTAGAAACAGAAGATATTAAAGTATCTGACTATTTAACGACGATAGAAGCTGATACATTAGGTGAAATTGGTAATATATCGATCGGAAGTTCGGCAACAACTTTATCGACACTTTTAAACCATAAAGTAAAAATTACGACACCGACCATCTCTATTATTAAAAAGCCAGAGCTTAATAAAAGCTTTTCTTACGAACATGTTCATGTACAAGTTAATTATATCGAAGGATTTACCGGACAAAACATTTTTGTCATTCAAACAGAAGATGCTGCTGTCATGTCTGATATTATGCTCGGCGGCGATGGAACGAATCCTGATGAAGAACTAAATGATATTCATTTAAGTGCCGTTCAAGAAGTCATGAATCAAATGATGGGATCAGCTGCAACCAGTATGTCCACGATTTTCAATAAACGCGTCAACATATCACCGCCTACGATTGAGCTAAGAGATGCTCAAGAAGAAGAATTTGCAGAAGAAATTGATGAGGAGGTTTTTGTTAAAGTTTCTTTTCAATTACAAGTCGGCGATTTAATCGACTCGAGTATTATGCAATTGATTCCATTTCCTTTCGCTTATGATTTAGTTGAAGAATTACTGCAGTCCTCGCAAACGAAAGAAGAAGACCTGCAAGCGGAAGAAAACAAACAATCGTCTACTTCTATTGATGCAACTGGGAAGAAGGAGAGATTTATGGAACAGGAACAACAAACAGTCGAAGCGAAAAAGCCGCAACAAATAGGACATTCAGCTCAAGGACAAGAAACTGTTCAAGAAGCTACATTTTCTGAATTTGAACACGTTGACTTAAATCCGAGTGAACAACGTAATTTAGATATTTTATTAGATGTACCTTTGAAAATAACAGTAGAGCTCGGAAGAACTAAACGACCGATTAAAGATATACTAGATTTAACAGCCGGCTCTATTATTGAGCTTGATAAATTAGCTGGAGAGCCTGTAGATGTTTTTGCAAATGATAAGTTAATTGCAAAAGGTGAAGTCGTTGTGATCGATGAGAATTTTGGTGTAAGAATCACAGATATTATGAGCCAATCAGCACGAATCAAATCACTTCAGTAAGATGAATAAGGGGGAATTTATGATGGCAAAAAGTATCTTAATTGTAGATGATGCAGCATTTATGCGAATGATGATTAAGGATATATTGACAAAAAATGGCTATGATGTCGTTGGTGAAGCTCAGGACGGCGTAGAAGCCGTTGAAAAATTTCAAGAACTACAACCTGATTTAGTGACGATGGATATTACGATGCCAGAAATGGACGGTGTAACGGCGCTAAAAAAGATTAGAGAAATTGATCCAGATGCGATAGTCATTATGTGCTCTGCCATGGGACAACAAGCGATGGTGATCGACGCCATTCAAGCTGGAGCAAAAGATTTTGTCGTTAAACCTTTTCAAGCTGATCGTGTATTAGAAGCTATTGAAAAAGCACTGAACTAAGAAACGAGTGAGAACGTTGGGAAAAAAGCTAGTTCGTTTGCTCATATATTGCTATTTACTTTTGCTCATATGTTTCCCTGTATCTACATACGCCGAGCAAAGTAATGTCAAAGATTGTTTGGAAAATGATGAAGAATGTTTAGAAATAGATGAAGAAACGCCAGATCAATCAAATGATCCACAAAACGATGAGCATCAAGGTCAATCATTATTTTCTATAATTATGAAAATCATCTTTACGTTATTAGTTGTGATCATTCTTATTTATGTAACGTTACGTTTTCTTAACAAACGTCATAAATGGTTACAGCGCCATCAAGCGATTGAAAATTTAGGCGGCATTTCTCTAGGTCCAAACAAATCCATTCAAGTCATTCGACTTGGATCAAAGATGTATTTAATTGGCATTGGTAATGATGTGACGTTATTACAAGAAATTGAAGATGAAACAATTAAACAAGATTTACTGCAAAAACATCAGACAGATCAACCATTTATTCAATCGTTATTTCAAACAAAAGATAAACAGGACACCGTCAATAAGTTTAAACATTTATTTACAAATGAACTAGAGAAAATTAAACAAAACCGGCAACAAATAGTAGCTGATGACAGACAAAAGGAAGATTACAATGAATGAATTTATCGATATGTTTTCTAGTTCAGACCCTGAAAATGTTGCGACATCTGTAAAATTGTTGTTGTTACTGACTGTTTTATCACTTGCACCAAGCATTTTAATATTGATGACGAGTTTTACGCGTATTCTCATCGTTTTAGCATTCGTAAGAACATCACTTGCGACACAGCAAATGCCACCTAATCAAGTGCTCATTGGGATTGCACTCTTTTTAACCTTTTTTATTATGTCACCTACTTTTAGTGTAGTTTACGATGAAGCTTTAGAGCCTTTGTTCAATGAGGAGATGACACTTGATGAAGCATATGAGCGAGCGAGTGATCCAATGAAAGATTTTATGGCTGAGCATACGCGTGAAAAAGATTTAGCACTATTTATTAATTATGCCGACATAGACAAACCAGAAACTGTACAAGATATTCCTTTAACGACGCTTGTTCCTGCATTTGCTATTAGTGAATTAAAAACAGCTTTTCAAATGGGATTTATGATATTTGTTCCCTTTCTTGTCATTGATATGGCTGTAGCGAGTATATTGATGTCTATGGGAATGTTAATGCTGCCACCAGTCATGATCTCATTACCATTTAAAATATTGTTATTCGTACTTGTTGACGGATGGTATTTAATTACAGATTCTATTTTAGATGGCTTTTAACGATTGCTAGACGTATATAGGTAGGTGTTCGCTTTGAGCCATGAGTTTGTTTTGTCATTAGCGGAAAAAGGGATATTAACCATTTTACTAGTTGCAGGACCTTTGCTCATTTTAGCGTTAGTTGTCGGTTTATTAGTAAGTATTTTTCAAGCTACAACACAAATTCAAGAACAAACATTAGCATTTATTCCAAAGATTATCGCTGTGTTGATAGGGATTGTATTTTTCGGGCGTTGGATGTTAACGCATATGATTGATTTCACAATTGATCTTTATCAAAATTTAAATCAGTTTGTAGGATAAACTATGTTAGATATGATAAATTTAGCAAGCATTCCAATATTTTTACTCATTTTCATCCGTATATTAAGTTTTTTTGTAATGATGCCTTTATTTTCTTATCGGACGATACCACTACCATTTAAGCTTGGTATAAGCTTTTTTCTTGCACTTATTACGTTTTATACAGTTGATCAAACGGGTGTTGATATCGATCGGCTATTCATATTTCTCGTTTTAAAAGAAGCGCTCGTTGGTTTATGTCTAGGTCTACTTGCCTATATTATTTTATCAGCTGTGCAAATTGCTGGTGGTTTTATAGATTTTCAAATGGGCTTTGCGATTGCGAATGTCGTTGATCCACAAACAGGCGCGCAAAGTCCTCTAATCGGCCAATATTTTTACATGATCGCTTTATTATTTTTATTATCGGTCAATGGTCATCATTTATTAATTGATGGGATCTTTTACAGTTATGAGTATATTCCGTTACAAACGTTTATTCCATTTACTGATGAATCGATTGGTAAGTTTATGATTCATAGCTTTAATCATATGTTTTTATTTGCTTTTCAAATAGCGATACCACTCGTTGGAAGTTTATTTTTAGTTGACGTTGCGCTTGGTATTATCGCGCGAACGGTTCCGCAATTAAACGTTTTTGTTGTCGGACTTCCATTGAAAATATTCGTTAGTTTCACCGTTATTTTCTTTTTCCTTAGCTTATATATCGTCCTTATTCGAACATTGTTTACAACGATATATGAAGCAATGCGACATTTACTGTTACTATTCGGAGGTGCTTAATGTGCCATTAACATTAGATTTGCAGTTTTTTGCTGAGGAAAAAACAGAAAAAGCAACTCCGAAAAAGAGACAAGATGAACGAGAGAAAGGAAAGGTTGCTAAAAGTCAAGACGTTAATACAGCCTTTCTTCTCCTTTTCGCCTTCGCCATCATCGCTGTATTTGCTAGTTTTATGAAAGAGCAAATGTTGTCTTTGTATTCGAGTGCATTTACTAAATATATACATTGGGATATTACGAGTGAGACGATCATGCACATTGTATTTGCAAGTATTAGTCAGTTAGTGAAAATAGCCCTTCCAGTTATGATCATTTGTATCATTGCTGCCTTAGCTGCAAATCTCTTTCAGATAGGGTTTTTATTTACGACGGAACCTTTAAAATTTGATCTTAATAAAATTAATCCAATTCAAGGTGCTAAACGAATTTTTTCATTAAGGGCTTTAGTCGAATTGCTTAAATCTTTTTTAAAAATTATTTTTATCGGGTCAATTACGTTTACTATTATTTGGTTAAACAAAGATGATATTATGATGCTTTCATTAAAAAATGTAGATGCAGCCGTACAATTTTTTGGTCGAACGACGGTCGTTATGGGGATTTCTGCGACGCTTGCGTTATTATTTTTGTCGATTTTAGATTACATATATCAGCGATATGATTATGAAAAAAATATTCGAATGTCTAAACAAGATATTAAGGATGAACAGAAAAATATTGAAGGCGACCCTTTGATTAAATCTAAAATGAAAGATAGACAACGACAAATGGCAACACAACGAATGATGAGTGAGGTACCAGAGGCTGATGTTGTCATTACAAACCCAACACATATTGCAGTTGCTTTAAAATATGATGAACTTCAGGCAAGCGCACCATTTATCGTCGCTATGGGAAAAGATCAAATCGCCACAAAAATTATAGATATCGCTAAGGCACATGACGTCATCACAGTTGAAAACAAACCGCTTGCTAGATCATTGTACGAAACACTCGATATTGGTGATGTGATCCCGGAGCAATTTTACCAAGCTGTTGCCGAAATTTTAGCCTATGTCTATCGTCTAGAAAATAAAGTGTAAATGTTTAAGGGGGAGACACGAATGAAACCTCGCGACTTATCTGTACTCATAGGTGTTATACTCATAATTATTATGCTCGTCATCCCTCTACCAGGATGGTTGTTAAGTATTCTTATTTTAACAAATATAACGTTAGCATTAATCGTCATTTTAGTGTCGATGAATACACAAGAGGCACTTCAGTTTTCAATTTTTCCTTCATTATTGTT
>Ga0079225_10000025_pt1 | contig 124780 bp, 173 predicted proteins | sample Poulit2012_FD_76344 | JGI IMG/M metagenome (GOLD analysis project Ga0079225, IMG submission 76344) | Agricultural soil microbial communities from Georgia to study Nitrogen management - Poultry litter 2012 | ecosystem: Environmental > Terrestrial > Soil > Agricultural land | place: USA... | reverse complement strand
TCCCCCTAGATAGAGAGAGCGACGCTTCTCAGGCGTCCACATACATTATACCAGAAAGGGTGCTGTTGTTTAGCACCGACTAGGCAAAAAAAAGCAGTTTATAGACTTGCTAAGGTCTTGACCGTTCTGTTCCCAAGTGGTTAGCTCGGCCACCCATCTTATTTATTCGACGGTGGCGGGCGGACCTTCTCTCACGAGTTGGGAGAGAGTGCGTGAAGAGCCCAGAAGTCTTTCGACTCCTGAAGCTCCTCCTCGCTCCCGATTGAAGGGTCCTCTGGCTCACGAGGAGCCAGAGGACCGCCGTAGGTCGTGTAGAGGGCAAGATTGCCCTCAACGACACCGGGAGCGGGGCCAGCGATCACCGTCACAAGATCGGTCTTCCGCACGGGGCGGTCGACCATACGAGAGGTCCACTTGCGATCACCGCGAACGGCGTAGTAGACCTCGTCCTCTTGGACGGGTTCATCTCCCATCGAGGGTCCATGGATTCCACACTCAAGTTGGATTCCCGGAACCTCGAAGGATTCGATGAAGAGCTGGTCAGCGAACTCTCGGCCCTCGTAGCGATCCAGGATCGCGTCGAGAACATCCGCATCGACGTGGTCCACATGAGACCCGTCGATGATGATGATGGCCAAGGATTCACTCCTTGCTTTAGTGGACCTATCCGAATTGGTATAGGTCAAACCTTTTGGGTTTGAGCGCCCCTCTGGAACTTCCCCAGAGGGCCTAGCACCCCTCGCGTTTGAGCCTTAGCCCACCGGCAGCGAGTCGCCGGAGAAGTACGCACCCTCGTGAAAGGTGCGGATACCGAGATGGCCTCGTGGTATCAATCGAGGTAACCCAAGAGGACTTTTGGTTGGATTCATGCAACCAGGTGTTCCAGAGATTTGGATCACTGCTTGCCTCTTGTCCTGCTGGTACCGACAGCAGGCTCGGGGTACTTCTCCCTAGATAGGGAGCGACGTTTCCCAGGCGTCCTTTAGGTGGTACCCATACCACTCTCCGTATGAGGCCAGAAACTTTCTGGCGAAGCCCGGTTGGGTGCAATGGGAGTTAAGGTCTCCCAACAACCTCGAAGGTGTTTACTCCTTCATATATATTATACCAGAAAGGGGTATTGATATTTAGCACTGACTAAGTAAAAAAAGCAGTTTATAGACTTGCTCAGGTCTTGAGGTTGATGCTATGATTGCCATTTTGCAATCATAGCATCAACCTCCTTTTGATACTCCTCGACCGCCCTCCTGTACGGCCGAAGGGTATCCTCAACCTCCTCGGAGGCCTTACTGAAGGCCTCTTCGGCATCCTTGAGGGCTTTACTTCTATACTCCATGGCCTCCTCCTCAGCCATGGATACGATCTCGTCGTGGTCAGGGTCATTGACCTCGACCTCGACGAGCTCTTTCCCCAGGACGGTGACTTTTGTCACCGTCCTGTGCTTTACAAAGCTATCGCAAAATCCCATATACTGGGATTTCACGAGCTCCTCATCCACCCTCTCTTGGAGGATGGACACCTCTGACCTTTGAACTCTCTCGAGTTCGCGGAGCGCTTCTCTGTAAGCGCTCCTCCACCCTTTGAGGGAGGCTTCTTTCTCAAAGAGGCTCCTCATTGGGTTTTCAGGAACCTCAAGGTACCCCTCCACCTTGAGTTCCCCCCTCACCTTGAGTTTTCGGTGTCCCCCCACACCGATAAAGAAGAGGGACCACTCCCCCTCTCCTTCTTCCCCCCAGTAGACGTCGGGGTTGTCATCCCCGACGACCAGCACGACTTTACAGTCGTGCCTTACACTTTGCCACCGGAGGTGGCTGCGCCCTTTAAGGGGCGCATTTTTGCTCAGAAAGAGCTCATGATAGATCTCTTTCTGAGCTAGTTTTCTATCCTCGACAACATCCTTGTTGTCGAGGAGGGTCTGGTGCCAATACATTGGGTTGGCACGGAGGGGGTCTTCAACCCCCTGTTCAACCAAGGAGGCGTAAACCTCCTCCTTGGTTAAGGGACTGAACTCCTCCACAGAGGACTTTTCGTCCTCTGCAAAGGAGTTAGACTTGCCACCTATTCCGGCGGCAAGAAATGCCTTTAAATCCATATCTCTCTCCTCTGAGATATCTGGAAAGAACCACTTTCTTTCCTTCATATATATTATGTCGTAAATGGCCCCCAGTATTTAGCCCTATCTAAGTAAAAAAAAGCAGTTTATAGTCATGCTTAGGACTCTCACCCAATTCAACGTCTGGGTGAGTCGGACGGTGGTAGAAGCCATACCACAGGGCCTGCCGATCACCGTAACAGGTAGTACACATCATCGGCAGTCGATGAGTACCACCTCACTGCTCCCGTAATCTCGCTTGATATGCGAGATTGAGGATGTTGTTACCAACTTAGTTAGAGTCCGTCAAACTCACGCCCTCCTCAGGGCGTCTGCTTTAACGTGAGCAGCACCGATGTTATCGGGGGTTGACTATTCCCCCTCGCCGTCACCGCTAGAGCGGTTCAGTGACAACTTCGATCTTCTTCACCACCTCGTAGTGGTTGAAGGTGAAGTTGACTGATCCGTTGTCATCGACCTTGCGGTCCATGACAGAACGGAGGACGACTCCGCCACCTTTCGAGAACTCAGTGAACTTGAGGATCGCTTCAAGGAGGTTTACGGGCAATACTGCCTCAACCACCTGGGCGTCCCCAACGAGCTCGTCAAAGCGAGCTACGGCTTCACGAGTATTCATCGGTAAGGATTCTGAGATCGTTTTAATCTCGCAGTCCTCACCGAAGGCCTTTTTGAGGGCGATTCGTTGCGCCTCTTCGGCCTCGTGGCGGGTTAAGCGAATAATTTTCATTCGCTGTCCTTTCTCATGCGGATTATTCTCAACACTTCAACATCCGGCAACAGATGTCCTATAGTTGATATTGCCACATGAGGGCACCCCTTGGTTTCATCTTGAGGTTAAGGGTATTACTCCCCAAGAGGTAGAAGGTATTTCCTCCTACACTATTATTATAACGCAAAACGGGGTGTGAATTTAGCCATCTTTATCATCACCCTCCAGAGCTTTTGCGACACCGTCTAAGAACTCCTCAACCTCCTCTACGGTAGCTTCTGCGGTGTCCACAAGAGCTTGGCCAGACATTATGTATACAAGTCTTTCACCGACCTCCCTGCTGCTCGTAGGGATACTGGTGACAGCTTTTGAAAACAGCTTTTTAAACCCCATCATACTCTCCAGTTTTAAGTATATCTTCCTTTGTGAACCTCTCCATACATTCATGGCAAGAGAAGGGGTAGTCAGCCTCACTACTAATTTCAAAATCGCTTATAGATTTTGTATAAACATTGCCCATACTCCCCATTTGGGGTCTATCAAATGAAGCGAACCCTCTAACAATATACTGGACATCACTAGACCCACACTTCGGGCAAGTGACATTAAAAATATCTTCCATTATTGCACCATTATGGATGTGGTTGTGACTCGATGTGGACGAGTTCATAGCTCACTTTTGAATATATATTTGTCGTCTGAGCCGCTCCACTTTGATTCGATTTCATTCTTTCTGACCTCACTCATGACTGACCGAAGGAAGTCGGATATATCTGAACTCTTTTTCATTACTGTGGCTATATACCTCAGCATGAATTTAAACTTCCTGACATCTCTAGCCACAACCTTGGCTTCCAGGCCTGATATATAATCAGGAAGATCGAGAAAATCTATGTCTTTTTTTAAATCAAAAAGATCTCCACACTCAAGACACAGTCGGTGCGATGTTTGAACACCCCTCCTGAATGCATACTCATTGCGGTGAACAGACCCTTTAGCTATTCCTGACCCACACGCCTCACACTCATAGTCTGAGGCGGCTTCTGAAATTAATGTGTCAACATGCCTAAAAGCTCGAGTCACAGCTACCTCCTATTGTCGCACCCCCACAGGAGGGTGTATTTACCATCAACCTTCTCCAGGTAATGCTCCTCCACCATTTTATTTAGAAGCCTTTCATTACCACAAAGCTCGTTCACAATCTTCAGCATGGTATCAATGTCATACTTCTTACCACAAGACATCCTGTCAATAATTCTACACTCAGTGATAGAGGCGAAGGGTGGGTGCAGGGGGGTCTTTATATACTCGCCATTTTTAAGAAATTCGCCGTCTTTAAAAACCAGGGTGTCTTTTCCGTGACGAACAATACCAATAGCCCCACTCTTTTTCGCAATATTGAGAATCCTCTCAATATCCTCAGGAGTGGGGTCGAAGTTTGACGTGGAGTAGAGGTCCCCAAACCTCACAATACCGTCAGCCACCTCAACCCACTCAAGCATTATCTCCCCACTTTATCTAAATTTCTATTAAACTCTGTAAGAAATACAGACTTGAGACCATCAATATCGTACAGCATGCTTTTCGGGTATTTGATAACGATATCAAAGCAATCGAAATCGCCAGACTCCCCTGTTGACAGCTGAACGCTATTTTTGGGTATAAAAGATGTCTCGAAATAGCGAGTATCCCTCTTTGCCCCAAACAACCTCTGGCAAGTCATAACCAGAGGTCTATAAACAGTCTGCGGGTTTATGTCTGGCCTTACATATACAAGTATAATCGTGTTTTTGTTACCGTCGTCTCCTGTTCTGTGGTTAATGTCTACCATGACGATATTAAGGTCATGACCTCTAGAACTTTCAATAGAGGATGTACCGAGGTTATCGATACTCTCTACGGTTTTTTTGAAAAAATCACCTTCATTCATATATCACCTCGAGCTAAATCGTGTCCTCTTCTTTACAATGATAGCATCTTCCATTTTCTTTAGCGATGCCTCATCAAGAAGCTTCTTGACCTTGTTAATATTAGTTGAGGTGACACTAACATATTTACTTGGATCTATGTTTGCGTTTCTACATATATCCATAAACACCTTCGGGTCTATGGAGGAAGATTCAGTTTCTTTGTATCCAAAAAAGTAATCTTCGCTCTCTATAAACCCTTTGTCTTTTGCGACATACTCTTTTAGCGCCGACCTAATCCTTTCTCTTTGCTCCTCTAGAATGATGAGCTTTTTAAGATTGTTGTGCGCCTCTTCGTCTGTAGTCACAATAACATCAGACTCGCCCCTTTCTGTGTTCATCCATGTGCAATCATTTACATAGCTGCAGTATTGGCACTTTCTTTGTGATGGGGCTGGGGTGTACTCATCAAGCATTTCAAATGCCAGCATTTTTCTCTGGTTGTTTTTCCACCACGATTCAACGTCACTCCTTTCAAATACCTTTAGCTCCATCTCTCCGGCTTCGTTTTTATAAAAAGGCCTCTTTGATACTCCGTATCTAAAGTAGTAGACCTCATAATAAAAGCCGGTGATTTGTGGAAACGCGGCCATAAGAAGTGCGCCGTATCCAAACAGCTGCCTTCCTACCCCTTCTGAGATATCAAGTATTTGGGCATCGGAGTGGATGGTGGGGTAGTTCTTAAAGTCGACCAGCCTGGCGATGCCGTTAGATACCTCAATATAGTCAGCAAGACCCCTAAACCAGCAAGAGGGGTCATCAAACTTGGTGGGTTTCATGTTGAAGTCACAACCAAGTCTAAGCTCACTCTCTAGATATTTGTCTGAATCGATGTCGAAATTAAACCTGAACTTCTGAAGAGAGCTGGTAAGATCATCGATATACTCAATGTACTGAGGCATCTTCTGGATGAGCCTATCAACCATAACCTCTGCAGAGATCCACTTGTCTGCGGGGAGGGTCATTCTCATTCTGACATCATGCTCTGCAAGTATGTGTTTTGCCTGACCAACATCAGTTCCAAATCTAGTGATGGTAGCTCCAGGCTTTTTGTCAATCTTATAGAACTTGAAAGACAGGGGGCACAACTCGAGAGTTGAGAATGAATAAGGCCCATCCTTCGGGTTGAGGTTATTCTCCAGGATGATTTCTGCAGCCTCATTAGAACTCAAAGAGCTGCTCGCCTCTTTCTTTCCTTTTCTCTTCAAAAAACTCTTTAAGTTTGTCAATGTTCAGTTCTCCCTCTTCGGTAAACTTCTGGACTGCCATTCTGATTAGCTGGTCACTAAAATCGTCGCCAGCGATACTTCGCACCTCTTCTGAGATAGCATTACTGTCGTCACCCTCGTTAAGCATCTCAAAATCCACCTCCTCGACGCTGTGGATGATTGCATCACGGGAGTTGATTTCTGACAGTACTCCTTCAATAAGAAGCTCGCTAAGATTCTCAGGCTCTCTCATATTTATTGTTGTAAACCTCCTCTTTCTTCTGTCAACCTCTTGTGCAACCTCGTCTAGAAAATTATCGATAGAGCCCCTGTGTTCAAGAGTAATCATGGGCACAGAGTAGTGCTTACCATCTTGAGCTCTCTTGAGTTCATAGTGAATTCTTAAATTCAGAGGTATATTGGCAAGAATACCTCCAGATTTTTTGTGTAACAGGGATAGGGATGATTCAAGAATTCTTTTCGCAAAGGTTCCCTTGACTCTGAGTGCTGCCAACCTGTTGCAGAACGGCAGGGATTCATCAAGATGGAAATATAGGGTTCCTGCTATATCGCACTTTGTTTGACCGCTGGTGTTCCAGTACGGACAATTCTCTGTGCAGTCAACCTCGTATGGCAATTTGTGGTTTGCCATAACCTCTTCCTTAACTCTGTCAGGAGCATTGGCGTCGACTCCAAAATCTGGGAAGTGGTACCACCTCCTAAGAGCCTTCTCTTCTCCGTATTGCTGTCCGCAACCGAGTACTCCACTCCTATTGTAAAACCCTCTAAATAAGTTAAAACTCTCCTGCATAGAGTCAGATATAAGCCTTATAGGAATCACCGTGGGCCACTTATTTCCATTTTCATCCACAGTGATGCCGTCAACCCCCATCTCAATAAGCTTGTCGATAGGCTCCTGGCAAACAGCATAGTTGTCTACACCTCCCTCTCGGTGCCTTTCTCTTGTTACTATCTTGAAATACTGCAATCTTTTTGCAGCTCTGGATGTTCTCTCTCCGTACTTTACCTCGAGGGTGATTGGAGGGTACTTATAAAGATTGAACGGTCTACTCATCATCTGTCTCCTTTGTGCCCATATATTCCAGAACCTCTGGATGCTGGGCTAACTTTTTTAGAGCTTCTTTCTCTATCTGTCTCACCCTTTCTCTTGTTACCCTTATATGCTCTCCTATGTGGAGGTACCTCATTCCTTCTGGGTGTTGGTCGACAACGTCCAAAGCACAAGATGAGGTGATCTCGTGCGGCTCCATGGGGTAAAAATTGAATTTTATTGCCCCACTATTTGTGACGTCCAGATACAGGTGGTATCTGCATCCAACAAATGGACACGGTCTGGTTGTTGGGCATTGGTATCTGTACCGAGGCCTATCACCGTCGTACATACCATTTTCCACGAGATGATCAATGGTGGCCTCTGTGATGTCTTTCTTCTTCTGGACCTCCCTGGTGTTGTAAGATATGCTTTTTCTACTAAACTTGCCCCCTGGGTGGAGGTAGTCAGATGCCTTCTTCATAGTCATTATCACTCAAATTGTGGTATTGTTTATTCCAAGTATCCCAGATATTAGAAATTATTCAAGGCTTAGAATGCGCACTTCAGGTTCTTTTTTAGAGTTAAAGGATGGCCATTTCGTGCTACCCAAAGGCGTGAGGATAAAACATCCTCTGGTCACAAAGTATTACAGCAGGATGAGATTTAAGGATAATCCGGAGGTGGTCTGTAGAATTCTGGACGACGTTCCTGAGATGAGGCAATATATAAACGAAGGGTTCTACAGGGGGTGGAAAAAAATGCTTGAGAGATCAAGCAGTATTAAAAGGTCTGAGACGTTCTCTTTTAATTACGATTTCAGAGTCGAACCATATCAGCATCAGAAGCTTGCTATAGCCTGGTGTATGAGTTTGCCTACGTGCTTTTTAGCTGCGGGGACAGGAACAGGAAAAACGTTTGTAGGATCTGTTTTAACAGACATGAGACTACAAAGAGGTACCATTAAAAGGGCTCTTATTATCTGTCCAAAAGCCGTTGTCAGATCGTGGTACAAGAGCTTTCAGGATTTTACACATTCTGGAGATAAAGTGATTATAGCCCACAACTACCTTGGGAATATAAGGGTTCCTGATGAGGGGTGGAAAAAATACAAGAAGGCTGAAGATAAGGTTTATGCTGAAGAGTATAGCATTGTTATAACAACACCCGGGACCTTTTCTAAGAAGAGAAATCATTTTTATAACGCAGGGTTTGACCAGGTTATTTTAGATGAAAGCACGATGATTGGTAATGGTTCCAAAGCAGCTAAAGCCATCATTAAACTTAGAGATTATGTGCCATTTAGGCTTGCGTTTTCAGCAACCCCTGGAGATGTGGAGAAGATATACAACCAATTCCAGCTACTCGATAATCCGTTTCCATGCTCTACACTGACCGGGTTTCGTGAAATGTTTATGAACCAGCTGCCCAGAAATCCTCATATATATATTCCATCCCACAATTCTAGAGAGAGGGTTGCAGATATAATTAAAGACAGGCTTTTGTTTATAGACAAGGAGAAATGTCTTGATTTACCTCCGAGGGTTATTAAAGAGGTTTATGTCGAGCCTGGAAGCAAAATCAAGAAGAAGTATAGACAACTTCTTAAGGAGTACTTTGTTATGATAAATGACAAAGAGCTTACGGTTAACTCGAGATTGTCTCACATAATCAAGTTGAGACAGATCATGAATGGGTTTTGTATTATCGATGGAGAGTTGGAGAAAATTGATGATAACCCTGCAAAACTACGCGAGACTAAAAAAATAGTCGATTCTTTAGATCATCCGTGTATTATATGGGCGTGGTTCAAAGAGGATTTCAGGATGTTAAAAGAAGCGCTAAAAGAGTACAACCCAAGCGTTGTAAATGGCGAGACGTCCGACATTGAGGCAGAGCTTGATAAGGTACGGAGCGGAGAATCGAAGGTGTTGATAGCACACCAGGCGAGCATGCAATATGGTGTCAGTCTAAATGAAGCCCCCACAATGATATTCTACACCCCCCACTACGGTGAGATCGGGTACAATCAAGCAAAGGCCAGAAATAGAAGATTGGGGTCAAGCGCGAAACAGATAACGGAGTATAGAGTAACGAGCGGAGGTATCGAGGATTTAATATGGAAGTCAATTGACGAGAAAACAAGCTTTACTGATAATATCCTTGAAAGGGCATCAGAGCTCGCTATCTAGGTAAAAAAAAGCCCCACCGAGGTGGGGCCTTTTGTTACTCGCTCGGGTATATTATGCCGCAAAAGAGAGGTGAAGTTTAGCTATACGAACAGGTTGTAGGTTCTGACGATTTTACCTCCAGACATCTCAAACATAATCTGGCACGGCTCAGACCTTTCGGCCACAACATCTTCAGAAAACTGATTTCCACCACAAAGGCTGCCATTTCTAATTGTAGTAATATTAGTCCCCTGTTGAATGCTATATGTGTGATAATGACCGCTGAGGAATATTGTATCCACAACGCCGTCTGTAAGGTTTGCCCAGGCGGCACTTTTTAAGTCTTTGGGCATGTTGTCTCCGTGGCATGCCATAATATTTACCCCCTGAATATTAGTTCTGATGAAGTTGGAAACCCTCTCCATATTCCAGCTCACGTCCGGATGTCTTTCGGTAATGACACCTTCAGAGATAGCATACGCAGCCTGATCTCCAATCCTTGTGGGGTCACCATTTCTGCTTGGTGTAACCCGCCCGTGATTACCACCTACAGAGTGAACATTTACCGGGACATTGAAGGTCTTGACCAGGCAATCAATAATCATTGTAAGTCCTGACGACGCCACGAGTGCTTGATCAATGCCGTATAAATCCTGGCTGTAATGTTGGTTATCATGCATATTCCTGAGAACTGAATCTACAATATCACCAAGGATAAACACATGGACTTCAGACAGGTTATCCTGCACAGATCCGGCGTTAGAGCTAATACCTCTAGCAAGGTTTAGTACCCTATCTTTAAATATGTCCGAGTTATACTCGGTATTACCAACATTTGTAAGAAGTCCCACATGCCAATCGGATAAGACCAAAACCAGGTCTGATGAAGGCTCTCCCGAATGATTGCCACAAGCAATACCCCAACTAGGCAAATCAACCTCAGAAATCCTCTCGATAGCTGTATCGATAAACTCCTCCAGGTCGATATTCTTCTCCCTCTCTTCCTCGTAGAGTTTCTTAAATACGTCATCTCTCCTGGCGAATATTCTTTCCTCTATTTCCAGCCTTTGTGCCTCCTCCTGATACTCATCAATATCTTCCACAGATGCGTTTCTCATATGGGGAGGAATGAAGGAGCCTCTCTTAGATAGCCCAAGCTCCTTGAATATTTTCCTGGTATCGCAATCAGAGATATAAATGTCAAAATCATTGAGGAGAAACTTCCTGCAGTCATCCACTGTTGTTTTGCTAGACGGGTACCTCCTAAACAGGACCTCAACAGCCTCGTTGGGAATTTCAATGGTTTTGCCTGGCAGGTTAAAGATGTATCGATCTTCGCGTTTGGTACTCTCGATCATCTTCCTTTTAAGTCTTGCAAGTCTATCTCTTACGCTTTTTTTTCTCCCACTCACAACGCCATCTTTTATCATGATATCTGCAAGTGAAGAATCGTCGACTTCTGGAAATTTTTTGATATAATCCTCATAAACACTCATTTGTCCCTCATTTGTAATGATTAGAAAAGGCGATCTTATATTCACAAAACCTAAACTCAAGTCTGCTGCATCAAGACTCAGGAGACACATGATAGTGTCGTTTCCTCAAAACGAACCATACGGGCATGTTGGCATATATGTCGGTGGGGGTCAAGTTGTTGAGGCCCAGGCAGCACACGGAGTTAGAAAAATTCCTCTCAGCAGGGTTGTTGAGAATAATAGCATTAAGGTGTACCGGGTTATCGGAGGAGATGCAAACAAGGCTGCGGAGGTGGCTAAGAGTCTTGTTGGAAAGGACTATAGTATCGTGTCTGCTATAAAGTCTTATTTTTTTCCGAGGAGGGGGATAGAAAGTAAAGAGGATAGGGAGAGGATCGCCAGAGAGATACCGAAACGGTTTAATAAATTTTTTTGCTCCACTGTAATAGTAGCGGCATATCCAGAGCTTGCAAAGAGTATTAATTCTCACCCGTTCGACATAATGCCCGTCGAGATCATGGACAGTCCGAAAACAAAAGAGATAAAAAATGCGATTCCAAAGCGATATCGAAAACTGGATAAGAGAAGAAAAAAATAAAGAGGCCAGATCTCGCAAGGGTATCCATTTCTCTTTTGACACCAATGGCTTCGATGATGATTTTATAGACGCCGCATCCAGGCCTGTAGGTCAAACGAGCCAACTTAAAAGTATACAAATGGAGGTAGCCTCGGCGATAACCTCCGAATCTATCGTTCCTATAGCTGTGGACCTTGCCAAAAGAAGATTGGACGAGGCAGTCGGGCCGATTGGCGACATGATGGTAAAGATTGAGGCACTACAGCACGGGTTGAGAAATCAACCAAGGAGGGTTGCAGATAAGACGGGGTTAAACTCCGTGGCGGACAGGGTACAAAGAGTAATTAATGCCGACAAGAAAGTGAAAAGTGGTGCAGCTCGAGACAAGTTGTTAAATATACTCCCCGAAGAGATTGTTGATGAATACCTGGACGGCAACCACATATACACCCCTGTGGAGCCCTCTAGGGTGAGGGTGGTTAGCGAGCTCAGGGACAGATATTATACAATAGATTCGGTCAAGGACGATAGAGTGTCACCTCTTATCGACAGCTCAATGTCATCAGAGGTGGGGGGTGGTGACGTTGACCTTATAGATACAAGAACCGGGAGAACGATTGAGGGTATCGAGGGGTACGATACAGCCTCGATCGGCGAGGATGGCAATATCATACTGAGCGACACCTTGAGACCTGGAGATGTTATTATTGTGGAGCCAAGGGCTGTCAATCCGCCGAAGATGCCGTCTAGGGGTAGTGCCAAAGTAGATATTTCAGAAGATATTGATCTCGTCATCCAGGACCTGAAGTTTGAATCATGGGCATGCCTTATATCCAATACGGCGTCCTGGATGGAATCTATGTGGGGGAACATTAAAGACATACTCATAAGAGCTATTGATGTTTCAAACCTGCCCCAGAGAATGTTAAATACTGGCGATATGGGGACTCAAGGGTTTGGGTTTGTTCAAGATATTAGAAACTTAAGAAATCTTGCAGATAAGATAGCATCTCATGGAGTATTTTCAGCCTCCACGTTGGGCATTCAGCAGGGATTAAGACTTTCAACGCCTCCTGACAAACATGCCGCCACAGAGACTGTGTGTGATTACAATCATAGGAATTATTGTGATATAAACTCCAGATTGGCAGAAATTATCCCAGAGGTCAGACTGTGGAGCTTTCAGGTGGAGGATCTACCCGAAGAGATAAATGGGATGAGCACGAAAGAGGTTATGGCTGAAATGTCGGGATACTTTGATAAGATCAAAGATAAAATCCATAAAGTGGATGAAATTATCAGCGGGCTCAAGGCAGATGTGTGTGCATTTATCAGCAGAAAGATAAAGGGTAGATCAAAGAGGGTTAGCTCGTTATCATCAGCTCTTGCAGATATAATGAATCTTATAGCAGTGTTCCCATTCTCATGGACTCAGAATTATATAAATATAGATCTTTTTGAGAAGCTGTTAAGGAAGTCAGGGCTAACCGCGGCTCTAGACAGCCTGACCGGGGGAAGGATTGAGGAGTTTTTAGCTCTAGATGAGATCTCAGCCACATATCCCGGGAAGGTCGCCAAGTACTTACAAGACAGGTCTTATAGAACCCACAACCCTGCTGTTGCCTCAAGGTTAAGAACCATGTCAAGGTCGGCAAAGTCTTATGCAGAAAGGAAAATCTTGGGACAGAAGTTAAGGGAGTCATTCCTGGATAGGTTCAGACAAAATAGAGGCCTGGACACTGCAGAGGCCATAAAAAATGAGGCGAAGGAGATGGATAGTGACTGACATAAGATATATTAATATAGATTCAGACAACATCATCCACATCACCTCAGCACATATGGATAAAGGTATGACGCAGAGAGAGAGTGCTATACAATACATAGTCATATCTTTAATGAACACCCCGGCTACGAATGTAGAGAGCCCGTCGTTTGGCGGAGGGGCAACCCAATTGGTTGGGAGGAATAGGTGGGCATTCGATGAGACAAGGATGCGTGTCGCTGAGGTTGTGCATGATGCCAATCGAAGTATTGTCAACCATAGGCCTGACTTCGGAGATTATTCGATAAGATCTATCGAGTTAAAAGAGGTTAATGAGAAAACCAGGGGCTATGATGTTGTCATAGAAGTCAGATTTGCCAACGCTGTAACCGAAAACTTAACAATACCAAGAAGTTAACATGTCTATATCAAGTATTGCCAAAAGAAAAGCTCTTGATTTTGCAGAGAGGGTGTACAAAATATCGAACCCTCAAACAAACACATCTCCGGGATCGGCAATAAGAAGCTTAATATTATTACCCTTCTCGATGATATATTCTGCGGTGTTTGATGAGACTGAAGCTATAAGAAATATGCACCTGGGGAACTATTCATCTATTAGCGAACATGAGATGGATCTGCTCGCGAACAATATGATGATTAAGCGACCAGAAGGCAGCAGATCAAATACAACCCTAAGAGTTTACCTCAGAGAAGCCCAACCCATCACTCTTGAATCATACCCCTATTTTTCATCTGTGTCTGGCGTTAAATTCATGCCTGTCAGGCGCATGTCTTTTGGGATAGAGGATATACTCGATGATAACGGGGAAATGTACATAAATGTCCCTGTAATATCCTCTGTTTACGGTCCTGTGAGTATTGCTGAGGCTGGAGAGATTCAAGGGTTTGAGGCATTGCCTGGAGTGGTGTCCAGGGTGACAAACCCAACCCCCACCGTTGGCGGCCGGGGTAGGATGTCTAATGCGGAATTTTATGAGTATATAAAGAATACCTTAAGCAGCGGTTCAACATCTCAGGAGAACGGCCTCAAAAAGTTTGTTTATGATAACTATCCAGAAGTTATGGATATGAAGATTGTTGGTCCCAGAGATCCTGAGATGACTCGAGATGAGTTCTGGACTGAAGATTCTATTAACCCTAATTTGCTGCGACTCGGAGAACCATATGCAAAACACACTGATCTTGGAGTATTAAAATTCAACCACACTTTCGGTCGCGCATATTCTGAGGATGGTTTGTTTACGAGACAAATGATTGGAGAGAGGGTTTCTATCTCTGGAGACTTCGAGAGGTTCAGAACGATACTGGATGTCGTGAACAGTAATGAAGCTATTCTATCTGGTGATCCTATAGAGGGAGGTGAGTTTTCGGCAAAGGTGTGGGGTAGGGGTCCAAAACGAGGAGGAATGAGTGACGTTTACGTATATTTTCCATCTGTTGAAATACAATCTGTAGTTATTGATAAGAGGGAGCAGACTGAGCTTATAAATGTTAACCATCCGTCCAGGCTGTATTACCGGTCTAACGATATTAACTTTAATAGTGGAACCGTAGTATATCAACCGGGTTCAGACGACGAGGATTTTTTCGTTCTTACCTCTAGAGGAAGGGATGAGAATGGGTACTTTCTGCAGTTAGACTCAGACCACAACCTCAGTGTTGAGGATGGCGACACCATCTTTGTCTACGATATGAATGAGATAATTGTAGGTGAAGATATGGTCAACACTCCAGTTATATACATTTTATCTGTTGAGAAGTTAGACCCTCTGACATTCGATACTGTCGATATCATACCCCAAACATCTCGTGGTAATTACAGTCCTCCTGGGTGGTACCTGAGTGTTGACGACTCGTCGGAGATCTTTTCACCAAGAGAGACCAAGAGGATTATTTTAGATGAAAAGTCAGACTCTGTTGCATACGGCCCTATACATTTATCTGAAGCTGTAGTTGTCGGACCTGGCATTGTTGATGCAGGAGATCATGGGCTTGAGGGTGTCGAAGGCAGGCGTGTCACAATAGAGGATATATCTACACAGACAACTATAGAGACGGTAATACTATATATTGATAGGAATTATATACTCTTTGAATATTCAGGTCTAGAGAACGCAAATCTTGTCAATATTTACGCAGATGCAGTTTCGACAAGATTTTCGAGCAACCCTGTAAGAATTGTCTATGCGACCAATAGTGACATACGGAGGATGCAGGATAGTATTAATGGGGACCTTGATAGAATACTCTGCGACGACACTCTGGTCAGAAGTATGCTCCCGAGTATTATCGACGCAGAGATACATTTTAGAGGGGGGTCGTCAAGCAAGGATATGCACGCATCTTTTGTTAACCTTCTCCACCGAGCCGTGAGGGAAGTGGACGGCGGATCTAGAATACGTCTTGATATGTCTAATATTATAACAGCTCTATCTGATGAGGGGTTGACTGATTCTATCGATGTGAATTTCGAGGTGAAGGTTACCAACTATCTTAGTGATGGAAGGTCGGTGGTCAGGTATCTCAACCCGTCTGAGAGCACAAAGCAAAAGATGGCTCTGGAGGAGGATATACACCCAGCCGAGTCTATTATACGGGTGAGGAGGCTAGACTCTAAGGCGCCAATTCCTGGGAGGGGGAAGTTGTTCCTGGGAGGAAATAACCCGGATAGACAGGAGGTGGTGCCGTATGAGGCTGTTATTGAGACTGGTGACGGTCTCTATAACTTAATTCCCAGAAAAGGGTGGCGTAATAAGTATCCCCACTTTGGATGGAGCACGGTATATGTAACTGCCAGAGATTACGATCCCGAGCTTGAATTTAATGAGGGTGCTATCTTTATACCTGCGGAAAATAGACCATATATCAGAAATCTTGTGGTGGTGAAAGAATGAGAGTTCCTGCCAAGCTTTTTTGGAATATTATAGGAGATTTCTTTGAGAACTTCACGAGGGATGAAGAGAAGAGGTCTATAGAATTACTATGGCAAGGAATGAGAGACCTTGCCGTTGATGCTGTTTCGTATCTAAACGGATATAAAAATATAAAAAATATTTTTAAGGCTGAACCTTACTCAGATTGGGGGAGGGTGCCGACTAGTTTAGCTATGATCGAGGACCCTGAGGGTCATATATTTATATGCAGCCAAGGCCACGTGGTCGTTGCATGGTCTAGAACTCCACCACCCCTAAGTGGGGGTTATGTCAGGATAAATAATAGAGACATAAGATATATGTCAGCGTCGTTTGAGAGGGTTTCTAATAAGGGTGGGATATCCAGATTTTACCTCATGGAGAAAGCCCCTGATATCGCATCACCATCATCCGACTTTTCGGATGAAGGGAGGTGGAAAAACCAGGGGTTTACCGAGATAAGCGCATCAGGAATTAGTGTTGACGGTATGGGGTGGGCCATATTATCGGATTCATTTTACATGGATGGGGCTTACAGGTGGAGCCAAACCTGGGTTGTAAGGCTTGTGGACTGGGTAGTTGATGAAGATTTTAGATCCATATCACTCAACTCTATAGGGGATTCGGGTCCAGGGTTTGAGGTGAGGCTGCAAAGCAGGGACAATACTACAAAAGTGCTCACTGGGACGAGGGTGTCTACCTCAACTATACCAGTCGTAATAAGCGGAGGTAGTAATACAGTTACAAGAGGGGGTGGCAGTTTTACCAGAGATGGGATAAGGGTTGGGGATAAGGTAGAACTCATAGGAAGTCACTACAATCAGGGGATATACGAGGTTGAAGATGTTGCTCCATCCACAATTACCTTCTCTGACAGCGAGATTATACATAACGAGGATGCAAACGTATCAATTTTCAAAGAGCTGGATGTAATTGGTGAGGTTAACTCTACGCCCGAGGTTCTTATATTTTCGATTACCTTCGATAGGGGTCGGATTAGGGCTAGTATTGACATTGATGGAGAGGTTTTTGCTCTCGATAGACCGTTCTCTGTTTCGCCTGGAAGAAGAAAACACACCCTTGATATCTTCAATTCTGTCGGCTCTGTCTCAGTAAAACCTGAATACATGGTCATAAATGAGGGTGTAATATGGGATATTCAAACAGAACCAGTCAATATAATAGCCAGAGAAACGTTTACCCATCTATATAAAGTAGACCACCCTGTAATCACCTCCGGAAAGTTGCATACAGAGCCCTGGGTGTTCGATGTAGAGGCCAATATAATTCAGGATGGGAAACACATACATGTTGACCCTGATGAGGATTGGCTGGGGTATTTGCCCGAATACGCGATAATTGGAGACTGTGTATGCAGACTGATTGATGAAAATAGATATGAGATAGTGTCTGGAGGCAGTATTGGGGAGAGTATTCAGGTTTTCTCTACCGATGTGGAATGGATTGACGTAGGTATTCTCGCTTCTCCCCACCCTCTGCCCGACAAGGTGTTTATAAGTGAGGCTAAAACTGGCGAGTTTAACCTGTATGACAGATTTGGCAAAATGCTTAAGCTGCAACGCGAGGGCGACTCTGAAGAATACTTAGACGTAATCAGGGGAGTTCAGGCAGGACTTTTATCAAAACCGACAAAAAGAAATCTTGAAAGGGCAGTATCCATACTACTAGGGGTGCCGTACGCGGCAGAATCGGGGGTATTAACTGAGGTTGGTGATGACTATTTCTCGATAAATAATGTGAGGTATAAATCATCGTCATTTCTGACCAAAATGATACCTGGAAACAGAAGGTTTGTTGATTTCCTGGAGCCTCTTGTCGATATGGTTGAAGTTCATGACTTTATTACTGATTATGAAAAAATTAAGAGTATTTCAGACCCGTGGAGTATGTGGAATACATTCTTTGTTAGAATTTCAGACAGCCTAACTGTAAATACCAAGTCTATCGATAATGCTATCGATCTGCTCAGCAGAATCAAGGATAAGAGGTATGATTTTCGGATAGAGTTTTATTCTGATGATCGCAACCTGGACAATGAGAACCAATGGTCGGCAAGTACTATGTCGTACGGCCATGTAAATGTTTATGAAGATATGGTTTTTGATGACGGGGGAGCTGTTGTTATGAATGTCAAAAACGAAGAGAAACAGTCGGGGGTGCCATGGATGTTTAACAAAGGGCTTATGACTGACGGGGGTAAAGCTTTGGGTGGAGGTCTTGCCAAATTTAAGGTGAAGGTTTTTAAAGACAGGCTCACGGAACCAATACTGAGTCGAGATGGTGTATATTTGGACAGGGAAATATCACCGAGGGAGGCATCCAAAGGATATACCAAGAAGACTTTAAGGTTTAATGATAGCGGTGGTGCGAGACCAACAGAGATATGTAGAGTGCTTGAGTTCGATCCTTCAGGAGAAGATTTGCCAGAGTGGTATATCATTAATGGGAATATTGTATATCCATCCAATTGACTAAAAAAACAGATCAATGTAAACTGCCATATTATTCTTTCACAATATAGGTGGCATAGATATGATTAGTCGTACATTCTATCCAGCACTGGACCAAAGGGTAGAGTATTTATTCTACAATCACCCTAAGCCGTGGAGGTTATCGTGCGGAGAGATTGGTGGTTATTATATAGAAGATGGTGTAATTTATGTTGATTTCATGATGTTCAGAAAGGATGCTGTTAATGACGACAGGTGGGATCATATCAATGAGTGTGTTATAATTGAAGTTATTGATTCTGAAGACAGGGTTGTTTTTGAGGCTTCTGTCCCTGTAAGTGACAACTTCTTAAAGGGAAGGATTGGGTTAAGATGATAGGGCACTTTAAAGCTATACCAATATGCACAGACAGGCATGGGAACACTATACCTCCTGATGAGGCCGCACGTTTTGTGGAGCATGCGCCCGTAGGGGTATCAAAAAACAATCTTGTGTTAAATCTGGGTCGAAAAAGACAGGCTGAGTTCCTGGGAGGCAGGGCGCAGAGGGTGAATAGCACGCCTGCATATATTGACAGACTGATACTTGGTGTTGGGCCTAAGGCGGGGAACCCGCCACACCTGTCTAACACATTTGAGTCGATTAATCAGATCAGGAAACTAAATGGTACCCCTTTTGGGATATTTCATCTTTTTGATGAGGATATCTTTTATCCAGACTCTATGGCTGTCATTCCGCACGGTCTTAGCTCTGGGTGGGCCAATGGGACTGCAACACTTTCTTCGGACGGTACTTTTATCTGTGATGGTGAAGAGGATCTCTCAGCTGTGAGGGTTATAGATCAGGTAACCCTGGACCATCCCGATGAAACCAGACTGTCAATCAGGGAAATTGTAAGTGATGTAGAGTTAAAACTTCACAATCCTAGCGGCCTGGAATTCGGGGGAAGGTACCGCATTGACTCAGCCGGGACTCAGGTTGTTTTCTCTAAACTCATAAGGGGTAATATGTTTCCCCCGGATGAATTTGGGCCAGTTGTTCTTGTGCAAGAGGCTGGCCTTCTTTTTACAGACTCAGTTCTGCTAAATAGAGTTATTTACGGAGGTGTGGATGACGACTCAGGGATACCTCTGCAAAGTGACCTTAATCCCAGCGGAATTGAGCTTAGCTACCGCTTTGAATTTACAATGACTATGTAGGTTAATTATGTCTTTTGATATCTTGTCTAAAAGATACAGCCCTCTCGATTTTGAAAGAGAAAACGAGATCCTAAAAACACTTATGAGTAATAGTGTTCTTTCCGGCATGGAGGTTACTCAGGGTAGTGACGCAACCAAGATTACTATTGGTCCTGGAAAATTTCTTGTTGGTGGCGTGCCTGTCAAGGAGAATGCTGTCCGTCAAGACGAGTTGGTCTTAACCGAAAGTAATGGCAGGTATATTGTATGGGTTGAGTATGACAAGAGTGGTGATCTTCCTCCAGAATACAGGACCAGGTTTGAGCCGATTAACATTCCGGCAGATCCTGGACTTATACCAGAATTCGTATCTCCAGAGCTAACGCCCGAAGAAAAGGAATCGTCTGTAATACTTGCCGACATTATTGTCGGCGACTTAAATTTGGGAGAGGTGATTATAAGAAATAGAACCACCAAAGCCACAAATAGAAAGGTGGGTTTTGCAAATCCTGCCAACATTATGGTTAGCTCTAGCGCTACATCTATAGATATATATCTATCGAATTTGACATTCTATGTTTTTGATAACCTTCTAGACGCAGGTTTTGTTGATCCGCTAAATGTTACTGGAGATTTGGTTGAGGTCATACCGAACTCTGAGGAGACCCTGGTAGGTCCCGATCCGTCTTTAAGCAGTGTAATAAACATAGAAGTAGACCATCCGGACAGGTCCCACTTCTTATTTATAAAAATCACAGGAACATATTCATGTGAAATGATAGCCATAGAAGCGCTGGGTTCTATATTTGACCCATCCGCAGATATACCTGAGGATTATATACTCGTAGGGTATATAGGGTGGGATTTAGACAATAGGCATTGCTATTTATATGGGATGGGCAGCTTTTTATGTGATACGATTATATCTGACAGGGTCCCGTTCCCGCATAAGATAGAATCACCAACGTATGGAACCAGCACGGTTAAGCCTCATCGCGGATCATTAAATATCGACGAGGTTATCACTAATATAGATAAGCTAAAGTCGGCAACACTAGACACACTATATAACGGACTTGCTCACGATGCTGGCCACGGGGATGGTAGGAAAATAAACGCTTATGCCGGACCGGTAGAAATAGAGTCTACACTTGGTGGAGGCCAGCTTGCACTAAACAAGTCAGTATTAGAATACGAGATAGAGAGGACGACTAGTGAGATATTAGATTTTTTAGATGAAGAAGCTGGGGGGCTGGCCAATATCCCCTCCTTGTTCGTATTCGATGGTGAGGCGAGGATTTTAAAAGTTACTAATAGTCCTAGTGCGTCTCAAAAACTTTCTCAGAGATCTATTAATGCTTTGACCATAGCCTCGTATAAAGACAGCACATCTGGTGAGGTGGTTCTCCTGAGGGATATGTATCATGATGTAGAGTATGACGGAGATGAAATAATAATCCAAAATCTTGGACAGCAAATAGAAAACGCTGTAAAAGATCTTACGGGATATTTCAAGGACGACGACCACTCAGTCTTCACGGCTTTAAAGGGTGGGATGATGTTGTTTTTGTCAGATGGTCCCGGAGAGGATATAGATCCAGGTAGATGCTTCCCAATTAAAGACGCTCCATTTTTGAATCTGGGTGAAAATGTAACCATAAATAAGAGGTTCGCACACGCTATAAGCGGGATCCAACCGTTAGTTCCATTTCTGATAAGCAGGTACATAACGGTATTGTTTCCAGTATTTTATACCACAGGCCAGGGTATAAACACATCCAATCTGACGGTGGCGGGAAGGGCTAGTCTGGGTATGCAGCCCTCCCTCTCTAGCTACACCAAAGCTATTATACCTATAGATGTAACTTCGGCAGAGGTAATTCCAGACGGCGGCAATTTTCCTATTGAGCTTGTGCGGGATCCTACAGATGAGGATTTATGGGCATCTGTAAAAACAGAACTACCTATCACTGGAAAACACAGGTTTCTTTTCAAGGGAACTGTTAAGCCTGGATTCAGGGTACAAGAATTCATGGTAGGATTCAAGCTTGAGTCGGACTCTCAACAACTTCCTGATACCGAGTGGTCGGTTGGGGTGGATTTTAGAGTCATGGAACCGGGGACGAACATGGTGATCCACAAGGGCTATAATAGCCACCTCTATACGGTGGGTGAAAGTTTCAACGAAGATATAGTAGACAACATGGATAATCTGATGCCCGGTGGTCCATTTTTTGATAATGGTGGAATTTTTCAGCTGATTTTGGAGTTCGACGTTGGTAGTGGAGATTTTTTAGGCACCCTCGATTTAACAATAAGTCAACTATCACTGGTGTGTAGTTATAGGAGTCTCTTGAGATGATTAGACTGGAGCCCAGATCGTTTAAACTTGGGGATACGATTCCGATATGGGTCAGACCAAATGAGGACGTGAGTCTTCATGTTGATTTTCCAGAAAGCGTTATTGATAACACCAAATTCAGGCTTGCGTTAGAGGAGCTGGATTGGCCATATATGCCATCATCTTACCAAAAGTTTGAACGCATAGAGATTGAGAACACTCAAGATAACGTTGTATTTAAAGAGACAAAATTAAACGAATATCAGTACAGAGTGTCTGTCATCATACCGGTAGACATAATCAAAAGTTTGAGAAATCGTGTCATTGATCTACAATTAATAGGTGAGAGAGATGGCAGAACCTGGGTAATAGCTGACGGAACATTAACTGTCGCACAAGGAGACTGAATGAGCATTACGACATTGGTTGTTATATTTATTATTACCTCAGCATTTCTTAATGCTGTTATGGAGCTTGCCAAGGTTTATCTTGGCGATAATGATGTATTCGCAAAACTTAAGCCGGCCATCCCCCCGCTAGCTGGGGCTGCTATAGGGATCATCGTTGCCATCATAGCCTATTCTGGAGCAGTGTATGCTCTTGGCGGTTTCGCTCTTGGGTTTTTAAGCGGTACGATGTCGGCAACATCCTATGAGTTGTTTGAAACTTTCGTGAAAAATAGAGCAAAGTAATATGGTGCGATTAATACTGAATATATTGATCGTATTGTCTGCGGTAGTTTTGTCGGCAACCTCTATACCGTGGCCGTATATCCTTATGCCAATATTAGCTTTCATATTATCGCTGGTTGGAATAAATTTTATAGCGCCCAGCACTCCTCAGACTTCTACCGTAAGGAGTGGCGAGACCCTTAGGGCTAAGCTGGACGGCATTCAGGATAAGTTCGAGGCGGATAGGAAGGAGGGGGTTGACATAGATAGAGTAAAAAGTATGTTCGATAGGGCGAGAAAATGAACCCCATTCTGCTTTTCCTTCTCATGAGTTTAGGTGGGGGTATTGTTGAGGTTGACGGAGGGTTTTTTATTCCTCACGATGAGATGTCAAACCTGGTGGCATATGTAGAGAAGGTGGAGGCCGAGAATGATGTATATGTACAACACATCAAAATGCAGGAGAACACCATCCAGATGATGGAGATCGAAATGGAATCTCTAAGGCGGGATGATGGTTGTGTTTTCTGGCAGGTAGGATTTGGGATTACCGGGTCTGCTCTTGTTGGTATAATAATCTATGGTCTTGTTGCAAAATGATTTATGCAATGAAACATAAATATGACCCAGATTTCACGAGCGAAGATTTTGTGAAAATCATATCTGAGCTGGATTATAAAGAGTTTTTTGGTAAAAACGACACCGGGTGGTTTTTATTTAGCGCTAATGAGGGGTCTATAGGCAGAGATGAGACTCCAGCAGACTTTAAGTGTATGCATTATAACTTCAACGGTCAATGCAATAAATGTGAAGAGGGCGGCTATCACGATTTTGTAGAGTACATGGGTGAATTGAGCCTGGAGTGTTATGAGTGCGGAGATATTGCTGAGGCCGTGACGGTAATAAAAAGGGGTTGGAAATCGTTAATTTAATTATGTCTATCGTGACAGGCAGTGTTCTTGCCTGGTCACCGTATGTCGAGACTGTAGAAGAGCTGGAGCGTGAAGATGTTCTGGCTCTTATTTTTATAGAGAGTACCGGGAACCCGAATGCCGTAAGGGGTGATACCTATTTCGGACTCCTTCAAATAAGCGATGCCTACATGCAGGACGCGCTAGATTTCGCTGGAAGGGACTTTATGCCAGCAAGAGCTCTGGTCGGTGATGGTATTATGAGTATCAGAATCTTCAGGTGGTATATGCAGAGGTATGAAAGCGTACACGAGTGGGACCCCGTTATGGCTGCCTTGTTGCACAAGATGGGCCCTGCGGGCCTGAAGAGGGTTATCTCTAACATGACCATGGGTATGAATATCTACGAGGCTGTGGAGGCCGATAGCACCCCTGGAGCGCTAGAGTATTTAATAAGGTTTGAGAACGCTAGGGAGGCGTATCGTGAACGAGAGGGATTTTCAGGATAAGGTAAAAAAGGAGCTAGAGAATCTTGGATTCTTTGTATACATTCCTTTTGACACCATCCATCAGGGGGTTCCTGACATATTTTGCGCAAAAGATGGGAGGGCTATGTGGATTGAACTCAAGTTCCACAAGGGTGGCATTAAGGATGGTGCTATACGGTTAAATCACGAAGTTTCTGCGCAGCAGAGCTCTTTTCTTAGAAGATGTCAGGTCGATGCCGGAGTGCTGGTTGGCCTGGAAAACGGTGGATATATCCTGGTTGACAAAACTGACGTTAAGCCGGGACCGAACTCAACCTTCCTGGTCAAAAAGGTTGCTGACGACCTGTCATCTATATTGTAGCTAAATATGATACCTCCTTCGGGTGATAATATAAGTAGACTAAGTAAAGGAGGTTGTGGTGAATTTATACAATTTATCATTGTTTCTGCTTGCCACCAATGTGGCAAGCAGGGGGATATTGATGTCCCCCAAGGAAGTTGAATCTCTCTTCACCCTCCCCCAGGAGGGTGGAGAAATCCGTCTTGGTAAAGGCCGGGGCGGAATGGCTATTGGGGGGGGTCGCATCCTGCTGGGGAAGGATGCTTCCAAGTTCGTGCGCCTTCACGAGAAGGCGCATGAAGAGCTGGGCCACACAAAGTGGCCCTACGTGGGTAAACGGAGGGCCTTTGAGAGAGAGGCGGCAGCCTCCATTGAGGCCTTGAGAGTCCTCTCGGTGGCTGGCGAGGCCACTGAAGAGGACTTTAAAATGGCGAGCGCAGCGCTCGCTAGCTACTCCTCCCACCCTGACGAGGTTGTTGGTCAGGGCGGGGGGAAAGTAAAACTCTTCGAGAGGGGGGAACTCGAAGAGTTTATAGGGGTGTGGGGAGACGAGTTGGGCGGAGGGGTGTTTGTCCGGCTCGCCTTAAGCAGGACAAGGAGGAAGCTGGCGAAGCTAGCCTCCTAATAAAAAAAAGACCCCACTGAGTGAGGTCTTTTTTTTACCTAGATAGGGCCACGCCTGTATAATTATCTTATTGTTGGTTTACAGGGTGTATAAAATGACAGATAACATCACGGATAGTCCAGCGGGAATAAATATGTCGGTTATCCAGTTCGAGGGAAACTTCTTCGTACAGATTGAAGATGAGGTGTACGAGGCGGTGCTGGTGTCACCTAAAAATATATTCACACTAAAAAAGGATGGTAAGCCTGAAAAGTTTATGGACTTTTTGAAGGACAGGGTAGGCTTGTAAAATGAGAGCCTGGCTAGGCTTGTTCTATATACATTATCACCTTAAAGAGATGCAACATTTAGAGACGTTTTTGCAGATGGGGTTTTAGCTTTATAGCTATATTTCTAGTTATTTGACTCACCCTCCCAGGAGACATTTTCAACCTCTGAGACAGCTCTTTCTTGCTTGTAATCTGTGGCTTGTTGTGCCCTATGAGATAGTCGTATACCTGGCGCTCCTGCGGGGTGAGCTCATCTCTAAGCTCGACCAGAAGCCATTTTGTAGACTCTTCAAGGTCGAGGCGCTCCTGAATATTCCCCTCATACATGCCCTCAAAAAGATCCTGCCTCCTGCTTGTGTGAAGTCTCTTCACGTGAGAGATAGGCATGCCCGTCAATTTAGACATTTGTTTGTGGGTTGGCGCTTTTTTATGCTTGCTCACATACTGGTTATACGCCCTATCATAGTCTCCGATTTGGCCGGCTAGAGCTTCGGGGATTCTGGCTATATTTTGGTACTTTTTCGTATACCTATCAAGCTTTCTTAATTGGTAAGATAGGTATGTGGAAAACTTGGCCCCTGCGGTGGGGCTAAAGTCGTTAACAGCATCGTCAAAAAGCTTCCATGCCTCAGCCTCAAGGGCTGATTGGGGTACGGATGCGGCTTTATACCGATTCACGTACTGAAAAACCATGCCCCTGTTTCTGTTTTTTAGTTCAGTATATGCGGAATAATCTCTCTGTTTTTTCCACCTTTTTATTAGATCTTCATCACTTTGGCGCACTTAGTGACCTCCTTTCTATATCTTTTATATAATCTACGATGCTTCTTTGTAGGTTGTTCCCCTTTTCTCCAAATGTTCTTCCCTTTAGGACAACAACCCCTTTGTGCTCGTCGTATTTGTTTTCTAGAAAATCAACCAGAAGCTCTCTTTCTGTCACTCCGTATCTCTCAGTATACTCCACTTGAGACTGGACGGATGCGGTGGACTCATTTGAGTCGTATGGTTCCATATGTCCAAAAAGTTCAAACGCTAAAGTCCCGGGTCTGAACTTATTCTGATCATCAAGGGATGCAATATACTCGTTGTAATCCTTGATCTCCAAAGTTTCGGGATTGACCTCGAAATTTCCAGGGCGCCTATCTCGTATAGCTGCTTCTAAAACCTCGGTATTGGAAACTTTGTCCTTGTTGTTGGAGACGTAAGGTATGGCGCTACAACCAAGTATAAATTTATAAAAATTATCCAGAGGGGTGGACCTGGTTACACTTCTTGTAGAGAAGTCGTAATTGTTGGTTGCGACAGTGTGCCTGTTTTGCCAGAGAGGGAACCTCTGGTATAGATGTCTGTAGTTAGATTTCGGAGACTGCGTATTAGACCAGTCATCCATACTCCAACCCCCAGCCCAATGCCATACGTCGCCCTCATCCCAATATCTTGGTTGACTTATAGATACCGATGTAGTTCCACTGCCACTTGCCACGTCTATATGGTGGGACACAGACTCCGCCATACCTATGATTGGTCTGCCGGGAGTCATAACTAAAGCGGGAAATCCTGCGACAGGATATGGATTAAAAGGGCCTGTGACAGCAGGGACCTGCCTTGATCCCAACCTCCTCCTGTAAAACTCGGCATCCACCAGAGACATTATGTATCTTTTTCTCGGATCCAGGGATAGGTCTCCCCTGTCTCGGTCGTAGTTTACCTCACCCGCAGGAGGGCTATCTGGAGTGCTGTTTATGTCTCTTATGGCATCGTCAACAGACATAAGGCTTTGATCACTCTCCCCTGACGCCTGCATGTCTTTATTAGAAAGGTTCTCACTATTGCTGGCTGCCGATAAATGCCAATCGCTAACATAATATATTTGTGCAACTATACCCTTTCTATACTCTTCAGGGGTAAGGAATCTACCCATATCCATAACATCAAGATGCAGCCTCTTTTGTACACCCTCATCAAACAGATAGTCGTCAGAAGGCATGGTTGACCCATCACCCCCCTCCATTGACATAGGGGAGCCCGTTCCCGACGCAGGGACTAGCTGGCCCCTTTCCCTCTTGATGTTTTGGCTGTTTACTCTAAACCAGGTATATGGCGCCTTCCTCAACTTGTTTTGAGATGCATCAATATGAATGAAGGTATCATAAAACCCGAGACCCATATTATAATGAATGCCGTATTCCCAAAACACCTCGTCGCAAATTTCCCTAAATAGCATCATGTTGAAATTTACAGGCTTCAAGTCAAGCGCTGCAAACCTGACGTGCATGCTGTTGGGCGAACCCCTTACCAGCCTATTATAGCTGGGAGATCGGTATCCAGACTGTACAGATATAACAGCCTGCTGTCTTATCCTGCTCTCTATAGGGGGGACAATATAAGATTCTATGAAGTCTATGGTGAATCTCATGTTTTCCCACAAATCTCTTTGTGGTATTACATATCTCTCCCCGCTCCAATTTCTGTTCTTATGATGAACAATGTCTTTTACCGAGAACCTTCTATTTGCAGGTCTGAGGTATTCTTCAAGTTGATTGATCATGCTTGCTAATAATCCCCTTCAGAAAGACCAACTGGTCCTATATTATCCACATAGTCCTGATATGCGGCACTAAACTTACTGATATTATCATCGTCAGTGTAGTAGAAACATTGGGAAGACGGAGCAAGATACCACTCAACAAGATCCTCCCCCTTGTCTGGAGAGAAGTGAAACCTGCCATACAACCTTGTTGGTTCTGTTGTATGAGATCTAACCATCCCGTACGATGTGAGGTTATAGGGCATGATTACATTGCATCTTGGTGGTTGCGAGAACTGCATATTTGGCACAACAACAAACTCATTAAGCTCATCTCTTGTGGTTAGCTCGTCCTGATCTTTCTTCAGCAAATCGATAACGTTTATAGGATTATCGTCACCTGGGTCTCCGGAGTTTATATCCTGAATTACAGAATCTATCTCGTTTGGTTTCTTGGGTGCTGAGTCCTGTTTACCTCTAGCCTGATGAATAGATACAAACATTCCACTGTCTATGACCTTCTGGACAGCATCGCTGACAGCACCATCATCACTGACTCCACCTGAGTCTATTACCATATAAACCCATCTCGTAAACTCTTCCTTGGATAATAGGTTGTGGGTCCTGGTGACATTTGGTGGAATACTTACAATTCCCCCTTCGATATCTATCGATCTCAATCCCTGTTTAAAGTTAGACACCAACTTACTCACAGCAGCGTCCACCGTAGAGGGTAAGCGGGATGTTTGAGCGTCCGGCTGTGTCTCTACAAGCTCATAGGCTCGCTTTCTGAGGTGTGGTTGAGGGATGTGTACCCAGTCGTACTTCAGATAGTTTGTGGCTATCTCCATAATCCTCATAAGGGATGTGTTAGAATCCAGTGCTTGGAATTTTTGATCGATTATATTTCTCAGTATTTCAAGAGTTATCATATTCTTGATGTCAGGGTCAACATATGAGGCAAACCTGCTGGTGAGCTTTAACTTATCGTCGAATATCTTAAATGTTATATGTCTGTCTCTAGCCTGTCTTAAAATATCAAGAATAATGGACGTAAAAGCTATATTCCTGTTTGTGTCTATGCTATCAATCTTGTCTAAGCGGTTCTGAAGGGTCGCAAGAATGGTTGATGTTCTTGATATAACGCCAGAAAAATCTAGGTCTATCTGGGTATTGCCAAGAAACATCGCCTGATTGATGACGTTGAGAGGGTTTTCCCTATCAGGAGAGTAGTAAAATAACAGCGTTTGGTCGAAGTGTTTAGAATGTCCCGTAAACTCGAGAACAACATTTTCACTAGAAACGGTATTTTGATGGGAGGATCCAACAAGCTCCCCCTGAAACAGAATGGGCCAGTCTGAGATAGAGTTCGGCGATGATGGTCCGAACTTATCATACACTCTTTTGTTTGCGTAAAATATGTGACAGGTTGCACCAGCCCACTCCTCGGGTCTTAGTTTTATTGATGGAGGGACTTCAATACTGCAGGACACGGAACTTCTTGTGCTAGATACGGATATACTCTTGGCATAAGGAAACAGCACACCCTCAATAAAAACTCGAACCTCTACAAAATCTGCGTATACAGGCTTCCTCATAAGTAGGAGACCTCCGGATTCTTGGCGTCAATAATGACGGAACCATTTACGAGAATGAGGTCGTCTGAGACAATACTGAGTGCTTTTATTTCGCTTCCGATGTCACTGGAGGTCCAAAGCATATCATCCGACCTTCCTGTCAATGGGTTGATGTTTCTGCATGAAACAAACCCGTCATTATCCCATTTTACCACAAGGTTATCGTAAAATTCCGAATTCTTCTTACCAAAAGACTCTTTTATAAGCCACCCGTCGTCCATGCTTTTAGTCAGATACCCGAATGGCAAGTGGGCGGTGGAGCCATCTTTTAAGTGAAGGTTTATATTGTCTCTACATACTGAAACTGCATCGGCGCTAAACGGTATGGTTGTCTCAAAGTCATTAGAAATGATAAACACATCGTTGTTGGCACATCCCACAAACACCCACGAGTCTTCTCTGATGCCAAAGTCAAACTTGGGGTACTTATCGATAACTTTCCTTGGAACGAATGCCTCAACATCAACATTATATCTAGACGGGGTTCCATCTGATACAAAAACTCCACTTCTTGTCGGTGCCCACCTTTGGCCATGGGTATAAAAGTTGGCTACAGTTTTTGCCCCTTGTGTAAAAAAGTGCTGACTTACGGTATAGCAAAATGGAGACGTTGACGCCTGCACTAGAACGCTACCCTGTGGAAACCCTCCCACCTTTCTCAAAGACCATATGATCTTATCGTCAAACTCTTTAGACGACAGGGTTACAAAACCTTTACATGTCTTTCCATCAATAACAGCATCTTCACCATTAATCTTAATATTAACATCAGGCATGGAGCCATATTTAAATATAACCACCACTTCTGTCTCAGGGTTGATATTCACACTCCCGGACTCAGGGGTCACCATAACCGCGTTCATGATAAAATCCTCAATTCATTAATCCGTTTGATGTAATTTTCGCACAAACTGTTGATAAACTCCACCCTGAAAGTGGATATGAGAGATTTACCATTAGCGAGGGCCACAAAATCTGATATGCGTTTAAACTCACCGACCTGATCGTCACTAGCATCTCCCGGCAGGGGCTCTAGCTCCAGGGAGTTTGATGAGTTGTGAAATTTTTTATTGTACTCCAGCACCATTGAGGCGGACTCTCTCACCTGATTGTCTGAGCTCGTTACAAGATCTTCTATGTCAGACCCCTTTAGGGCTTGGTGCATAACTACGCCCCCTTCGGATGTAAAATAAGAGTCTGTGTCAATACCTTCAAGAGATGCTAGAGGCCTACTGTTGTTTGCTTCCATCTCTATCTCACGCTTCAATCTATCTATTTCTGTATTGAGCCACCCTATTTCTCTTTCAACCTCCGATGTGTAATCTGCCTGAAAGTACTCCTCCAGCGACACCTCTCTAGCCAGGGTGTCGTATATATAACCAGAACCATCGCTTCTAACAAATCCTGGTATATTTTGATCCATATTAGAAGAGTAGCCCTCATCAGCCAGAACCATGGTGAATGAGACCTGGGCTCCAGACTGCATTTCTGAGGTGACGTTTGATGTGAGGTTAATAAGGTACCCGTCCCATATGGTATCCTCAGCAAATATTCTTATTTTTTCTCTATTTTTTACACAGTTGGTTAAAGAAAATCTGTTTTTATATTGCCTCATGAAGGCGTTTTTCCAGTCCATGTTCCTTATTTCGTTGCCATATCTAACTTCTATATTTCCGTTCAGGATATACCCGGACAGGCTGATCATGACTGGCCTGTCTCCGAAAGACTGGATAAAGTCAGCCCCAAAAGTTTCGTGTATTTGCATCCTTGCGTTTTCTGTTTGGTTTATGTTAGCCACAGAAAAGTGTGGGAACACCACAGTACCTCCGGATGCCTGAGCTCTTATTCTATCGTCCCACGATCCATCAAGATTGTCAGACTCTGGGACGATCTTGACGATAACTTTAGACCCTTTTTTGATTCCCGTATCTATTGCATAGTCTCCAGTTGACGTAAATCTTATATCTCTCCCATGATGCCTGAGGAGGTTGGCTCTATAGCTCTCTGACAGGGCTATTGTTTTACCTATATTGACCCCACCAAGGGTGCCATACGTCGGCACATCTGACGTGATACCACCTCCGCCAGACATCCCACCCTTCATTGCCTGGTGGGCGGATATGGCTATTGAAGTATCCACATGTTCGTTAGGACCAAATATGGTAGTGTCTCCAGAAGAATCTGGGAATATCTTGGATAATATACTCATTGCTGTCGCCTCTTAATGGCTTCAAGTAATTCGTTTTGTCTCAGTACTGCATTGAGTAGAGATTGGCTGATTTGATTATTTTCATGAGCCAGGCGTATAAAGTTGGTTTCGTTATCCCCTGCATAAAGGTGAGAACTTCCAGGACCACCCACCCTGTCTCCAATGGACGCTGAGGCATTATTCACAGCGAGAGCTTTAGCAAGGTCTATATATTGTTCATCAGTTACGCTATCGCTTTGATGGAATGTAATCAAAGCTCTAGAAATGGCATCATCTTGACTCCTAAGCCTCTCGATATCCCCCTCACTGAGATTTTCAATAGTTCTTCTTAGCTCCCTCATGTTGGGTGTACCGTGTTTAAAAAATTCATCCGTGTCTAAAGTGACGCCTACGCTCCCAAGGCTGTCAGCTATAGAGTGGGATACCGCCTCACTGCTGAGTATTCCTGACGCAAGCTCGGCGGATCTTCTAAACAGGGTGGCTCTTGCTGTGCGAGATTCTCCCCGGGTGGTCAACTCTAGAAACTTTCTACCTGCGCCGTCTTCATACACAACCTTATCACCATCAATTGAAACCCCAAGGTTGTTCATAGTTGCCTTTGCGGTCTGAATGAGGTCGGGGTCTCCGCTGTCCATTATTTTTTGATAAGATGACAATATTTTGTCTGCGTGCGGCTGGGCCCTCTCTCCCCCTTTATGTATTACAAACCACTCTAGAGCCTCGGACAGTTCTCTCATACTCTCTCGAGAAAGTGCTGATAATAACCTTTCCTCATTAGGTAGAGGTACGGCCATGGAGAGGCTGCGGACCTGTTTTTTAAATCCTTTTACAACCTCTTCCTTGCTTACAGACGATTGCTCTAGCGCGGCCGCCATTCCAGTTTCCCCGACAAGGTTTAAATATTCAGAAGCTTTACTATCCCCGGTATTATTAGGATTGCTCTCTCTTATAAAATATGCAACCTCCTCATGGGAAACCTCTCTGCCAAGATCTCTCCGAAGCCTTCTTTGCAGGTCTCTCGCCTCTCCTATGTGGAGGCCCCTAAAATGATATCCAGCATCTCTACCCGTGGATGGTAGCTCCAGGAGATCCAGCAGGTCCTCACCTATGCTTGATGAGTTCATGAGTGGGTCTGAGAATAGCATCTCCTCAAAATCTTCCTCTATCCTGGAGATGTTATCCATATTGAAATGGGATCTGCCACCAACACCATGCCACCTATCGGACATATTTCTAATCGCTTCAGACATCGAGCCAGAGACAGATGACGTCAGGCTGCCTGCGTAACTTAAGGTGGGTGAGGCTACCTTGTCGAAACCCCTTCTTCTCGCTCTCCTCATTCTATTAATCGGAGATCTTTGCTCTCTATGGATATCGAGCTCATAGTCCAGCCTCGCTTGATTTTCTAGACGGATTCTGCTCTCAATAGATTCAGGAAGGCTTGCAAACGATTGAATAAGGGCGTCGGCGGACGGGCCGTCTAACCCGAACATGCTTTGTGCCACAATTTTCATGGCATTCGCCTTTTCGTCTGGAGATCCACCCAAACCCATCTGCTCGACGGCCCCCGAAATGTGTGAAAACATTTGAAGTTGAGTTTCAACACTGTCGATACCGTCAATACCTGTGTGTCTATTGGCGACAAAATCAAGTAGCTGACCCCTGGTTTGGATACCCCCAGCAGCTCTATTTATACCCCCGGCAATGTCCTGTCCGTACGATCCTCCGAGAAGCATCATCGTTCCCCCACTGCCAGAAAGAAAATTCATTTGGGCTGCATGGATTATGTCTGCAAGTCCGGATTCACCACCAACGGTAGCGAGTAAACCCTGATTCATACCCATGGTAGCGGCCGTGGACCCAAGCATGCTGGCATGAAGGGCTGCTTGAGCTCCCGTCCTGGAGAGTAAACCCATCTGTCTGGACCTTCCGGCGCCAGCCTGCATCACTTGAGCCATTTGCTCAGGAGATATTCCGGTGACGTGAGCTCCGGCATACAGCTTACTTATCATGCCGCCCATCTCATTGTGGGTCATGCCGAGGTCCCGATACATGACCTCCATTTGTTCAATCATTTCTTGATTGGAAAGGTTTAACACCTTCATGCCCTGCCTGTGAACGGACATCGCCTCCTTGAATCTTTTTTCGTATTGTTCAATAGTCTGAACACCTCTCATTTGGCCACTTTCAGCAAGGCTTGACTGTATATCAACGATTTCATCTGTATCGTAAGTGAGGTCTTCGAGGGTTAACCTCCTCAGTCTTTGTCCCAACTCCTTCTGCTCCGCTATGGTCCACTGTCCCGGCATATCGCTAACCCTTCCCCTGAGGAAGTGGTGAGCACCCCTTTGAGCGCCGCCCTCAAAGGCCATAGATCTTTCCATCTCAGACCCCAGGAACGCAAAAGGGTTCGCCACATCAAGCGGAGCCGCCAACATACCTGGTATACCAAATATTGATGCAATCTTACCCAGTGGTCCAAGTTTTAAGGAAGCGATATTGGCAAGATTTCTGGCAGACAGGAGGCTGAACCCCAGCGAGGCTCCTCCAGACATAAGGTCGCCTATACCTTGCTGCATGCCAAAACTCCTGGCTCTCTGAAACTGACCAAGAGAATATTGTCTGGATGCGGCAGGGTTCCAAAACAGGGCTCCCTCCTTAAGCGCTGAAGATATGATGCCAGACTGGCTGTCAAGCATGCCTGGCAAGGGTCCCAGGCCTAACCCGACATTCGTGTGCTGAGTGCCGATATATCCGGACTGCAGCCCGTGACCGAGCAGCTCGGTTGCTCCACCAATCCTCTCGAACCTCTGGTTGGCAAATGAGCTAGCCATAGGCATAACCATGGACTGGAATACACCAGGATCATGATGGTACGCCCCAGCCATTGGGGATGGACTCATCGGCATGGGCATTGGAGGTGGGGTGGACATGGCTGTTGATTGCCTAATGCCATCCATCCTCATCTGGTTGACGAGTACTTGAATTTGGTTTGTCAGGCTAGATATTTGCATCTGCGTCATTTGGACGCTTTGTGCTAGAGACTGGCTATGTCTAGCCTGGCTTGTCGAGCTTGTGGTGATGTTTTGAGCAGCCCTGGATATATCTCTAACAGCCGCATCCATACCATGGCTTTGCTGGGATGATACAAAGTTGTCCTGAAGTTGGTTGTCGTATTGATCAAAATTCATGGTTCACCTGCTCGGAATAACACTCATTATACCAGCTAAATGATGGGGTGAAAATGAGTGATAATATATGTGCAGGCCAAAAGGAGAGATGTATGATAGACCTTAATGATGTTTTTGATGCAGAGGTCAGGAGGCGGGAGATGTTTGAAAACATCTCCCTAAAAGAATTGGTTCTCCTAAGGGAGTATCTGGATGGTGACCCATCCTGGTGCTCCCAAAGCTCTCTGGAGGCAGCGATGTACCGCTGTCTCCTTACCCCTCATCCGAGGGGGTACCGTCCGGGCAAAGTCCTGGGCGATATCGACAAGACAAAATAGCCTTGTCGGTATCATAAGTGTAATAAGTGTAATTGGTTCCCCATCTCCAAAGTAGATGGGGGTTATTTGATAGAGTCCAGCACCGGCCTGCGCTGGACTCAAAAACAACCCCTTGACACACAAGGGTTAACTATATAGGGTGCTAAATTATCCGCGGTTTAGCGGTATAATATTAGCACCCAGGAGAAGTGAAAACTTCTCTATGCGCCTATAGCTCAGCAGGATAGAGCAACGGACTTCTAATCCGTAGGTCGTAGGTTCGACTCCTACTAGGCGCGTTCACCCTGAAGGGTGAGAGAGGAGGCAGACAGTGACTGTTGGCGCGGCCACCAAAACCTCCTCTATCTGGACCTATAGCTCAATGGTAGAGCCACCTGCTCATAACAGGTCATGTCTCGGTTCGAGTCCGGGTAGGTCCACCACGGGATGTAGCTCAGCAGGATAGAGCGGCGGATTCCTAATCCGCAGGTCGCAGGTTCGAGTCCTGCCATTCCGATAATTAAGCATCCTGTGGAAACACAGGTAGCCAGGCGCCCCGTATACATATATACATCTCTCTCCTAATTGGGGCGCCTGGCATTCTCATCACCAAAAGGAAGGGTTATGAAGAAGGTTGTAAATTTTTTTAGAAACAAATTCGGATACAAAGATGTGATCAACTATCCGATAATGTTTATTTTGGTGGTTATTTCCGCGGAGTGTTTTTTCCGCGAGTTTTATATTTTAGCGTCGATATCGGCTTTTATATCGGGTATTGTGGGGGGTGGGGTTATATTCGCCCGCCTGTATGAGGCGGAGAGAAAGAATTCAAAAAGATTGTCCAGAGCTTTAGATGATGCGAAACCCTCAATGAGGTCTCCCAGTGTAGATGAAATCAGTCCAGACCTGGAGTTGATCTCTATGATCCACAGGCACATGGATCATAAAACTTTCAATTAAAACAAAAGGCCCCGAGGGGCCTTTTTTTTAGTCATCTAATATTTTTGTTATCTCGTAAACCCTTTCTGCCTCCCTCTTGAGAAGGTCTTCATTAGCTCTGATAGCAGACTCCTTTGACTTCTTTGTGTTAAACATGAGGTTTTCATACTCTTCAAGAAGCTTTCCGGTGTTCTCCTTCCCAAGCATGGCACTAACAAGAAGCAGTGTTCTGACAAATTCAATTTCGGAATTATGAATTTCGTAGGATATTAACCTGGCCCTCCGAATTGGGTCTGTCAAAGGTATTCCTCTTGCCATAAGAGAGGATACACTTCGATGGTAAATATCCTTATTTAGTTTTTTAGTATATCTCCAACATCGCCGATCCCGTTAAGCCTGTTGCTGATGACCTCTTCCCACAGACCAAAAGTCTCCGAGAGTTTGTCCGCAAGACCATTACTGCCCAGAAGTTTGTAGTTTTCATCTGCATACTCTTTTAGATCCTTCATAAGCTGATCATGACCAACCTCCATAGCGTAGTCATGATAGGATCCATTAGGTATACCTCTGGGACAGGCTTTTCTTCCGTTAAGTTCAATAAGAGCGTAAGACAATCTCCTTCTAGCCAGCACTCTTTCGTACGACAGTCTGCCGTCTGCAACACTTGACGCGAAGGCGAGAGATTCGTCAAAAGATGCTGGGGTTAATGTTCTGAATTTCGCTTTAAGGGTTGGGGTGATTTCAATCAACGATTCAACATATTGCTTTTCACTCAGCTGTGCTATAACATCTTCATGGCTGGGACACTGCTGTTCCACCTTCTCTCTTGCTAGAGTGAGATAGTCGTTACCCTTTTTTAACATAATGTAATTGATCTCTTCATATGAGAGGTCCTCGGCTATTTTGTCTAACTCTTCTCTTTTCATAGGTAAAAATCCTTCTTATTTGAGGTATAATTATCATGAGTCAAAAGCTAACTTCTAACATACCCTATAAAGAGGTCATAGTAAACCTGTTTATGGAAGGAGGGTGGCACAAATTAAAAATTGACCGCAGAAAAAGGGGTATGGGTAGCATCAGGCAATTCTTAGACGAGTCTATTCATAGGGATGTCCTGGGAAACGAAGTTATGCTTTACAGGCTTAACAGCTACGGGAGAACTGTAGCAAGATTAATTATGATGGAGTACGGATGGGAGCCTGAAGGTAGCGGAGGTATAGCAGTGGAGGTTAGTGAATGGGATCATGTGAAATTCCACACTTTCTCTAAAGGTGAGCTATCTAAGGCTATGGCCAATATTGCCAAAATGGGAGGAGTGGTATGTGACATAAAGGACGATTGGAGGGGAGATGGCTTTGTCAGAGTCATCATAAAAGATATTGACAGGGCTATAGCAAGAATCTCCTCGAAGATTGAGTGGGAAATTTACCAAAAGTTAGGAGGGCAGTATCTCATTGACCTTGGATGGTCAAAAGAGATGGTGTGGCTTTGGATTGAGTATTTTGATAACCTCAGGCGAGAGATGAGGAAGATACCTTATCAGCAGGAGTTTATCATATGGGGTTCTTAAGCGACACCGAAGCTGCAAGATTACTACAGTGTACAGTTACTGGTCTTCATTCTTTAGGAGTTCATAGGTGTCCGTATGGATATCATCGAGACGTTTTATTGGAATTCGTGGCTCGCAACGGCCTGCCCGTATGCGAGGATATTTATCATATAATTGGATGTTCATTAGAGACCGACCGTCCTGCTTGGCTAGATGTGGAGTGGTTCGAGAGCCCGACGAGAGCTCTTGTGGCTTGCAACAGCAGAACAAGAGCCATTATAACCAACATCGCATTCAGCAGGGAGCAGTACGATGCTTTGGTCGAAATCGGTATCAAGATCTTCCAAGTCGGAGATGATGTCGGCGCTTACCATATGTTGCTGCCCACCTGGGATGAGGCGATACATATGGCAAGCACTACATGAAAAAACTAGAAGATCTGAAACATCTGGAAGCAGAGATCATCCCGGATGAGGAGTGGGATAGATTTAGGGAGGGTATAAGGGACATCCCTGAAGAAAGACACCCATTCCTAAAGATAGGCTATGTCCTGGGAAGATATACTAATCTTGACTTTGATTTCCGCAGAACAGCGGAGGGGGATATTAAGCTTAATACCTCACAAGACATTGATCTAACGTCCTTATTTAAGGACATCCTCGAGATTTGGAGGAAGAGATGATTAAATGTCTTGAGAGGGATTCGGGCAACCGCAAGCTCGGTAGGGGTGTGAGAGCGACATACAGAGAGGTTGGACCCACGTGTCCACAATCCTGTGAACACCTGCAAAATAGGAGCTGTTACGCCTTATACTCGTTTGTGAATATGCACGCAAAAGTGTCAGAATATAGCAGGAGTGATGCTGACATTATTTACGACTATGTTACTAATTTGCCTGAAGGTAAGAAGCTCAGACATCATGTTTCTGGCGACTTTATGAAGCCTGGAGATATGATTGATACTAACTATATAGACTCAGTACTAAAGGCACACTCAGAAAGACCAGACCTTAAAGGGTGGACATACACCCACGCCTGGGAGAGGCTGGATTCTAAAAAGATGAATGCCGAAAAATCCCTCTGCGTGAATGCTTCGTGCGATTCAAAAGAAGAGGTCATAAATGCTGTCAACTCAGGGTGGCCTGCCACGACCGTGGTCGACGAAGACTTTGAATCTGGCGTGATTAATATTAATGGCAAAAATGCCAGGCTTGTTGTTTGTCCTAACCAGACGCATGGTATCTCATGCTCTGAATGCATGCTGTGCTTTAGAAAGAATCGCAGCTCGGTAGTAGCCTTTAGGGTGCACGGCACCGGGAAGGCTAAATTTAATCAAAAATAACGGTATAATATTCACGAGCGGCACATAGGGTGTTGCTCGTATTTTATCCATATGGAGGATGTATATGAAGCTTGATGTAAGAAAGATTGGACAGGGCTCGACCACAGTTAATCTCCCCGAGGGAAGCACGGTCCTGGACGCAGTCCGAGCGTCCGGATTCTCAGCTGAAGGGTGCATCGTCACCAGGGAGAGGGCGCAAGTAAGCCTTGATGCTCAGGTGGCACACGGAGACACGATCACGATCGTGTCAAACGTGAAGGGTGGATCAGAAGAGCTTACGGCCACCCTGTCCCGCCTGGGGAGGGGGCAAGAGAAAGTAGTATTCCAAAGAGGTGAGATCCTCGGGGACCTCCTCGGCCGACACGAGCCGGACGGGTCTCGGGTTTTTCTAAACGGTAGGGAGGCCTCCCTAGGTGAGGTTCTACAAAACGGGGATAACATCATTCTGGCTCCGAACGTCGAGGGTGGCCAGTAAGTAGTAGATGATTAACGGGTAGCGGTTAGGGCGCTTCGGCGCCCGTTTTTTTTAAAGGATTAGAATGTTTATTGTACCAGGACTCGAGGATGCCCTACTCTCCCGCATGGAGCCTGTAGGTGGCAGGATTTTAAGAACCAACTACTTTCCGAGCGACCCTTCTACGGATCAGTGGGAGGTGTTGGTGGCTGTAGAGGGACCTACCAACGTCGATGACCGGTTCACTGATGACGAGGGGGTTCTCTATATACGTGAAGAGAAAACGATAATGCTGGCTAATGTGGATCACGAGGATAATGCCCATCCAGCATTCTACGCAAAAATCAAAGATATTCTAGACACCCTAATGGACAGCACAGAGGACTCACCCACGGGCGGTGAGGGGTCATCGAGTGTGGATAGTATCTATGAGACTCTAATCGCCCTCAATGCAGGGGACCTCAGGAGGCTTATCCTTCGTACTGAGGATTATAAGGTCGAAGCAGAGAGAAGAGTGAGAAACTTGAGTGAGTTTGTCGCTCCTGATGATTTTATAGGGATGTTTAGAGGTGTCGCACAACTTATCGATAGTGGTGCGATTCTGGATTTTAATATGCGCGGTTCGGAAATGGAGTTTGTGGTTCGATACCGCCCACCAGAGTACGAGGGTGATGAGTACAGCATTAAGTATGCTGTCGGGCTGAACGCCGATGGTGTGTGGTACCTGACAGCCTCGCCGGTGTTAGAGGGGATGAGTCCAGCAGTATCGTGTGCATTTCATCCTCACGCATCGACCTACCACCCAGAGGTTGGGTATTCCGAAATGTGCCTGGGGAATATGCGTGGGGCCTTTAATGAATGTGTCACCAGGTTCGATATTATGGGGATTGGGTTTATCCTGAGTCAGGTAACATCTTCATATAATGAGGACGATAGTTACCACACAAATTTGGAAGTAGCAGAGTCAATGAACCAGGTTGAGTGGGAGTAATAATGAAGCCTGTCAGATATACAGATAGAGCGTACTCGAAGATTCAACAATGGGTACAACTATGCCCCAAGGAAATAAGCGGCTACGGAACGGTCAAGATTGTTGACGACCATTTCGTGGTAACTGACGCTTTCCTCCTTGAACAGGAGGTGACCTCTGTAACCACAGAAATTGATGCCCTTGCGACTGCTCATTTGATGGATGAGCTATCAGACAGGGAGGAGGAGCTGGGAGAGCTGAGGCTGTGGTGGCACTCACATGTTGATATGGATGTGTTCTGGTCCGCTACCGACGAGGAGGCTATCCGTACCATCCGGGGGAATCCTTACCTTGTCTCGTCCGTGTTCAACAAAAAGGGTGAAGTCAGGACGAGGGTGGACTCATTTTCCACCCCCTATCAGCTCAAGCAGGACAATATAGAAATTGAGATTGTTCCTGACGGGCTGACAAGCATCACCTCTGTGATTGATCTCATCAAAAAGTTTAACGACTTGCCGAGAGATGAGGTGAAGAAAGAGGTCATCAGGATGCTGGATATTGCGTTTGATACCCTAGGCCACTGTGAGGCCGAGTACAAAAAGAAGGTGGTCGTGAAGAAGCCTGCGGTGAGAAAAGTGACCGCAGGAAAGCACGGGAGGTTGCACTCCAGGAGGAACAGGAGGAACAAGAGATCGTCTTCTAAAAAAAAAGAAGTCACTCTCCAGGATTTTGACTGGATCATGTCTGCTGAAATTGAGACGGAGTTTGATGAAAGTATATCGATCCAGGAGGATATAGTCGCCTCAATAGTGAAAGACATTGAGGATGAGGGGGGGACTTCAAATGGAAACCTCAGCAAAAGGATTGAGTTTATTAAAGATATGGCATCCTGGGCCGAAGGGGGTTACCAGGAAGATGTGTGCTTGGAGGGTGTAGGCCTGTCAAAGTTTGACATAACAGTCCGAAACAGGCGGAGGTGGGAGCTGGTTATGGATGCGTGCACTCTTGTGGATGTAGACCTGGCAGACATCGAGACGGCCAACGAGGAGCCTCCGCATTATTATTGGGACGCCTATCTTTCTGATGATTTCTACATGTCTAATTCATGGATCTATGAATAATAAGGAGTAACTAATGAGATATCTTAGACAACAGGACTACATCCCCACGGATCAAGCAAAAAGATTACCCATCACGGTCATTGGGGCTGGAGGTATTGGCTCTTGGACAATACTTGCTCTATCTAAGACAGGATTCAAGAATATCAAAGCTTATGATCACGATGTGGTTGAGGAACACAACCTGTCAAATCAGAGCTTTGGGGATAGGCACAAGAACAAACACAAGGTTGATTCCATCAATGATGTTCTGTCGTATTTTGGAGAAGGGCAGATCGAGGTCGCTAGAGAGAAGTTTGAGAGGGGTAAGGAGGCCAGAAGGGTTGTCATCGTGGGGGTTGACTCCCTAGAGGCCAGAAGAGAGATCTTCAATGCTATTGAGTATGATGCAAATGTAGATCTTCTTATCGATGGTCGAATGGGATTGACAACCATGATGCTCTACTGTGTGGACATGACCGATCGAGGGGCGGTATCTGCGTACAAAGAGTCACTGGAAGGGGAGACCGCAAACCTTCCGTGTACAGCCAGGACAACCATGTCCACCGCCATGACCATCGGCAGCATGATTACGACCAGGGTTGTTAATTATGTGAACGGGCAGAAGAACGACTTTTGCACAATCATGGACACGAAAACGAATGACCATATTCGTATGGAGGGCTAATGCTTGAAACAGCTATTATGGAAGAATTGCAAGCGTACACATCCCCTGTACGTAGGAGGTTTGAGAGGTGGAGCTCGAGGTTTATCAGCGATGGTGTAACATCATTGGGGATCACTCCCGATGTTATGGTATGTGTCCCGCTTTTCCTAAACGGTGACAGGCATTTCACCAAAGCAATGAAGAGGGATCTTGAGGGTGGGCCGGTGTTAATCATTGATGGTATACCGGCATGCACGACCGCCAATCGGTCATTCTTCATTCTGGCCAAAATTGACGATGAGGAGCTCGTCAATAATTACAGGCCAACCATCAAGACATGGGTTGAAGACCGTTTGGAGGAAATGTTTCCAAACCTTGTCGAGGACCCAGACCAATTCATTATTAATCAAATAATGGCATTCGCAGGAGATGCGAATGAGCTGTTCGGCAGGTCGGTAAGAGATGAAATGCGGTCAATCGACAATAGGATTGAGGATTTAAGAACCTCATCATCGCTGCTCACCACTGCTTTGAATATGGAGGAGGAGTTACAAGAGATTGTAGACACCCTGTCTAACCTGGGGTTCAACAGAATACCATCCATAACTCTTTCACACGTAACGTATGACTTGAACATGAGATTAAGTGTTCCTGTCGCACAAAGCGGTGCTTCATACTATGCAGATGTGATAAGGGGCAGATTAGGGTCATTATATAGAAACAGGGAGACTCTACTCTCCCGACAATTAATCTTAGATGACTATAAGGTAACAAAAGATGATCTGAGGTGGGAAGATATAACACTGACAGGGGCTCTTTATCGACGAAGAGATCAGTACTCCTCAGTCCTTCGTCTGAGATTTGATATTCCAGAGAGGGTTATAGAGGATGATGAGGGGGGGTGGCTGATAAAGCCGTGCACATTCAACGTTATTGTGGGAACCAACTCTGTTGGTATGGATATTGAGACATCATTCACGAGCATGGGAGAGGACGGCGAAACAGTTCCAGCCGTACACCCCCATATAGGGATTGGGGGCAACCCCTGTTGGGGCAATTCGGCGGTGCCGAACTTTATAAGGGAGCTTAACATGCCCATGGTCATGCTAAGTCTTGACCAGTACCTCAAGTCGTACAATGCTTCCGATGCATACCATCACCCGTCGGAAGAATTATACGAGAGGGCTGGCTAAGCTAAGAAAGAACAGGGGTTACCAGCTCCTGTTCTTTTTTTTACCCTCCGCATCAACATCAATGTGGCAGAACGTACTGTAAAACCCCACACCGACATTCCACCCGGCAGTTCGAGCGCCCTCCACTACAGCTCTGACAACCTCAGAGAATCCCTTGATGTCTCCGTTTATGGGTGATAAATCCATAGCTCTAAATTCAACATGCTCACTCTTTTCAGACCCTCCCACGAGCTTGTTATACTCAGGAGACCTGTATCCACTGTTACACCTGACTGGGTCACCCCAAACCTCTCTTATGGTATCGGCGAGAAGAATGGTTTTATGTATGTTATTTTTTTTACTTTCTGGCGGAAGCACGTGCTTACCCCATTGTCTGTGCAGAGTGACCTCCTCCGGGCTAAAGTGCCGAACACCCCACTTATCGAACAACTTCTTCATGACAGTATCACCTTATAATATCGCTTTCTTGTGGAGGAAATGGCAACATGGGATGGTCTTGTACATACGGGTAGATCATCCAGTCGGACAACTTTAGAAACGGACCATCCGGGCCGCTGAAGAGCTTCCCATAATGGGTTATATCGTTAGCCCCGCAAACCCTGAGAATGTCTGTATTAATCCAACCCTTTGAGTATGAGCTCGATGTTACCTCCACCGGCCACCATGGGTATTGACCTTCAGTGTTAGGACTGTTGTACACTGTGGCGTTGGTGTTGTGGGTTATATTGAACACCTCGCTTCCATTTTGACCATTTAAACCGAATGCTTCAACATATCTCTGTGGGGCGGTATTGGTATTATAGGTGAAGTCGAGTTGTTGTACAAATAGCCCACCATGATTTGTGTCAGAAGGGTCGTCATTTATAAAAATATTGCCGATGATACCTATATTTTTAATAAAAGGCCTGGAAAGATCAGTTGTGTAGATGGCTACAAACTCACTCTCGGTCGTATCGTTTAGTATAAAAAACACCCTGGATAGACTTGATGACCAACCTGGGTCATTCATTACGACGGGGCTTATGTTTTGTCCGGGAGCACCGGGATGCCAATCACTAAAATGTGTGTATGGGTTGATTGCTGTATGTTGAAAGTCTCCATTACTGTACGTCATATTGACAGGGTCATCAAAACCCATAGGTGTCACCCAGGACCCTGAGGAGTTATTAAAAAAGATGTAGAAACCAGATTCACTATTCGAGGTGATCGTGCTACCTGAAATGTCTCGACCCCAAAAGAAACCAAGATAGCCATCGCCGCCAAACAGTCTATCCATCCTTCTTGATCCCGAACTTGTGACGTATCTGTTTCTATGAACCACTATCGCAAACTCAATATTTGAAATCTTTATAATAAAACAATATGGATGTCCGTTGCTTTGGCTAGTCAGTCCGTTATCCCAATACCCAATATCGCTCACAATAATGTCCGAGCCCTGCGTTTTTATCCTGAAGCCGTCTCTTAGGTTGGATATGTACCTCTCCCAATACTCATCATCGTCGTATTTATGCCTACCTTGAAATGTCCAGTCAGTTATATATCTTGCCATTGAAAACCTTCTTGCTGTTGCCGCTTACCCTAAATATCGTCAGTTGTGGGGTCGGGCTCCATTTCCAACATATCATAAATTGGTGTTGGAGCTTCTCTGCTAATAAAACGTTCTCTGCCAGCATTCCAGGGAGACATTAAAGCTGTCTTGCCTTCATTTAGAAACCTCTGGATAGGAAATACGTACCCCGCAACACGGCCCTTTTTTGGCCTTCTTTTAGATATAGAGCTTCCGGTTATACTCATGACATATACGCAGGGCCAACACGAACATCTACATGCCCGTCAGCATCATACACTTGGATATAAATTTTCCGAAACCCTGCTGTGGACAACCTTTCTGTCATCCCATAATGGGATATATCTTCAAACTCACCATCGTTAGCCATAACCCACCTGTTGTCATCAGCCAGCAGCCACACCCTTATGGATGCAGTTGTGGAGTCTTTTCGGATATGCATGTCTGACCCGTTGGCGTCCAAATCTACAGACATATTCAGATCATTTCTATCTTTGTTGTACACATATAGAGCTTCATTTTCATCATCAGTATATACTATCACACAGTCTACGGTGGAGGATAGTGTAGCATCATTGTCTATTTCTAATTTAAAGGCATGTAAAAACCCATACACATCTGCAAATTCATCAAACGCCTTAGTTATCTCTATCCCGTTTATAGTCAAGGATACATTATGATTTGGCGGTTGTCCCTGAGGAACATCTTGCACCACAAATAGAAATCCAAACTTGTCGGGATTTTGCTTGAGATGGGCAGACACAATAGTCTTGACAGAACCCCTTAGGTCGACACCGTTGTTTGTGGTCCAAGGTGGAGAAGAACTGTATGAGGAGCTACTCCAAACCGGAGATGATCCTACATAAACCATCATCATTCTCAGTATATTAAATACTGCATTTCTTAAACCAGCGAGACTTTTCAATGCACACCTCCAGGTCAGGGATTATCACCAGGAATAGTAACCTCAGTAATGTTAACTTCAGGTGGCGATCCCCTCTCTCCATCCCACAGGGCGACCCCCACCTCAACGGTGACAGAACCCCCAGACACCTCTACAGGCATGACATATATTTTGTCAAAAAGGCTGACATCAATACCCCTTGCAATATTCCCACTCAAATCGAACTCGAAATCGAACATAAAGGGAACATCTTTGGCAACACCCGTTTTTTTGGCCATAAAATATGAGAGACTGTAGGTCGTGGAGGGGCTCGATGTGGAAACGCATAAAAGTGCCGACCGAAACGAAGATACATCCAAAAACCTGTCTACATCCGGAGGGGAGTCCCCGTCTACACCCGGAGGAGGGGGGATGGCATTTGAGCTTACGACTGCCATAGGTGTGTCTGGAAATTTAACAGTATCTTCCTCTTTTTTAAAGGCGAGAGCACCCCCTTCGGAGTTGAGAAAGAATTTAAACATCAGTATGCCACCCCTTCTACAAGCACTGTGGACGGACCATCGGAAGAAATGATAATCTCCACCGAGTTTCCGATGATGTCGTCAAACGACAACAACTCAACATTTCCATCATCGATGGTGCCGCTGGAGATAACCCTGTAGGCCCATTCGCTGGACTCGCTGAAGGGCCTCTCTCTAACTTCATACGATACACTGGCACCCTCAACTTTTATCGCAAAGAAGGCCTTACCCCTACTTGTAGCGACCACAGAATCCTGACTACCATCAAGATTCATCACCTTCTCGACTCTGACAACCCTCCCTGCTCTACCTGCATCCAGGGTGGCTTGATATGTGCTATACATTACGCACCTCTAACAGCAACAGGAACCATCCTATCGAACACGAGGGATACTTGCTCCGAAATGCTAATACCTTGTGCAGAAAGACCAAACCCGTGAGTTTGAATCATAACATCTTCTGCATACATGGCTCCATATGGTTGGTTCCTCTGGTCTAAAATGTAAAAAAGGAGACCGATAGGTCTATCAAAAATAGTAGACTGAAGGTTGATATAGAAGGATGGATCTCTTGTATCTCCACCTACATCTCCAGAAAATGGCCTATGAGACTTCGCTCCAGCTGGGCTATCTAGGTCGTCATAATCATCATTGGCGACGGTTAACACTCTCAGGAGGGAGGCCTGGCTATACATGACCCTGCTCAGGCTTATTTGTCCTGTAGAGTAGCTGGAAATGTGGTAACTTCTTCTAGATCCAATTTCCCTGATGGGCTGTACGGCTTTTTGCTGGTTCACCGAAGCCTGTTCAGTCATACCCAGAGGGAACACCTTGTTGGAAAAATCCTCACCAACTTGCTGTAGTCTGGCAGGCCCCGCGGCAATGAAGAAGTTTTCGGGCGTAATTGCATTAGTGTTAGCGCCACCCTGATCAAAACCAACATGATGGTTTCTGAAGTCCCAGTTATCGAAAGTTGATTTTGGATATTCTCTTTGTTGGAAGCTCATGATTACACCGTTATTTGGATGGTAAATTCAATTTCTTTTTCTGCTACAGGGAAGTATCCAATATACACAATATCGGTCTGCCTTTTATTTAAATCATTTCTGCCAACCGACACGAGTTCATAATCGGTGAGTCTTCCCTCTCCAACCCAGGACTTGAGGATAGCATCAGCCTGAATAGCCCTGAGTCCCATAAGCCAATCGTCGATGATTTGAAACCTTTGTCCCGGAGGTGACTGGAAGCTCCTGGTCAGGCTTTTCGATTGCCAGTCAGCCCCGGCTGTAACGATCTCCTCCTGAGTCACAATGCTGCTGGTGTCGGACGTGATCATATCTCGGATATAAGGTTGAGCATCTCTCGATTTTTGCGTCAGGAGTGTGAATCCCGCATCTGACAGCCTTCTCATTTGACTTCTTTTAAAGTAGGCGTACCCGTAGCTGACACCCTCAACCCCACCTCCGACAAAAAGATTACTGACTTCATCAAATGCCCTGAGGCCCGACCTCTTGGCTGCTATACCGCATAGAGATAAGGACGGATTCAGCTCTTTCCTTACAGGATTTCCGCTTTCATCACTGCCGACAACCATCGTGGGAGAGTAATCAAGAGTAACTGTAAACCTCCTATTGGCTACCGACTTTCTGTTGATGAGCTCCTCGACCTGTTCCTCCTTAGATAGCGGGCTAATATGATATCTAACTGTATCCCAGCTACGAATTATCGACACATTTGAAGCTGTGGTTCCGCTTGGAAAGGAAACCTCTGTGGGCACCTCATCTTGCGCCTCAAGCATGGTTCCATCGCCACTAACAAGCGTGACTTTCATCCTGAATACGTTATTATCTATTTCCGCTTCAACATAGTCACCCGGCTCTACGTGAGAAAACTGTCCGGTCGCTGCGCCGGAAAACTGGTGCAGTCCACCTATGGTTTCAACATCCATTACAGGGACGTTAAACTCTCTATAGATATCAAAATCGATTCCGTCTAAAATAAGATCATTGTCTGTGGTGGTGCCTAAGGCTTGATATTCTCCAGCCAACTGCTCCGGGAATGTGATAACAACCTTCGTACCCTCTTTGACCCCGGCCTCAGTCACAAAGTCGATATTTTTATCCCGAATGACTTTGTTCCCACTATCGTTGCCGCCTATACCCCCAACAACTCGTCCTGGAGAAACCTCCCCAGAGGTGCTTTCAAATCTACCCGAAGGGACCGGCTCGTACATAAAGCCTCGCCTCCACGCCCCTTCTTCCTCGGTGGACATACTCAAGACATGAGACTCCAGTGCGGAATAGATTGCAGGGCTTCTGTCGAGAGTTACAATATTGTAAACGTCGATCGATTCAGCAGCCTCCAGAGCAAGCTGATACCCCTCTTCAATACTTCTATTCTCGGATAGCCCAGAATGTCCGTCAGGCTCGTCATCCACGGGAATGAAATACACATTAGCTTCTGTAGGTTGAGCGTTGATGGCTAGATTTACAGCAAAGAGTAACCCGTCATTATAATCGACACTTGTATGACCTACAGATTCCAGCAATTCGGACAACGACGACGCAGAAAAGCTCTCGTTCACAAGGTCTTTCCTCAAAGCTCTGTAGCTGGCCTCAACTTCAAATTCCGGATAAACGTTAAATGAAATCCTATCGGATGACAATTCCACGAACCCCAACGAGTCTGAGAAGGATTCTGGCACGACCGCCACAATCTCGTAGGGCGAATAAGATTCAACGTATCCTATTTGGGAGCGCATGAATGTGACACTGACATTACCATCTTGGCCGACCGGGTCATCCAGCATAACTACTCCAGATAGAGAGTCGAGCTCCACAACCTTGCTAAAGTACACTTCAGAGCCGTTGACGACACGAACAACATTATCTTGAACCTCCTCAAACGATACGGCTGTACCAAAATTGAGGCCAGACACCATCGTTCCGTTCAAGGTTCCCGTCATGGACGTCAAGCCACCCATAGGCACTCCAACGACAACAAGATCTTCGACATCCGCGGACATGAAAGATTCTCCGGAAATCTCTATGATCACACGACCATCGATAGTCGAAGGGGTGATAGACAAATCGACTGTATCGCTAGATTCATACCTAACCAAGTTACTGGAGCTGCCGCTAACGTCCTCGGAGACAACCATCTTTGAGTCTGTGGATGACACGACAGTAAATCTGTCCTGACCGATCTTAAATCTATCACCTGGACGGACCTCAGACAGTCCCCCATCCGGGTTGTAAACAATCGGCTGGCCATCAACCTGAACAACAAAAGCATTGACAGAGGTTCTGTGTAAGTGGTCTTTTGCTGAAGGTTTTATCAGAAAACCATCTTGGTTGAGTCCTACAACATCCTTGTCATTGATTGGAAATCTGTAGTCACCGTCAACGACAAGGTTGAACGATGGGACAAAGTCAGCCAAATCTCTTCTTTGTGAGTCAATGAGGCCATTTCTCGTTCCTGCAAGATCAACAACTGTTCCGATCTTTTTCTCTGGCCACAAAAACGCCTGATCATCCTCCTCCAGAGGGTCGAAGGTAGACCCCTCAACAAGACCATTGTTTACAACATGATAAAGCCTACCTACAATACAGGTGGGGAGTTCGGCTTCTGCAGGTTGGATAACTTGACCAATCTCCTCTTGTCGTACTCTTACTCCAGGCTCGTTAGGCATTATTAATCTCCTATAAGATTGAAACGTCTTGCTTCAACCATAAATCTTTTGGTGTAATAATATTTCCAGATTCGTCGTATTCAATACGATCGATTGCTGCCAATATTTTGATTTTTACCGCCTCTTCAATATCGCCATCAGACTCTAGCAGCCAAACCTGGTCCATCTTCATTGTAAATTGTATCGCACAATCGTAAGGACCGGGAATTTTTTCATCCGAAGACGATAATCTTTGGGGAGGCATCCCATTGATGGGCGAAATGCTATCAACTCCAAGTTCGTATATTATTTTCCTGAAGAATACGAACGCCTGAGCGGTCGCAGCCTGCAGTACTTTAGAAGCACCTTTACGTGCAGCCACACAATGAATTGTAATAGGATGGAAGAATGACGCCCTGTGTGCCTGACTAAAGGTTCTATAGCTATTATGTACCCTGTTATCCATAACCTGGATGTTTTCACTGAACCCACCCTCGGTTACTATGAGGGCCGGAACCATATTTTCTAAACCCTCATTGAATGTCTCCGACATGACGATATTTAGCTTACTCATCGTCTGGTTGTCTGAATATCTAAACTCGTTTTTCACCCCCCTGTACAGCTCTTCCTGGGAGAAAAACGCCTTCAAGAATCCAACAACCACACTTTCTGGTGCAAGAACAAACATTATTCTGGAAACTCCAGCTTGCTCTCAATAAAGTCTCTATTTATGAGAGAACAGACGATATTTTGACTGATCACTATGTTGTTAGGCTCAACGGAAGTTACCTGACGGACCCTGTACACCTTCCCCGTACCCTTTTCAGCCAGGACATCTCCAGGTTCTATTATTGGGTATGCAGCCATAGCCATAGTTCTGCCTTCTTCCTCATTCTCAAAATTGGACAGCTGGGTAACCCTGTGAATAGGAGTAAGCCATCTTCCGTAAAATTTAACCGGATTTGACCACCCCTCTATATACCCAACACCCTTGCACACGTCACATTTGCTGATAATGATTTCGCCAGTCACTTTGTCTCTACAGTAGTGACACTTCGTGCCTTGTAGAGTTCGTTTATAGCACGCAAAATGCGCAGACATATACCCGGGACGGCCATTCATCCCCTTTAAAATAGCCTCGTGCTGTCTGATAATCTCGTTTGTTACAAGGCTGCCCGACTCCTTGCTGCACACAGGCACAGACTCTGTGCTGCCAACCCGTATTCGGTAATACCACTCGCTAAAAAAACTCCTATTTGTTGGCCACTCATCCTCAAAAGATATCACATTATATGGCAGAAGTGCGACCTCATCCCACGGACCCTCCGGGCTAGAGGATCTCTCAAGAACGATCTCGTCGGTGGGTTCAAGACCGCCAACAGACCACTGTATCCTCCAGCCCTTACCTGGCCACGGTATCGCCTTTATGTACCTAACGTGTACCGCCATTAGTCAGCGCTTTCTCTTAGATCGAAGATGTTTAACACCCTGATATATAGAACTATCGATAGCACTGTTGATCCCGCCGCTTACAGCACCACTAGCCGCACTAGACACACCACCGAGCGCAGCTCCCCCTAAGATGCCAGCCATGGCGCCAGGAGTACCACCAGCCTGCGAACCTACAAGCCCACCAACCGCAGCTCCCCCTAAGGCGCCTAATGTTCCCGACACCAAACTGCCCCCAACAGCTCCCCTTTTAGCGTCATCCAGTATTATGCTTGATGGTGTTTCCAATACTCTCCCTTCATCTCTCCTGGCGGCGCCACCAGCCGCCCCTAGCATACCCCCCCCTAAAGCACCACCGGACGCACCAGCCATACCACCGAGCGCAGCTCCCCCCGCAGCGCCAGCCAGGGCGCCACCAACACCAGCCTGCGAACCTGTAACCCCGCCAGCCAGAGCACCACCGACAGTCCCCAAAAGCCCTCCTCTAACAAGCCCCATTTTTGCATGCCGCTTAGCTTGGTGCCAGGACTCTTCACCTCGCGTTCTGAGTTTCCTTTTCCTGGTTCTTTTTCTTGCTGTCTTGATGAAAAAATCATTATTTGCTGTTGTAAACAATACAGTCATATCCCTTCTCCTGTGTATGGCCAATAGCCATCCGGGCTATCAATGTGCTTGAAGCCCTCGTCAGCATTGATTCCTATCTTTAGCGATCTTACCTGATTTAGGTGGGTTTGCATAAAGTTTTGTATCCAACCCATATACGCACTCCCCTTGTCCGAGACACTAAAGCTTGCCCCACTGTCGCTGAAATTCAGGTGATTTCTAGTCTGGACAATGCCAGCCATCTTTAGCAGCTCAATGACAACACCGTGAAACAGAGTTAAATGATCGGGGAAATTAAAAACATTGTATTTAGTTATTGTTTTCGGAGGTGTTGCATTAAATGATTGAATCCACAGCTGGACTGCCAATGTGATTCGCTCATTACTAAGCTCTGTACCTTCTATTAGACGGTTTAGTTCAGGCAAATCCCCAATATATATGCGGATGTGATCAACTATTCGCTCTGGGACTTCTATTTCATAAGACAGTCTTTGGCTCACTCATTCTCCTTTTTTGCCTGCTATAATTAACCAGGTACAGTGCCACCCGATGCGGCGCCCGAAATGGTACCCCTCCTTACCCTATCCTCATCACTCATATCTAGGATTTTGTCTATTTTCCTAGTTTGTAGGTCTATATTCTGTTTTGCAACCTTTAGTACTAAGCTCATTTTACTTAACTCCTCCACCGGAATGGCAAGTAGTGTCTCACAGGGTTTATGCTGTGCTTGCTAAAAGTATTATAGCTGTACGGCTCACCCTTGCGCACCCTTTCATCCCTCTCTTCCCTCATTTTGTCCCAGTATGGCTCGCTGTAGGCTTGAGTCATGTACCCCTCCAAGCCCCCAACGGCTGCACCCAGGGCACCGCCCAATGCGGCGGCTGTACCTCTGTTATCCCCGAGAAGAGTAGGTACAGTCGAGCCGATCATCGTTCCTACGGTGGCTCCTGCAGCTGTACTGAGGGCTAGCCGTTTCTTGCTACCCATATCAACTATTGCATCGTCAATCCTCGTAAGCAGGCCTGGCTTAAATTTTTCTGAACCCTTCTTCTTTTTACGCGCAATTTTCAGTAAGACAGCCATGATGTTGCACTCTCCTTATATTGGTATTTATCGATCATAACTAGAATTGAGTCCATGAACCCTAACTCTGGCCCCTCTGGCAGGACCAAGCCCTCTCATCCCTCTATGAAAGCCTCTCGCTCCCCCAATTGCTCCGCCTAGAGCGGTAAAGATTTTATGCTGGGGGGTAACAAGACTAATCTTCGGACCCTTGCCCGCAAGAGAGTCAGCAGCGATGTTTAATGCCTGGCTAGAAATATACCCTTGGGCAGCACCACCAATAGCCCCAACCAGACCGCTTCTGACTCCAGCTCGCAGTCTGGAGACTGGTTTTTTCGGCCTGGTGGTGCCATGGGTAATCAGATTTGAAACATCTTTTTCAAATGATGTCGCAACCTTAAGTAGTATCGTCATTTGCCACTATCCTCTCTACTAAATCAGATTTGTTTCCGGTGGTTGACAGGCCCAAATCTTCTGCGATCGCCACAAGTTCGGCCTTAGTGTGGGCCATGAGGTCGTCCACCCTGGCGTCTTGCTCCAGAGCAACCTCCGGGGCGTCATCCGCCAAAGGCTCTTCAGAGGTGGTGTTGACATCTAGGGTGTCCTCCATGTTGCAAAGCCCGGGATCACACCCACACCCTTTAGGACATTTGTCCGCAAGAACCAGATTGTATAACCTGTCATCAATTACAATGCCCACGTATTCTACACCTAAATCTCTAGCTGAGCGAAGTGGGGGTCCGTACGCACTCCTGCAGTCGACGTCCCCCTCAGCGCCTGGGTCTAGAGTGGTGAAACCAACTTTGATAATCTTATTAGAGTTGTTTTTTACCCTTATCTTAACCGGATCTATAAAAGGAAACATATTACCTCCTTAAAAAAAATAGCACCTCTTGATATTAACATGAGGTGCTATTTTGTGTTAATAATTACTGTGAATCTTAGTCGACATACGAGTCTTGGCCGAGAACAACCTTTCCGCAAGCCAGGTTGTTACCGATCGCGGCACCAAAAGATCTGTACCCCTTCCACTTAATCTCGTCATGACGCTTCTCAATAGAGAATTTATCGTCATTGAATGTAAAGTGGTGTCCAAGCTGCTCGGGCTCAGTAAAGACATAGATTTCATTGTGCTTTACAAGGTCGGACTTGACAGAGGTGACCACTCTTAGACCATTGAGCATTTCGTACTTGTAGCCATCACGCCAAAAGTCGGTGGTAAGACCACTGGTGATACCAGGCATCGTTGCAACGCCGGACTGGCTATTCGTCTGAATCCAGGTATAAATGTTGTTAAATTGGGCTCGAGTCATAAGCAGTGTAGCTGCTTGACGGTAAGACCCATTATCACCACCCTGGGCATCAAGGATGTTTCTCAGAGCCACCAAGACTTCGGGTGTGATTCTTTTCTCATTGGAAAGAGTGAGAACGTTACCAGAGTCAGCGATAGCCTTGTTGACCATACCAATAAAGACTTCATCCATCTTCTTTCGGATATGGTAAGCGATATGCTGCCTGATAAGATTCTGGACGGGCATTCTCATAGACATGAGCTCGCCCTCATAGAGACCATACTCAGGAGACTCGATCTTGTGGAATTGAACAGCATAGCGCTCGGTTTCCACGTACTCGTAGTCTGCCTTACCTCTGAAAGTTGCAGTCGTGGCTTTGACGTCCGTGAATTCTTTGTCAATCACCACCTGCAAGTTGGGGGAATGGATATCCCTATCGCACATCTGTGGAGAGATAGTTTGGGCGGGCATAATTCTCTCCATGAACGAATCTTCGTAAATCTGCATACGAAGAAACTCCGCCCCTTTTTGTTCGGCCTCCTTTCTCATCTCCTCGCTACCTAGAGCCTCAAGGAAGACCTCGTTTAACTGTGTTGCATGAAAATCGAACATTTTTTACTCCATTGTGTAATTGTTAGGATAGCCTAAACTTGACAACCCACTTACCGGTAGAGGTGCCAGCAGAAACGACTTGCCCGACGACAAGGTTGAAGTCGCCATCCAGAGCAACCAAGTCTCCACAGGTCATTTTTCCTGCTGTGGCACTACGCATAACGAAGTCGCCCTCATCAGGAGTATTGGTAAATAGACTCACGTCAACCTCGGCTATAAAGTCAAATGCGAAAGTTGTGACCTCAATAACCTCAGTGCCGTCAAGCTCTATGCGTTTGATATCCTGTCTAAGCGTTCCGTCCGTCCATACAACCTCCACTGGGGCGTATGTATGAAGGGGGTTTGTGGTGTCCACAGGAACCAGCTTGTTATCTTCTCTAACAACAAGCGTTCCGGCTTCAAGCTGTTCATCCGTCCTACCCTCTCGTGTGATATTGGATATATCACGAGGAAGGATCGGTCTGATCTTATTTTTGCTAATAGTTGCAGTCATTATAATTCCTCACTAATTGTGTTTAACCATCCGGTAAAGTCTGTGCGTGCGTGACCATCTTTCATTTCAGAGACAAATATGGCACCATCCTCATCAATATACTCGATAGCGCTTGCAATCTTCTCAAGCTCGTCAAAACTCTGCTGTTCCAGCTTTTGTCTCTGGGTGATAAAATCTTCCACGCTTGCAGTTTTAAGGCTACAGTTTTTGTCTTGCGCCATCATGAGGATTTCTTCAGCTCTGTCTCGCCGTCGGTACTCCTCATTTTCTTCAGAAAGACGGTTGGCCTCCTTGAGAAGCTCTTCATATCTTTCTTTAATCCTCATGAAACCATGAGCCAGCTTTTCCAAATCATTCATCTTGATTTGCCTCGTCTATTTTCCTGCAAAGTTCGAGTATATCTCTATTTGACATTCCCTGTAATCGAAACCTTCTTATAAATGGTTCCATAACTATGTATGCTAAAAAGACATCCTGCGCCGAGTATCGCTCTCTAAGCATGAGTTCGGACAGGATGTCTTCGATCTCCTCAAACATCAGTCGAGAAGACCTTCAGCATAAAGAACGTCAAGAGCTTGCTCTACATCGCTGTGGTACCCGAGAGAGGCCGCCTTCCTGTGGCCTTGACCTTCCTCTTCCTGTTTACGCCTACGCCTGTCGCGAAGTTTCTTCGCACCATAAGCACCTCCGGCGGTCAGGGTTGCGGCACCCACACCAATACCAGCCCTTTGCAGACCAGTTCTGTTATCCCACAGATGGCGCTTAGCCCCAGAGCCAACACCTTTGATTCTGGACCCAGCCCTACTTAACAAGCCTGGGTCTTTTTTACCCTCCCCACCCAGCCTTTTGATGGTGTCTTGCGCTTCTGCCAGAGCATGGTTATCTTTTATCTTCTGGATTCTAGCTTTTTGTTTCTTCCTACCTTCTTCTGACAAGGGCCTAATGTTGCGCTTGGGCTTGGGTAGCTCTTCCACTTTAGCGCGGTCCTCAGATTTTACGAAAAATTCAGGGGTGCCGTAATATTCAGGTTCTAAAACATAGGCGATTTTGTTGAAAACTTCACCCAAAATATCTAAATCATCAGCATAGGACACATCATACGTCCCATAAACCTCTGAAGCGGTCTTCATGAACTCATAACACGCCGACTCCACACCCAGCCTGTAATCTACATCCTCTTCGGAGGCGTATTTACCAATACCTTGGGATACAGTATTCATTGCGGCATCAATGCACACGCTAACGTCCCCATGGTAGTTAGCCAACCCCATTAGATCCTCAAGAGCTGCCGTCTTGCCCATTCTGAACGCATAAGTACCACCATGGTCGACATTCTCATACATGCTATCAAGAACGCTCACCATATATTCATGATCATCATCAATATCGTAAGCCCCGGCAATATCGGAGGCTGTCTTCAGAAACTCATAACAGACATCCTCCACACCAAGAGCATAGCTAATATCAGACTGTGAAGCGTGCTTACCAATCCCTTCGCCGAGAGTGTTATTGATAATACTTAAGCTTTCAGAAACTCCGTATCCAGCATTAGCAAGATCGACAAGCTGATCAAAAGCATCGGACTGCCCTTCATTGAAATAACTCATAATTTCCTCAATCACATGTGGTTGTTTGTTTTGTTAACCTGAATTCAGGACTACTAGTTGTCATGAATTCATTTTATACCAATAAAAAAGGTCTGCAAAATTTTAAGTCGTATATCCTCACCTTATAAACATCTTGGAGAATGGACCGCACGACATTCTATAGTTTAGATAAGCAATCTTATCATGATGGCTCATTTCTCCAAAATTAACAGGCTTTGCTTGCACTGGTACCTGCAGATTTGCAATCTTTTGTATGTGGGGTACAAGATCGGATATAACCTCTCCACCAATATCTGTAGGGTCGACACCTTCAAACTGGACATAAGGTATGATATCCGGATTGATAATGGACGCATCCTTTTTCATGATCGCCTGGAATTCATCTGGCCTGAGAGGTCCATAAGCATGGTCTAGAGTTTTCACCACATCTGGCCTGTCAAACCCCATCGTTGCTTTTATCAACTCCGGTCTTATTACATTTCTACCCTCACCCTCCACTAACCTGGAGTCATGCTCGATAAAGCCTTCATCTCTCTTGTGCATATTTGCTGATTTAGCATACCCAGAATCATGACTTGCAATCTTTCTCAACACTGCCGACGACGGGTCAGCAGGAATCACCACAATAGAGATGTCTACGAATCTGGGGTCAGGGTTGATCGCAAAGACTTGCCTACCGTCAGGATATATTTTTAACATTTCTGACCGGAGGTGATTGCAATATGCAATTCTTCTGCTGGCCTTATTTCCGCATATGGAGCACTGGTCATGCTTAACCCTGGCTCCCATGGAGGTGGCAAGAACATTGCCAGCTTCAAGCCTCTTTAGATCCTCCCTGATATTGTCAATAGGAGCCCTAATGATTAGATCGACTGTGTCAATCCTGTCGTTGTACGCAGATGCGAGGACATCACCAATTTTGTTCCTCGGATCCCTATTTTTGTGATGCCTAAAAAGATGAGCGTCGGTAACGAAGGTTTGATGCTTGCGGATAAGCTCATCTCTGCCAAACCAGTCTCCGTTATTATTTGGCCCATAGACCTCCCCAGCCCCCAAAGCCCTATCATAAAGATATGCAAATCTGGGGTCTGGAGATTGCTTAATTTCCCTTATAACCCTTATAAGGTGTGGAGGAATGTAGGTGCCTACGCTGGCGAGTTTATTTAGTCCGGACTCATGGAAGTCGATAACCTCCACCCCGCCAACCCCACTTAAGTTACCACCTGCTGGCAGTTCTTTGTAAAACATGCTTACCCTCTATTCCTTTTCAATGCGGCCTCTATCCCGCCGCCCACAGACCTTCCTGCGGAGAAGGCAAGATCACCCGACGGGTCTCTAGATGTTAAATCGTTTTGTATTCTCGCAAGATCGCCGACAAATTCATGAGGCGTCATCACCTGGTGCTTCATACGCTCCATATAGCTCTCTAGTGTGGTCACGTTTGAAGCAATCCCGGGGGAAAATTGTTGCAAAACCTCGAAATTCTCTCTATCTCTCCTGGATCGTGTTAGGTCTGGCCTTCTTTTCTTCAAGGCGTCCCATGCAGCCTCAGTTTTAATGGTAGAGTGGAGCTTTTTGGCCCCAAGAGCCGCCGCAGTCACTCCTGTTGTAGCAGCGGCTAGTCCTAGCCCTGTTGCCAGACCCGTCCCCAGGGTTGAGGCCAGGTTTGCGTTCTTATTTGCCATTTTTTCCATCTCCAGCATGTTTTTGTAAGTTGTTTTAACTAATGATGCCACTTTTGGAGGCATTGGTGGGTTTGGCGGGTTTGGCGGGTTTGGTGGTCTCGGAGGTGAGACGGGCCTGCCATATCTTCCCATAGAGTTCCTTGCTTGCGCAGGCGCTCTGCCAGCTCTTATGTCTGAGGCGGCCCCCTTCGCCCCAGCTATGCTGGATCCTACAGCTAAAGCCTGGGTACCCTTGGAGGCGGCAGTCAGCCCGGTCTTGAGCACGCTAGCTGCCAAAAATGCCAGCTTCTCCTCCTCCAGACTCTCGCTGCGAACTGGGGGCTGTTGGTTACCTTCAACATTTTTTATTTTTTTTGCCGCTTTTTTCTTTTCAGCCCTAACGTCCTTTGAGGCCATACCTATGATGCTCACATTTTCCTCCTAAGGTGGCGGATATCACCTTCAATTTCAGCAAGCGACATCCGAGCTTCGTGTGCATCCATCTCATAAAAAGCTATATCTTGAGCCATCTTAACCAAAGGGTGTGCCCCATTGATCTCGTACTCATCGTCAGACCTATTTATTTGATGTCCCCACTCCCTCAGCTTGTTCGCCACCTTTTCAATATGTTCGTGGCATGTTTCTGGAAGAGACATCATAACTTCAATTGGGGTGCCCGACAATAATTCGTGCGATGCTCTTTTTTCGATGTTGCTTATAAGATTTTCTATTCTTATTTCAGACTGTCTTAATTTTGCCTGAGCTATCCTGGCCCTGCTCTTTAGAATATTTAAGGCCTGTATCGCTATCTCTTTAGACGGGGGGTCTATAGATCTGACGTTATCAGCCAACAATACAGGGTCATCGTTAATGGTGCACCTGAGGTCTCTATTGTAGGATGGCTCAAACTCAAAAACCCTGGAAATGCCATCACTTGTCGCCACTGACGGGGGTTTTGGTGATAATGCCTTTTCTTTGGGTTTTAGGGCAAAGATTACATCCGCAGTCTTGATGACAGGAAATGTGAAGTGGGGATCAGAGTCACCCCTGGCAGCCCGCTTGGTTAGCTCGACTGCTATCTTTCGGTTAGCTCTATTTGCAATTCGTTCTATTTCTTGAGCGTTTAGATTATTTTCTTGAGCTATCTTAGTTAAAGATTCTGTGGGATTAGCGGAATTTCTGATAAAATCGCTTGCAACCACATCGGCCAGGCTGGATAATTTATTCATAAGTCCTCCAATTAAATAAATTTACCACACTTTATAAGAGGTTCCAAAAACTCATGAACAATCAAACCTCAGCAGGCATGCAGATGCATATTTGCACCGTTGATAAAGTCTACGGGTCGGGAATGTTAGATGTAACCAGCAGTAGGGGCAGAAGGTTCGAGTATGTCAATATAATGTTTCTCGGAGCCGAAGACTCATACCAAGAGGGCGATCAGTGTATTTTAATATCAGATGGAGCCCAAAAGGTTGTACTCGGAAAGATGCGCAACCCGAAGGTGAATGACCAGGGAGAAATGAGCATTAAAAATGCCAAATCAGACCTGGCTGAACTGGAAGGGGCTAAGATCCTAGAGTCTTCGGACGAGTTTGGGAATCAGGGCAAGGTGGTAGCCTTACCTTCGGGCGTTATTATTGATTCTGGGGGAGGGGCTGTAACCCATATGGATGCCGAGCGATCAGTTAAGACAGATCTGTCTGAAAGGTACGAGCAGGTAACAATACCTCACCATCAAGAGTTGAGTTTCGATGATGGTGTATGCAGCTCTACATACCATTGGAGGTCTAGGGTTGATTATGATGCTTTCGAGGAAGCCGTCAACAGAACGCCACCAAAAGGCGGTACGAAGGGCAACTCTCTCAGTGTGAATATTACAGACGGGGAAAACTTTATTGAAATAAAAGTGCTTAAAGACGGGAAGGTTAAAAATGTTGTCCATATAAAAGAGGATGGTTCTGTAAATATCGATATGAGGGACGCTAGCCTCGACGTGAATACTGGATCATCCTCTCTCGAGTTCGACGAATTGAGTGTAAGCGGTGGAGATGTAGATGTGGACGGTAGCAATCTGTCTATATCTAGCTCTGGTAAGATAGAAATGAAGGCCGAAGGTAAGGTGGAGATAGAGTCCACTTTTGGGGGTGTGTCGATCAAAGGCCGCGGGGTGGATATAGCCGACATCGTAGGGGCTGTCGTAGACAGCCTTGCGTTATGCACTACGGTTACACCGTTGGGCACATACCCACTACTAAATGCTCCAGTTAAAACCATAATTGATCCTCAATTATCAGCATTCAAGGGCATATAAGCGATAATTGGGTTATATTTTCACTTATATTAGAATATTCTTGACACCATATGGAGAAGTGAATGAAGCTATACAGAAAGAAATACAAAGATATGATCAAATCCGCTGGTATCAGGCTGCCCAAAGACCCCAAGATGTGGGCCTCTGAGGTTCTAAAAACTTTAGTTACAGAGCATCCATACATTGACACAGCGAGCACCAAAATAACATTTAGCAAGGTCGAGCCAGAGTCTGACGAGACTGTAGGTAAAATAATTGTCGAAAATAAGGTGGCTATTCCTTTCTCAATCAGAGAGAACCCAAAAACAAAACACCTAGAGTTAGACAAGCTTGATATATTATTCGACGGCGAAAGGTTTATGCACCTTAATGAGTACTCGATTAAGAGGTCTCTTGATTCAGACTCAAATATTAAACCCCACTCGAAGAATGACTATGGCAGCCTGCCTCCACAGAATAGATATATAGGAGACAGGACTGGGGACGTTACACCTCTTGAATATTCCGGATACCCCACCGCAGGAACTGGAGGGGGAATGATCAACACTGCCGGATCTGGCCTTCTGTCCAGAGTTATCAGAAGCGATAACGATATTAGCGCACTCAGATCACTGCTTGTATCATACCCAGGAATAAACTCCATCGCTGAAGTTGTCGGGCTAAATGACTCGCTACAACACCTCAGCACCGGGATGGTCGAGAGGGAGAAAGACAGTAATCTGGCCCATATAATGCGGAGGTCTGACGGCAGTTTTGCAGTCGCATTTGGTAATGGGGATACCAGGGTTGTTTCGATCTCGGATCTTCAGGGCGGCCTGGGTCCAGATTTCAAAAAGTGTATGCGAAAAGTAATGCAGAGGGGGTGGTGTATTATACGTGATTTTCCAACCCTTAGGTCTGTAGAGCAACCCCTGGTTAATAATATCCCTTCTCCTGTGCAGCATAGCGGCAGATACAGGCTTATGACTCCAAATGGCGACGTCTGCCACGGGTACGTCTTTTCTCAGATGATTGATTTTGATGGATCTCGCATCAAGAGGCAAAAGGCCGTTCTCGACTCTGGAGAGTCAGCAGAAGGTATTGCTTTTTCTGGGGTAAGGGTAAGTCTGAATCATGACAATTTCCCCATAGGTTGTGTAAATATTGGAGTCAAGGGGTGCTTTGTCGACGAAAGCTATTCCCCCTCATGCACTCCTGACGTTATAATCAAGCAGATTATTGGCATACCCGGGGAGCCAGACCTTATCATTGGTGTAAGAACAGACACCGGAGGTCCTATTGGGGTAATGATAGTCGATGGTATATCTAGACCTCAGAGAATAAATGTGAATCGGTACGACTCGGCGATAATGCCGAAGGAGTCTTACTATATTCCATCCCATATGAGCTTTATTGAAACCTCATCCCCGATAATCCTTGTAGATAAAGCTAAACCCCACACTTTTACAAAGATTGCTTCAAACGAGCGCCATAAAGCAGTACTGAGGAAGAATGCTAATATGTTTTTTCTTCACGGGGAGACACTTAATGGTCCGGTAGACTATCAAATGATGAGCGAAGAAGATATGCGCCTAAAACTTGCTCATTATAGGGTTAATGACGATGATATCGAGAAGGCTTGCAAGCTGGACAACGGTTCGGAGATGGAGATGTGGGGGCTTGTCAGACCTGTGTCGATTAAGACAGCATCTACAAAAAGGAAGGTTAGGGTCAGCAACTTTCATTTAGGAAGGCTCAAGACAGCTGCCGACAAAGTTATTGACGGGGTAGAGGAGATGGCCGGGACCAAGAATCCATCCGGAGATCAAAAAACTCTCGACGCCATACTTAGTTTGCAGTTCATCAATGATGACACACTTTCCGAGATTGTTGAATCTGAGGGGTTGTTTATCGATGTGGAGGACAAGATCGCCAAGCTATTGCTAGCATCCAGACAGGGAGAGCCCTCAGTACACGAAAAGGGTGCAGAGAAGGCGTTGTCAGGGCTGGGGGAGGTCAGAAGAAGTCTACAAGCATTAAAAATAGAACTCCAGGAAAGAAATGTCTAATATTCCAAAGGAAAGAATTCCCCCAATACCAGATTGGCGCTGGAGATTATTGTTTGGCGACGAATCTCAACACACAGAAGAGCTTCTCCAGCTTCAGAGGTACATCGAAGAAGAGGGGATAGATATCTCAGTAGATGATAGCTCCGAACATTTTTCCACCGCTGTCAAAATGAGGGAGACTTATCCTATAAGGAGGGTATTGGAAAAATTAATGGCAGAAAGGTGTGACAATAAAAAGATAAGAGATGTCATATATTATCGATTCAAGATGCCGATTACAATCAAAGATATAAATGTTTACAGAAAGCTGTTTTTTGATGTAGACAGCATATCCAATGTGGACATAGCCAAATATTATGAAGATAGACCCACATTCTCCCCAATACCCGAGAATGCTCCCCCTGTTCCGGGTAGGTGGAGGGAGTCATACACTCTCTATAAGGAGGGTGGAGACGCCGAAATAGATCCCAACGATGCTATAAAATTTATGTTGTTGGATTCTATTTTTAGGGCAGCTGAGCTCGGTGAGTATGGCTGGAGGGGGGATGGTAAGAAAATACAGTACCACAGATTAGCTCTGGATGCATACAAAACGTTAATGGATGCCAACAGGGATGGCGTAGTAGATCTCCCTGAGGCCTTCCGCCAGGAGATATTTTATCCCGAGATGACCTCTATTGACTATGATCAGATAGATTATGACCCGAATGAGGACCCCAATGAACAATGATTATCTTAGCGGAATAGGTCTTCCCGGAGGAGTGAAGAAGACTCTTGACGACCTCCTGGATGTTGATATCAACGATACAGAGTTTGATGATTTTTTAAATCATGGCACCCCGCCCACAAATACGGATTCAAGTGATGGACTGGATGATTATATAGAGGTAGGAGATTGACATGGAGGGAGAAACATTAATAGCCATTGCTATGGCGGCGCTCAGTTTGCTGGGAACTATCATTACTTCACTTCTGGCATTCAAAGAAAAATCCAATAGTACTGTATTTGGGGCTGCCGAAGTCTTAAGAAAAGAACTTAGGGAGGATAACGAAAAGCTTACAGCCAGAGTTAAGTCTCTAGAAGAGCAGCAGGATGTGTTCAAGGGTAAAATATCAAGCGTGGAGCAGATGCTTGACTATATCGCGAACAGGGTGGATGTTTTACTCAACAAGCTTCGAGAAGGTGAGTATGAGGATCCCCCGTTTAGCGAAATGAGAGATATATTAGTTGAAATACAAGGGAAAATAGCAGAATTTCAAAACAGGGAGTAGCCAGCCCCTGATGAGGCGAAGTAAATTTTGCAAATTACATAAGCATAAATGGCAGCATGAAGGGCGTCATCGCTCCCAACCCTCACGAAGTGTACAGAATCATCACCCCTGAGCTCAGCTCTAATATTCAAAAAGTCAGAGCTGAACTCGGGGTGGAATTTTTTCCAGCTAGGCACCGAGATCTTTCCAGTCCTTATCTGGTTAATATAGTCGCTTATAGCCCTTGTGCGGTTCAGGGTTAATCTTGGCACTTCGACATTCTTTGTCGTCCATCTCTGGTCTGCAGCAATCGCAGAAGCTGACCACACATTGGATGTCACGAGACCTTTGTCAAAATATTTAGCAAGCCTGCTGTTAAGCCCGAAACCCCCGCCATAATCGCAGTGAATCCGCATTACCTGCAACCTCTTCATGATCCTAGCCATATCAGGTATACAATAGTCAGGATCACACTGACTGTCGGAGTATTTTTTCATAAATACATTCCTGAAAGTTCCATCAGGCCCCATGTTGCCAATAACCAGGACCGTGCTTGCACCCATGTGCCCCCAATCTATCCCTGCAAAATTAGGGCTGTTCATATATTCTGGAGGCGGAGGTACTGCATTGGTCAGGTTCTTGTCGGAGATAGCCATAAGCATCTCTTCTGTGATTGGAGACTCCGCAGTATCGGCAGACTCTCCCAGAACCTCATTAAGGAACTTCCCGTAGTCGTAGTTTTCCAGCTTATACAATATTTCATCCCACGACTCCTGTGTGTCATGAGATATCTTACAGTGAAGCTGATTCACGTGGAATCCAGCTATGGACGACGACAGGTTATGTCTAACCCACACCCCATGGTCGACATCAAGATCCTTACCACACCCACTACAACACGGCCCCCTCTTGCCGATATTTTTTATGCCAAGCCTGTTGTACTTGTTGCACCCCACACACTTGACCAACCACTCCCTCTGGTCTGAATCTTCCCACTTCTTATGGATAGGGTTGGCAAATGACTTAGGTGTGCCGCTATATAGCCTAAGTTTGTATTTTGAGGTGAAGAGAGACTCTTCGATCACAGACTCAGTATCTTCAAGATTTTGGTCCTGAACCTCATCGAAGTGGATCATATCTGCGGTTATACCACGACATGAGTCTGGGTTATGCTTGGCGTATTTAAGATAATACTTCCCCCCCCTTCTGAACTCTTTTTCGTGAACGTTATTGTACCTGCCCAGCTGGCTGCGAATGATAGGAGACTGCTCTATCATCGGCTTTAATTTATCCTGAGAGAATTTCCTTGCCTGATCTTGTTCTGGAGCAACGTATAGGATATTAAAGTTATCTATCATGCAAGATCTAGCTGTGCCTTCCGCGGCCCCGCCCGTACTCTTACCCACCTGGCGAGACATTTTCCAAACCCTTCTTGTTGCCTTGGTGTCAAACAGGGCGGGCATCCACATTCTACCATTGAATGAAAACCTATTCTGGCTATTCACCATAACAGCATTGGCTATCCAGTTTGACATCGTGGTTTTCATCTTAACCTCAACACTATTCGTGTAACTCATTGGTATGCGCAGCAGTCATGTGGCTTACCCCAGAGCGCCTCCGATTCTGCGTCCAATATTCCTGAGACCACGGTTAGCCTTGACTGCACCTCTGATTACCCTACCTGGCGCCTTCGGTCCGGCTATCGCACCTATTGCGGTGCCAGCCAAAACCCCCCTACCAATATTCCTCTTCCTCTCCTCTGGGTTATCAACTCCTGCGTAGTTGTTATACTTATTGGCAGCCATCGCGGCTGTACCCGCACCCACAATGCCCATCCCGACCCTCCCCTTATGTCGGTATGCAGCACCCAACGTCCTGGCTACATCTTTTTTCGTAGCCGTTAGAAACCCCCCCCTCTTCCCTCTTCCTTTAAATGGGTTTAGAGACGCAAACTTTAATGTACTATTCATTTAAACACCCTGGGGATTAGGCGTGAATATATTTCATTTCGCCTGGCGATTGCTTTTAATCCATCGTTATTATACATTTTCATTTTTTTTCGTTTAATATCTAAAGACCTCCTGCCCTCAGGAGACATATAAGAGCGCACATCCTTACCCTCCCTGATCATATTCACCGCACCATCCCTCAATTTAACGCCAGACTCAACAAACAAATAGTGTATAAATTTAGCCCCCCTATCTGTCATTTTTCCTTTAAGGGCTCCAGTTCTGTTAAACAGCTCCAACATGGCGTCATGTGGTGTAACTTCAAAATTTTCATTTGATCTTTTTTTTGACATTTCAGTGCCCTTTTAATGTAACATTCCTATGTACACTACCTGTTGGGGTCGGTTCATACTCACCTCTAGTGGCTCTTACCTTACTCGCCCTCGATACCCCAGATCCTTTTCTAGATCCAGAAGAATCGTATATAAATGTGTATCCCGTAGCCGCACTACCAACCCTCCTCTTCTTAATCTTCATACCGCTTTTTTGCTGCTGCCTTCTGCGACGAGCTCTTCTTGCTATCTTCGCTTTATTGGCCATGTAGTACTGCCTCTGCCTGGCCCTCTGCTCTGGTGTCGTTATAGCACCAAGCTTTTCCAGCTCATCACACATGCTGATAATCTCACCGATAGTGATATCTCCGTAAAAAAAACGCTCTATGTCATTATCGGGAATACTTATTCCTGTAATTTCTTCTATTGCCTGGCAACACAATATCTGATCATCATCGCTTACCCAATCTATCTCTGATGTAGAGGTATCCTTAGACAGGGGGCCGTGAGAATACTTCATTATTACCCACTTTATCGGATGGGTATTATATTTATGATAATAGTCAGCAATCATGATTCGGCCCCCAATTCTTGTTTAACCCGACCGCCCATAAAGGTTGTAGCTGACCTTTCATGGTGACTACCTCCTCTGTTGAGATTCTTGCTGCTCCTGCCGTCTCTGCCTCCTTTTGTTCATCAAATGCATGGCTCCTGCACCCACAGCTAGCGACCCCGCCCCAATACCTATTGCTTTTTTATGTTTGTTTAAAAAGGGCTTGGCTCTGTTCGCCAGACTGGACAGCCTTCCTGGAGATTTCGGGGTATTGACGCCAGCAGCGCTGACTCCACCAGGAACCTTCATGGGTCCAGACCCAGCAGCGCTAACACTGCCAGATATAGGCTTAGTTTTGGAGGTAGTGGCAAGAGCTGTGGGGCCAGCAGGGCTAACAGAACCACCACTAATAGCACCAGTCGTACCAATCCCGGCTGGGGTTATATTCCTGGCCGCGGACCCACTTTTGGGAGCAATTCTTTTTGATGCAGACTCCCTTAACCCTCTTATCTTGTTTTGAGCCTCATACTTAAGCCTGGTCCCAAGACCGAGAACTTTCTTAGACTCAGGGTCAAGAGAGTTGTAGTCACTAAGACTTGCCAGCTTCATTATCAATGCTGAGCCAACATTTCCACCGGATAGGCTCGCACCCCGGTTGTTGTTTTCTAACAAAATAGTCATACTTCACCTTATATTATGATAGGCGCCGCCTGCGACGGCGCCTGTTATTCCACCGACATTACTACCCCTTAGGATGTCTGTTAGTAAATCATCTCCAGACCCAGACCTGTGTTTCAGGTATCCAGAAACCCCGCCGATTGCAGCTCCTCCTAAATACCCTCTAGACACCCTCCTTAAGAAGTCATCGTCATGTCTGGCCCCCCTCAGGGCAGCAAGAGCTCCAGCCCCGACAATTGTTCCATGCAGAGCTTGCGATGCCTGCTGTTGGCTATCTCTAACTCTAGACACCATCAATCCAATATTCTCGTCAAGGTTGGTGACCCTATCGCTCAAGTGTCCTACACCCATACGGATGTCCTTCGATGTTTGAGACAAGTCTCCAGACAGGTTGCCTATCCCTCTGGATGCAGCAGAAACATCCGCCAGGGCCTGATTTATATTCTCCCTCTCCCTCTTAAACAGGAAAGCAACCTTTATAAGTGCACTCATGAAGATCTCACATCATACCGGAATGTACTTCATTATAGCTCCCTTATCCCAGTTGACAAAATCTTTAAAGGCCGGGAGGGCCTCCTCCTTTCCGTGCATGATTAGCCCCTTAATTCCGACATTGAGGGGATTGTAGGCATCCTTATGCATTACCCAATGGTCTCCATGATCATGAATATGGTACCCGTCCCTGTGTCTGTATGAAACAAATCTAACCTGACCTGGTTCCGGTATTCCTGTGTAGCTTGACCTAAATCCAAGCCTCCTTAAGTCCTTTAGTGATAATTCTTTTTTGGGTATAGCTATCCTCTTATGCAGACTATACGCCCTGACACCTCTTTCTTCCAGGTCTCTCTTCGCTCTATTAAACCTGTGCTCAACAGCCGCCCTCTTCATCATTCTGCCTTTCTCGTGAAGGCTGTATCCCACTTTTTGATATACATTAATAGGGTCAGCACCGTTATACCCCTCCACCTTCTTGCTAAAAGCAGTAGAGGATGCAACTTTCATTAGTACTGTCATCACACTTCTCCTGGAGCTGTGAGGCGAGTGCCCGGGCCCAGAACAATATCTGCAAACGGAGACCCTGTACCATCACGCATACTTGACGCCCCCTGTCCCGCAGAGTCTCGAAGAGTTTTCTTGATTCTCCCAAGAGCCATTCTCTGGGCCCAGTCGTCACTCCTCTGTGGTGTGGATAGAGACCCCGGCAGAATATTCATGTACTTAATTCTCCTTTTTGATGGATTCTTTCTGTTCCACCCCTCAACCTTCGAGATGGTTGAATAGTCTCCAGTCACAAAATCTTTACAATCCCCGGGGTCTATGACCCTCACCTGTTCGGTGTACATTTTTGCAGCCATCTCAAATGTTTTTTTCTGAGCCTTCACCCCTGCGCTTAAGAAGGTCTCATGAAGGTCTTGAGCCATCTGATCCTGTACGGCAGACACTCCTTTTAGTTTCAATAATTCCTGATGCTTAATAGACCCGGTGGTAAGCCTGTCACCCTTTTTAACCCTGTCTCCAACCTTAACAGACACTTCGACACTCTTGGGTACACGATACTCCTTAGCCCCTACTGTAACAAAATATCCCCCATAACCGGATTTTCTCACCTTTGACACGATTCCATCACTCTCTGCCAGTATCGCTTTGTTTTTTACATTTTCTGGCATTCTGAACACCTCAAGAGCGCGCTCAAACGCACTACCAGACACCCCACCTCCAGAGGCGACACCTCCAGTATGAAATGCCTTCATAGGCAGCTGCACCGACCTTTCGGTAATAGACTGAATCTCAGAAACTCCGATGTTCTTACCCACATCAGGAAAGCCCCCACTCTCGTCATAGCCAAAACATTTTGCACATACGCCTCCGGCAGACTCACAATCAAACACGGTTCTCACCTTAATGCTGGCTTTGCCGGACTTCTTTATCTTCTCGAGAGCATCGGTATCGATCACGCTACCTTTTCTCACCCCAGAAACGGTCTCCTGTATAACCCTATCCAAGGCGTGCCTATCAACGGGGACCTCTCTGCCATTATTAGTCCCACAATCGACCTGGACCACCTTATATCTCGCAGCTGTATTTGTTAGCTCTTTAGATAGTTGCCCAGGCCCGGAAACAGATCTTGATTTGTCGATCATCCCCTTCCTCTGGGAGAACATATGGGAGTAAAAATCTGAAGATGATAACCCGTCAGCATAGTTACCACGAACAGGCTCGGGGATAATTCTTTGTCTGTGGTCAGTCATAAGCCCAACAGCTCCGACTATCTGTTTCATCTGAACTACCCCTGGTTTTGACATTCCAGCAGAAACCATATTATTCATATTGTTGGATCTGCCGGATGCATTATCCCCCAAGACTGTAGATCTTTTTGCAATCTTTTTATCAACCTCAGAGTAGACTTCGATAATCCTCTTTTCTTTTTCTTTGTCTGACAGGGTTTTCATTTTCCTTATTTTATCAACCTTTTTGTCAGCCTCATCGTAAAGAGCATCCTTCTCTTTAGTAAAAGCCCTTAGGTCTGACAGCAACAAGCTTGATCCTGAGGTGTAGACAAACTCTCTACCGGCATGCTTCCACCCCTCAATAGCTTTGAGAAAAGCGTTCTTCCCGTACTCTCTATAGATCTCATCGAGAGTGCTATTGATCTTGCTTTTGTCAAACTCAGCATTATAATCTCTGAGTTTCTCAGGAATATAGCTATTGATCTTAATCCTTCCTGGAGTTGTCCTGCCTATCCCCTTGACGTTGATATTATCTGTCCACTCCAACCTCTCACCCTCAGCATCCCTGACAGCCTCAGATGGGGAATTGTAGGTTACATTTTTCCTTTTTATAGACCTAGTCAGCTTATAGATACCGACCATATATTCTTTGCTAAGGCCAGGCACAACCTTATCCCTACCGCTCCCTGGAGCGTAGATATTATTAGAAGGAAGCATAGTCTTGGCCTCCTCTATCGCCTCCTGCGAAGATGGCACGTGTATACCAAAAGTGTCTCCATCAAGGTCAGCATTAAAGCCTCCCAGAACCTCAACAGGCAGGTGGATAGCCGAACCTGGAATCAGCTTAGGCTTAAATGCCATAATGGAGAACTTGTGTAGGGTAGGGGCTCTGTTAGCAATTACAAGCCTTTTGTCCATGACGCGTATAAGAGCGTCCTTTGCCACCTTACTTCTCTCTTCGATCTCCTCTCTTGCTTTAATGGATGTGAATCCCATGGACCTTAATTCTTTAAGCGTGTATGGCTTAAATATCTCCCATGCCATATTCTCGGGGATACCTATCTCGTCCATGCTGAGTTTGGGGTCCACCCCAATAACACCTGTTCCGGAGGTGTCTTGTCTCCTCTTCATTAGTCTGGACTGGTAATAGCCATACTTAGGACTCGACCCCGATATGGTGCTGGCAATACCTTTTACGTCAGGCTTGTCTACAAGCCCGGCAGAAAATCCAAGTACTCCCGCATACGAGTCGTACAAATCCCTTCTAATTCTACTCGCCTCATCTCTTAATCCTGGCCTATTTCTGTACTCTTTAAGCTGATTGTTGACCAGTATAGTCGCCCTATAATGCTCGTTTATATCGGCAACAGAAATATCTCCGTTGGGGAGCTCCAGAACGGGCCTGTATTGAGGGGGGATAACAGGCATGGTTTCAACGACCATCTCGGTGAGTTTTATTTTGTTGTCACGAAAGTTTTTTAGAACCCTCGCTTCTCTGTGTAGCTTGTTGAGGTCAGAGCCTCTTTTTGTTGGAGCTATTTCGGCTATCTCTTTCAATCTCTTGTCTATATCGATGTCACCAAGCATCTTTTTTATAGCCTCACCTCCAACCAGGGCTCCTGGTGTGTCCGGGTCTACAACCTCCCCTTTAACCACACCCCTGGTCCCAGATACCACCCCCAAGAAATCCTTTCTACTTAAGCCCGTTACAGCTAAAATAGAATCCTCAAAAGTTGGGTGAGGTATTGGTTCGGCAAGATTGACGTGAGACCACTTAGTCCCTATCAGCCCACCGGTGGTGTTGAGATCAAAGATGCCACCATCCTCCTCTTTAAGGTCTTTCGCTCTGAGGGCCGTAGCATCCTTAATAGCACCGCTGGAGATTTTTTTCACATCTCTGTCTAAGAAGGGGACCATCTTAACCTCTCCAGAACTCTCCTGTAGGTTAATCCCCATCCCCCTCAACATCTCAGCAAACTTTTTGGATGAGTATGGCATATCCGGAGGGGGGACAAATGTACCACTTTCGATAGCCCTCCATATCTCCAGCTGTTTATCCCCCTTAAAGGTGTACATCTCCTTAATGTTTATATCTGCCCCGTGGGCAAGCAGGGCATACATTTCACCCAAACCTATAGATCTTCCAGATTGACCCCCACCCTGTCCTGGTTGGCCGTCTGACGTATAGGAGTATCCAGGGCCAGCTCCCCTTGCTGACATTTTAACATCAACCTGGTGCTCAAGTTTGAAAAAGTACTGCTTGCCATGAAGAACCCCATCAATGGACCTATCCCCATCTATCAATCTTCCGTGATCCTTAAGGTTATGACTCTTAAGCTCTTTCTCCAGGGTTCTTGTATAATCTCCACCAAACGGTTTGGCTATGTAGGGCTTGCCTGTCTTATCAGCTATCCTGGAGGCTGTGGTTTCCAGTATCTGTCCCATATTCATTCTTCCGGGAACTCCATCCGGGTTAAGAAGAATATCCATGGGGGTGCCGTCCTCATTCTTAGGCATTTCATTATCAGGCAAGATTGTAACAATGGTGCCTTTGTTTCCGTACCTGCCTACAAGTTTATCTCCGACTCTCGCCACTTCTTCCGTCTTGACAACGATAAGGATGTCTTTCTTGCGAACATGGACTTCCGCGACTTCCCCAGGAACATCCATATCCCATATAACTGAGGTGTCCCTGAAGTCTTGAACAAGGAGTCTGGATATATTTTGCAACTGCTTGGATACAGCCTCCTCCTCCACCTTTCTCATTTTCAATAAAAGGGGATCACCCTTTTTCACCGTCTGTCCAGGCTTAACGACACCGTTGTCATCCACCATATCAAGCTGTTCTCTTGTAAATATGGCGGGGAAAAAGGCTATATACCTCCTCTTATCTGTCACGTCATTGTCGTTTATGGGGCATGATTTCTGGTACGAGTGGAGGGATGTTAATTTCTTGGCTCCCGTCTCGGATACCACCACCCCGTCCTCATGATTCAGACCCTTATAGGCCACATATGCGACGTTCAGATTTGTGCCCAAAGCCATGACACCATTCTTGGTGTAATTGTTGTCAGCAATAATCTGACCTTTCTTGACTTTATCCCCCTTTTTTACCTTAACCTCTGAAGAGATATAGTTGTTCTCATTCATCCAAAAGTTGTGGAATATCCCCACGCGGTGATCTTTACCAGAGGAGTCGGTGATTATAACTTCGTCTCTACCAACCTTTTTCACCACTCCGTCCACAGGAGACTCTTGAGCACTCCTTCTCCCCATAATCTCTTCTACGGTCTTGTCAGACCTTTCATGAATAGCACATCTGACTACAGGCTCTTCGCGGTACTTCAAGGGCTTTGCCTGAGTCTGCATTTTTGCGGCAGTCATGACCCTGGTTCCGTTGTTGTGAGACAGAAACGGGATCGCCATAGTATTAACATCAAACATGTCAGTAGTAGTACGAATAGCATACTGAGCTTTTGATGGGGGTATTTTCTTTATCTCACCCTTGTGCGTGGCTTTAACCCTGCCATCTTTTTCCGTTTTTATTCTTTTAGTGTCCTTGTTATAACTCTCCGCAAAAATTATATACTTACTAAACGCTTCTCTTGGCGTCAGGTCGACAGACTTGCCAGTCTTGACATCGTAAAATTTATTGACAAGATTTTTCCCCTTTTTTCTAACACCATGAGCTATGTGGAGGCTGGTACCGATATTTATCCCTTCTGGCGTGTGGGCGAGATCAAGAAATGCCAGGTGGGATGGGTCGATAGCCCTTGTATCGGATTGAATCGCATGAACATCGCGAATTCCACCCTCCCCCATGACCGTTATCTCCGTAAATGAAGATATGACGTCCATAGGGTTTGTCTGCTTCGGCATACGACTCAGGCTTGTCTGTGTGAATGTAGATTCTACCGGGGTTTGCAGTAAATCTTTTGAGTATATATCCGAAACTTTGTTATATCGTTTTATATTTCTTCTAATAGTCCTGGTTATACGACTTTTGTATTGCCTTTGATTTATCCTTTCTATGATAAAGTCGGACAGGTCATATATATGGTTATGGATAAGCGATTCTCTGTTATCCTCCTCCTTTTCACCCCTGGATACAGCCAGGATTTTCCTGGTGGTGTCCAGCATGAGACCGATGCCGTTGCTCGAATGTTTTACCCCCAGGGTTATCTCCACATTATCTGCATCGAATTCAGACTTGTCCCTAAAATAATCACTAATCCACTTCCTGTACCCAGGAATATCATCCGTGACAAAAGGTTCGTCTGTAGGATACTTCACCCTGCTATAGAAACTTTTAAGCGCCCCCAGAGGGTCATTTGCCCCTCTGGATGCTATATTTGTTTCATATACCTCTCTCCCCCACACCTTTCGTAGAGTATCGGCAGGTGCACCCATACCTAACAGGAATGCGGTCAGGTTTATATGGCCAGTGCCGACTTTCAATAAAAAATCCCCACCCTCTCTGAGGATTATGGTCATATTGACCCCCTTCCCGGAGTTCATCCATCCTGATATAGTGCCGTCATCCTTTTCTTGGACGTACACCCCGGGGATTAGGCGCTTCTGCAAGGGGAACGTATATTCTCCGCCACTCACTATATAGGATCCGCGAGAGGTTATTCGGGGAAGGTCCATTATCTTCACCTTGCCTCTGTTGATAACCTTCCCGTCCTCCTTAAGGACAAGTGTCGCCCTTAATGGCTCAGTATAAGAAATTCCCTGTACTTTGGCCGCTTTTTCAGCGGCAAGATTTTCTGTTGTATCAAGAGTGGGAATATCAACACTCTCAACCTCAAGAGATCTGTTGCCGTCTGAGACAGCCAACACCTTCTTGATCTCAGATTCAAGATTTTTTAAAAGATTTTTGTGGGTTTCAAAAGATATTTCAAAGTTCATGAGCACCTCCGGTGATATTATATTATACCGGAGGCTATTAAGCTAATGATGCTCACCAGTTGATAGAGTTGGCGCTAGACCTCAGGCTTCTTTCTAGATATTTAATAAATTCCTCGTCCCCGGCTCTACCCTCCCTTTCAGCCATACTTCTAGCCATTGCCAGGTAGTCGGGCTCATCCTCGAGAAGCTCTAGATATTCGACATGGACTACGATATTACCCTCACTGTCAATAGATCTTATGATCTTACTGTAGGGGTTAACTATCATGTTTGACTCCTGGTCAAACGGATGTAGAGAATTCATAAGCTCTTCATATTCTTCATTATCCCCACCATGCTTTGAGAGCACAAAGATTCTCGAGTGGAACTTGGTCCTCCTGTCGGAGAAAGCAAGATCTGTCTCATTGATAAAAAAGGGATTACCCATTGGGGTTGACTTGGCACTCATTGGTTACTCCTCGGAGGTCTTTGTTCGGGCTGGGGTGGGCTTATCGACCCACCTCCACCTCTACCTTTTTTTCTGCTACCCACAAGTTCTCGCATAACGGTTATGGCAAGCTGGGGATCCTCTTGTCGAAGTTGTGCAAACACAGCCTGTCTGATGTTACCTGGGAGCATTATGATGGAATTTGCCATATCTGCGGGACTCTTGCTTTCCGTCCTGAGTCTGTTAAGCACCTCGGAAGGATCCTCACTGGATCCACCTTGAGTTTCAGCAGGCTCCTCAGTGTGATCCCCGCCTCCCTCAACTTGCTCTTCGCCCTCCTCAGCTTGCTGCCCGCTACCAGACATTCTCAATTCAAGTTGCTCCTGGACCTGCTCTGCTATTACTGGTGCCGACTCCACCAAGGCTTGAAGTCTGTTGTTTCGCTCACCCTCACTCATTCTCATAAGCCTATCCGTCAGATTCTGAACTATTGGAGCTATGCGAGACTCTGTTCTTGCCGCCTCAGCCTTGTATTTCTCCGCCCTTGCAGCATCTAAGGTTTGTTTGACATTAGCGGCCTGTTGTTGCTCCTGAGCCTCTTCCTGACCAGCCTCGGCATCCCGCTCCTCAATACTGTCCTTATACTCATCAAAGGACTGTATCCTCTTGAGGTGAGAGGTTGTGGCCTCCTCAGACTTGTTCTTCTCTTGTATCAATTCTGTTACTGACGATTCTCTACCCTGGACCTCCACTTGGTAATCAACCGCCTGAAGCATCGACTTAACCTCGAGTAGGGACTCTTTGAGATTGATGTCCATGACCTTCTCGGTCTCTCTTAGCACCTTTTTATGTTCTTCTTCCCAATCAAGATCAATCCTCTCAAGTATTTCCTCAAACGAGACATGCTTAAGTTGTGCCAACTGCAATAAAATTTGAAGCATCTGGATGTCGTCAGCCATCCTGAATGGTTTCATGTGAACGTCCACATGAGGCCACTCGGTTATCTTCTCAACCTCAGAGACGACGAACCAAAGCATCCTGTCAAGAGCTCTTTTGTACCCCATGATCATGTTTTCGAGCATTCTTAACTGTACAGACCCGCCGCTCCAGGTCATCCCGTCTGCAAGAAAACCCTCAGGAACCCCGGTGGATCCAATAATCTCCCTTATTGTGAGTTGGCGGAGGTTCGCTGTATTCAGCCTCTGTGCGTCACCCCCCACTTCAGCCACCCCAACAGGGAATGGGGACACCATCACAGCATTCTTGTCATGCCTCCACCGCCTTAGAGATTGCCCCATAAAGTTGGAAAACTTTGCTAAAGATATCGTCCCGAGCGGGTTATCTGATGTTGGCTGAGGGTACACAAATCTGGCTGGAACAGACCTTTCATTGGCCACCGACTCGTCGGCCTTCTTATATATTTGATTTAAGTACGCATCTTTTAGTCCGGCCATGATGATCGGAGTCCCCCACTCAGAACTCTTTCCCGAAACGGAGGGTTCTTTAAGATGAAGTATTTTACCCTCCCTAAACCTTATTTTTTTTCCTTCAAGAGCGGCCCTGACATAATCCCACGGAGTGTTGTCAATAATCTCCCTATCTGGCCTGGTCTTGCTAACCGCCCTTTTTAAAGACGATGGAACCTCCCTGTAGTAAAAATGCTCTCCTGTGGTCTCAACCTGTTTGATATACATATCTTGCGGAGGTATCCGTACTATCCTGATTCCCTTGGGATTCCTGATTTTCTCATCAGTGGGAGTAAAGGTTGTTTTCTGCTTGCATTTGGGGCATATCCCAACAACTGATTTTCCAGAAATATTGTATTTAACGGTACCGGCAGTATTTCTTTCCTTGCATCTGTTGCAAGTATACATCCTGATAAAAGGCCTGTGCACAACTATGAAGCAGTTACCCAAACCGAAAAAATCCAAACCCATGGCTTCCGCAGCTTCATAAAAGTTTAGATCATTCTCGATCGTGCTCTTCCACTTATTCTCGATTGCTGTGAGTTTGGGATTGTCCGCATTAACAATGATTTTAGTAATGGGGTATTTCGCCAGTTTTTTCACAATCGGCGATATCTGGGGATGTGTTGTCGCAAAGAGCCATAGAAGCTCAAACAGCTTCTTTTGTGTCTTGGGGAGTTTTGTGCTGGCAATGTCCAGAAATGGATCCGGATACTGCTGCCTGGCAAGCGATAGTGGGCTAGCAGACCTTATCATGAACGCACCTCATCAATCATTTCTTGCATGTGGTATTGGCATCTCAATAGTCTCATATACTGCACGACATCGTCGGGGGTCAACCCTTCGGGATCATCCCCCTCTAGAGCGTCCATGAGTCTCTGTTGCTTATCTATAGCTTCATCGCCAATATTTGATGCAAGCTGGCTTGAGAAAGGATACTCTGCAAAACTTAAAACAGAAGGCAGCAAGATGAAGCCATCCCTCACGGCAGCAGCGGCCACATACGCGGCCACATCGTCAGAGAAGCTATCCTCCTTGATATACCTTTCAACCAGACCAACACATGCGGCTATTTCATGAGTGCAGGGCTCTTGTATATGACCCCAATCAACCTGTTTGCCAGATAGCGCTGTACACACCTTCTCAAAAACTCTCGGGTCTTTAAAAAACCTGTCAGTATTTTTCAGAACCTTTAAAGCCATTACCTTATCTTGGTTTAGCCTACTTATCTCCACCCCCGCATCCATCCTTGCAGTCTGTATGATTGTTTCTATCTCCCAGTCATACCACTCGTCTCCCCAGCTACGACTTAGAATGAGCATTATCACGACAGGGTTGGCGTCATCATCAGCCAGTATCGCAAGAGCGTTCTCAGCACTTTTAAATACGCTGGGGTTTTCCTGCAATATTAAATTTCTATCTATTGACGTGTCGGTGGGAATGGTGAGGCTTTGTTCATACCTACTTTTCTGGTTATCAATCTGTCTTGCCAGGAAAGCCTTCTCCTTATTCTGCACCTCAGCTCTGAGAGAAGACAATCTTGCGCGAACAAACTCCTTCAGGGACATATCGTCCTTACCATCAAAGGACCTCTGATTAAGACCAACAGGAACCTCTTTGATGGACGGCCCACTCTCTATAGAATCATCGCCGTCAAACCCGCTAAAGTCCGGCTGTTCTACATGCGATCTCGGGGGCAAACTCCGAGCTTCCTTAGATAGAGTATAATCCTCATCGTCGTGCTCGTATGATGCCACATGATGGTCGGCGTAGGAACCATCATTTACAACATGATTCCTCTTACTGTTGGAGAATAAAGAAGGGTCGACAACCCCCTCTTTTCCACTGAGGTAGGCTATGGCACCGATTTGCGCTCTACTTGGATCGAATTCTCTCATTAATATAGTCCTCGACTATGTTTCTTTGGGGAGTTGGAAGTGTCGGGATAACGCCCTGAGGGTCGGCTGCGATCTGGTTGGCGATGTCTTCATCAAAGTAGTTTGCCAGCCCGCTCCAGTCTATCGCATCGTAATCACGCTCGGCATGTTTTGTCAGATCTGGGAACAGGTCTTCGGAAACCCCCTCCAGCAGAGATTCCACAGGATCTGGAAAGAAATCCCCCCAGCCAATATCCATGCCAGCCTCCTTATCGAGATGCTCGAGCTCATTAGCTGCTGCGACTAAATCATTGTAATCTTCCAGGTTAGCGAGACGGGTTCTGAACTCATCAAGGCTGGACAAGTACTGCACCCTGCCCGGATGATCATACATGTTCTTCATAACCCTCTCTCTTACGTTTATCGCCCCGGACGCATTTTTCGACATTTCCATGCCAGCGTACCTGACATTTATACCAAGGCCGTGATAATCTGCAGCCTCCTGGAGACTTCTCCCGATAATCATTCTCTCTGACGCATTCCACCTGCTAGCGTGCTTCTCAAACACATCAATGCTTCTCCTACATTGATTCTCAGTTGTTACGGGAAGGTTGCCTTCAGAGTCAGCAAAAACATCATCTTCAACAGAGGCCTCTTTCTCAAATGAGGTGCTCCTAACATAATCCACAAAGCCATCCGGAATGCTTACATCCCACGCCACTCGCGCATTCTTGAGACCCTGGGCAATATGCTTATGTGCTCTCTTTTCTATGGAGTCGATCCCATACATCAGAAAGTACATAGAGCTGGCTAAGGTATTCTCCGGGGAGTCGGTTGGGTATTTTGCCAATTTTGTATGACCATCAGAGAGCTCTGCGATACAGTTGGCTTCAGACAGGTCGATTCCGATGTCAGGCCTATCCATATCATCGGGCCAAAATGAGGCTATCTTATCCCACCCAAACCCAGGATCATCTTGTTGATCTAAAATTAGTCCAGCCCTTTTTTCAAATTTCCACATAATCGCTTCCTCTGCAAATATCCTGGTATGTTGTGCCGCCCTTGAGATTGATTGCGAACTCTATCGCGTTTTCAAAAATAGGACCCTCGGTTATAAATCCTGGTATCATACTTATAGTACTCTTACCCTGGGCGAAAAAGTTAGGAGTTAAAACCATCGACCATAGGCCAAATTCTGTAAGACTGTTTCTAATGTCCTCTTCTGTGACATTTCTTGTAAATACACCTAAAAAAAACACCCTCTCCTTATCGTTGTCAAACAGACCTTCAGAGGACACATAAACTCTATTAATCTTGTACTTCCTTGGCGTCACATTTATCATACTCAAATGGCTCCGATCCATGATTTGGGCAAATTAATACGCCATGATCTTCCGCTACCGCCCCACATTCAGGGCAGTGCATCCTACCAGAAGCGGTTTTGATTTCAGGGTCAGTCATTACTCCATACTTTTCCATGCTAGCACCATACCTGATTTTACCAATAGTTCAACCAAATAATACCACATTTAACCATCATGACAAAAGTAAGGATGGTTTATGTGTCGATCAAAATGCTAAATTATAGAGCCTGTTTACGTAATAATATATATGAAGGAGTAACAGTGGGTTACTCCATATATATGAAGGAGAGAGATATGAGCGTAAGCTTCGAGAAACAGGTTAAAAGATTGTTCTTCCTGTCGGTTTTATACGACGATAAGTACGGGGAGGCGTTGCAGGACTACCTGCAAAACCGCGTACGCCCGGAGATTCTCCGGGCGTATGAGAAGGGAAAGCAGAGAGGTCGAGAAGACCGAGAGAGTGGAAAAACCCCCCTCTTCAAGAGGGGGGATGTAGATAACCAGATGATCGAAAGCCGGTTAACCAAACTAGCTCTCATCCGAGGGTACATCGAGGGTTACTCTTGATGTGCCCAAGAGACCCCACTTCGGTGGGGTCTTTTTTTTACTCGCTATCTAGGTTTTATTAAACCATGCACGTATCCCCGTCGCAGAACTTCTCGGTTACCTCGTGCTTTGCGTCACCTATATTGATCGGAGATATGTTTTTGCGGAGGCTTTCGTATTCTTCCTGCGTGATAGGTTCATACGGAGCCTGCTCATATCCGTGGTCGCTGTGAGGGAGAAATGAGATACTCTTGAGCCTGTCTTCGTATGCCTCAATCACCCTATCCAGCTCCTCACCCTCCTCTTTTGTGATCTTCACTGTGCAGCTAACCGAGTTATCACTCCAGTATTGTTGCATGAGAGAGACAAGATTAACCTGCTCCCACATAGATACATCCGTTTCTGCCCTCCCAAAATTCTCGACCCTAATGGGAAATTCCACAACCTTTGTATCTGGAGCGTTAACACAATCCTCCACATGATATCCAGCATCTTTTAGTTTACCCCAGAGATCGGAGGTGTTTGCTATACGCATTCTCCTTATATAGAACTCGGAGATTGGGTGGTGGATTCCAGGGGTGGCTCCCGGCAAAAGAGACACTGTACCGCTGGGTTTTACGGTAGTCATTCTTATGCTCCTGGGGACACACAGCCAGTCGCTATAGGTCTTATCCAACTCTTTGACGTACTTATATCCGACATCACACATCTCGAGGTGGTTTCTTAATCCGACCTTCTCAATGTTTTGTACAACACCGCTCATCGACAACCCAATACGCCGATTGCGCATCATAATCGCATTGGTTTCTGGCGAGTGTGTTGGAATAAGAGACACGGTTTTGCCGTAAAGATATGCAAACTTAAGAGTCCTAAGGTAATCCTCCACCGAGTCGTGTCTGGCTGGATATGTTTCTACAAGGTTGCACAACTCCTTATCCCACAGAGGTTGTTCCGCACATGGGTTAAAGCCCATTGCTCCAGCATCACGGTTATCTTCAGGGTCACCAGTCCTGCCAAACCGGTGCACATTTTCCATAAAGACAAAATTCGGCTCCCCGTTTCTTGCGGCCAGGGGTGCATGATAGCTATAGTCCATGCCTATGGAGGCGAAGATAGAGTTATTTGACGCCCACCTGTAGTCCATTAATTTTTCATGGTCAGCCTTAAGGTTTGCAAACTCCTCATCATCCTTATCTCCAAGAGCGATAAGCGCGCTACGCCTCACCCCTCCAGACACCACACACTTTGCGATAAGGTTCATTGTGTCTGATATAAGGGTGGAGCTAATCTTTTCTCCTACACTGTTCATGTGAATTTCATCCACCCTTTTGAGCATCTCTTTTAAAGGTGCTGGGCCAGAAGCCACACCACCAAACCCTTTTATTTTTGCTCCTCTCTCTCTAACTAGACTAAAATCCCACACTGGGATCGCCCCCTTGCCCACAAAAGCATCGAGGAGAATTCTTAAAGATTCTGCCCACCCTTCTCTAGAATCTTCCACATAATGAACCTCATCAGTTCTTCTAGGTTCTGCAATCTCTATAGTTCCCGCACCCTTTGTGTCGTACCCGACGCCCACTCCTAGCATGCTCATCTCAAACATCCATGTAAATGGAGATGAGTACCCCCCGGTAATGTTTTCCGTGGTGACGAACGCACAATTGTTCAGACCGGCACCCGATCTCTCCCAAACAAAATCGGTGCCCATCATCCATAGACCTCTACCTGATGGCGTCCACTTGAAGTTAAACATCCTGTCGTAGGCCTCCTGAGCAGACCTCTGGGCCTTACGATTACACCACGGTAATCTTAACTGGTGACAATGAGCCTTCTGGGTTGTGAACATACCCTCTATGACTCTCCGGCAGGTCTCCCACCACTCCTCCGTCCTATCCTCACCCTCGACCCTTCTCGCATAAGTCCTCTTGTAAACAACGTATGAAAAGTCACCAAAGCCCCAGTCAACCTCCCTGGTTGCATATTGGGATAAAAAAACAGGTGATAGCTTAAACTTTCTAATTTCGGAGACTGCGGACATCATGAGAATATTTCCTCTTTTGCAATTACTTCAAACTCTTCGGGGAACTCGAAAAGAGATATTTTACCATTACTGGCAAGATCGGCCACCCTTTCAAATGCCGGCCTGATATTGTCGTGCATTTTAAAATAAAAACTATCTCTAAAAACCTCGACCAGGAAATCAATATAATCTGGAGGTATCTCTCCGTCCTTATAGCGAAAGACCATCTCTTGGCTATAGGCTCTAAACTCCCAGTAGCACCTCCATTTTTTAGACAACACGTATGTAATCTTGTAAAACAGTGGCCTCCTCTTGTTGTCCTTGATATGTACCAACTCATGCACGAATGTTGGCCTGTATCTTGGTAGGTTAGCATTCACATGGTCTGGGTCATTAAAATAAATATGTTTACCAAGATTAATAATAGCCCTTTCCTCGAAATTCTTTTTCTCCCGAGGGAATAAAAGTCCTGCAATAGCCCAGAATACAGGAACAATATAGTGCCACCATACCTGCCAGTCCCCCTTTCTGGCAATCACTACACCCTCCTTTTTTACCTCATCCATAATGCTCATCTACTATCCCTTCAATCGCAAGATACAGGTCTTCTTTTGTCCCAAAGTTAAGAATGTCATGATTTAGCTCACACCCAGCGGGGGTTGGGATACTGCAATCATATGTTGATACCCCCGGCCTTGTAATACCTATTACGACGCCCCCCATTTTCTTGATGTATTCAACCTCTCTGTCAGACCTGCAGCCATCTATCACAACCCCTCCAGCAACCTTGAAAAGATTATGGGTCGCACCGTCAACCCAGATGCCCTCATCAACTTTTATATATCCGGGTGCGCAATCTGAGCGAGTAAAACCAGAGGTAAGACTGATGGTCGCAGGGTGTGTGTCCGACATTAAGTCGGAGAATACAGCCCTGGTGACCTCATACATATCCTCGATAAACCTGGCAGCAGTCGTTTTGCCTACACCTGACTTTCCTACAATTCCGATATACATGTCACACCCTTTCGAGAATAAAGAAGCTATGATCAGCCTGGTTCTCCCAATAGGTAACGTTCCAGTCATGTGGATTAATATCTGGGAATTTCCTATCTCCGTCAAACTCACCATCGACAGTGGTCATATAAATCTTATTGGAAACATCAAGACCTCTTCTGTACACATCTTCCCCACCACACAAAAATACCTCTTTTTCCCCCTTTGTGAGATTTACAGCCTCCTCGAATGAGCGCACAACCTCTACCCCTTCAGTGTCACCCATAGTCTTACTTATAACAACATTCCTCCTGCCGGGTAGGGGTTGTCCAATAGACTCATAAGTTTTTCTGCCCATGATAACAGTCTTACCTGACGTAATTTCCTTAAACCTCAACAGGTCCACAGGGATGTGCCACGGTAAGGTGTTGTCTTTACCAATTACCCCATTTTCTGACTTTGCCACAATAATCGAATAAGACATTTTAGCTCCTTATACAGCAATTGGCGCCTTGATGGCGGGATGATGCTTGTAACCAATTAGAGAAAAATCATCAACAGTAAATTCATCTATATGCTCCCTGTGAGTCATGCGCAATTCTGGCAAACCCATAGGGCTTCTTCCTAGCTGGGTTTTTACCTGGTCGATATGATTGTTATAAATGTGAGCATCTCCTATCACGTGGATAAATCGGCCTGGAGTAAGGCCTGTTACAGACGCAATCATGTGGGTTAAAAGACTGTACGAAGCGACGTTGAACGGAACTCCTAAAAAAAGGTCTCCGCTTCTCTGGTACATTTGACAGTCAAGATATTCACCTCCCCTGACGTAGAACTGAAACATCACGTGGCACGGAGGTAAGGCCATGAGATGCAATTGTGACACATTCCAGGCACTAACTATATGCCTTCTACTGTCGGGGTTTTCTTTGATCGACCTTATGACCTTATATATCTGGTCATCGCCCCAACTTCTCCATTGGTGTCCATACACAGGCCCAAGGTTACCTCTATGGTCGGCCCATTCGTCCCAAATTTTAACATTATTGTCTTTTAGAAATTTAATATTTGTGTCCCCTCTTAGAAACCAGAGGAGCTCCACCACGACACCCTTAAAAAAAAGAGATTTAGTGGTTACCGCCGGAAAACCTTTTTGCAGATCGTACTCTGCCCTCACTCCAAATTTACTTATAGTACCTGTGCCGGTCCGGTCTTCTTTTTTTTCGCCGGTGTTTAGAACATCTTCCAATAACTCCAGATATTCCTTCACGTTAATCCTTACGAAGGGGGCTCGCGCCCCCGTTTTTATTAGCGATCAAGCATAGCTTTAAAGGCGGTGAACCTAATCTTGAGATTGCCGCCGCCGCTCACCATCTCTCCAGTTCTGGGGTTTCGGTACTCTTTCTCCGGAGTGACCCTCGGGGAGAATCGCCCAAATTTACCCACACGGAAATCCTCTCCTTTATGGGCCGCATCGGCGATTGCTTCAAAAAGCCCCGAGATGACCCGGAGCACCGTATCCCGCTCTAATCCCTCTTCTCTGCTGATTTTCCCTACGACGTTCTTCATGCTGCTTTCTCCTTAAAATATTAGAACTAATATATCTTCCAATTGTCGCCCCTACTGCTCCTCGGACGATAAGGCTGAAGTTAACAGACTCCTCTCGGTACGGCAAGCCTAAAAACGACCTACCCGCTTCCACAATTCCCTCTGGACCCATCGCAAGCGCAGCTCCAGTTAGACTACCGACGGTCTCGTATTTAAGCCTCCTGGCCGCCCTGCGGAGTGAGGCAGACTTTCTGAATTTCTCATACTTTCCATTGTCTGTTATTGTTAATGTTTTCTGCTTAACGAGTCTTGACGGTATCTCATAGGTTTTTAATGTTCTTTTCCTGTCTGGAGACAGACACTTAAGAATATATTTATCATTCTTAGGGTTCTTCTTCATATTACTAAAAACATACCCCTCTATAGGGTATCCGTCCGACCCTTTGTATTTAGTTTTTACGGCGGCTTTAACTTCCACCTTAGTTCCATTTACATTTAAATCGTATTTAGCATTCCTCGGCATCTGCTTTACTTTGTGACCTCTTCTTTTAAGGCTTCTCGCCGTAGAGTCCTCATAAATAAAGCCAGCACGAGGCCTATCTGATGCTTTAAGTTTCACAGTAAGCTCCCATTCTTATCCTGGGAGCATTTTACCATAGTAATTTATTTTTTGTTAAAAGGGGATATCATCATCAGAGAACTCTGTCCCCCCGCCACCCTTATTGCCGCCAGAACCTCCTCCTCTATCTGTAGAGATGAATTGGACATTCTGAGCCCTGATTTCGGTTCTATACCTCTTGCTTCCAGCGTCATCCCATGTGCGAGTCTGGATATTGCCTTCAACCAGCACCTTGCTTCCCTTGCTTAAAAACTTTGCACAGTTTTCAGCCTGTTTCCCCCAGACAACAATCGAGTGCCACTCTGTTCTCTCTTGAGGCTTTCCGTCTTTTCCTACCCACCTCTCATTCGTCGCCACGCTGAAATTGGCCACTTGGGTATCGCCAACAGATTTCAGCTCAACATCCTGGCCAAGATTACCCATAATAATAGCTTTGTTCATATTATCCTCGCATCCTAATGCCACCGATTAAACCGTTAAAGAAACTCTCGAATGGGTCTGATCCATAATTTAAGGGTCCAAGATACCTCCTTCCAGACAAAATATCATCCAGAGTTATCCCCAGCTTACCAAGCAGGGACTGCAATGAATACAGTGTTGCAACTGAGTCGTCAACAGCCCTATGAGCATTATCCAGAGGTACGTCCAGGAATTCTGCAACCTTGCCGAGATTTTTCCTCGGTAAGACTGCTGCCGGAACGTACCTTTGGACAATCTTAAATAGGTCTATCACAGGCCTGTCTTCAAGATCAATGCCTATCTTCCTCAGGCAATGTCTTGCGAACATTATATCGAAGTCAAGATTGAAACCGCACCACACATCTGCATCGTGAAGCCTCTTAGCAAATCTTGGTCCAGCCTGACTCCACTTAAACCCCTCGTCCGTAGCCATCTTTGTTGTAATCCCGTGGATACGAACCGCTTCAGAGGGGATATCCTTTGTTGGTACTACAAAACATCCTGCCCTTTTGGTTATATCGAAACCGTCTGATATAACCATACCTATCTCAACAATATCATCACTATCAGGGGATAGTCCTCCAGTTTCAAGGTCCCATGTTATTATATTCACACAACCCCTCTAGACTGCTCATCACCAGACCAACTAAAGCTATCGATATACTCCACGATATCTCGTCCTGTGGCCCCCTTTTTCCTAAAAGGAGAGCCGCTCATACGGGCCATCTCCAGAAATACGCTACCTGAAGATAGTGCATCATCCCCAGCCCTGTGAGAGTTGACATTATCCAGATTGAAATAATTAATCAAGGTCTCCAGCCTGTGGTTTCTCGTCCTTATATCCTTGTTATTTAAAGCCATCTCCATGGTGCATAGAACTGGAGGGATGTGGGCGCTTATATCGTGCCTGAACATAGACGCCAGAAGGTGGGCTATGTCAAAACCCCTGTTGTGAGATCCAATAAACAGCCTCCCTCTAATTAACTTCGGATATACTTCCTCAAACACCTCCGCGAAAGTCGGAGCGTCTGCAATCATTTCATTCGTTATACCATGGATATTAGTGGCCTCTGCAGGTATCTCTTTTCCGTCATTAATAAAATACGACTCAGATTCGATGAACGCTCTCTTCTCGCGGTCGTATCTTGTAAAACCGATCTCAACTATTCGGTCTGTCTCTGGGTTAAGACCAGTCGTTTCAGTATCAAAAAAGGTGATCTCGTTCTCGTACCATGGCAAGTCAAGATTTGGGATATGGACACTACTGGAAGCAATCTTAACCTCCTCTCCACCCAGCGGTTCCACCGACTCTACTGTGACGAGAGATAGGCTTGATTGTTGGACCCTAAACCTGGCCAACTCCCTTGCCTCATCCCTAGAGCTAGCTTTTACCACCTCTTCAAACCATTCACACCTTTTCCTCCCAAACTTAACATCAAAGTATTGAGGTCTAATAAAACCTTTTACTAAATAGTCCATTCCATTACCTCATTATTTTTAAGGGTTCCCCAAACAAACTTGAAGGTGGGGGTGTGGTCAACACTTCCATACAACGACATCTCCCCTTTAATTTTATCCCTTATCAGGGAAATCGTCTCCTTGTCATCAGATACGATAGCCTTCACCATTGATACCGGCACTGGTTTTAGTATTGGCGACTCTGCGCCAAATGCCTGAGCCAGGTTGGCGACAACGATCGGGTGTACCTCAACTTCCTGACCGCTACTATTAGCCATCCTTATGCTCTTTAGGAACATAGCGCTTCTATCCAGATTGTATATCGGATCACCCTTCTCGATAAACACCATCTCCAAATCAATACCCTTAAGCTCCTCCAGGTCTTTTACGATATTTACACACCCCTTGCGGACATATTCCATCAAATCCTTATCAATATCCTCTCTGTCAAATGTGACTGAAATAGATTCGTCGGATGTAATAATTGAACTCCTGCTTGCAGAAGCATTGACCGTCTTGCCGGACACCTCCTCCACAATAACTGACGACAATACCCCCTCCTCATCAACCTCATCCAACCCATCTAGAAATCCCATTCTAAAACCTCCCAGTTAACGAGGTGAGCGCTAAGATCACCCTCGTACAGCTCTTGTTTAACTTCAGCCATTAATATGTCGCCCTCCTGAAAGTTGGTCATCGAGTATGTGTCTGGAAAGACTGTGACATCCATCCGTCCTGTCTCATCCTCAAGGGTTATAAAACACATAGATTCATTAGATTTTGTAATTATGACATTGATATCTATGATGACCCCACACACCTCGATCTCTGACCCTTTTTCTCCAGAGAGGGCCTCACTTATAGTTATACCACCTCTGTCTGTCAACCTCTTCCGCTTAAATTCAATAGGGTGGGCGCTTCTATACAGCCCCATGTAATGCCTCTCCCTCTTAAGCATCTCACCGATGCTCATTGGTTCGCACGAACGGTACTGTAGAGTCAAGTCCATCGGAAATAACGTCATCTGATCGGGGTTTACACTCTTCCCGATGTTAAGGAATTTGTCAGCCTGATTATACAAATCAGACCTGAACTGAGCCTTCTTCTCTAGCGTTGTCGCCCCAACAAGAGAATCCAGAGCTCCAGAGTATAGCAACGTCTTAAGAGCACCCCTGCCAATCTTAACTTTAGTGAAAAACTCAGTAAGGTTTTTGAACGGCCCCTCCCTCTCTATGCGGTCACAAACATCCTCCGTAATACCCCTGATGCATTTAAGGCCTGCATATATCTTCTTGTTTTTTGTTGTAAAGTTCTTATTACCTATCTGAACATCTGGATACATAACCTCCAGCCCCGCACCTTCAGAGCTGTGTATAAATTCAGCTACCACAGCCAGCTTATTTGACCTCACCTGCATCTGAGCGGCCATCAACTCCTCAGGGAAATTAGCTTTCAGCCATGCTGTTTGATAGGTGATAAGCCCATAAGAAGCGGCATGAGACTTGTTAAACCCATATCTACTGAAGGTAGAAATCTGCTCCCACAGATCCTCGGTTATATCATCACTATAGCCATTTCTCCTTGCTCCGCTTAAAAAGTTTGCCTTCTCCCTGTCCATCTCGTCTTTATGCTTCTTACCCATAGCCCTTCTTAGGATATCAGCCTTCCCAAGACTATACCCTGCAACCTTACGGGCAATTTCCATAATCTGTTCCTGATAGACGATAACCCCATATGTCTCGTCAAGAATTTCTCGGAGGTTCTCATGAAGGAAGGTCACCGGAGCTTCTCCGTTTTTCCTTCTGGCGTATTCAAGATGCATACCATCGCCATAATCCATGGGGCCAGGTCTGTATAGAGCCACTACAGCGATGATGTCGTTGAGGCTTTCAGGTTTAAGTATTTTAACAAATTCAGTCATGCCCTGGCTTGCAATCTGGAAAGTGCCAAGAGTATCCCCCTCTGCCAGCATTTTGAAGACCTTTGGATCGTCCTTAGGTATATCGTTTATATTTATATCTATTCCATACTCCTCCTTAATAAGCATGATTGCGTAATCGATTACTGTTAATTCCATAAGCCCCAGGAAGTCAAACTTTACAAGACCCGCCCTTTCGGCATCTCGCATATCCAGCTGAGACATTGTCTTGATCCCATCATCCGAAGATTCAATGGGTGAGTATTTGCCCATGTGCCACACAGGTATATATTTTTCTGCCGGACCATCAGAGATGAGGATTCCTGCAGCATGGCGACCTATGTTCTTATAAGCCCCCTCCACACCTGTGGATAGCCTGTTGACGAGCCTGACTTTATCATCATCTTTTGACTCCCTATACATCACAGGGTACTTATCTTTCAACTCCTCCCTGATATTGCCACTATCGTCAAAAATATCTTTTAATTTAGCGTCATCTACAACAGGATCAGGAAGATCTCCTGACAGCATGTTTTGCCTATCAAAAGGCATCCCCAGCACTCTAGCCACGCTCTTCCATGCAGCTCTCGGCTTTAGTTCTCCATATGTGCCAATGGCGCTAACGCAATCCTCTCCGTACTTGCTTGTGACATACTCAATAACCCTGGACCTGCCGTCTCTACAAAAGTCGATATCAAAGTCGGGCATTGAGACGCGGTCAGGATTTAAAAACCTTTCAAATAGGAGGCCGCCTTCTATGGGGTCAACATTTGTTATATATAAAGCATAGGCCACAAGGCTTCCTGCTCCAGATCCCCTGCCTGGGCCAACAGGTATATTGCTTTTGTGGGCAAACTCGATAAAGTCCCACACAATAAGAAAGTACCCAATAAAGCCCATGTCCTCGATAACTCTAATTTCATGAGCTGCTCTATCTATGTATTCTTTTGAGGTGCATCCTCTCTCTTTTAAGCCCTTCCAGACAAGGTGCTTTAAAAACGACCCCTCATCTTTAAACCCTTCGGGGATCTCAAATGCTGGCAAAAATATACCAGAGTCTCTAAGAGTAACATTGCACATGTCAGCGATTTTCTGAGCATTGGGGTTATCAGGTAGTGGCTTCAGATAAGCCTCATCAATACCTGTACCCAACACCTCCGGATCAAGAGCAACTCTTGACAGCCTGTCGCATATCAATACCGCCTGTTTTGGGTGATCACCTTTATTAAGATAATGGACATCGTTAGTCTTTACTGTCTGCCATCCCAGGCTCTTCAGGTACTTGTTATACCTTCCCTGCTCCTCAATATTATGATCAATAATCTCAAGGAAAAACCTGTCACCAAAAATATCCTTGTATATACCAAAGGTTTCGTGAAACTCCTCCATATCTTCATTAAGAAAGTGTACAGCAAGAGCAGAGGTCATGTTTCCGCTAAGGGCAATAACGTCCTTGCTGTACCTATGTAAATCTTTGGTGGTCCTGTCTGTGCCTAGAAGGGCGTACAGGTTCTCCAGGCCGCGGTTTGTCATAGCCAAAAGAACCAGGCTGTATCCACCATCGAGTGTTATCTCAACCCCATATATAGGCTTAACACCATACTTCTCGCACGCCGCCTTGTGCGCGTATATACCCCCCATATTATCATGGTCGACGATAGCTAAAACACTCCCCCTTCCGGCCGCCCTGGCATAGTCCCACGATGATGGCAGGGCATCACCTACCGAATACCTGGTATGAAGGTGTAGCTCTATGATGCTCATATCACTTATTCTCCACGACTTCCCAGAAAGACTTGTCATACACGCCCAGCTCGTAGTCCCACCCTTCAACTTTATATCTCTTTAGTAACTCCTTTACATAAGCTCCAGACCTTACTACTTCAAAAACATTTATAAGATAGTCCATTTTGTCCTTGGGTATATCTCCCTCTATGCCAACATCTCTTGCAAACCCTTCGATAAGGCTGATCTTTCCTTGTCGCGGAGGTTCTGGCATGTCAATGATTTGATCGATCCTTCCAGGCCTCCTCATTGCATCTGGAAGTTTTGTGTCGTCATTTGTTGTAAAGATCGTTAAAGGTACATCGTAAACACCCTCCTCGAACATATACAACTTTCTCTCAAGTGATAGTGTCGGGATCCTGTCAATATCATCTACAATGACAAGATTGGGCTTCAGAACATCCATGATTCTAAACCAGCTCCCCTCATGACAATTTTTAATAAAATTTAGACTTGCATGAACAATCCTGGAATTTATCTGCCTGGCAACATATGAACACAGGGTCGACTTGCCAGTGCCCGGGGCACCTTGAAGTACAACCACCCTGCGTACTCCGGCATCGACATACTTGCCCCATGTATCAGCAAAGGCCCTCCCTTCGCCATAGTACTCATTGTTGCGAGCCTTGTAGTTCTCGACAATATAATCCTCATCGTCAACATCGAAAAACAGACCAGTTTTATCTCTCCATACAAGGTCGCCGATTGATTCATACACCTTTTTGCGAGCATCCTCATCCTCTGGATAGTAAAACCTCTTCCCAACCATCGGGTTTTTACCCCTCGAATCTTTTTTACTATCACCCATGACGTAAACAACGCCTCCAGGAAGACTGATCGATGCAACATAATCATCCCCATCCTTTATCTCGACCACCATATCAGTATTGCGAAGCAAAAATTCTTCATACCAATCAGTCGCAGGATCGCTAATCATTACATACCCTCTATCCTCCAGGTATTCAAACAGAGGATCATTCTGCAGCCCAGACGGTGCCTTCTCTATAAATCTATCGGACAACTTGCTGACTGCTTCTATCCAGGAAAAGGGCTCGTCTGTGTTTATCTTCGACAGGGCTGACCCGATTTCATAAAATTCTTTAGTAAGGGGCGCCACTTTAGAGTAAGCTTCAAATGGTATTTTAGAGCGATCTACGATAGCTTTTGATATAATATATTCTCCAATTGAAGTAATCACTTTAATTTCACCTTGGTGTTAGAGATGAGCGTTTTAGTTAAGGTAGCCAGACAGGACATTTATAAATACAGGTGGTACGACCCCGTTGTAAAGAGGCCTCGACCAAGAGATATAGATGAACTTGAATCGTTAAGCAAAAGCACTACTATAGGCGGTCTCGGCGGCGCCCTTGCGGGCGCTACTATTGGAGCCGGAAGTGTGTTGTTGACAGCACCAAGACCCAGGGGTGTCGCCCCCGGGGCTCCTAAGAGGCAGGTCGACCTCTACAATGAGCTGCTGAGTCAGATCAGGCTAGATACGGCAGGTAAAGCTATTCGCGGAGCTGTGGTCGGCGGGGCTACCGGCTTTGGGCTTGGGTCGGTCGGTGGGCAGATACTGGGCAACAGAAGGGTGTTAAAAAATAGACACATTAATAAGGCGCCCGTATACACGGAGGAGGAGGTAGAGGATTTGATTAGAGGGTATGGCGTTAAGGGGGGTATGATTCCTTCTTCGCGTCTAAGCATTTCTGTTGATCCTTCAGGTCTTTAAGGTACTCCGAAATAGACTCTCTTACTATATCTGTCAGAGGTTTGTTCAACCTTATCGATAGTTCTTTTAATTCTTCCCTATCCTCGTTACTCATGTAAATGGTAATTCTCTTCTTGACTGTTGTGTTCAATTGTGTATACTCCTGTCATATGATGGGTATGTGAGGATTGGAGGGGTAGCGGGGCCGAAAGGCCCCGCATTTTATTTAGAATGTTAGGTCCTTGAGGAATTCAATTCTCTCCTCAGCATCTCCCACCGAAATTTCTTCTATAGGCATTCCCTTGTACATGGATATTCTGTGCCCAGGGTAGCCAGCCTCCTTTCCCCACTTTTTGATTTCTGAAATATGACCCTCCGTTGCCGGAAGGTGTTCGTAGAATTTTCTTATCGTGGGAGTGTATGTGTTTGGGTCTTCTTTATCGTACCCACTCATTATTTCCGTAACCACGTCCACAACTTCTTGTTCAGAGGTGTTTCTCAGGGTTGAGAAAATCTCGAAGGCTCTCCTGACGCCGTCTCGGGTGGGCGGAAGACTTAAGATCTCATCATAGAGATCTTCGGAGGAGGTTGCCTCTAGAGTGTCCGCAGTATGTTCGGTGTGATCGTCGTCGATTTCCTCGGATACTTCATAATGCTCTTCGCTACCACAATCCTCTTCTTTATACTTATCTTTTGCAGACTCGATAAACTCTTCAATGTCTGTCTGCATGTCATCGTCGTCACCAGTCGCGACGTTCATGCCAAATCTAAGACCCAACTCTAGAACCCTGAGTTCAATCTCCCTTAAAGAACGATTACCGATCCCCTTAATACGTGCAACCTTTTCAATGCTTCCAAGCGCAATCAATTCGGATATTTTTGTTATTCCAGCCTTCTTAAGTGCATTGTATGGCCGGATGGACAGCTCCATATCTTCCAGCCTGTCAGACTCGATGATAACCTCTGGATCCTCTTCCTCCTCCACCCACTCAAGCTTGCCTTCAACGTATGACTCAAGAAGGTGCAGCGCGAACATTTCTACGGACTTTCCTTCGTTACGGGAAAGCTCCAGGGTCTTACGTCTATTTTCAGGCTTCAGGAGATCTAACATGTTAATCAAAATAGCCATTTTTCTTCCTCCAGTATTCAATAGCTTTTCTGCCATTGGATGAGATAGATCCCTCAAGAGATCTCAAACTATTGTACATATCCTCGTCTATATCTACCCTTATTTGACTCAGATAGTCTCTATGGTTGTAGGACCTTGCCACACTACAGATATACGAAATCTGATCAAAATCTGTGGCGAACTCTCTCAGGTAGATAATGTACTCCCTACTAACTCCGGCTATTTCAGAAAGTCTTCCCACTCTGAGATGCTCTCTATCCATGACCTCGCATAGGGTATACGCGGCCATATGTTTGCCGTCACGGTTCATGAAAGTCGTCTATGTGCTGGCTGATTTTATAGTCGATATACCCCTCGATGGCCGGAGCCATTGATGCTATATCGGCCGCAAATCCGGCAAGACCCTCAGACAAATCCTCCACCACCCCCTCTAGATCGGACAATCCGCTGCCTGACAGTTCTGCCCTTTTCTTATTTTTGTATGCGTTGCTACGCGCATATTGTATAATAGCGTCAGCTATCTCTTGCTCCAGGTTTGTCATGAAGTTTGACCTCCTTATTCACCAGGGAGCTACATACTCCCAAAAAATTCCCATGAAGAGGGATTACAGTAATTACTCAGCGAGAATGCAGGCAAGAATACACCCATCTTCTACTGACGTTTTATTTGAGATCTCACCGTCAGTCAGTGATGAATTTATTGTCATCAACATAGACAGTGAAACCACAAATAAGTTTGATTGGGGAAGCGCTGTATATGACATAGAGTTAACAGCGCCTGATGGCTCAGTAACATTCCCCGTTTATGGGGTTATAAACGTGAGGAAAAGAATCACTCGATAGTTGGGCTTGGATTCCGGCAATCATTTTAGACCAGACCTCCATGTTAAACCTTGAAACATCAACCCATTTTACCCAACCACCCGACATCTTATCCTTTTCTCGTACGGAAACATCCTCACAAGAGATGTGATATATGACCCCAAGGTGAACCTTACCGACACTATCGGTATCGTTATTGATAAACCCCACCCTCTTCATATGTTCCACGTTCTCTACGCACACCTCCTCGTTAAGCTCCCGAATTGCAGCGTTGAATATGAAGTCTCCCCCCATATCAACCTCCTCTGCGTGCCCTCCCACGCCTAAAGAGTATGAACCCCTAAGCCTTTTCTCTGTTTGTGATGAGAGCCGGCGTGTCATAAAAACCTGCTTGCACAGATTTTTAGTAATCACAATATATGGAATTATCTGTTTTTTGGAAGGGTCAGATTCAAGCTCACTCCTTGGGCCAACCTGAATATTATTCATAATACTTTCCACCATCGGTGGAAACTCTGCATGATCCTTGCCGATGAACAATATGTCATCGCTACATATAAAATCCTCTATATCTTTTCTTTCGACGTAAAGTATATTCTCCACTACCGCTCTTCCTCTTCTTTGCAGAACTTTTGACGATATGCATACCTGGCACCAATAGACGCACCCACCCCTACTATGTGCCCCCACTTCCCCGTATTTTTAGTCAGATGCCAAAACACCTCTCTTGCGACAGTCCCGGCGCCAGAGGTTACTACTCCGCATCCCACCTCTTTTATGATCGGCTTGCTGTCAACGGCAGCAAAGATCCCATCTGCGACCCCCCCAATAGCCGCATTCCTGGCAATGGTTTTAGCCACATCCCTCGCAGTCCTTTCTAGCACTTCAATTAGCACCTACAGCCTCCTGTACCATTTTTTCTACGTCAGACAGAGACTCTGCCACATCTTCTTTTGCATCTTTTAAAACATCAATCAGTCCAGATATATCATCGTCAACACTCATGGCCGCCATGTTGAACGCTTTCACGATCTCTGGAGCGGGGGTTCCATCACTACCAAACAGAAGAGCCCCTTCACCAACATCAACACAAACCTCTGTTATAGGCTTACTGTCGGCCACCGGGTGATCCAGCCATATAGTAACCCACACCGAGTGGAGCGATCTTCCTTCCTCCACCCTCTTTCTTGTCTTTGCGTGAGATACTCTCTCATATTTGATTCCATATAAAATACTTTTGAATCTTATATAAGACTCGAACATGACATCTCGATGGACCCACACATTGGTGACCTCCCCACCGCGAATCAGTGTCTCTGGTAATTTCCTGATACCCTTCTCAACGATCTCGCTTCTTGGGACCCCTCTCATACTAACCTTCTCCTTGTTTTGCGATCGTACAGCCTAACTCTTCTGTTGCTGTCCTTAATCATACCCATGACATGTACCATGCCTGTAGTGTACCCGACAATAACACACAAATCTCCATCGTAGATCCTAAATTCATATGGCATGTCACCAGTGCTGATCTCTTTTGGATCTACACTGTACCGACCTTCACCGCTCATTGATCCAGACAACCCTTTGATAAAAGGATTGGCATCACCCCTATTTAGACTTGTTTTTACAGGAGTAGAATAACTATTGCTTATTTTCATGATTACTCCGCGTAAAGGATGAGCATTCCGTCAAGAAACTCACCGTCATCGCTAATTGTGGCGTAGTCAACCTCAAAGACTTCACCATCCCATACTACTGTAACTTCTTGCTCAAGAGCCTCATCGTCAAGATTCTCAAGCTCTTCTAGAAGCTGTCTGTAATTCATTATAACCTCTTTGTAAAAGTTATTTAGTCGATGAGAGATTATTCTTTTTTATCCACTTGTCAACTGTTTTATATCCCTCCCACATCATTTTTATTGCATCTTCTTTACTCATCATGAAATTCAAACCGTTGTTATTGCTATATATAGTTATTATTCTACTATTCGTGTAATGATCTACACCATGGTTTGTCAGGGTGTCCATAACAATACTCATTACCGACATAATGTAATCTTTAACCCCGGAAATATTGTCATTCATCTTCGGGTTGGCCCTCACCCTAATACCGATCACGTCATCGTCTGGGCTGTACAGGTTGATCGGAAGATTTGCGGCGATACCCCCGTCAACATGAAGGTCTCCACCTATAGACACAGGGCTGAATATTCCTGGAATACTCATGCTAGCCCTCACAGCTCTTGCCACAGATATGCTCGGGGTCTCCTCTGTTCCAAACACCATATGTGTACGCTTATTAAGATTCGCTGTTACAACCCTTAGTGGTATCTTTGTCTCAGAAAAAGTTGCAGGGAAAAACCTTTCAAACAATCTCTCAATCCTTCTCCCGTCCATAAGTCCATAATTTCGGAGGTTGGTAAGGGAGGGGTTAAATAGTTTGCCGTCCATTGGCATATTGTTTATAACCATCTCCTCTAGTCTGCCAACGTCTGATGCGACCATAGCTGCGACTATCGCCCCACCGCTCGTCCCGCTAATCTCTCTTATATTTCCAGACTCCATAAGCCTCTTGATTGCTCCAACGTGAACAGGATACAGCATGCCAGACCCAGATAATGCTACCTTCATTTTCCCTCTCTATATCTAAAAAAATAGGGGCGCAGGGCCCCATTTGTGTCAGTCTATATTATTCTCAACCCACTCCCTTGCCTCAGCCAGGGTTATCCCTGTAACGTTCTTGACAAAGATTATTGCGTTATGCTTGCTAGATCTCTCCAATATCCCCTTCACGTCAAGTTTTATGTCTGACACTGCCCCCTCCTGACAACACCTGACGATAAGCCTGGAGTAGTATTCTATTTGCTCTATATCCTCCCTACTTCTCGCCTTCTCTGCCCTATTTTTAATATTATTTACGAGAGCGAGTATCTCGTATTTCTCGTTAATCATTACGACCTCTCACCATCATGATTTTCTCGGAAGGGTGATCTAAATCCATATTGCCACCCTCTGGAACGAAGAACACAGTCTTTACCCTCGGGATTGGTGGAGTACAGGCATGCAGGTCACTAAACATGATGTGTGCTGAAAAGTTGCCCACGCTTTTGTCAACATACAAGATGGGAGCGCTTAGGTCAGTTCCGCCGCATGCAACTCTGTCAATCTCACCAAATTTCCGACCCTTCCTCCATTCGTATATATGTTCTTCTGCCACCTCAGTATCGAATGGAATAACTGTGAACGAAGCTGTGTCAGACAGTGCGTTTAGCTCCCCAGCAATATCAGCCAAGTCTTCATCGCTCATCGATCCGGACATATCAATCGACACCGCCACCTTCGGCTGATTATCCCTCCTTGTTCCTGGAAACTGCCACGGGTACCTCCTGTTGATTCTCTTAAAAGAAGTATTCATCTCATCAACAACAGCATTTCCGATAAACCTTCTCAAGAGCCCCCTCCAATCAATGATATTCATCATTGACGCTCTTATCTTATCCTGCATGTCTCTAGATACAGTTCCCCACCCCTCACCTTCTGCTCTGCTTGTCGCGACATCTATGATCATCCTTCTGACGACTTCCATCTCTTCTGGAGACAGTCTGTCAACCTCACCCAGAATCCTCTCCAGGTCCTCCACGGTGAGATGAACCGTATCGAATTCCTCCAATGATATTGACTCATCACCCTTAAGTTGCTCATAATACTCAATGAAGGACAGGTTGGGCTCATAGTTCTCAAACGCACCCCTTCCGGGGATCAGCGCCGTTTCTGGAATCTCATCAGCAATAAAGCTATTGATGGCAAGATCCATGGCGATATTCATCGTCTTTGTTTCGTTTTTATTTTTTGTAAACACCGAAACATGGTCGAACACGATGTGTAAAAACTCATGCTTTATTACACCCATGGTGTATTTAATATACTCATCCGGATGGTCCACCTTCATCCGTTCTAGTCCTTCTGGGTTGTATATAAGCTTATACCCCTTCCCATGAAACCCAACGGCCATAAGGGGGATTGAGTTGGATGCTATCTTCTCAACGTGATAAGATACGGAAGCCCAAAAGGGCTCCCTGATCATGAGCTCGGATAATGCTGCACCCATGATTCTTCGCCCACTAGACATTACTCCTCCATCTTTAAGCCACTTTTCTGTGTGAGTTCGACAAACTTATCATCAATGTTATACCCACACTCTTTGATGAAGATGCGATTACCAACACCAATAGATCGAATGAGGGCAAACACCTGTTCGTCTTCCAGAGAGTCCATAAACTTAATAAGTCTACCCACCTCCTCTTTTCCGAGGGTAACCTCGAGGGGGTTCTCCGGTCGCACTCTTCCGACCCTGACCTGGTTGATCAAGTCAATCTTAATCTCGAACGGGGCCTCGATTGCCTTCTTGAGAACGGCATCATCTGACAGCATCTCGTTTAGGTTGATACTGATATCCTCGATATACCTCCTGAAGGAGATCGCAGTATCCTGCCCCACCATAGCAAGGGCAACATTCTGCAATACAGAAAGACCCTCCTTTGTCGTATAATCAATACCCTTTATCATATTGGATAGGCGAACCCAAGACCTCCTTGAGGGGTACACCTTGTTAGGCTCAAAATTAGAATCGTAATGCTCCAGAGAGGTTGGGTTGCTGCGGATAAAGCTAACCACCATGGGGTCCACTTCGCTGCTCTCCGCCCAGTCAAGCCATTCATCAACCGATGGGGTGATATCGATGACCCCCCACCGGTCAAGCTCTGCGGGATCCATCGTTCTTGTCTGGTAGCTGAATGTGTCAACCCCGGAGTTCACAGCAGCCATAATAACTGTCTCTGGGTGGAGCTTGTTGCCAAATATTTTCCTTGAGTCAGTAATCTCAAAGATTCCTTGTGCGACCTGAACGATAGATCTATCGATCTCGTCAAAGAAAAGCAGCACAGGTTCATCACAAGCCCTTTGGTACCATTCAGGGGGAAGGAATTTTGTTACTCCCCCCTCACCTCTGTCAGGAAGCCCGAGTAGGTCACCCTCTGTCATTTGAGATGCTCGCCTCTCAACGACCGGAAGCTCTAACTCCTGTGCAATCTGGTAGACAATTTCTGACTTACCAATCCCGTGGGGACCACGGAACATGACAGGAATTTTATTTTTGCAGAAAATAATAGCGGTTTTTGTTGCGCTTTTAACATCCATAATCACCTCTTTTAAAGTGTAGAATATCACAGGAAGTCCGCAGATATATTATCACCCCAAAGCCACGTAATTTTAGTGGCATTTTTTTAATTTGGACCCCCATGCTATACTGGGAAGTGTCGCTTTATATAAATTTTACAAGATCATGGTTTTCCACACGTTTTCTTAACTTATACAAACCAGAAAAAATAGAAGCCCCATCCCTCGATTTCGCACCCCTTATTATTTCCAAAAGAGCAAAAATTGCCTCATTTTGATCCTCTCGAGGCAAATCGGAATTAATCACCTCCTCCATGAAGTTGTAGGAGCTCTCAACAAGAACATCGTACCACCCAAGAGTCAACGCCTCTGCGATGTATTGTCTAATACCACCCTCATACAGCTCTGCCATATCAATCCTCCCCAATCATGTATTCTATGAATATATTCACACCGAGCTCCCACATGTCTAAACCCCCTTGAAGTTTTCCACCCTCGCCCACCGTCGCCGCAAATATCACCTTCAAGCGACCACGACTGGGAAGATCCAACGCTACATAAAGCAATTGATCCTTGACCCACCTAACCCCACCGCGATTGTGCTCTTGTATCGTATGAATGATCACTAACACTCCTATTGGCTGATATATAAGTGACGTACCTGGATGTATTATACCGTAAAAACGGGCCATATTCCGGGTAATGTAATGCGAGCCCTTAGTGGGGCTTATATCCGACTTGTGGGTACGATACGACTGTTGGTAGCACCGTGTTGCAAGAAGTGTCTCCTGATCGATTCTGTGGCTTCAGGAGTGTGTTTTGTGACACCCTTAGCAGGGCTTATCAGAGGTGGGTCGGGTTGGCTGTTCGGTGTAGTGTAAAAAAAACCGGTAGGTCCTTTTTATCGGCGCCGGTGCTATAAGCGTTGCTTGTTAGGATTACCCCAGAGTGATGCATATTCCCCACTATTATTAGCACTCTATCTCTATTGGAAGTTCTAACGCGTATTTTTGTCCTTTATCCAAAATGATAATATCAAGATATAGATTTTTCGATTGTTGCTTTAGAGAAATATACTTAACCGCCCTGACATTATTGTTGAGACTGTATATATATGCATCATATACCTCCGAAGGGCTTAAAATGTCCATAAAACCTCCAAATAGTATCAATATTCAATATACATAATCTCGACTTTACCAAAATAACGACCCAACGATATGTGAAACATCATCTCCCCTTCCCGCCCCACTCTTATCCGGTCTAAAACATAATACTCCCCCGCGCGATCGTATATCCTGGCATCCATGGCGTCTTCGTAGTTTACTATATTCACCCTACACCTCTATATTCATCGCATTTAAATAGCGGCACCCACGTTCGAGCGCCACGACGAGAAATGAAATACCACCCTCGCGAAAGGGTATATCTGTCATTATGTAATATACCTTTCTTTTCTCAGGGGAGTTATTGGCCGGAATTTCTTTCAATAGGTCCATGTTTAACACTCAATATAAAACAAAAGGATCATTGGGCAATCTCTACACCCCCCTTCATCGACATAGAAGATAAGTAAATCTATATACCTGAGAGAGGTAGAGTGGTGACTATAAGGGAGATCGTAATCATAAGCATAAGCCGGACCAGACTTTCCCGCAATACCGCCTGCATGTATTATTTCCATGACACGTTTACACCTCTGTCTTTATTGTGAGATATTGAGCTATTCGTATCACTGGTTAGTATCATTCAGGCCGTATTCTAAGTTAATACGCCAATGATACTCCTCAAGACTCCACCCGCCTCTATACAACACCATCTTTTCATCCCAATCGAAATCTCCAATGTCAAGCGCGTAATACGCCCCATGCCTGTCATCTACACTGTACTCCCAGTACTCTTCGCTATCGACAATATTCATTAGCACTCCAGCACCACAGACATCGGTGGATTCCACTCATCGTGTATAAAACCGTGCACGCCGTTTATGATTACCTCGCCCCTCTCCAAACCCCCCAGATAAAGATTTACCACATGTGTAAAGCTATATTTAAGTCCACCTTTTAGAAAATCCTCCCGCCCGTAAATAGTAAAGCTCATAACTGTCTCCTATATCTCTAAAATTATCGCAGTATGAGAGTACCGCCTCCCCACCCCTCTTGAATACAGATACGCAGCCATTATCCTGTTATCACCTGGGGGTAGTTCATAACAAACGTCAAATAGTTGATATATACAGTCCTCCCAACTGTATTTTCGTGCATCCTTTTTTAGTACAATATTCAATTCATCCTCGCGCTAATTCATATTTCAATACCCACGCTCCACCCGCCCCCATCCCCTGGCATCGGAAACCATTACGCCTCCAGCTCTACAATCTCTGTGTTTGTTATGACGTGAGCCCCTCTTTCGTGACTGTATAAAGTCTTACAAAAATACAAAAAATACCCCTTAGGGGAGGACGAGAGGGTGTAAAACACCCCGCTCGCCCCCTCTTCACCACTTATGCTTAAAATGAGAAACATGCAACCTCAGTACTCCACCCTAACAACCTATAGACACGTCCCTCCTGCGGGCACTTAAAACTCTAAAGACATGTATTCCAGAGGTCTTGGGCTTGCTACTACATCTCCCCCCACCCTTATTAGCACCGCCCAGTCTAAAAATAGCGCCACATACACAGAGGATGTCGGTACCGACCCTTCTTCGTAAAGCATGCTCACCTTTCTCATATCTACCATCATCATTTTGCATCTCCACTGACTACAGTTCCAGGCAAAAGAGGTGTGTGTACCAGGTCTCACCGTCTTCGTTCCATTCGTACGTAACTGTTAGCGTTTCCTGGGAGGCAAATGAGCTATAAAACCCTTTCGCCCTCATCCAAAACGTGACTTCTTGTCCAGGACATAAATCAACTATGATGGTCATGTTGTATCACCTCTAAGAGAGTTGAATGTGTTTGCCTGGTATATATTATCCCCTGCCACCTGCATTTATTTAGCGGTAGCGGCAATGGCTAATACTCGAGACTGAATCTGGCGACAGGGATTTTGTTATCCCCGAATAGGTTTAGATTTATACACCAGTAGTTACCGTTTTTTGACATCCAAACTACCATATACACATCTTTGTACGTGTCGTTTGTGTATGTATTGTATATATCTTGCCAGACTTCTATTTTCATACTTCAGTAGACGCTCGATACAAGACCATTAGGGTGTGGCCTGCTATACCTCGATGTACGATATACTCATCTGCCCACAGTTTAAATTATCCGTTACAGTGCCATCAAACCTCAATAGCACATATGACCCAAATAGACCCACCTTTGCTGTGAGCTTTAGTGCTGCATATGGTTACTGTTCTGCCCCCGTCTGTCCCAAAGGTGTCCAAACACGGGTAACTTAACGAACCTTTTGAGTCCCTCCAGAGTCCGTATTCTCGCCAAAAATCGTGTTCTAGCCAAAAATTCATCACCACCTTACCACCTTCTCTATTAATACTCAATAAATGAGATGAAGTTGAGTCTTCCATCTACATATTTTGGGCCGAATAGCCATATTCCTGCCTCCACTCCCCTTGTTGCGGAGAACATATAAGTACAACCCCCACCCCATACACTAGACACTAAGGATATAGACATATAACACCTCGAGGTTATCCACCAAAACAGTTAAACCTCAACCTCGGTTAATTCTATCCAACACTCTTCAAGCTGGCCTCTGTCTGGAATATATATGCCAAGCCACACAATGTTGGAAGAAGTTTCGCTTTGACAGTAGTAAGACACTTTATCCGGATCAACATCTAAGTTGAAATGATCTAAATTAATAACACCCACACCTAATCCTTGTACTTGTTATACCTGGTTAAATCCATATCATGTACGATATTTATAACCCCTACATTATAAATCAACCTCAACCCTTGTCATCTCCACCCAGCTTATGCCATCCTGAAATAAACCTATAGACAATAAACCAAAAGGTGTGAAATGATAGTAGTAGGCATACGGCTTGTTGAATGTTGAATACTGGAACTTTATAACTGACATAACCACCCCCTGATCGACGTATATAGATTAAATTTCAATACTTGCAATACTATTGATCGCCCAACCCTCATCAGATACTGAAGGGTGTGTGGTAAATATCAAGATTGTTTTATGTGTCCGGTCCATGTAGAAATAATAACAACCCAGACCCCAGTCAGGATAAGCGGCGCTAAGAATCTGCATTACGTTGGCTCTTAGATTTCTATGGATGATATTACAGAAGGTTTGGCGTGATTTTCTGGGCTGTATTTATAAATCCAAGCCATATTTGATGCGCTGTCGTATTCCTCATACAGTAGATAGTAACAATCGTAAATCACATCGTTTTTCAAAAGGTGTGTAAACCGCATGATTGTCATTCGTGCCTCAAAATTCGATGAAGGAAAAAACTGACTTAACCCCATCCCGCCTGCCTAACTCGTATATATATGCACGCCTGTTACGAGGTATGAAAAAGTAACACTCTTTATGCCTAAAATCTCCAGACCTGTGCTTGATTATATTGACAAGGCTCATATCTGCCTCCTGATAAATGAGGTCTCTATGATTCTAGAACTCGATCCAGTCGAAAAGAAAAAGATATTTGCCATTATGTGTGGGCACATACAGAGGTACTAAATTGTATAAGTACGACTTATTGCCGACGAAGTACACCCTGTTATTGCCGGCGAAGTACATCGTGTCTTTGTTATGAGTTCTCCATCTATCAACATTACAGATAATCATACCCACACCTCCTGTGCTTACGCCTCAAGCGCAGCCATTCTGCATGAGAAACTTCTTGCCAATTTCTTGATGTAAACCAAAACATACCCCTCTGTTCTTACAATGAGATATTTAGAGTCCACCAGTTTCCCATCCCAGATCTTTTGATCCGTCAGCTCCATCAGCTCCATGACCGCCTCAGGTTAGTACTCAAGATTGCATATGTAAAACTTGTTAGCCCCCTTCTTCTTGCTGTCTGGATAAAATAGAACCAGGACCACCATCCTTTGAAATCCGGGGAAGACATACGACCCACTGACCGTAGAATAGGTGTGATTTATCTCACCCAGAATATTCGCTTCGCTATAAGGAAATATTTCCATGGTTACAACTCTATGTAGAACGTGTGTGAGGGGAAGTGTTTGCCGGTAAATATATACACCTCCATAACACCCTTTTTTATGAAAGGGCCACCCACCTCAATATATATCGGCCTAACCTCATTTGAGCCAAACTGCTTAAATATCGACATTTCGCCTCCGTATGTAATCAGTCACAACATCCACAGATGTGTATCCTGCATCAAAACTCAATCAGCAAGAAATAGTTTACGGCGTGACTTTTAGGGTTGTATATGCCTACATACATCCCTCCAACAACCGACAAGCTGACGTAATAGGTACCACCAGGCTCTCTGTATAACGCGGGGTCACTCGCTTTTAAAACGTTCAAAGTCAGTCCTTGTTCTATTTGTACACAAAAGTCCGAAACCACCCCAAGAGTTCGTGTGGTTTAATATTCAATGACTTGTATGCGTTTGAATTTCTTCTCATATGTATCTGAGTAATACATCCCGCATTCTAGCACTCGATGATAGTAATAAAGAAGCCCTGCGACCCCTCACCGTATGACATATCTAATATCAAATCATTAAACTCGTACCCACCGACCGTACATATCGGATATACACCGTATGTCGGGCCTGATAACCCTTGAAGGGTTTTTCTAAAGTCTTTGCAGATTATATTCACTACAACTCCTCACAGTTAATACTCAATCCTGCTGAGATACTTTGGGTATTTATCACCTTCTCGTGTATATAAAATATAAATAATCCCATTTCCCACGTTGCCGTAAGAGTAGAAACCCTCTCGTTTGTTTTTTAAAAATCTGTAAACATCTACGATAGTCATACCTAATACCCTTAAAGCTCAAGATTTGTGATGTAATATACACCCTGACCGCAATCCCACATACCTACTCCCGGTAGTAGCATAGACCCCCCTCATGTTTAAGTTGGTGTGTTTGGGTATGTATATTATACCCTAAAAAAAAGGATTTATATTTAGAGATGTTTATGAAATGTGGTTATAAGTCGTGAAATATGATTATAACCAAGAAGTAGTAGTACATCTACATAGACAATAGATCTGCGTACTTGTCGTTAAGGTATGATTCTATCTGGAAGACCTCTCCAGAATCTAGATGCCTGTTGTAAGCTATGACTTCAGCTATCTGGCCGGACATAGGCCAAGTTCCAGTATGGTTCGACCCAACAGTAAGGTTGATGCCGTTTCTGGCGATATACGGGTCAAGGTGGAAGGGGTGTGATCATCGGATGGCGTCGCTGATTCGTAACGTGCTCAAAACAGCCAACTCCATTCGCTTCTCAGGTTCGCCTCAATCATCTCACGCGTCGGGTCATCATGCGCGCCAAGATACGTGATGTCATCGAATAGGTTGCCAGACAGTAACCTCGCTGGATTCCCGGATGAGCCACTACCATACGCACCGAAAAACGGAGCTTGTGAAGCCGGGGGCGCGGATCTTGTTCCGTTAACCACGTCAATCACTTTCTCGCCATCTATCCACATGGAGCTGTTAGTGCCGTCATTGCTCACGGTGACGATGACAGGATTGGTCGTCAGGTCCATGGCGGGGCCTGTCACCAAATTACCGCCAACATTCAACTCGGGCCTGAGACCTGAGCTCGAAAACAACACTGAAAATCGATAGGCAGGTCGTGTGGTGCCTGAGTACTCCCATGAGTACACAACTCCTGTATACAGCTCGAGACGGATGACCGTGTAGCGTGTCCAGGGCGTTTGTTTTTCAAGACGAAACGCATCAGGAAGCTCGTAGACCGAGCTGTCGAACTTTACATTAGGGGATAAAACACGGGCCGAACTTTTCTTAAATACTGCTGTATTGTAACCAGCCCTCTCGATGCCGTGGTTATCGTTTCCACTTCGGTCGGTCAGAACACTTAAATATTGCTCCGAGACAAACTGGTTTGTGTAGGCTCGGGCATCAAAACGGGCGATGCCACCTGAGACACCATAAAAGACAGGCCCCAACCTATATGTTTTGACAGGCGATGCGTCAGCTTTGTACCTGATTATAACAATGCCTGAGCCACCAGGTGCTCCTTCCGGGTAATCTGGTATGTGATGCGACGCACCACCACCACCACCGCCCGTCCCAGGAGCCCCAGGTGTAGGCGAAGCGTAATGGTCATATTCAGGATTCTGTCCCGACAGGTGCCCGCCAGTAGATTCTCCACCTTTACCGCCACCACCAGAGCCACCAACACCGCCAAAAGCACGGCCATATTCATTGTAGGGCGTATAGTGATGGCCGTACGCTGCCCCACCACCTCCGCCGCCATATACTGAAAGTGCGCCAGAAATATCCGACGTGAACCCGGGACCGCCTGAGCCGCCTGTTGCATCACTCCTATTCATTTCATTTATAGAGGTAGCCCCGTTGCCACCTAACCCTGTCGCCCCACCGCCTCCGCCGCCAGCGACCCCACCAGCTCTTTGGGAGCCTCTGCCGCCATTATGGCCTTGACCATACGTGCCTTGCCCAAAGTACCCATAGGCGACATTCCGACTCATAGCTCCAGAGCCCCCGCCAGAACCACCGACAGGCGGCCTGTTAGTCCCAGAGCCCCCGCCAGAGCCACCTATCGCAACCCAGCTTCCAAGCGAAGAGTTTTGGCCTGACAGTCCAACCCCGTTTGAATTATTGCCTTGACCACCACCGCCGACTTTAACAGGAAGATCGCCGTGCAAATCGGTTGCGCCGTAAAGAACCCCACCACCACCGCCACCACCGCCGACAGGCTTGTCGTTGTGTTCATATGAGCAACCGCCGGCCCCACCACCTCCGACGATAAGATATTCAACCTCAAGCCCATCGACGAGAACCTCAAACTCCCCGTCTTCGGTGAAGGTGTGAATTACCCAGTCGCCAGAATATGTAATTTGCCCTCCAGTGGCTAACATAGGGCGAGAGACTCGCACAATCGAATCATCGCGCATGATTTTACGGCAAATCTTATCACCAGAAGAGATCATTTTCCCGTTTCTGACTGCTAGTAACGCTGTTTAACACAAATCAGCACAATAAAGTAACCCGCCTGTTTGAGGTTAGCTCTCCAAGACGAGCACGGGCGGACAGATCAGCTTCCGGGTGCTCTCTTGGTTTTATACAGAGGCCATAGCCTTGGCGGGTTTTGATGAGCTATCATATCAGGGTGGAGGGGGGTGGGCAATTAAAATCTGGCCTGTCGGAGAGTGGTAGGGGCTTGCTGTTAAAATCGGGATGCAGTATCGTCAGAAGACGGTGTGGCTGGGTTGTGGGGGTTTGTAAAGGGTTGTAAAAAAAGTGTCGAAAAATGGCGAAAAATGGCCAAAAATGGGGCGGTAAGTATTTGAAAAATCTGCCTTATTTTCGTATTTGGGGACGGTATGCTATGGGTCTTGGAGGGGTTTAGGTATGCCTAAGTTTGCTCATTCGGGCGTGAGCTGTGGTTAAACTCACGCCCTTATTTTTAATTAAAACATGTATATTTCGACTCGACATATTTTGTGTCGGGACCGCTATTGCACAATGTGTAGTAACAACTACTGTATGCCGACCTGTAAGAACAGCAGGTACTATAATTTCCGTGCATGCAGAGGTGTAGCGATGATCCTTTGTGTTTTGCGGGCGGTTCGGTAGAAAGGCTCATAGCCGCACCAATGAAGAAAACCGAAAGCAGTACAATTACAACAATCACAACAACAACAACGTTTTTGTTAATCATAAGGTATCCCTTTCTTGTCATGGGGTGTTCCTAAAGTTATGGGCACAATCAGGTGATAATGATTCCGGAACACCCTTTTAGTTGTGGAGGCAGTTATGCCATGTGAAAATTACCCATACTTCTGTATAGGTATTATCACATAATCAACAATCATATTTAACAAAGAAAGGTTGTCGTAAATACCAGAAGCAGTAACACGCACAGCTCATTTTAGGAGAGTTTAACATGGTTACACTAGATGATATAAAAAAGATGGAAAAACCCTATGAAGATATAGGAATGAAGGTGGGTGAGGATAATGGTCCACATCCATCAGGGGGTGGTGATAGCACATCTGTCAAAGTTGGGGAAAACAGTATAGTATGGAGGTATCACGGATCACGTCGTGACGGAGAGGTTGTGTATGGCACCATAGTTGATGCATACATGGTCAAGTACGGCATCGATGCGAAGGAGGCCATTAAAATGCTTTTACAGAGGTATGGTGATGAAAGGGTTGTCGATATCGACGACTTTAGGAAAAGAACTCAGAGCAAAAAAGTCGAATCAAGAGAAAGGTTGACCCCTGTAGACATATCGGGAGAGGAGAGGATTGAGTCATACAAAGACAGTCAGGGGAAGTTGAGAAAAAGGGTCTACAGAAAATTAGGGAACCTCACCATTGGGGAAGAGTCGTTCCATCATGTAACAGGAGGGAGAAACTCTGAGGGGGATCTGGTACTAATAGCTGTTTTAAGGTGGGAGGTGGATGAGGGGAAATGTATGAGACCCTTCTCAAAGATCGGTGATGAAGAATGGGTTCTCGGAACACCCAAGGAGTATATAAGGCCACTATATAAAGCGTACGAGATTTCCAAAAGCCCTGACGCGCAGGTGTGGATAGTAGAGGGCGAGAAGTGCATGGAGGTGTTGCAGAAGGCATGCGATGAAGCAAGGCGTATGCACAAGGATAACTTTCCGGAAGTTATTGTAACAACATCCATAGGGGGATCAAACGCCGCACCAATGTCTGACTGGAGTGTTATCAACCAAAAAATAGTCAGAATAATTCCAGACAACGACGAGGGAGGGTACGACTACGCAAGATTTATCGCGGCTCAGATCGAGGGCTCAGAGGTAATTGGATTGGATGTTGGGGAGTCGGAAGACATCGTCGATTGGCTAGACAAAGGCAACGACATCAGAGAGCTCTTAAAGGAAGATGTCCTTATAGACTGGGCTGAGGAAGATAAGACTGACCCCCACAGCGATCAGTATATAATACTCAACAGTGGGAGTGACGTAGAGTTATCTCAAATCTTGAGAGCTCGGTACGACATGATTTTTGACGGAGAGAACTCGTGGCAATATATAGAGAGGGATAAGAAATACGAAGAGCTATCAATGAGGGAGATGGTTGAGTACCTGTCAATGCTTGACGGGGTGGAGAGATCGACAGGGAAACCTATGAATCTCAGTCTATCTAAAATTAAAGCAGCCATCAGTCACGCGCAGGAGGTAACAACAGATACGACCTTCTTTGAGGGTCTTGTGGAGTCTGTGAATTTCTCAGACAAGATTGTGAAGATTGAGAACGGCAGGCTTGTAGCAAGAGACTACAGAAAGAGTGACAAAGTCAGAGACAAAATGGACATCCCCTACGACCCATACAAAACAGCACCGCTATTTCAGAGGTACTTGGAAGATATATTTGGAGATGATCCGGACGGTGAAAACAAAACTGCGTTTTTGCAGGAGTTCGCAGGAGCATGTCTTTTTGGGATGCCCCACAAGTATGAGAAGGCCTTGATTCTTTTTGGAGAGGGCGCAAACGGAAAGTCTCTATTTTTGGATATATTCAACAGCATGTTCAAGGACAGCGACAGGTCCAGCATATCTCCACAGCAGTTGGGAGACGGGTCTGGAAGATCTGAGTACTACAGGGCAGAGCTTGTGGGAAGAAAGATCAACACGATCGACGAGATGCCCGAGAGCGACATCATGGACAGTGATGGGTTCAAGGCTATCGTGACAGGAAACCGAATATCGGGAAGGTCTCCGGCAGGCAAGCCGATTTTCTTCCAGCCTCGTGTTGGAATAGTCATGTCCGCAAGCACTCTACCAGCAGTAGCTGATGTGTCATACGGGTTCTGGAGAAGATGGGCGATCATAGAGTTCAACAAGACCATCCCAGAGAAAGACAGAGACCCAACTCTCGGACACAGAATAAAAACACAAGAGAGACAGGGATTGCTCAACTGGGCAATTGAAGGGGTTCAGAGGTTGCTGGAAAGGGGTGAGCACTACTATGTAGATGTTCCCTCGTCAGATAGAGCGATCCACAGATGGAGAAACAAGGCGGATAGGATTGCTTACTTTCTGGAGATGGAGGGCATCACAGAGGGAGGTGAGGATGACTGGGTGCAGGCATCAGACCTGTACCAGAGATACAAAAACTGGAGCTCTCTCAACGGCTATAGGGCTCAGGGTAGCCAGAGGTTCTTTGAGGGAGTCTCTAAGCGCTTTGAAAAGAAAAAGAGTGGCTTCATATACTATAATTGTAAGATCCAATCCTGAGGCATTCTGTGAGGTCTGAGGCGTATATTTGAGTCAGAAAGAAGACACCCGATAATGGGTGTCTTTTTTTTACCCAGAATCTAACGAAAACCCTTAGGGAGACTTAGACCCTCCCTATAGCTCTATAAAAGTGCGATCTACACTTACACTCTTACACTAGTGTAGATTTTTTAGTGTAGATCTGCTTAAAATTTACAAACTAGTTTAGGTGTCCCTCCCTCCCTCTCTTTATACATACTTATATACTTATATATATCTATATAGATACTATATACTTATATAATCTATATAAATAACTATATAATACTATATAAATACTATATAAAGAATACATTCTATACTAAAGTAATTACTAACTATAGAAACAAAGAGTATTTCATATAAAAAGAGAGTGTAAGTGTGTAGTTTGGGAAACTGGCTATAGAGGGAGCAAAAACAAGGTCTACACTTACACTGCTTACACAGACAGAACGCTAAAACCTAGATAGAGCCTGGCTCTGGCAGGGATTCCAAAGAGACTTTTCCTTTACCTCTGAAATTTGGTTTTGTCCTTTTTTTTCAAAATCTACACCGGTTTGAGTGTAGATTCAATTTTGGGCAATTGTAACTTTTGGTATGCTTTTGTATAGTTCTGTATATATTTAATCGAAATGCGATCAATTTAGAAGATTTAGAAAAAACAAGGGAGACCCGGATACCAAAAATGGGAAAAAACTGGAGATTTACACCAAATCTACACCCTCAAAACTTCGAGAGATCTCATGCTGATTCTTAAGAACACGGTATACTATAGCCCGCAGTAAAAAAACATGAGTGTAGATCGGTTTACACTACACACCCGTTCAGTCTCCTCATAGTAAAAAAAAGGGAGGTCTAAGCCTCCCTATAAGATCAGGTGAAGACCTCTAGAAGTTCTCCCACCCTCCCCCTTTCTTTGTACCTCTTGAGACCGCCCATTGAGTGGTCGACAAACTCAAGAAACTGCCTGATGTCTTTAGCAGCCCCAATGAACTTTGAAGACATCCCTCCAGTGCTCACTATGAGTCTGATATCGCTATGATCTCTTATGATCATCGAGACGTGAAGGTCCATACCTTCAGCTACAATAAGTACGTGACCCCACCTCTTGTCGAGCATGGAGTATACAGCCACGCCTGGGACTTTTTTCAAAAACATCTGGAAGCAATCTCTTATAGCTATTACTTCCGGGTCGGACATTTTGTCTAAAATCATGGTATGGCAACGTCGGCTGAAGGGTTTACCTCAGGGGCTACGTATTCATCGGCAAGTATCATCCACTTGCAGTACTCCTCAACCGGAAGGACACCCTCCTTGGAGACTACAGACTTAAATTTCGTCTTGCCTCCTACGTAGGAGAGGATGAACATCCCTGAGGCCTCGTTATTCTTCATCTCCAGGATGCAGTGATAGACTGAGTCCGGGTTGATCTTAGAGATGAGGATGTTCAGCCTCCATCTGAGGTCGTCCTCCTCATTGATAATTCCGGATGTTCTTACATCCAACTTATCATTTGAGATCTCTGGGGGATTGTTCATGAACTCCACAAACTCCTCGTATGTATCTACGGGTACTTTGGCAAAGGGGAATATCATCTTTGCTAAGAACTCTAACGGCAGCTCCTCACTCATCACACACTCCTTGAGTATTACTCACACTTATCTCTACAATATGTAGAGCTCCAATGAACAACAGGCTCCAAAAGGCAACAATGAGTATTGCCACGATGAACTCATCTATAAAATCAGACATAACTCCCCAACCATAGGGGGGATACCCCCCCCATTTTTTTAGTATGACTCTGGCGCAGACCCTTTGGACCAAAAAGGTGCTGTATCCGGGTCTATTTCATCAAAATATCCGAATATATTCTTTTGGGGTTTATGGTTTACGAGCCTGATCCACCATGCAGTCGGATCATATGTTGCAACTCTCCTCATAAACTCTATACCTGAGAAGGGTGTATCTGGATCCATACCCATCTCTACCTCTTTGGCGTACCAATCGCCCCAATCGTCTGCGAGATTGCCTATTTCAGCAACCTCCGAAGCGATTTCTGTTGTGGCGAGCAAAGAGCATAACCCCTCAAGAAGCTCTCTTTCTTTAAAGATTTCAAGGGCGTCGTCGAGGCGTATTCTCTCGCCGTCGTTGATGTTATCTTGAGCAGAGTCAATCATTTGCGCAAGATGGCATTCGATACTCACGGCCGATGCCGCTATGAATTGGAGTTCCTTTTCGCTCCGTTCTTTAATCCATTTAAATGGCCACGTGACCGACTCTGGTAGAGTTTGCCCCTTCACGACTCTTGTTGCTAGATCCACCTCGCAATTATAATTAAGATTCAATCGCAACCAGGCCCCAGCTGCGATTGCCTGGTTGTGGATCTTATTCATGATCAGGTGGTGTTTCACGAATGTCTGAAGCCATACATCAGTACAGGTGCCAATAGCAAGAACAACACTCATAGCTCTCTCCACTACATAGGTGTATACAACAGGCCATTCCTGCTGCACAAACATTATCACCGAATATTGTAAACAATTTAGTAAAAAAAAGAGCAGTTTAACGTCGTGCTCAGGACGTAGTTCTGAAGCCTTCTGGTGGTGACCCACCATGCTTCAGGAAATTTTCACCTTCCTTCCATCCTCAAGGATGGCATAGGTGACCATCGTTGTGTTGCTCCCAACAGCTTCAGAATGGTAACCCTCCCCCCACCCATAGGAGGTCTGGGGCTCTTTGACCTCCTCTACAATCCGGAAGATCTCACCCTCCTCGGATTCCATCCAGAAATCCACGCTGTAAAATTCCCTTTTAACGCCCTCCCACCACTTGTTCGGGGCTCTTGAAACCTTTTCGGGGCGGCATACCGACAGATGCTGCATCACATGGTTTTCGTCAAGGCGGGTATAATGATCCCACTGCTCCCCCGAACTCGATAAATGGGGGACGGTTCCCCAGAGTTCTTTCGCTCTTTCCAGAAGCAGCTCTGGTTCTGTCCCTTCAGGGAGGGCGAACCTGTTTATTCCCGCGCGGAGGTAGATCTCCTCATCCCTGTTTCCCTTAAGGACCACATAGGGAGTCGTCCCTTCCTAGGTGGGCTCTACAGGGACGAAGAAATAGGCGTCGGGACGGCCCCGCCACTGCCCCCAGACAGCGGCGTAAAGCTTTCCCGTTTTGGGATCTATCTTGAAGAAATCAGAGGTCCCTACATATAGCTCGTTGTTGTAAACAAAGAGCTTATTCCGCTTGCGATCCAGCTTTATAAATTTTCCGACTTTCATCTCTCTCCTTGGGAAATATGGAGCAACCCACTGTTACTCCTCTATATATATTATCCCGCAATAGGCGACCACGATTCATCCATATAAACAAAAAAAAGGCCCCGCTATGCGGAGCCCTTAAGTGTTATATTACAACACATTACTGCGAGTATTTATTAAGATCTTCAAGACTGCACTCATCTGTATCCAGGACAATGATTGTTGTGTTGTCCTCCCAGTACGTTCTTAGTGCTGGGTCGTCCGCAAAGTGAATACCTTCAACAAATCCATCGCCCTCCTCGGTGCTTTTTAGGATGACTTTAAACACACCCTTCTTTATCATTTCAATCTTCACAATACACTCCTAGTAAAATACAGCCTCTGATATACACTCGAAACATATAGACACCGACTCATCTTCTATATCTAGTGTTATAACACTCTGCTCTCCGTAATAACCACAAAGAGTGCACACACCTATGATATGGTCGACAATTATATCTTCATCTTCGTCTCTCAGCATATCTAGCTGGTACTCAAAATTCATAGCATACTTAGAGACAATCATGACGTGTCTTATGGGTTAAGATCAAGTCTCTCTAGAACTGCAACCATAGATGAAACCTCTGATACAAATGGTGTCCCGCCTGGAACACTGATGCTCCACCGGCGACCATTTCTTTCTGTGGATATACCACAATACCCAAAAGAGGATCTAACAAGATATAGAATACATCCGTTTGTAGCATGATCTTCCAGATCAGGACGAGCATTGTGGGGAATTCTACATTTTACAAGCTCACCACTATCATTAATCCTCACGGTGGTATCTTTGGATATAATCCTTTTACCACACACAGTTTTCATCCCTGGTAGCCACTCCCAAGAGCTGCACTCAACCACACGTCTTGACAGCTCATCAAGGTCTGGGCCTTTAATCTCCCAACGCTCTCCGTCGTTAGAGATGAAGATACACGGATCCTCACCTCTCCCGTTTCTGTTAATTCTTGTAAATCCAGCCATCTCCTGGCCCTGGTATTCAGGTCTTTTGTACTCAAGGTTGTTATTAGGACGACATCTCAAGCACTGCAGCGATACAGTCATTTCCCCATTAGAGAAATTTTTATTCTCGTTATATCTCTCGTCATGACCTATAACCTGAGAGCATTTTTCACATACCTTTTTGTTATTCATCATCACAATTCCTTATGGATGATTACATCAAACGATGACACTTCCTGTGACGGAGAATTCTCTTATGTGCATCTTACTGAAGGCGTCTAGCATTTTTTGACGAACACCCTCAGGCGTGGCTCCGTAACATATCATCCAGTGACCACCTCGAAGATGTACTCTACCGCGTTGATTTTCTGGTTTGTGAAGATCGTCAAGGTAGGTAGCGGGGCCAGTCTCTTTGCGGGAGGCGTCTATAAAATGATATATTCCCAGATCTGGAGATCTGCTAAAAACTCCAGAGTGATAAGGTCTTTCGCTGGGGTAGAAATTTAGGCAATTATCAACAAATAGATACACAAGAGGCGATCTACAAAACATCACATCCTGATCTAGCAGGTCTGGTTTAAAGTATAAAAACCCCTTTCTTCGAGCCTCCTGAAAAACAATTCCCGCATCGACCTCGAGCGCACCGTGCGCTGGAATAACAAAAGAAGGCATGCGAGCGGGGTTGGTCTTATAGCTGTCTCGCAGTAGTTCCCACGTCAGCACTGGTGCGAGTACCCCACAATCCTCAAGAAACTTTTCAAGGTAAGGGACGACCCTATCGGCATGCCTGCTCTTGACCCAGGATATGTCCAGATACCTACCAAGAGGCTCGATAGCTATATGATTATCTTTAATGCCTGGCCACCAGCGCCTTTTTTTATAATGCAACTTGATGATGTTTTGATTAACGGTGACGGTAAAAGGAAAGTCTTCAGACTTAATAATCTGCTCTACTCCCCCTGCAATGTTTCTAATGAGGTCAGTACCAGTATTCATTGGACTCCTGCATATAGTATGTAACTAAAACGACCCATCCTCAATTTTGCATAAGAGGCTTAAGATAAATCCCCACTCAGCCTGAGCAGCTATAGCTCTTCTGTGCTGTTTGCAAAAATTGTCAGGCTGGCTGTCAATATGCTTTTGATACTTCCTTATGTTTCTCTTAGCGAGAGTTCTTGCCTTATAAACGCTTTTGTCGAGCTCAAGCAAGGATTTTGATATCTCGTGGGCCATAAAGTCAGAATAAAAGTCTGACTCAGTCCCTACTGAGCGGAGGTACCACTCTCTTCTTTTTACCAAAATTTCTCGAACAACATTAATGTCGCCCTCAAACATTCCTGACCTCAAAACTCTTCATCATTCTTTTTTTGATCTTTGTTGCGTGCTCCATAAGACATGGCTTTTATCCTTTTGTGTTGGTTTTTTTTGCAGGCATATCTCTATATTAGGGACGACCCAAGGCGTCAAAAGAAAAAAATGGCGCAGCCCCCCTGGGATAGGAGGTTGCTCCCTTACGGCTTGTAAATTCGTCCTACGTGTATTCTGTGCCGCCCCGGCGCGTTAAATAATCTGCGGAGATAGATTTTAACTGTACCCGACCCAGGCGGGGGTCCCGACGTTCTTCAAGGGGTCTGACAACCACGCCTTCCCTGATATGGGAGGCCTCTCCGCTTACGGTTTCTTTACCGTCCGTAAGCTCCCTTAGCACTTCTTTACTGAAAGGCCCCCTATACAAGACGGGTACCCTCTCTAGATTCGGAAAATCTTCTAAGAAGGCCGTAAGGTAAGAGTCATCGGCAAAAGTTTGTTGCCCCTCGGAATCGGTGATTACCAAATCAAACACCCGGAATCCGGGATCCCTGGAGCCATATGTTAAATCTTGCACCCCGGAACCATAGACTTCTCCCAATAAGAAGAAGGTGTGGCGGGCATCCAAAAGGTTATTTTCAGCAATAACCTGTTTGGCGACCCGGAGATATAAGTTATTTTCGTTTTCAGGGACATCCGGCTTAAAAACAAGACCTCTGGCTCCCAACCCTTTCGAAGTCACAGCTATCCTACCATATTCGGGATGGGCATCTTCTTCAGAAAGGATTCCCAGACACATAAAAGTCCCGTGCAGCTTTTCGGCGATAACAACGCCCTCTCCCTCCTGCAAGACATCAGGATACCGCTTGAAGTTTTCGATATCGTACCTTACGGTACGCTCCGGTCCCGCGGCGTATATCTGTCCATCCATATGTACGGGAACCGGGGGTTCATATTTCGTGATCCCTAGCTCTTCTGTCACGTCCTGCCCCTCTGCCCAGCCGGGCTTGGCGGGATAGCATAAGCCTTGTGATAGGATGCCTCGGAGACGACGGGCTTTGACTCTATTGCGTTGAGGCCCATCAAGCTTACCCCTCAAGCCCATCTCCGTAAGGATCTCTTCCGGAACAAGAGCGGCCTCCGGGATATATGCCGCTAAATCGCCAGTCTCGTATGTCCCTTTTCCCACTACAACATGATACCCTCCTACATTCGCAAGCTCCAGACGGTCCGCATTGGGATGTGGCGTTATCTCAACCCGTACTACCTCTACCTTAAAACTAGCCATAGCAAATCTCCTGTCTGTAAATAATTCCGTAATTATGGGGTTATCGGGGCAGGACGTGACAGAACCAGACATAAAGCCATCAAAAGAAGTCCCAAAAATTTCTTCATCTTCTCCTCACTTTACTTAAGTCAATTCCAAATTACGATTCAAAAATGTTCCAACCAAGGAGTCCAATACCAGGAAGCATGATTGCCTCATCCTGTCAATGAACCCCGACAGAGCACAACGGCGTCGTCCTACAAGCGCAATCTGCATAGATCTTAATCGGGTATTCAAGGCGATTGAACTTCACTTTTTCACCCGACAACGTCTTTCCTTTGAACTGAATCTCGGCGATGAAGGTCAGGGGCCTATTGGTCGGAGCCTGCGCCAAAAAGGCCTTGAAATCTTCCGCCTCCCGAACGCCGTTGATCAGAGGGATCCGTGAGATCATAGGACCCCCACCAGAGGGGACGAGCATGCTAAGGGGGCGCTCCCACTCCACCTCATTTCCACTCTGCGTGGTAAAGCTCCCCACACCATAACCATAAAAGGTATTGGAGGAGACCGGAAAAGAGACCGTCGCTGATGTGATCATCACATCGCTCTGGCTGCTATTCTCGTACATGGCCGTGAAAAAGTAGGTACCCGGGACCTCATAACTGAAGCCGGGCGCCAGAGGTTGCCCATAGGCGATAAGATCTCTGAGATTGATACGACCCCATGTCGAGATCTGCGGTGCATCATAGCTACAACTCCCAGTCTCGACATCGTACTCGCCAATGATGCTCCCGGTCATCACGATCGATGGCTGCTGCTGCTCCACACAAGCGGTCAAGGACACCCCGGCCAGAGCGGCCACCATGCCGAACACCCACTGAAAGTTTTTGCACACCTTCCAGCGGCGCGCGAGTGCGATAAGGCTAGTCATTTCAAGTCCTCCTCTCGTCATGCATCTTGTAACTGAACCTAATGCCAGAGTAAATTAACCCAAAACAAATGTGTCTATCAAGACATCAATGTCGGGTCTGTGTTCCTCAAACTCCTTCGCAAACCTCAATAGACCTGGGGCTGAAAGGGTGTAGAAGTCATCGCACTCACTAATATAGACAATAAAACTAAACCCACAGGTCACATCAAGGCTTGTCCAAGTCACACGACCCTGCGTCCAAACATTCTTGCCAACAATTGTAAGGTGTTGAATATCATCACCCTTCTCAAAGAATGTCAAAACCTTTGCAAAGTTGCTTAAAGATTCCCGATCCCCATTCTCCCTGTATTGCCTTAGTGCACTTTGGAATTCATCACTCCTCATCTTGTGAACCCTTTAAGAAGTCTGGCAAATCATCTGGATGAACCAGGTTGCCAAGTTGAGTATCTATCTGTCCAATCCTTGAAGATGTTTCATGAATCCTGGCTAAAGTAATTTCAAGTTGCAACTCGTGTCCCAATAAGATGTCCCTAAATGACTTAATGCAATGTGTGAGCCAATCCCTGTCTGAGTCAAGTAATTTAAGTCGTCGCTCAAGTAATTCTTTCTCATATGTCAATACATCTTTACTTGCTCGATCTTCCACCATGTATCCTATATTTGCTAAGTCTTCATTGTTTGTTTTTAACGGTGCTGCATAGGTTCTCAAGCTCCGTCTCAACATCTACCATATCTTCGACAACAGCTGTTAGCTCCGACCACAATTTACGAGCCTCTTCGCTTCGAGTCAGGTAGACACCCCCTGAATAAACCATTTCGCCATATTCTTCCATTAGGCTCTTAAACTTTTCTTCAAGGTATACCAACTTATGTTTAAGGTATATGTCATGACTCATAGCCACCTCCATGATAGATGAGAACAGATTATAAATCCTGAGTATCCCTCTTTTCTTCCGAGACTCCTCAACCTCGCCGTCAGACCTCAAAGTGTACACATCGGCATCGTATCCCCAACCAAGCTCCCGGTCATCACGATCGATGGCTGCTGCTCCACACAAGCGGTCAAGGACACCCCAGCCCCCCACCTGACCATCCGGACAATCTCCGCGTGTGCGGAGGAACCTATAAACTTTACTTTTAACTTTTGATGTTTTCATTCCATATCCTCTTTTGTGATCCCGCGTGCAACCAGGGTGGCGCAAACACGAGCGATTGCTAGCTGGGGGGTGGGGGCGCGTTCGCCATGGTGGGTGTGCCAGACATAACAGAGCCATGTGTCCATCCCGCTTCTCATTGGGGGCTCTAGCTGCCCATCCATTGCCTCCAGCAGAGGACCAGCGGCGGCCCACTCGGTGGAATACTCCCCTGGGATACCGAGCCATTTGGCGCAGATGCGATCCAACTCCTCTCCGGCCGGCGCACTACACGCCCATTCATCCGTGACATTCATTTTTCACCCCCCAATCTTTACGTGTTTTTTCCATGTATCTTCATCAACCCAAATGGTGGCCCTGGTCACCCTGGGATCATACGGCTCCGCGGCCTCAATACTCTCCCACACCACATCCACATCTCCGATCTTCATCGTAGATGACGTCTGCTTTTTCAGACGCTCATATGTCGACACTTTGGGGTTACTATCCTCACAATCACACTCGCAATCGCACCCATAGTCCGCCTCATCCCTCCTCACGCACTCAGGGCAGGCAGACCAAAGCTCATCCATCGCATCATCCAGGAGCTCGCGCGCCAGCTCCTCACTCCAGTTGCCGGGGAGTAGGAGCTCCCTGATTTTATCTGCTGTTCTCATTTTCGAGCCTCACTTTGCTCCAACCTCTGAAGGAATCCTGACAGAAGCTCGTCTTCCTTGATCTCTTTTTTAGAGTGGTATCCGATGACGTACTCTTTGAGCTCGACATCTTCTGGAACACCATCATCCGACAATATTTTGCCCCGAAGGGCGTAGCAAGGATGGCATGATTTCCCTCCCCACCATCGACCATCAGAGACCCATCGGAAGTCAAGATAAGAGGAGCCAGCTTTGATGGTGGTGCGGCAGTCGTCGCACATGTGGGGCTTTCTGGCTCGTCGCTCTGACACTGTACTAAATTCAACGCTCATCTCATCTCCTCAAATAAACTCAGGACAATCGTCAATCCAAATGTCCACCCTAATACCCAACTCCTCACAAAACGGCCTCTTCGCTTGCCATGCTGTGGCGATCACCTTTACGCCTGAGGCCACGCACTCGCTGGTGTTGCCAGACGGCCTGGACGTGACGATATAGACAGTGTGGCCGGAGGCCTGCGCCATCTCGGCAAAACGGCTCCACAGGTCGGGGTCTGCCGTCCACGTCTGGTCCCAGTCGATGGCGATGGTGAGGGGGCGTTGGGTAGGGCGGGGCGCTTTTGAGTAGTCGATCTGGGGGATCATGGGTCGGCCTCGATCAGCTCCAAAAGCGTCTGCGTCAGCTCTCTCAGATCCGCCATATCGCGCCCCTCCATCTTGGCTTGCATCACATACTGGAGAGCGTCGCCAAGCTCTTGGCGGGCGTCCTCGATAGCGTCACGGCCGTTGTGCGTCATAAGGGTAGTGCCGTATTTTTCGAGGCCAAAATGCGCGCGTGACAGGACGAGTTTTTGGGCGGCCACATCGCCCCGTCCGGCCAGCCAGGTCATGAGCCTCCCGACCACTTTTTTCTTGCCCTTTTGGGGCGGGGGTTCTGGTTTACTCGTCACTTTCGACCTCCTCATCTTCATCAGGCTCAAACCAGCATTCCAGGAGCTCCTCATACATCTCCCCTGAACTGCCATGTCCTGTATATCGACGCTCAAGGGCTTTTCTCTGCTCAGGTGTGAGTTCGATTTGCACGATTCTTTTTCGGTATGGAACGTGCTCATTTTCGTACACGATCGATTGCATCGTCCTGTACGTGTCTGCGAAGATGACAGTCAATATTTTTGGTGCATTAATGTTAGTCACTTTCGACCTCCTCACCTGTTGGTTGTAATGTTTTTAAACAATCAGCTGCTATACACATCATTTCGGCGATGGTTTTAGTAATCTTGTCCATCGTTCTACTTCCCATTAAGAACCTTCTCACAACCCTTGAGCTCTCCCCCTGAGAGGTAGACCTCCTTACACATTTCGATAAGAGCGAGCCTCTCCTTTGATTTAGCCCGTTCCTCAAGCATGATCCCGACAGGAATAAGCGCGCATATAAGAACAAGAGCGATGAGGATCAATACCTCCGGATTTCTTTCTAAAAAATTCAAAATATCTTTAAGCATTTTACACCTGCTGTCTAACACTCCTCATCACATTCCGTGATCACTGCAACTGGATCAAATCCAACGATGTCTCCAATATCTTCAATGGCCTCCACCACAGCATTCACTGTGATCATATCGTAGTACGGACCCAGGATAATTTCATCACCTCCAAGATCCACAACAACACAAAAACTCTCTTCCATCATCACCTCTGTCATATCCATCCTTTAGCTCGCATATCTTTGGCATCTCTCTTCCAACCATCCCACACAGACTCCACTATGACTTTTGGTGTCCCGTCCTCCTCGATCTCATCGCACAAAACGATATATCTGTACTCAATATCGCCAGGATCGCTATCTACTACCGCCACTGATATAGTGTCAAGGACATGGTAATTATCAATGTTTTTGCCAGGCATGGGATATGCCTTTTTATTGTCAAGGTATCTGTGAAACATAAAAACAGCGAACCTGGTGGCCGTTAGAGAATTATCGTTAAAGCGCGTAGAAGATTGAGGCACCTTGTCTCGAACAGTTTCAAGAAACCGGAGAACCCTTTCTCCACCTTCGCTGGGGTATCCATCGTGGTGAACATAAATGATTGCCCTGGAGTTAAAAAAACTTGACACAAAATGTGTGGTTGATCTTGTAGCCATATTACACCTCATTGTGGTTCTATGGTGGCTGTCTATCTGTTTTCCTGCCAGGCGGCAATCTTTCGGTTGGCAAGCTCAATGGCTGCAGCGGCTCGAACTGCGGACAGGCGGGACTCAAGCCATTCTTCGAGCTGACTCTCGTCGGCCAGGGCATATCTCGGAGAGGCATGGTAGGTAATATAACCCTGAAAGTCCGCACGGATGGCGGGACGGAAAGAACCAAAGTTGCTGACGTGTGTGATATGTGTCTTCACTTCATTATCCTTATGGTGAGGCCCGGCTCATCGCCGGGCCTCGGTTGTTGGTTATGTTGTGGGGCGGAGCTTCTCCGCTTGCGCCAGGTCTTTTCGGAGGCGCTCCACCTCCGCCTCTAACTCCGCCTTCTCTTCCTCCAGAAGGCGGATGGCCTCTCCGGCGGGAGAGAGTTTCTCCCGAAACTCGCTCTCCGGCATCTCCTCCAGAGCGAGTCTCCGGTGCGTCTCGCGGGCCCGCTCGAGCTCCCGGATAGCGAGCTCGAAGGACTGATCCATGTGTTCGTGGTATCCCCACCGAACACCCTGGGGCTTCATGCCGAGGATGGTGGCCACCTCCTCGTTCCAGCCCCGGCTGGAGATAGGGGCCTCTTCTCGGCGATGGACCTCTATGGTACACTCCTCGGGGTCGAGGATGTACATGGTGTTTTTGGTGCACGTTTCGTGCACCAGGAAGCCACCGTCCTCGAAGGGGGCGGTGGTTCCCATGTATCCCTCGCCCTCTTCCCACAGCTTCTCATCCTCCGCCGCGATGGCGGAGAGGTACTCCGCCACTCCCCAGTTCTCGTCCACCTGGACGAGCGCCCCGTGGCCAAGGTGGCCGCGGAGTGCCTCGAAAGCGCAAAGGGCGCTGTAAAGGCTGTTGTGGGTGGCGGTAAAAACTCTCCAGTTTTCGTAGATGTTCACGATGATCTCCTTGTTTTGGCGGCAATGCCGCCAGTTGTTGTTGACGAGCTTGTTGCCCCCTTTCGGGGGCGTTTCGGCTAGTCTTCGAGCGACTCCTTGAGCGCCTCGACCAGCTCATCCGCGTGGCCCTTGAGCCACTGGCGAGCCTCGGATTTCGCATTGGTGGTCCGGTACTCGTCAGAAGTACGCACCCTCGTGAAAGGTGCGGATACCGAGATGGCCTCGTGGTATCAATCGAGGTAACCCAAGAGGACTTTGGTTAGATTCCTTTAACCAAGACTTCACAGTAATTCGGGCCACTGTCTGCCTCTTGTCCTGCTGGTACCGACAGCAGGCTCGGGGTACTTCTCCCCCTAGATAG